>ERZ835762.877-NODE-877-length-23205-cov-14.359654_pt1 | contig 23205 bp, 14 predicted proteins | sample MGYA00519687_ERZ835762 | MGnify/ENA primary metagenome ERZ835762 (study PRJEB31850, sample SAMEA3708783) | human gut metagenome | biome: human gut; feature: human-associated habitat; material: faeces | place: China | collected 2014 ... | reverse complement strand
TATCATTTTGGTGCAAGCGTGATTCATGGGCAGCGTAGCAATATTTTGCGCTTACTGTCATACGGCTGTAATAATTCAAAAAACCATCTACATTCTCAACAAAGGTTGTAACATCACAGGAAGAATTGTCGCACTGATACTCGTAAGCATTTACGATTAAATACGTGGTTCTACCTAAGATCGGAAGATCTTGAAGTTTTCTTTTATAAGTACCATGTTTATGTTCTGAAGTCACTCCACACTTGGGACATGTACAATTTTTTGATTGCACAGAAACATGGATATAAATTTCTTTTTCGTTTTGAGTTACTTCTGTGATGCCTATTTCTTCCGGGTAAAATTTTTGTAATTCAAGAGTATCTTTCATCTGTTTCAATTCCTTCCATAATGACAAAATTCCTAAGACAATTTTATCATTTTAGCACTTTTGTTTCAATTCCATTTACGGATAATTGCGGAAGAACCCGACACAGTACCGCGATTCCGAACAGGCAATACCGATTTCCTTTATAACCTTAACTTTGCAAAAACGTTTAGTGTAAATTTTTTGCAAAGTTAACAACATATCAACAATAATTTCATCTGTCTGCATCCCCCCCCCCCATTCAGAATTAATTTACCTTTCTTTTCCAAATCGTATGTTCTATCGCTAATGATATATCTAGGTCTAGCCTTTGTTTCCAAATATATTTTTCCAATATATTCGCCCAAAACACCTAAACAAATCAATTGTACACCGCCGATAAAACAGATTAAACTTGTCATACTTGCCCAACCACTTACCGTATTTTCAATAAGATACATGAAGATAGACCAGATTACTCCAACAAAACTTAATAAAGCAATTAAACAGCCTACCCCTGTAATCATACGAATCGGTTTAATGCTCAGACTTGTTATTCCATCAAAAGCTAACGCCAACATTTTCTTTAACGGATAATGACTCTCCCCTGCAATTCGCTCATGGCGTTCATAATAAACGCTTGTACTTTTAAATCCAACTAATGGAATCAGTCCTCTCAAAAATATATTTACCTCTTTAAATTCTGCAAATTCCTGAAGTACGCGACTGGAAATCAGTCTATAATCCGCATGATTAAAAACAATTTCTGCTCCCATCCAATTTAATACTTTATAGAATCCCTCTGCTGTAAAACGCTTAAAATATGTATCCGTATCACGCCGACTTCTAACTCCATACACGACTTCACAGCCATCCAAATAAGCATCTACCATTTCATTCATTGCATTAATATCATCCTGCCCATCACAATCAATAGAAATTGTAATATCACACAAATCTTTTGATTCCATTAATCCAGCGAGGACAGCATTCTGATGGCCACGATTTCTACTTTGAGAAATGCCCATATAATAAATACTATCTTCTGCGATGCTTTGAATTATTTCCCAAGTTCGATCTTTGCTCCCATCATTTACAAACAATATCCTACTTTTTTCACTAATCTTATCTTTTTGAATCAATTCTTTAATCTTACTCTCAAAAATGGGAGCGGTAATTGGCAATACCGCTTCTTCATTATAACAAGGAACTACAATATATAAAATTGGTCTCATAATAACGATCTCCTCTAAATCACATCATTCTGTTAATAAAAACAAAGATACAATTTCTCTTCTACAAATATCATTTGTTCACTAGAATTAAACATTTTCCAATCTTTCCCTTCAAAGTGCTTTTTATAAATCTCCTCATCCATAGCAATTTTTTCATAATGCTCTGAATTATAATAATTTATCGCTGTCACATCACCCCAATCAACACTAAAACACTTTGTATTTGTATCACAATAAACATATTCAATCTCAGGGTAACTAAATTCAAATGCTTGGTCACGACATGTTGCTATTTGAGTTACAACAATATTATAATCTCGCTCATAATCTTCAATCACTTTCTGAATTTCAAGTGCATATTGATAATCCTTCTGATTCGATTGAAAATGATTTCTAGAAATTCCCCATATAGAACTTATATTCACAAAAAGAATTACGATAAAACCAATACCGATCAAATGTACTATATTATAACGAACCGCTATTTGTAACAACATTAATCCTATAACAGAAATAAAACACCAATAGGCAACTATTGTACGCTCTGGAAGCCATAGTTTTTGGCTAACTATATGCGGCGCAAAAATAATAGAATATCCAATAATAAGCGTTAATATCGTATAAAATTTTCTTTTCTTTTTTAGAGTTATTAATAAGAAAAAAAGTGCTAATATAATCAATAAAAGTACTAGAAAACAGGGTAAAAATCCAAGTTGATTAGTCCATAAGTTTTTTTGAAACACAAATAACTGTTTTAAATTAAAAAATATATGTTTGAGATTCAAACTTGCAGTTCTACTCTCTCCAATATCTATAGCTTTTTGAAGAATTATAACACTCAAACTCCCTAAAAATCCTACTAGAATTCCTCCGATAGCTGATTTAATCTCTTTCTTTTTAAGAAAAAAATCATTTTCTAGAAGTAAATAGGATAAATAAATGATCATAAATATCGGCATTGCTGCTTGATATGAAAAAAGAGAGAACTCCAATAAAACAAATGATACAATATAATTTTTTAATGTTTGCCCCTTTAGCAAAATCAAAGCAGCTTCAACTGAAAAAACAACTGATAAGGAATAATACAATGTAATCTCTGGATACAAAAACCATTCAACCAAAAAAACATTAATAAATCCTAATGAAATTATAATATTTATATAAAACAGCCGTCCTCTGCTATTTTCACAGTTTATTATTGAATTCATAAAAAAGGTCAAACGCGCTATACACCACGCTATACTTATTATTAAAACTCCAGAAAATAAACATTGATATACCACGGGATTCATGCCCCATTTCAGCAATAGCGTGCCAATTATATAATTTACATAACGCGCATTCTTTATATGAATATCTGCATTTTCTTCAAAATAAACTGAATAACTATCTAAAGAAAAATGCATTCTTATAAATACACCATATGCAATAGCTGATATACAAAAACTAAATATAAAAAGTTTCCAAAAATTATAATTATATCCATCAGCTTGTGCCTTCTCAAACTCATAACGCATTTATCTAATCTCCTTCGTATAATCAAATATATACACAATAGCAAAATAATCGGAGCGGTTACTATGGTACTGCAAAATAAACTCAATATACCAAATTTATACAAACATATAAGTATCTGCTCACACCTTATAGGTGTAGGCAGTCTTAGTTATCTTATTAAATATTTATATAGTTTTTTTAGTATTCTATAAAAAACAGGATGCTTTTTCAGTTTTTCCTTCACATGTTCTATAGTTTCGTTTTCTCTGATAGTAACAGTTGTTATCGGTATATTGGGAAAATAATTGTTTTGTCCATAATCATCATATTGCTGTCTAATAAAATCCGCAATATTAATCCGAGTTGCTCCACCCCAAACTTCATCTTCAAAAAATGAGGCAGAAAAGACTTTCAAATCCATATCCGATGCAAATCTGATGAACCCTTCATAAGGCAAAGATATCTCCTGAGGTTTTATAGAAATCTGCTTTCTATACTCTCCCAACAAATTCACAAAATCCTCAACAAATTCTACAGCACCTTTCTGAATCTGCTCAACCACCTTCAAATCTGACACACACTTATCTGGTGACTCAAACACCGGTATCACTTGTCCGTTTTTTCGTTCAAATCCAATACAGGACGGATTACTACTAGATAATATATGTTCCCGCACGACACCAGACATGCATGGTGTCACTCCATAAAAACTATACACATGAAATCCGTGATTTAAGGATTCTTTTATATATTGGTTACTGTCAGAATGTATAAAAAACACATCAACCCCATGTCCAGCTGCTTCAGAAACAGCTCCTTGTATCCGTCCACTATATCCCATATCGACAGTGGCACTATCAACAGTAATGCGTGAATAATACTCAGAACATACTTTTTTAGCTGTCTCATGTGCTTCTTTTGAATAAAATTCCTTTATAAATACATTTATAAACGCATCGTAATCTTGCTTATCTTGAAAACGCGCATTATATTCAATATGATAATTGGATAAAATCTTTTTATATTCATCATCGCTTACTTTTTTTATGCAAAAATCCAACCGCTTACGCATCGTTTCTGCTGTCTGATTTACTATAACTGTCGGAAAATCATATAAATCAAAAGGCGTTTTTATTATATATGGCATCAAAGCCTTTCTGGAAGAATAAATATACTCAGCTTGAGGAGCGCCCTTCTCTTTTTCTGCCAATTTTTTATATACCAACATCGGTAAATAGCCATCTCTGGACATAAAATACAGCTTTTTAAAGCCTAAAATTTTTCCTTGCTCGATCAGCCATTGTGCAAATCCATATAAATGCATTCCCACTGGATAATATCCCAGAAAATAAGGATCTGCATTTAAGTCTGACTCACTATTAAATGTACGATACGGATTGTCAAAGTATTTGTTTGCCACAGTTGCCATCATGGCTCCATATCCCACTGATTCTTTATAAGAATTCTGTCGAATAATTCCGGATGCAGCCCAATTTCCTATAGATGCACAGCGATTCGTAACTTGCCCTTGAATTACATTCTCAAAAACTTCCTTTGTTTTTGGAATGAAAAAAGTACGAATCCCAAGTTTTTGCGGATTAGCAAAATCGTTTTCCCAAGTATCACCAAAATGTAAAATCTTATTTCCTGAAATAGATAAATCATTTAAAACATACTTAAACAGATCACCAGTATTTTTAGTTAATCGTATATCTGAAGATAAATATAAATGCTCATATCCTGTATAGCCATTTTTTTCTAGTATGATTTCTATAGTCTCTTTTGCAAGATACATATCGGAAACAACTATCACTTTTTTCTTCAAATCTTTTGCCAACTTAAACAGTTCTTTAATCGTACCTCTTGGTCTGGAAAGACTAATCTCTAATTCTTTTTCTAAAGCCATAAGTCTTTGTATAACAACATCATCCAGAGAGTACCGTTCTTTTATTTCTTCATAAATCTCATCTAGAGTAACATCCTGTTCTTCTGGAAACAACTTTCCATGTCTGCATCTTGCTGCAGTTTCTCCATCTGTACGAATTTTCAAAAAGGACACATTTGTGTTTACCAGAGTTTTAAATTCCCTATCCATCAATTCAAAAACATGCTGCGGCTGATATAAAGGGCGTGTAATCAATGTATCAAAAATATCAAAGCTAACATACTCTATCGAATCGTCGGCCACCAATGTTTTAGCTACCTCTATTCCGTTATTCCAAGGTGTTCTAAGAGAGTCATAAAAGTAATCTTCCGGCTGCATCCTTGTCTGTAAATCAGGATGCAATCGCTCTATATAAGTTAAAGCTTCCTTTTTGTACTTCCCTACAAAATCTCCCTGAACTAATCCCAACCATAATCTTGCATAATACTCACGAAAAGCATCATAATCTTCCATAATTTCTGCATCTGCATTTTGAGACTCTAAAAATTTCTTCACAAAATCAAATACCGTAGTTATATCAGACATATTTTTTTTGAATTTAATAATTGTCATATTACGAGAATTTGTTGATGCACCTTCATTTTCGCAATAAAAATATGCAGATGTATTTACTTTAACTACCTTTTTGGCTAAATAAAATAAAACAGACGAAAATCCAATATCCTCTGTCATTATAACATGCGTCGTTATTTGTTTATAATATGGCATAGCTTCATTCCAAAGTGCTCTGGAATATAATTTATTCCAGACAGTATGCCATGAGTAGCAACGCCCTCTCTGACTCCAAAAAGCCCTTTTAACTGCCGCCCCCTCTAAACAATCAAAATCCAAGCTGCTATCATGGAAATGGTTTATAAAACGCTGTCCTTGCTCTGTTTCAATTACTGTTTTTCCAACTACTATATCCGCGTTTTCAGTTTGTGCTTTCATAATCAGACTATAATAAAAATCAAACTCAACATAGTCATCACTATCCAAAAAAGCAATATAATCACCAGTGGCCATCTCCGCCCCTGTTATTCTTGCCTGAAATAGGCCACGGTTCACATCGTGCTTCACATATTTAATTCGACTATTTTCCTGCTGATATTCCAAAATAATTTCTTCTGCATTGCCAGGAGAACAATCATTTACTAAAATTATTTCCAACTCTTTATAGTTCTGATTTATGACACTTTCAATACAGCGCCTTAAATATTTTTCTGTACCATATACTGGAATAATCAATGAAATTGTCGCACTCATATGTCCCCTTCTTCCATTTTTTCAATTGTTCTTTCTAATTGTTTAATATATGCGTCTTTTTCTCTGATTGTTATTTCATAATCTTCCTGTATCTTCTTTCTATCTTCTAACCAAATTCTATTTATATCCTCTCTCTGTTTTTCAAGTTCGGATATATATCTATCTTTTCCTTTTATTGTGCACTCGTAATCCTCTTGCACTTGTTTAATATTCTTTTTGTAATTTTCCAGATGACTATCCTTAATCTCTAACTGTTTTTTTAAATCACTAATATAAAATTCTGCATCTTTCATCTTAAAAGACATTTTTCTTAAATCGTCCTTCAACGCCACATCAAACGAATTGCTTCTTTTTTGATAATACTCCATATCAACTACTGCTGAAAATTCCTTATACACTTGTTCAGATAAAAAAAGAAGACCCAACCCGCAACTAAAATCAAACTGCAGTGTCCACGGCCACTGCTGTTTCAACTCCTCCCAAAAAATATGAGATCCCATAATTCCACCATTAATTACTTCATCTCCAATGTCATGGAACATTATTATTCCATTCGCTTTTACTTTAATCTTCCATGTTTCATAATCATGCTTTACATCTTCATAAAAATGGGAACCATCTATATGAAGAATATCAATTGAACCATCATCAAATTGCAGCATTGCCTGATCAAATGTCATTTTAAACATTTTTAAATTTTGTTCAGTGAAACAACTTGTTTTCACAAGTCGAAAGGCACTATACACATCCTCTTTATAATCCGCCTCTGTAAACTTATCACATACTTCCCATAAATCAACAGCATTTAAACTTGTATTTAAATGCTGATCTTTTACAGCCTGCGCAAATGTAAACATGGAGCAACCGTAAAAACTGCCTAATTCTACAACTGTCTCTGGCCTAGTATTCGCTATTAAATCATATGCAAATAATCTATGTCCTGACCATGGCGAGTATTTTAACATATCCCTATTATAATTATCACACTCAAACTCTGGAGTATAATTCATCCATTCCATACTATTTCTCCTTATTTTCAAATTTTAGTCACTTTATAAACATCCATATCTTGATTAAAAATACCGAAAATAGTTTTTCCATATGTTGTAGAAATAATGTGAATTGCATTATTTATCCAACATTCTTCTACCTGATTTAATACCTCTGTTCCATTACCTATACCTAGTGTGATAAAATAATCTCCTTCTCTAATTTCCGGCCACTGAATTTCAAATTCTACAAGATTTTCACCCCGTTGTAAAGAAAATTGTTCAACTTGAGATGTAAGACTTGTTTGACCAAAAATTTCATTTCCATATTTATCTCTGACTTGATACCCAACAATAAGATCTTGTATGTCTATCTTAGCCTCTACAACCATCCATATATGAAGAATATCCCCTCTTTCACAAATTTCTGCATCCGCGCTTCCATTAAACTCATAATAATATTTGGTGATAAGAACATTCAAATTACCACTATACTGCCCTGTATCTGGTATTTTATAATTTGAAAAATCCAAACTCTCACTTTTTTGGGGCAATGCATTTGTATTTTCGTTTTTATACTCCCCCTGTTTAATTTTAAAATATCTGGTCACCGCTTCCTGAGGTTCCCCATCAAAAACTAACTGGCCATGATTCATTACCATCACACGTCTACAAAACTTTGTCATTGCATTCATATCATGAGAAACAATTAAAACCGTAGCTTTACCGGTCAGTTCTCTTATTTTTTGAAAACATTTCTGTTGAAAAAACACATCGCCTACACTCAATGCTTCATCAATGATTAATATATCTGGTTCTATGTTAATGGCAATAGAGAAAGCTAAACGTACAAACATGCCTGAGGAATATGTCTTAACTGGCTGATAAATAAAGTCTCCAATATCTGCAAAATCTAATATTTGAGGTAATCTAGCTTTCGTCATTTCATCAGAATATCCCATCAATGTCGAATTTAAAAATATGTTTTCCATTCCTGTATATTCAGGATTAAAACCAGCTCCTAATTCCAATAAAGCAGATATTCTACCATTTATATCAATAGCACCAGACGTTTGTGTTATAACACCTGTTATAATTTTTAATAGTGTTGATTTTCCTGATCCATTTAATCCAATAATTCCAACACATTCTCCTTTTTCCACATTAAAAGAAATATTTTGTAATGCATGAAAATCCTTATGAAATTTCCTATTCCCAGGAAGAATTGCTTCTTTTAATTTATCATACTTATTAGTATACAACGGATATATTTTACTAATATCCCTTACCTCTATCGCTTTCATAATCACTCCTAAAGCTCATCTGCAAAAAATGGTCTTAACGCTACAAACAATTTACAGCCTATAATACAAATGGATATTGTACATATCCAAAAATACAATGTCTGCATAGGATGGTTCCAAAACACATCTTGATTAACAAAGGCACCCCGATATCCGGATATAATATAATATACTGGATTTAATTTCAAAATATTGACTACCCACCCCTCCATACTATCTGGATTCCAATAGATAGGAGATGCCCAAAAGCCTATTTGAAGAATAACATTTACAATTTGAGCAAAATCTTTAAAAAGTACTGTAACAGAGGAAACAAACATCCCTATTCCGAATCCCAAAACAGTTACCGCAAAAGAATAGTACAAAGATTGTAAACTATATATTGTAATTTCTCTATTCAAAATCCAATACATAAAAAAGATAAATCCTATAAAAAATACATGCACAAACGCTGCTGATATAATCTTAACACTTGGAATTATCTCAACATCAAACTTAACCTTTTTTACTAAATAATTATACTCTAACATACTATTAGATGTAGAATTCAAAATTTCAGTAAAATAAATCCATGGTATGTATGCTGGAATAAACCATAGTATATATGGTATATCATTTACTGGAGGGGTTTTAAAACCAACTTGAAACACGAACCAAAAAACTAGAATTGTAATCATTGGTTGAACAAACGCCCAAATAGCCCCCAAAAAAGAACTTGCATACTTGGATTTAAAGTCATTTTTAGCTAATTTAAAAATTATTTTATATTGTTTCAATATATTATAAATTATTTTAAAGATACTCATTTTGTCTTACTACTGTTATTAAATGTAGTGATCCTCCTTCATAATTTCTCCCATAGTGGTAATTGATTTAGATCCAAAAATGCCAGATAACTCACTGATTTTGTAGTCCTTAAATAAGTCATAACATTTTTGGGGATTATCAGCTGTATACATAAAAGCTGCATATGCATCTCCACCATGTATTTCTAATAATGACTTAATAGAACTATCTAAACCATGATATAATTCCACAAATTTTAAGATTCCTTTATGTATGCTATTTATAATCTCATAATTTTCTGTTTCTTCATAACTAAATAAAGGTTCTAGATGTCCTTCTTTATTCTTTATAAACTTTAAAAAGCTAGGAAACGGAGCACTAAACATTAGTTCAATTAATAAATTATGAACGTTATACTGATGTCTTGTATGCCAATGAAGCAAATATAAATCATGTACTGGGGAATATGCGTACGGAAATAACTCTTTGTTAGCAATTCTGCCTTCCAAAGATGTGTCTTCATTCGTTCCTATTAAAGCACTAAATACGGTAACTCCCGTTTGATAAACTTCCTCTAAAAGATACTTGATTGAAATCCCCCCTGTACCAAACCATCCTAAATCTACAACCAAAATTTTATCACAATCTATAATCATTGGTTTTAAGTATTCATACATATTTTTTCTGGTATCTTCAAAATAATTTTTTATTTTAGTCTTGCAATCATAAATTATTTCTACAATCCTTTTATAATTATTTTCTGTAAAAAGATCAGTCAAATCGATCCCTCTATTTTTTAAATCATCCTCCAAAAACTGCAAATCAATTTCATATAATAATTGTTTTATACTCACCTTTTTTTTCAAATGCAAACGATGTTCTAAATTATGTTTAATATAGTCCTCTGTATATCGGTCAAACAAAATTTGCTCTGCTGAAAAACGAGAAAATAGTATATATTCCGTATTGCACTTATGATAGTATTGATCATAAACCTTTTTAATAATATAACCATCGCGAGCAACAAATAATACTTTATCTATGCCGTATTTATCTACAATTCCATTTATATACTCACAATATCCACATGCTAATAATCCTCCATTAATCATGCCATACTTAAAATACTGATTTTCGTGCTTAATCCCATTATTTAAATATGAATTAATAATTCCTTTTGAAAACGCACCCACAAGTCTTGTCATTCCATACGGTAAATTACTTACATGATATTTTGCATTAACATTGTGATAATGTTTAGCTTCAAACCCCTTTTTTTTAGCCATGGAGAAATCTGAACTAATATTATCGCCAATATGTAACACTGTTTCTGCAGGTATATAGCTTCTTACAACATCGTATAACCCGCCTTTTGCTTTAGAGCACCGATATTCATTTGAAATAAATATCTTTTCAAATTTTACATATCCACACTTTTTCATTAATTTTTCTATTACCTCTGTCGAAAGGTACATATCACTAACAGCAATTATTCTTTTATTTTCTTTTTCTAATCTTTCAACAATCTGCTTAAAGTATGGATTGGGCTTACAAATAAGCATTTCCGCTTCTATTTCTCGTTTCATCCATATCTCAATATCTATATCTGTTTTACGAGCAATGATATTATAAATTTCTCTTAAGTTTACCTCCCCAGTATCAGACTCCTTTCTTGCTTCTATTTCTGCTCGTATACGCAAATCATAAAAATGAGGAAAATGATATAATGATTCCATATATGCAAAAACATCTGTGGGTTTTTCTACACATCTCAATAATAGCGTATCAAAAATATCAAACGAAATCACATCATATTTAAAAGTGTCTTTAACAAATTCATCTACTGTTTGATCTATTTCTTGATCCTTCTCCCCTTTTTGTTTTCTATAAATATAATTAAGTTGAAGTATCTTTGCAATTCTTTTTATTTTATCTGCATTCCCATTCCCAGGATGTTGTACATAATATTCAAAATATTTGTCTTTTATATATGGATGATCTAATACCATTCTATGTTTAATTTTAGTCTTGTATTTATTAAACAATCTTCCCATCACATTTCTGCATAAAGGCTTAATAATATATGCCTATCCTTTCCTTATATTTCATTATCTACATACTTCCAAATTGTAATATATGCCAAAGTAAACTATTAAAATTATGCCACTTTTCCAGTTTCGTTCCACTCCTCTTTATACTTCCCTCAATCCAATATGATTTTGTCTGTTTTTTCATAATATCTTTTATAAAAAGACGTTTTAATATCTTGGGTATGAAGTCTTCTCCAAACAATTCTAGTTTCTCTAAGGAGGGAGCCAATTCTAAAACCCCTTTCTCTGTCATGTCATCTGAAAATAAATATCTTCCATAACTTTCTGCCTCATCTTTAGTTGGATGCATCATAAATGCTTCCATTAATTTTCCAGTTATTTTTTTACTTTCCCTATATGTTATGTCAAATATTGTATTGCTGCAACACATACATTCTGCATATTGAACTACCAAAGCATGATTTGCTTCTATATCCCATCTATCACTATTTAAATTATGTACACTAGCAAATCTAGGTTTCCATATATTATTCACCTTTTCATAACCCACTGTCATTCCATCGGTAGCTCCACACATACATTCTAAAAGATTATTATTAAACCTCACCTTTTCCCATAGCCCTCTATTACTTGAAAAAAGATATGAGTAGTACTTTTGAAAGCTATCTTTCGGAGTTTGAAATAAACCGACATAAAACCCCTCAGTAACAATAGGCTTCTTTTTATAATAAGATAGAAGTTCACTCAAACTCTCTTGCATACTTCCTACCCATCCCGTATCTACGATTGCGAAGTGCTCATTATCGGTTAGTCCTTCCTGCTGTAAATACTGAATTGTATTTGCATATTCAATCTTAGACTTTTCATATACAGTTTCTAAAAATATTCTTGATTTTCTCAGTTTCTCTTTTATAATATTCGCTTCATTATAATTTAACAGCCGTTCTCTATCTTTCTCTTCTATATTCAATAATTCACAAAATTGTTGTATTTGTTCCTCTGCCAAAGATGTTCGTTCAAACATTTTATTAATATTTAAATTCATGCTTCTCTGACATATATAATCCAAACATTTTTCCTGCATCAAAAAATATTGTGGTATCCTCCATGCAATTCTTGAACAATATAAATACCGACACTCTATATCAATATTTTTCTTTTTACAGATTATCTTTGCTACCTTAAAAAAAATCTGTCCATCTCTAGCTAAAAAATATAACCTTTTAATGTTTCTTTTCTTTGCCTCTTGTATTACCCATAATATATATAAATAGATACTCACACCACCAACTTGTGCCATAACGCGTTCTATAGAATCATATTGATGCTGCTGTTCTTGCCAAACAGCAACAGCCCATAGTTCTTTATTATATCTTTTTAAAATATTCAAATATTTTTCGTTTTCTTTATTCATTATATATCCTTATTTTTTATTTTTGTAAAATAACTTCCATACAATTTTTTTAGGAATAAGTCCAACAATCAACGGGCGAAACACATAAATCAAACCTGCCGGCAATAGTCCCAAACTTTTAAAACCTGAATAGCGTATCCTCGCCTCATCAATACGATAAATATATTGATTTTTCCTTTTCATCCCCTGAATATTAATGGTATATCTTAGTAAAGGCATTTGTATATTATACCCCCTATATCCTGCCGCATAAAGACGCATAAAAAGATCATAATCCTCTACTCTTCTAGTTACTCTTTCTACTCTATATCCGTGAACCGCGCCTAAACACTCTTTCCGAAACATTGTTGCAGGATGTACAAACTGTGTCCCTGATAAAAAATCCCTTTTTTGTGGTTCGGCTTTTCTTAAAAAATGATTCCTTACAATTTCCTTTCCGTCATAGCAATCTACAATACTTGACACAAATGCATATTTATGATTGTGATCCAAAAAATCAACTTGTCTGCAGAACCTCTCCGAATAACTAATATCATCATCATCCATTCTAGCAATATATTCTCCAGTTGCATATTGCAAACAATGATTCAAAGTGGCTGCCAATCCCATATTATGGTCATTATAAATCAAATGAATCCGTTTATCTTTTTGACACCACTGCTGTGCCTTTTCAACTGTATTATCAGTAGAACAATCATCACATAGTATCATTTCCCAATCCGTATACTTCTGATTACATATAGATACGATTGCATCATCCATTGAACTAGCGCCATTATATATCCCCATTATAACAGATACTTTCGGCATATATCCTCCAATATAATCTGTACTTTTATACCATACTACTTTTTTGCTATGACACCTTCCGTACTTTCCTTCAGAAACATAATTTTGGGTGTCATCAAAATCAGCTTCAGATCTAACAGCAGAGAATACTTTCTGATATACATCAGGTCTAACTTCAGTTTATCATAAAAAGTGGTATTATACTTTCCATATACCTGTGCATACCCCGTCAGCCCTGCTTTTACCTTTAAACGATATCCAAACTCCGGTACGTCTTTTTCAATCTCAGCAGCAAGATCCGGGCGTTCTGGCCTGGGGCCTACTACTGACATTTCTCCCTTTAAGATATTTACAATCTGCGGAAGTTCATCTAATCGTGTAGCACGCAGGAGCCTTCCTATTGGTAAAATTCTCGGATCTCTATCCGTTGCCAATACAGGGCCCGATGTTTTCTCTGCATCTACTATCATCGTGCGAAATTTATAAATCATAAATTTCTTCCCATCTTTTGTCAAACGTTCCTGCTTATAGAATATCGGTCCCCAATCTGTACACTTTATCCCAATTGCTGCAATTAAAAACACAGGAGAAAACAAAATCATCATAAGCGCGGAAATCACCAGATCCTCTGCACGCTTAATCCATTGCTGTTCAATACTTAACCCCATATTTCTTGAAAGCATAAGGGGAGTATCAAAAATATTCAGTTCATCTGAGCTGCGAAGCAGCACATCCGAAATTTTTGGTACACTGTAGCTGCGAATTTCCGACACATAGCAATATTTCAAAAGCAGATTTCTTTCATGCGACGGCATATCGCCCAATACTACTGCATCGTACTGATCTATTTTATTTTTTATTTCCTTCATCTCACATTTGTAGGAAATCGCCTCACAAATCTGATATTTATCATCGCGGGCATTCATCTTATCCATAAGATGATAATCTTTTCTGTCCCCTTCTATAAAAAGCATCCTTCTCGGTGGAAACACTCTTCTATAACCGGTCTGAAAAATCATTGTCCACATTACAATAAACGCAATTTCTGCCGCTGTCATCGGAAGAAGATACACCGGATTCACAAAACGCCTGTCAATAACTGCAATCTGAAGATAGGTCACAATATTCGCAAAAAGAACTGATATGATCTGTGAATAGATCAAATTACCATTTTTCAGATAACCGATTTTAAATCCTCCATATGTACTCATAAAAAATGTAAGCAGGATCCCATATATCAACACCATTACCCAGTTACCGCGTCGATAAAAAGGCGCCTGCAATATGGCTTCATTATAATATCCGCTCCACACCACTGCATAAAGCAGGCATAATCCTAAAAGCATAACAGCAGCAAAGCTTAATTTTATCAGACGTTTGTATTGCTCTCTTATCTTTCTGTCTTTCATAATATAATTTCACTCAATTCTTCCCTATATGCAACCAGGAGTTTTAATATGATAAAGGCATAATAAACCTTTGTACAGTATAGCATCTAATACCCTTTTTCGCAACTTTACAATAACCTAAAACACTTGGAAATCCTTTAAGTTTTTATTAAAAACGGTATATTTTACCATAAAGACAAAATTGGTACTTTCTGTTTTTATGAAGTACCAATCTTTGTAAAACATTATTCACTTTTTCTCATAATCGCCATCCCCATCATAATCATCAAAAACATAATAGGCGTTACAATAGGCACACTGATATTTACAACAGCCTGTGTACAATAACATATTGCTGCAAAAGCCATAGCCATAACAACGGGCTTTTTTAAACCTTCCCGAATCATTTTCACAAAAGAAGTTCCAAGGAATGCCAGGTACGCAGTCAGTCCCACAGCGCCAATGGTCACAAGATACTGCAGATATTCATTATGAACATTTTCGTATTTCTGGCTTGTGGTATTCAGCATATCATCCCAGAAATTCTGAACCGTAATTACACCAAATGTATCCGGACCATGGCCAAACAATTTATGACTCAACGGAAAATCGCGGTATATCTCCATTGCGATTCTCCATACATACCCTCTTTCTGTTCCCCAGGAGTCATTCATTACCACATAATTTGCAATAGAACCATATCGCTCACTGTTTCCGGCTATGTTCGCATCGTACAGTACGAATGCAACTCCCAATGCCCCAAGAACTACCAGTCCAAGCCACAGATACCATAAAATACGGCTTTCTGTTCTCTTCTGTCCCTGCCTTTCTGTTCTGCTGTTATAGATATACAGCCCGGCAGTCAACGCCCACAAAACCAGAGCAATCGCCCATAAACCAGGTATGCGGGTAAATAAATTGAAAATACCGCTGATTTCCTGAACACGCTCGCCAAACGTATACTCAATCCAGTCAATTCCCAACAAAACAGTCACAAACGTAGCCAGAATTGCTGTATATGAATAGACTCCCTTTCTGCTTCTGAAAAGATACAGCGGCAGAAAACCTAACAAGGCAAATAATGTTAAATATGCATTATCACTGACTCCCATGATCAGCGCCATGAATGCAAATGTCATACAGATGTAATACCATATTTTGCGCTTTATATTCTTCTCTGTAGCAAACATAACGGCGCTTGCTCCCATAGGAAGTGCAAGATATGCCGTATATGTGTTAATATTTCCAATCGTGGATACAAAGATACTATAATCATCCTGAGAAATCTCTTTTTTGAATCCCAGCGGATCCAGATTGAAGAAATGCAGAATCCCCAAAAGGCAGACGATCAATCCGGCTCCTAAAAATACATCCATATACCATCTTTTAAATTCCAGACACCGGGTTACAAGAAAATAGCATATTGTATATAGTAAAATCAAAAATAGTCCGCAGTACCGGCCTTCATTTCCCCAAAAGGACTCGTAAAGATATTCTGACTGCAGGGTAGAAATGACTGCTGACAATGTGAATGCAATCATAGCCCAGTCTACAATCGTGAGAGATGATATTTTTATCTCGCTGCGTATCGTCTTCATCACTTCACCGCCATAAAGAAGTCTGTCCCGGCGAATATAAACAAACGCTGCAATAGCTGTAAATACTGCCATTCCGATAATCATTGCACAGTAATAATAATATTTTACAACCAGAATATTAAAATAATAATCCTGATATATAATAGGAAGCCCTGCCAGAATCAGAAGTGTAAATGCACCGACAATCCTGCTGTTTGTCTTACGCCATTCATCTCTGAACTGACTGATCTGCGCCTCCATTGAATACAAACTTTGATTTTGTTCCATCTTTAACCTCTTTTCGACTTTACTTCTGTGTGGTATATTAATTTTCACGTTGTACAGTATATCATCTTGCCCTTAAATACGCAATGTATATGGTGCTTTCTTCTTGTGATTTTCCTTGTATTTTCTGTATTCCAAAAACCTTCTGCCCCCCCCACTATGTAGCGATAATTTTCCTTATCGGAAGTATAATCTACTCGTAATGCAATTAAGGAATTTCAAAAAGTATTTCAAAAACAAAAAGGAGAGTGCATTCATTATGAAGAAGCAGACAAAGTTAGTTGCTGTACTTTCAACAGCAGCACTTCTCGCTATCGGCGCTTCCATGACTTCTTTCGCAGCTACAGGCTGGGCAGAGGAAGACGGAACATGGGTATACTACAACCGTGACGGCGAGAGAGCAACCGATTCCTGGAAGAAATCCGGAAACAACTGGTATTACCTGGACAGCGACGGTGAGATGGCAATCGATCAGCTCATCGAGGACGGCGATGATTACTACTATGTAGATATCAACGGCGTAATGGCTTCCAATCAGTGGGTTGCTATTGAGAATGAGGATGCTGGAAATGACGACGAGCCAGATCAGAACTGGTATTACTTCCAGGCTAATGGTAAGGCTTTAAAGAATGGCGATAACAGCAAGGTTGCTTTAAAGACCATCAACGGCAAGAAGTACGCTTTCGATGACGAAGGCAAGATGCTGTGGGGCTGGGTAAATGAAGATGATCCATCTCATATTGACGATACAGACGGAAATGCATTTGAAACCGGTGATTACTATTTCGGTAGCGCAGATGATGGTGCAATGACCACTGGATGGTTACAGTTAGATATCACCTATAGTGATGCTGAAAGCAACAGCAGCTATAAGTACACAGGTGCTGCGTTCACTGATGATGAAGATCAGACACGTTGGTTCTACTTTAAGTCCAATGGTAAGAAAGTAGCTGCTGAATCTGCTGATGGCAATACCAAGGATAAAACTATCAACGGTAAGAAGTATGCTTTCGATAATTACGGCGCAATGGTAGCTGAGTGGTCTCTCAATGATAAGGATCTGTCTAAGGTTAATGGTTACGGAGATAATTTCACTGCAAGCTTATCAGAAGCAGGTACTACAATCCATGTTGCATCCGGAAACCAGGTTGTTGCAACCAGAGCAAATGCAACCTCAGCTCTGAATGGTGCTGGAAATGATGCACAGTACACACGTGTATGGAAGTACTTCAACAGCGTTGAAGATGGCGCCCGTGTAAGCAAGGGTTGGTTCAAGGTTGTTTCTGCTGAAATGATCAATGCAGAAAAATATGATGATGATGAAGATGCATGGTACTATGCAGATGGAAGCGGCAACCTGTATGCCGGTGAATTCAAGACTATCAAGGGCAAAAAATATGCGTTCCGTAATGATGGACGTATGCTTAGCGGCCTGAAGTTCATCCTTGAAAATGATAATGATCTCCTTGTAAAGGCTGATGATGATGGAAGCTATCCATTTGACAATGAAGATGATTTCCTTGCCAATGCAGCTAATTATTATGAGGGCAATGGTTATAAGTGCTACTATTTCGGTGACGGAGAAGATGGCGCTATGAGAACCGGAAAGCTGTCAGTGTCTATTGATGGTGAAAATCAGAACTTCTACTTCCAGAAATCTGGTGGTAAGAAGGGCGCTGGCTTAACCGGTGAGAAGGATGACAAGCTGTACCAGTCTGGTATGCTGTTAAAAGCCGGATCTGATGAAAAATATCAGGTTGTAAAGAAAGAAGAAAAGACAAAGATTGGCAGCACTGACACATATACAACTTATGTAAAACTGGATGATGCCAAGGCATTTATGGAAGATGTTGTAAATGAAGGTGGTAGTGTAAGCTCTAACCTTGTTAACGGAGTAGCAGATGAGGCAGATGTGGCTATTGGAAATGGTGCTACTAAGAAGGCAAAAGATTTGACTGAATCTTACAGCATTACATTGCCAACCGGAGGAAACGTTGAGTATATTCTGGTAAATACATCTGGTAAAATCATCGACAAGAAGGGCAAGAGCAAAGATGGTAACGATTACAACTATGTAACTGATACCAACGGAACAATCAAGCACCTTTATGTTGAGGACTAATTCCATATAATTTAATAATCTGGGGGAAGCGTTGTAACTGATTGGTTGCAGCGCTTTCTTTATACAAAAACACACGAAAGGAAATTGAGTGCATGAAGAAAAAATGGTTTACAATTATTGGACTGTCTGTAGCTTTGGCTGTAATTTCACCTGCTGCTGTTTTTGCAGATACAGCGGCATCCGCCACTGTTACCATGGAACCTTGCGGAGCGTATCTTTTCGAGTGGCGTCCGGTAGACTGTGGAAATGGACGCGCATTTGCCATTCTAGTTGGCGGAAATACGTTGACAGAATCTGATGTTATTTTAAAAAGAGGTTATGATTATAATTATACCTTCAACCCTAATTCAGCAGCACGGCCATGGGGAACAGTACCGGATTTGGTAAATTATAACGGTATATGGGCAGTACCAGACAATGAGAGCCAAATCCCCGATGGAATACAGCCTACCCTGCAAATCACTCTTCTGACAAACAACAAAAACATGGACACAAATGAACGCTACATTGATGTGGTTCATCTTCCGGATGGAACCGATATTTCTTCTCTCCCACCGGAAGTCCGCAAATATTTAATTAATGTAGATGGCTCAGATGCAGGTGCATATGACGGAACCGTTACTTCTGGGTGGTTTATAGATGGCACAAACAAAAAATACCGTAATTATGATGGCACCTTTGTAACAAATACATGGATGCGCCTGGAGGAGGAAAGTTATTATTTTGATGAAAATGGTGTAATGCTGACAGACACTATCACTCCGGATGGGATTTATGTAAATGCAAATGGCGAAAAAACCTCATATCTTCCCGGTTGGAAACAGGTAGACGGAAATTGGCGTTATATTCAGAAAAATGGTTATTATGTAGCTAATGACTGGGTGACAGATAACGGAAAATCATATTATTTTAATCTTGCTTGCAATATGGTTGTTAATACTACAACCCCAGATGGATACTATGTAGGAGAAGATGGTGCATGGGATGGAAATCCTTCTGCAAATGTAAATAAAGAAAATGTTGGACCGGCTGGAACAAATACCACTGGCTGGATTAAGATTGCAGATGATTGGAAGTATATCGATTCTAATGGTGAATATACAGTAAATGACTGGCGTCAAAGTGCAGATGGTGGTTGGTATTATCTTGGATATAATGGAAATATGCTGAAAAACCAAACTACACCGGATGGATATTATGTTGATGCAGAAGGCTTATGGGATGGAATGTCTCCTGCAGAATAATTTTGTAAAACAAGGAGAGAACAGGTCTGCAATCTCTCTAATATGAGCGTTGGAGATCGTTTCAAAGTTGAGACTATGAAGAAAAGAGCCTGTTGATAAAGTTACTTTTTCAGCGTCAAAAACTATGGAACAGTAAACATTATTGATACAGCTATTATAAAAACAGGGTAATTTTCTATTTCTCTTTATAACAGAAATAGTCTTTACCCTGTTTTTTATATGCCGTTATTTGCTGTCAATTTGCTGTATTTTCGTCCCAGACACCATCTGCGTCTACATAGAATCCATCAGGTGTAGTTGTATCTTTCAGCATCCATCCGTCTTCATTGAGGTAGTACCACTTTCCGTCCTGCCCCTGCTTCCAGCTGTTAATAAGATAAGTGCCATCTTCCTGTTTGAATTTCCAGCCCGTGTCAACAGGTTCCCAACCTTTGGAAACACCGGGGCCAAGATTTACAGTCTCTTTTATTTGTGCGGAAGCATTTCCATCCCAAACACCGTTCTCATCTACATGATAACCGTCCGGTGTATCGGTATTTACTTCCATCAAAGCAGCCATATTGAAGTAATAATATTTTCCATCGGTATCCTGATACCATGTATTAGCCATATAATAGCCATTCTTCTGGATATAACGCCAGCCATCCTTATCCTGGAACCAGCCCGGCATATAGGACACTCGCTTTCCTTCTGCGGTTACATAATGTCCATCCGGTGTAATAGTATCCTTAAGCATTACCCCATTCTCATCCATGTAATACTGATCCTCATCCAGAGTAAGCCATCCGGTAATATAGGTTCCATCCGGTTTTAAATACTTCTGGGTTCCATCAGCCTCAGTCTGCCATCCGGGAGTTACGGTGCCATTGTAAGCGCCAGCATCAGAAGTATCTACATTGATCAGATATTTCCGTACCTCTGTTGGAAGGGATGAAGGATCAACATCTCCGGGAAGATGTACGACATTTACATATCTTTTATCTGTATCCAGATTTTTATTGTTGGTTTTCAGAACAATCTGGAGCACCGGCTGAGTGCCTTCCGGCAGACTTCCCCAATTTTCAGGAATCGCCCATACGCCGTCAACATTTACCAGATCCGGCACAGTACCCCATGGTCTTGCGTAAGTCATGGGATCAAAGGTATAGGCATAATCATAGCCTCTGTTTAAAATCACATTGCTCTCTGCGATAGTGTTTCCGCCCACCAGAATCGCAAAATAATTTCCGTTTCCGCAGTCAATAGGACGCCACTCAAAAAGATAAGCGCCACAGTTTTCCATTGTAGTACCAGAAAGAGAGGTGTTGACTGCTGCATAGGCAGGATAGGAAGAGGAAACGGCCATTACAGCAGCTAATCCAAAGCATAATAAGTGTTTTTTGAACATATATGTCCTCCTTATAAATGGGTTAAATATTTTCATATAGAAAAGAAGCGTTACAGCTAACATATCTCTATATCAGCTATAACGCTTCCCCCTTATGTCATATTAGATAAATTGACTTTGTTTAATAGAAGATTAGTCTTCTACATAGATGTTGGTAATCTTACCGCTGTTATCAGTTACATAGTAATAATCACTGCCATCTTTATTCTTGCCTCTGTTGTCGATAACCTTACCAGAAGTATTTACAAGGAAATACTCATGTGTTGTCATATCGCTGCTTGCATACGCTTTATATCCGATAGTGTAAGCTTCACTTATATCCTCAGCCTTTTTCTTGTTGTTATTGCCAAGATCGATCTTACCCTCAGCATCTACTGGTGTATTTGACTCAAGTACATCATCCTGTGCCATAAATTCCTTAGCATCATCCAACTTGTTATAGGTTACATAATCAAGAACCTTCTCACCAGCAGCATTGGTTGTGTACTTTGTAGTCTTATCAACAACAACGTACTTGTCATCGGAGTCAGCCTTTAACAGCATACCAGACTGATACAGCTTGTCATCCTTCTCGCCAGTTACGCCAGCACCCTTCTTGCTTCCGGACTTCTCGAAGTAGAAGTTGTGATTCTCACCATCAATTTCAACAGTGGTCTTATTGGTTCTCATAGCACCATCATCTCCACCGCCGAAGTAGTAGCACTTGTAACCACCTGGCTCATAAAAAGCTACAGCATTATCAAGGAAATCTTCCTCATTATCAAAGTTCGGTGTATCATCATCAGCATATACTGTAAGATTATCGTTATCGTCATCCTCCAAGATGAATTTCAGGCCAGTCAGCATACGACCGTCATTACGGAATGCATACTTCTTGCCCTTGATGGTCTTGAACTCACCAGCATACAGATTGCCGCTGCCATCTGCATAGTACCAGAAGTCCTCATCGTCATCATACTTACCCTCATTCAGGTACTCAGCAGGAACTACCTTAAACCATCCCTTGCTTACACGAGCGCCATCTTCAACGCTGTTGAAGTACTTCCATGCTTTACTATACTGAGCATAGTTGCCCTTACCCTGCCAAGCTTCGCTGACACTTGCTACAGTCTGGTTAGTAGATGCTGCATAATGACCTACATTGTCAGAAGCTTCCTTCTCATCATCAGAATCCAGAGACCACTCAGCTACCATTGCACCGTGCTGGTCAAATGCATACTTCTTACCGTTGATAGTCTTATCCTTGGTTCTGTCTCCTTCGTCAGATTTAATCATCTTACCATTGGACTTGAAGTAGAACCAACGTGTCTGATCCTCATCATCATTGAATGCAGCAGCAGTATACTTATAGTCATCATTGATAGCTTCATCGTAAGTAATATCAATCTGCAGCCAGCCAGTGGTCATTGCACCGTCATCTTCGCCACCGAAGTAGTAATCGGCATCCTTGAAGCCGTCACCATCCGTATTGTCGAGGCGCTCTGCAGAAGCATCGTCAACCCAGCCGTACAGCATCTTACCTTCGTCATCGAAAGCGTACTTCTTACCGTTGATGGTCTTTAAGGAAACCTTATCGTTGTCACCATTGGTTAAAGCCTTGCCGT
>ERZ835762.861-NODE-861-length-23710-cov-7.187149_pt1 | contig 23710 bp, 20 predicted proteins | sample MGYA00519687_ERZ835762 | MGnify/ENA primary metagenome ERZ835762 (study PRJEB31850, sample SAMEA3708783) | human gut metagenome | biome: human gut; feature: human-associated habitat; material: faeces | place: China | collected 2014 ... | reverse complement strand
ACTGTATCGAATATGTATTGCGTCAGGACAAGACCAGTGAGCAGCTTGCCTATGTGACCGGCCCTTATCTGCATGAGGAGATGAATTATGATCTGGTGTATCGCACATTTCTGGAAGAAAAGAAATTATGGAATAAAGACTCCGGAAGAATGTATGCCCACAATATTATCTCCTGGCATAAGGACGAGCAGATTACTCAGGAGCAGGCATTTGAATTTGGAAAAGAGTTTGCAGAAAATTGGTTCGGTGGATTCCAGACCTTAGTGGCTGTGCATAAGGATAAAGATCATATCCACTGCCATCTGGTTACTAATTCAGTGAGTTATGAAGATGGAAGAAAACTGCATAACACCAAAAAGGATCTGGAACGTATGAAACAGCTTACCAATCAGATGTGCCGAGAACGTGGACTGACAGTTGCCGAGAAAGGAAAGCACTTTGATGGGAGCCAGATTGAAAAAGGGGAAGTCATTGCATGGAGCAAAGATAAATACAATTTGTTCCGACAACAGGTCAAGGACAGTTTTGTGGCTGACTGTGCAATGGCGGTCTTAAAAGCAATGGAAAATTGTATCAGTAAAGAAAAGTTTATAGAAAAAATGAAACAGTTCGGATGGAGTGTGAACTGGACGGAAAAGAGAAAGCACATCACGTTCCAGAATCAGGATGGGAAGAAAGTGCGTGACAGCAATCTGTCCAAAACCTTTCATCTGGACATATGCAAGGAGGGGTTAGAGAATGAATTTAATGGAAATTACGAAAGGATACGAGCCGAAGCAGAACGAACAGCCGGAGCAGACGAAGAACTTACCGGATACTACCGACAGGTGGAAGCAGCTTGCGAAGGAACAGGCAGAAACGCTGGAGAAAGTGACGGCAGAGCGGGACGAGTTGCAGGCGAGAAATCAGAAGATGAACGAGTTTATACAGGAATTCCAGGAAAGGACACACAAGTTGAAAATGGACAAACAGAAGCTATTCTTCGAGAATCACGAAATGCAAGAAGAAATGCAGAAGTCGAACGCAGAAATTCAGCAGATGACAGCAGAACTGTCCGAAATGCGGAAACTCAATCAGTCCTTACAGCAAAGCAACGACGACTTGAGGAACAGAAACGGATTGATGAGCAGGAGCGAGCAAGAACTGCTCGAAGAAGAAATAAAAGACGTTCGGGACTGGAACTCTAAATTGCAAGTTCAGGTAAATAAATCATCCGTTGAAGCGGTGGATCAGGCACAGCAGAGACAGGAAGAAGCAGAGAAACAGGCAAAGCAGGCAGTGGCCCAGGTTGAAAGGGAAAAGAAACGGGCAGATGTGGAGATACAAAGAGCAAATCTAAATGCCAAAAGACAGATGGATATATTGAAAGAAAAAGAATATTTCTGGGGAGCAGGATATGTGACAATAATTTTATTTTCAATATTGAAAAGTAGTGCTTTTCAAAGAGATTTGCTTGATTTTTTTAGAGTTCCGATCAGATGGTATTGTCGATTTATAGAATGGCTGGTGATACCGACCTATGATGATGGTTTTGGAAATCAGGTGGCATATCAGGCAGGTGAAGCATGGCTTTTCCGAATTTTGGCGTTAGCGTTGTTTATAATAATTGGAGTGATTTCAGTTCTGTATATTATTGAAGGAATCCAGATTTACAAAAAGCAGTGGGATGATATTTCAAAATTATGCTTTTTATCCAGTCTTGCAGGAATTGTAGTTCTGGGAGATATTATCAGAGAGTGGCTTCCGGTCAATTTGCTTATAATATTCCTTTTGATTAATATCGCAATGATGGTGTTAAAAATGTGGATGAAAAAAAGTTTTAGAAGTAGAAAATGAAAAAATGTATATAAGTTTCAGCAAAACTTGTGAAAAACAAGTATTAGAAAAATTATTTTTTGATAAATTGGAACAGAAAATCCAGGAGATCCATTTGGATAGCAGGTTGAAATAATAGAAGCCGATATTTTATTTCAGTAAAACTGGAATAAAATATCGGCTTTGAAAGGTTAATTTGAAATATTTTCAATCTGTCATTGCTTTGATGGTTCGTGGAGGCCAGCTTCCTTTTGGAGCTAATATAGGATCAATTAAAAATGTTTTTCCACCATAATATAAAAAAATAGTGGCATTTCGTATTTGCTGAAGGTACATGAAAATGTTCTCCTGTTAAATGATATTTTGTAAGTTGTTTTCTATAGATATCCGCTGATAGTAGATATCTATGATATCCTGTAAAGTAATCGTATTCATTTTTTCTTCGGCAGTCTTTTGAATTTCATTATAAAATCCCTGCAAAGATAACTGAATGTTAATGCCAACGCCACATTCTGGATTAGTATGAGTATCTAAATGAAGCAATGGTTTATCACCTTCAACTGCTTTATAAATATCCAGCAATGTAATCTGATCTGCTGGTTTTGAAAGAGAAGGACGGGCATGTCCGGCTACACTGGTCATAAGTTCCGCTTTTTTTAGTTTTAACATAAGCTGGCGTACAAAGCCGGGATTTGTATGGATACTTTCTGCAATTGAGGCACTGGAGAGGGATTTTTCCTGGTTGATAGCAATCAGAACCATCACATGAACAGTATCGCTTAATTTCGTTGAGTATTTCATAATAAGAAACTCCTTGTAGTATGATATAATGATCTTGTTTTCGCGTTTTTGGGGTGAAAATATTTCTGGTTTGTTTAAAACATCCCAAGTTCTCAACAGTTCTTTTAAATGTGTTGATAAACTATACATTTTTAATGCTTTGATGATTGTAAATAATATAATTACAACTATAATGGGAGTTAAAGGAAAAGTCAACACAGTAATGAAACTTACGGAGGATTGTATCATGTGCTATTTATACACCAGAATCCAAAAAACATATGACTAAAAAAATGTATCACCTTTATTATCGTGAAAACAGGGAAGGTTCACAGCCTGAAGAAGAATATGAAGCAAATTTATTAAGAGCATACCGGCATTTAGATGCATGCAGATTGAAAAAAGGGATGGCAATGTCCAACATGCCTGAATTGCTGTTTTTATGGAAAAGATTATGAAACTATGACTGAGGTAATGGATGAAAGAGAATCCGTACAAAGTTAGATTTATGAGAACACCAAAATCTTTGTATAAACATTGATTATTACATGATACTATAAATGTTCACAAAGGAGAGTTTATGGAATACAAAAATCAAACAGAAAATCGTGCATTTCAGGAAATGTTGCAGGCAGCAGTAAAACGGCTGCAAAATCGTTCCGGAGAGGATCTTGCTGCAAAAAGTGGGGCTGTTTTTCATAGCAGCCGAAATGTGCTTGAAGTACTGAGTTTTTATGAAACGATTGAAATTCAACTCCCCGAGTTTCGTATTAACTCAGACATGGACGAATGGCATTATCTGACATTGCTGCATTATCTGGATATGGCTGATGGAACAGAAGGTTCACAGAAGCTCATTACTTTTGGTAACCTGAAAGATGGATTGATTCGGGGAACCAAGTTTGACCGGACTGCAGAGCAGAAACTGGAAAAGCTTTTGCAGGATAAAGATCCTGAGAAAATTCAGAAAGCATGTAAAAACCTAGGTGCAGAATTCACAGAAACAAAGGCGGATCTGTGTGCTGTTTTTCCAGTTCTGCCAAGATATCCGGTAACTTTAAAGATATGGTTTGCAGATGAAGAATTTCCTGCATCTGGCAAAATATTTCTTCAGGATCATGCCGATCATTATCTGAGTGTAGAAGATGCGGTAACAGTTGGAGAAATTTTGCTGCAAAAATTATCGGAAGCCTTTTCTTCTCTCTAATCATGAATCAGAAAACTTTCCAACCCGGCTTTGATAAATTTGTCGATTACTGTCTGAATCTGTTTCCAGTCATTACAGTGATTGCGGAGCATCAGTCTGTTGATGGAAAGGCAGCCATTCATTTGAAAATAAAAAACCGATTCTGCCTGTTCAAAGGTCAGGAGGCTGTGTGACATAAGCCAGGTCACATAGCCTTCTTTTGTATTTTCTGCTATTTTTTCCAGAAGAATAGGGGCAATTGCATCATCCAGAAACAGTGCCCTGTATTGTGATTCCATCTGTATTTTCTGACAGAACGGATAGGAACAGCTTTTTTGATTTAGACAGAATAAATGATCTACAGTTGTTAACATATCCTGAGTCATATCATTAAAAATATCTGATAATACATCATGGATATCGTAGTAATGAAGATAAAAAGTGCCACGGTTGATTTCAGCATTTTTGCAGATCTCTGTAACTGTAATTTTCGTAAAACTTTTCTGATTTAACAACTCTAAGAACGTATCTTTTATGGTTTGCCTGGTATAGCGGGTACGGCGATCTTGTTTTCTCGTTTTTTCTGACATTATATACTCCTGTATTAGTTAGTATCATATAATTTCTCAACAATTTTTCTGATGTGTTGAGTAACCATACAAATCTCACAGATTGATTATTGTAATTTATATAGTAACAACTATAATGAGGTTTAAAGAAAAAGTCAACAGATTGTTCAGAATTTTAGGAGGAAAAACATGGGACATGTAATTGCAGTATCAGGAAAAGGTGGCGTAGGGAAAACAACCCTTTGTGGATTGTTAATTCAATATTTATGTGAAAATAGAAAACATCCGGTTTTAGCTGTAGATGCAGATGCAAATGCGAATTTGAATGAAGTGCTCGGCGTTGAACCGGAGATTACACTCGGAGAACTGAGAGAAGAGATTGAACGTGCAGGAGTTGATCCACGATATCAGATTCCGGCAGGAATGACAAAACAGGCTTATCTGGAAATGCGTCTTTCCGATGCAATTGCAGAAGAAGACGATTATGATTTGATGGTAATGGGGCGAACCCAGGGACAGGGCTGCTATTGTTTTGTAAATGGTCTTGTGCAGACCCAGGTTCAGAAACTGCAAGGTCATTATCCATATATTGTGGTTGATAACGAAGCAGGTATGGAACATATCAGCAGAGGAATCCTGCCAATGATGGAAGTTGCGATTCTTGTAAGTGACTGTTCCAGAAGAGGTGTTCAGGCAGCCGGACGTATTGCAAAGCTGATGAAGGAGTTAAACTTTAAACCACAGAAAACTGGATTAATCGTGAATCGTGTTCCGGATGGAAAACTGGATGCCGGAACTCTGGAAGAAATTCGAAATCAGGGACTGGAATTGTTAGGGGTTGTGCCACATGATGACCAGGTATATCAGTATGACTGTGATGGAAAGCCGATCATACAGCTTCCGAAAGATTCTCCTGTAAGAAGTGCACTGGGAGAAATTGTAAAGAAGTTGGGATTGTGAGTTGGAGGATTGAAAGTTTGAAGATTGAGTAAACAGAAATATTATCTGATTTGGCATAACTAATTGTAAAGAAAGGAAAATCTTCATGAGAAATCATTGGGCAGAAATAGAAAAATATTTAGAAGACCAGAAGATAGCGCAGGAACTAATTGGAGAACTGAGAGATTTTCACATGCGTTATGAGGTAGAGGATCAGGTAAAGGAACGGGTAGAAAAACCGGATATCCTGTTTTATGGGAAAAAGATTCTGGAAATGTCAATAGCAGCGCTTCTTCAGGGAGATAACCTGTTACTTTCCGGTGCGAAAGCTACAGGGAAAAATGTACTATGTGAGACACTGGCATGGATATTCGGAAGACCGGAATACGACATTTCTTTTCATGTAAATACAGACAGTGCCGATCTGATTGGAACGGATACCTTTATAAATAATGAGGTTCGCCTTCGGAAAGGCCCCATCTACCAATGCGCGGAATTTGGAGGATTTGGAATCCTGGACGAAATCAATATGGCAAAAAATGATGCGGTTTCTGTACTGCATGCCACACTGGATCATCGGCGCAGAATCGATATTCCAGGATATAACAGGATTTTACTTCATCCGGCAACACGATTTATCGGCACGATGAATTATGGTTACGCAGGTACCAGAGAGCTAAATGAAGCATTGGTTTCAAGGTTTATGGTAATTGATATGCCTGAAATGGATGAGGATAGTGTCCTTTTTGTATTAAGACAACATTTTCCAGATGGGGGAAAAAGTGCACTGAAAGCTTTTGTAGGACTGTTTCTGGATCTGCAGATCAAAGCTTATCATGGAGAAATCTCAACAAAATCTCTTGACCTGAGAGGATTGGTTTCTGCTGTAAAAGCCACAAGAAGCGGACTTTCTCCAATTGATGCAATCCAGATGGGGATCATAAATAAAAGTTTTGATGTATTTGAAAAAGAAATCATAGAAGATGTGGTTTCTACCAGAATCCCATCTTCCTGGACCGGAAAAGACATATGGGGGTAAACTTGTATGGAGGATATCAGATGGCCGGCGGAACAACTGGAAGAACATCGTCTGGAGGTCAGCAATCGTATCAGAAATCTTTTTTGGACAGTCAGTGGTGATTATGATATGGAATTTGAACCGGACACAGAAAAATATGTTTATTCAAAACAAACGGTTCTATATGAGGCAGTGAAGCAGGGTGCCTTTGCACGATATTTTGACCAGAAGAAACTTGGCATGTATTTGATGAAAAAAATACATTTTTCTGCTGGAGAAGATATGCTTTTGCCTCTTGCTGGATTATGCATGGATGCTGCAGTGAATCGTTTTATCATTCGAGAACGTTTGGGAACAAAGGAAATCAGAGAACAGGCATTCGGAGAATTGGAAAAGGCCGAGGAAGAGCAGGTATCAGATAATGCTGGAACAGACCTGATTCACAGGATTAGGCTTCTGTATATAAGGCATGTTCTGAAGAACACAGACGATAAGGAAATGGATCCGCAGGCAGAGATTGCATTGTACAAGATTCTTTCTCTGAAGGATGCAGAAAATACGGAAGATGTCATAAACGTGATAGATGAGATTTATAATCATGTTCTGGATCCCTCTTTTGAAAAAAAGAATGGAAATCTGGAGAAGATTCTGAATTTACCGGATATGGCATTGGCCAATGACGCGTGGCAGGAATGCATGACAGATGAACAGATGGAAGACATCATTCAAAAATATCTTTCTAATATCAAAAAAAAGATGATGAGTCTGGATATCAGAAACAAAAAGAAAAAAAGATTTTATTTCTCTCCGGAAAATGAAGAAGTTCCGGAAAGCTCGGAGAATATAAATCCACAGGCAGTGCGACGGATACGGGAATATGTGGAACTGAATTACGGAAAATCGTATCTAAGTGAATCGGAGCAGGCCAGAGTCAACCGGAAATTTTGTACAGGAATCCATAAAAACTGTAACCTGTATCTTACAGATGGAATATTACAGAGCCCTGTGATTAAAAATAATCAATACCGTTTTTCTCAGCTTCAGTTTGAAAAAAATAAAGCCTATTATGGAAATAATCACTGGATCATCAAAAGAAATATTTCTGTGTTGGCAGAGTCACTGAAACGGGCATTTATAATCCGAAAGGATGATTTTGTCAGCAGATCTGATGCAGGGCAGCTTGTTCCTGAGAGGTTATGGAAAATTGGAAGAACAGACGATGACAAGTTATTTAATAGAAAAAAAAGATCTGATGATTCTGAGTTTGTAATAGACGTCCTGATTGATTCCAGTGGTTCCCAGGCTAACAGACAGGCTCAGGTAGCGGCTCAGGGATATATTATCAGTGAAGCATTAAGCCAGGCAGGAATTCCTCATCGGGTGACAGGATACTGTGCTTTCTGGGGATATACAGTACTTCAGAGATTTCGGGATTATGAAGATCCAAGGGAAACAAATGAAAGAATCTTTCAATTTCGGGCGTATGCAAATAACAGAGATGGGCTTGCACTGAAAACAGTCTGTTCCTCTCTCATGGAGCGACCGGAAAAAAATAAGATTTTAATCGTATTAAGTGATGGAAAACCCTGTGATATGAGCATACAACGACCAGGAACCCGCCAGCCCAAGAACTATGACGGAGAAGGAGCTGTGAAAGATACTGCATATGAGGTGCGTCGAGCCAGAAATCAGGGAATTTTCGTAATTGGTATTTTTGTAGGGAATGAAGAAGAACTCTCCGTGGAAAAGAGAATCTATGGAAAAGATTTTGCCTATATTCGTAATATCAGCAATTTTTCCCGTATAGTAGGAACTTTTTTGCGAAGACAAATTGATATGGAATGAAAATGGAGGAATCACTATGGGTAAAATTGAATTTTCCAATTGCCAGGATGTAAGAAATCAGAAAAAGATACAGGAATTAGACTGTCCACGCTGTCATGAACCGGGAGGCATTGAAGCCTTTGTGAAAGACGGGATACTTGCAGAGGACGGAGTATGTGATAACTGCGGATATATTCTTCCAGAAGGAACAGAACTGGAGGAAGTGGAGTAAGAAGCATTTAAGGAGAGAACAAATGAAAATTGCTGTAACTGGAAAAGGCGGAGTAGGGAAAACTACGATATCTGCAGTATTAGCACGGCTGTATGCAGAAGAAGGAAAAAAAGTATTTGCTGTAGATGTGGATCCAGATGCAAATCTTGGACTTGCACTGGGTTTTTCAGAGGAAGAACTGGAGAGTATTACGCCTATCAGTAAAATGAGAAGGTTGATTGAGGAGAGAACAGGTGCAGATAAAAGTAATACTTTTTATAAAGTCAATCCAAAAGTGGATGATATTCCTGAAACTTACGGAAAAGAAAATAATGGTGTTCGACTTCTGGTTTTGGGAACTGTGGAAACTGCGGGAGGCGGATGTGTATGCCCTGAAAATGTAATGTTGAAACGAATTATTAATAATTTGGTTTTACATAGAGATGATATAGTAATCCTGGACATGGAAGCAGGACTTGAGCATTTAGGACGGGGAACAACGGAAGGAATGGATCAATTTATCGTCGTGATAGAGCCGGGGGCCAGAAGTGTTCAGACTTATAAAAATGTAAAACGTTTGGCAGAAGAATTGGGTGTAAAGGAAGTAAAGGTCATAGCAAATAAAATCAGAAATGATGAAGATGAAAAGTTTGTAAGGTCTAGAATCCCGAAGCAGGATTTTTTGGGATGTGTTCATTATAATGCAGAAGTTATAGAAGCAGACAGAGAAGGAAGATCCCCTTATGGATGCAGCAAGACAGCTACGGATGAAATTCGAGAAATTAAGGGGATATTTGATGTAATGGCAAAATAGACATTATATTAATTATTTTTCGAAAACAGTTTGAAGCATGGCCATATGTAATGCTTATTATTAAAAAAAGGAGTAAATATAGAGATGAAAATAGCAGTTTGTGGAAAAGGTGGATGTGGAAAAAGTACAGTAACCAGTCTTTTGGCTAAGGCTTTAGCCAGACGAGGAAAAGAAATTTTGGTAATTGATTCCGATGAATCTAATTATGGTCTACATCGACAGCTAGGTATGAAGCTTCCCAGAGATTAACAGACTATTTCGGTGGTAAGCAAAATGTTTTAAATGATATGATGTTATCAAAATTTACTCATCAGTTTTTTGAGGAAACCTGGACTATAGATGATATACCGGAAGATTATTATAGTCTGAAGGACGGTGTAAAACTGATGAGCAGTGGAAAAATTCATCAAGCAAATGAAGGGTGTTCTTGTGCTATGGGAACTGTTATGACTCAATTTATCCAAAATCTCAGGCTTACAGAAGACCAATTTGCGCTAATGGATATGGAGGCTGGTATTGAACACTTTGGACGTGGAATTGATAACGGTGTAGATTTGATATTGATAATTATAGATCCATCCTATGAATCCCTACAGCTTTCCAAAAAAATCGGGGAATTATCGGAAAGTATTAGAAAACCATTTTATTACGTTCTCAATAAAGTAACAAAAGAGAATCAGGAAATGATGTATGAAGCTGTATGGAATTCAAGTCGAGTCGCTGTATCTCTTAGTGCGGATACTAGTATTATGAGAGAGGGACTGATGGGGAAAGAACTATCAGAAAAACCAGATGCTATTGGAAACTTAACAGAATTTCTACTTTCTATTTAAAGAATGAGGAGATTTACTGTGGATATATGATAAAAGAAAACCAGATCATATAGCTATAATTTGTAATATTACATCCGCTTGACGCAAGAAAAAAGCAGTGATATACTGGAATAAAAGTTATTTATAAAATAACAATAAAAACCTGGAACTATATTGTGTGATTGAACAGTTACAAAGAATGCAATTCTTGTGGAGGGTATAGGATGATACAGATTGCAATTGTGGAAGATGAAGAAATTTACGTAAAACAATTAACAGAGTATATCCGGAAATATCAAACGGAAAGGGGAAGATCAATAAAGGTTACAGTATTTGGTGATGGAGAAGATATCACTGAGAATTACAGTGGCGGTTTTGATATTATTCTGATGGATATTCAGATGCGGTTCATGGACGGTATGACAGCAGCAGAAAAAATCCGTCAGATGGATCAGAAAGTAATTATCATGTTTATTACAAATATGATTCAATATGCAGTACGTGGATATGAAGTTGATGCAATGGATTATGTAGTAAAACCAGTTGAGTACTTTTCTTTTTCGCAGAAATTGGATAAAGCAGTTGGACGTATGCGCTCTGAGGTTAAAGAATTTCTTACGATTCCCATTGGGGAAGGAGTTGTAAAGATAGATATAGCAGATATCTATTTTATTGAGGGGCAGAGACATAATGTAATTTATTATACTTCGAGAGGAGATTACTGTTCAAGAATTACGATGAAAGAACTCGAAGAAAAACTTACGGTACATAATTTTTTTCGATGTGCAAAGGGATATCTGGTAAATATGAATCATGTAGAGGGATTTGTTGGTTCTGATTGTGTGATCCATAATGTGCATATACCTGTCAGCAGAACCAGAAAAAAAGAATTTATGAATCTGCTTCTGCAAAACATCAATATGGAATGATTTCATGTGAAATGGAGGATACTATGTTATATCAGGATATTCCAAGAATTTATACAGCAATAGCAGAGTGGGGAGCATGTCTGGTTTATCTTTATATCTTAAAAAAGGAAAACATGAAATCTGTACATTTTCTTACAGGCAGTCTTTTCATGCTGGCAATGCAGAGTATCTTCCTGATTTTGACGGGCAGCGTAACTGAAATTTTGTGGATCCCCTGTATGATGATCGCTGTAGGTATGATGTATGGATTTCTTATGATCGGAGGAAATATGAAGCCGCTGGGAGCGGCTTATTGCTGCGCCCGTGCATTTGTTCTTGCTGAGTTTGCAGCTTCGCTGCAGTGGCAGATGGTATCTGTTGTACAGACATGGGGGAATCAGAATATCTGGGTTGAAATTCTGATCACGATGGTTGTTTTTGGAGGCTGCTTTACTATTGACATTTATTTAGAAAAAAATCTTCTGAAGCAGAATTATCTTGAACAGATGACAGGAAAGGAAGTAACAGCGGCTGCAATCATGGCGGCTGCAATCTTTGCTTTTAGTAATCTGAGCTTTTTAAATGAAAATGCACCATTTGCCAGCAAAGAACGTGCAGATATTTTTTCTATCAGAACATTGATCGATTTTGGAGGAATTGCAATTCTGCATGCTTATCAGAGCAGGATTAGTGAGTATGTTACTGAGAAAGAACTTTCAGTAATGAATGTGATGCTGAAAAGCCAGTATGAGCAATATCGAAATTATCAGGACAGCCTGGATCTCATACAAATGAAATACCATGATCTGAAGCATCAGATAACAGGACTTCGTGCGGAATCAGATGAAGAGAAACGAAAAAAATGGATTGATTCCATGGAAAAAGAAATCGCTGCTTTTGAAAATATAAGCAGAACAGGGAATCAGGTACTGGATACGATTCTGGCAGCTAAAATTTTCCATTGTCGAAAAAATCATATACAGATTACCTGTGTGGCAGATGGCAAATTATTGGATTATATGCATGTAACGGACATATGTTCTATATTTGGAAATGCTTTGGATAATGCGATTGAACATGCGATTTTGATTCCGGATCCGGAAAAAAGACTGATCCATCTGACAGTATCCGCTCAAAAAGGATTTGTGTTCATCAAGATAGAGAATTATTGTGAAGCAGAAATTTCCAAAAATGAAGAGGATCTGATTACAACAACAAAAAAGGATAGTAAAAACCATGGTTTTGGATTGAAAAGTATTCGTACAGCTGTAGAAAAATATGATGGTTCTGTAATATTTGGAGTACAGCAGAACTGGTTTGAATTAAAGATTCTTTTACCCAGAGTATTGTAATGCTCTGGGTATTTTTGTATTTTGTGCCATATTTGCTGCATCTTGTGCCAAAAACGGCACGAAATAATAACCATGTTATAGTAATGCCAACAGGAAATGATACCTGAAAAAGACGAGAGAGTCAAAGGAGGAAAAAAGAGAATGATCAGTGTTGAAATGGAAGATGTTCTGGCGGTATTACAATTATGCAAACCGTATATTATCGGTATTGTTGCAGCACTTATAATTGGAATCGTAATTATGATCGAATGCCGCAGAATGTCCAGGGACAAAAGATTTCTGATAAGAGGAGAAGCTGCGATTGCGATGGTTCTTGCAGTTGCTGTCTGCGTGAATATGATCTGTTTTGGACCAATGGCTACGTTGATCGGACTGGCAACGGGAAATGGAACTTTAAGTGATGAAACAAATGAAGAAGCTGCAGGGGTAGCAGAAGAGATAATGGAAGACGGAATTGTTCTTCTGAAAAATGAAAGCCTGCTTCCTTTAAATGAAACAAAAAAACTGAATATTTTTGGCTGGGAATCTATTAATCCGGCTTACGGAGGAGCAGGTTCCGGTGGAATTAATGATCTGTATGATATTGTCAGTTTGAATCAGGGGTTTGAAAATGCCGGATTTTCTATTAATCAGGAACTGATTGATTTTTATAACAATTATGGAACGGACAGTCCGGAAATGTCTATCCAGAAACAGAGCTGGACATTACCGGAGCCACCTGTAGATACTTACAGTGATGAGCTTATTAAAAATGCGAAAGAGTATTCTGATGTGGCTGTTGTGGTTCTTTCCAGAAAAGCAGGTGAAGGTCATAATGATATTCCGATGGATGTAAGTAAAGCGGCATATGATAATAATTCAGATAAGTATGACGATTTCCCGGAGGGAGAACATTATTTACAGCTATCTCAGACGGAAAAAGACATGGTGGATATGGTTTGCTCCAACTTTGATGATGTTATAGTAATTTATAATGGAGCAAATCAGTTTGAACTTGGTTTCGTAGATGAATATCCTCAGATTAAATCTGTTGTATGGTGCCCTGGAACGGGAAATGTGGGATTTAATGCACTTGGTAAAGTATTTTCAGGTGAAGTGAATCCTTCCGGAAAAACACCGGATACATTTATTTATGATATGACGACTGCTCCGTGGTGGAATAATGCAGAAAAAACCGAGTATAGAAATCTGGCAGATATGGCAGTTGAAGGAATGAATGCAGGAACTGCTCAGGTGTATGCTCCGGCATTTACCAATTATGTGGAAGGCATTTATGTAGGATACAAGTACTATGAAACAGCTGCACAGGAAGGTGCGATTGATTACGACAAGACTGTACAGTATCCATTTGGATATGGTCTGAGTTACACAGAATTTGAACAGAAAATGGGTGAACTGGAGGAAAAAGACGGACAGATTTCTGTAGATGTAGTAGTAACCAACACCGGAGATGTTGCCGGAAAAGATGTAGTAGAAGTGTATTATAACCCACCATATACAAATGGCGGAATTGAGAAAGCTTCTGCAAATCTGATCGAGTTTGCAAAAACAGATCTGCTTCAGCCGGGAGAATCTCAGAACGTTACAGTTACATTCAGTATAGAAGATATGGCCTCTTATGATGAGAATAATGCAAAAGCGTATGTTCTTGAAAAAGGCGATTACGTGATCTCTATTAACAGTGATTCACACACTGTGCTGGATCAGAAAACTTATACTGCAGATGCTGATGTAGTATATGAGGGAGAAAATAAAAGAGCATCAGATGATACTGCAGCAACAAATGTATTTGAAGATGCAAAAGGCGATGTGACATATCTGTCACGTGCTGATCATTTTGCAAATTATGAAGAGGCTACAGCAGCACCGGCATCTGCAGAACTGGGCGAGCCATATGCTTCTGAATATCATCTGAACAGTAATTTTGATAAGACTACATATCTTAATGATGAGGATGTAATGCCGACAACGGGAGCAGATAACGGACTTACATTAGCTGATATGCGTGATGCAGATTATGACGATCCTCGTTGGGAAGAACTTCTGGATCAGCTTACTGTTGACGAAATGGCAAATATGATTGCAATGGCTGGTTATCAGACAGCAGCCATGGATTCTGTGGGAAAAGTGGCTACACTTGATTTCGATGGACCGGCAGCAATTAATAACAACTTTACAGGAGTTGGTTCTATTGGATTTCCAATTGAAGTTGTGGTTGCTTCTACATGGAATAAGGAGCTTGCACAGGCATGGGGTGAATGCATGGGCAAGATCAGTCAGGAAATGGGTGCAGAGGGCTGGTATGCACCAGGTATGAATACTCATAGAACCGCATTTGGAGCAAGAAACTATGAATACTTCTCAGAAGACGGAGTTCTTGCAGGAAATATGGGAGCAAAAGCAGTAGAAGGTGCAAGGAAATATGGAGTTTATTCTTATATCAAACATTTTGCCCTGTATGAAGGAAATGCAAAGATGGTAAGTGTCTGGTCAAATGAGCAGGCGATCCGGGAAATCTATCTGAAACCATTTGAAATTTCTGTAAAACAGGGCGGAGCAAATGCAGTTATGGTTTCCTGGAGCTTCCTTGGAGATAAATGGACTGGAGAATGCAGTAACCTTATGAATACAGTTCTCAGAGAGGAATGGGGATTCAGGGGAATGGCACTTACAGACTTCTTCCGAAACAATGGTCATGGATTTATGAATGCAGATGCAGCTTTGGCGAATGGAGTAGATGTAATGTTGTCCACATTCAACGGAGAAGAGAATAATGTAGCCAATCCGGAGCATCCGACATCTGTACTGCAGATGAGAAATGCCTGCAAAAATGTTATGTATACAGTTGTAAGCAGTTGGGCTTATGATGGAGAACACGAAGAAACAGGTATGGAAAACTGGAAAAAAGCAGGAATTGGTATCGATATTGTAATAGTACTTTTCATGGCAGGAATGGAAGTACTGGTAATCAGAGGATATAAGAAAAGAAAGAATGCTGAATAAGGATGAAAGTGGGATGGAAAACAGTTATGAAACAGCAAAAATTGGTTGAAAAAATGACAATAGAAGAAAAGGCAGCGATTCTCAGTGGGAAAACTGTCTGGCAGACCAGAGAAATTGACAGGCTTTCCATCCCGTCCATCTTTCTTTCAGATGGACCGCATGGGATCAGAAAGCAGGCAGGAGCAGGAGACCATCTGGGACTGAATGCATCCTTGAAAGCAACTTGTTTTCCTACAGCAGCAACGATTGCGAACAGCTGGAATCAGGATCTGGGGGAAGAGATTGGACAGGCTCTTGGAGAGGAAGCTGCAAGTATGGATGTAAATATCCTGCTTGGTCCTGGATTAAATATTAAAAGAAGCCCATTATGTGGAAGAAATTTTGAATATTTTTCAGAAGATCCATATCTTTCCGGAAAGATGGCAGCATCATATATTCGTGGAATACAGAGTAAAGGCGTTTATGCCTGCCCGAAGCATCTGGCGGTTAACAGTCAGGAACTCCGGAGAATGGCAATGGACGCAGTTGTTGACGAACGGACATTAAGAGAAATTTATCTGACCGGTTTTGAGATAGCTGTTAAAGAAGGACACGCAAAAGCAATCATGAGCAGTTACAACCAGATTAATGGGATTTATGCTAATGAGGACAAACATCTTTTGACAGACATCCTGCGCAAAGACTGGGGATTTGATGGAATTGTAGTAACAGACTGGGGCGGAAGCAATGACCATGTGAAAGGTGTTGCTGCCGGCTCAAATCTGGAGATGCCGTCCTGTGGGTACGATTCTGCAAGAGAAGTGATTGCTGCTGTCCGAAATGGAAAGCTTAGGGAAGCGGAGTTGGATGAAAGAGTTGGAGAACTGGTGGATGCAGTGATGGAACTGACATCAGGGAAGAGACTTTCAGATAAAAACTTTGACAGAAACGCACATCATCAACTGGCAAGGAAAGCAGCAGCAGAAAGCATGATTCTTCTAAAAAATGAAAAACAGATTCTTCCGCTGGATACCAAAAAATCCATCGCTGTTATTGGAGATTTTGCTTTTTCACCCAGATATCAGGGGGCAGGATCTTCTATGGTCAATCCAACAAAAGTAGAAGATATGTCATCGATTTTGCAACAATATGATTTGAATATTCTGGGAATGACAAGAGGCTATCATAGAAATGGAGATGCAGATGAGAATGATAGAAAGTTTGCATTAAATTTGTCTATGAATGCGGATATTGTAATTTTCTGCTTTGGTCTTGATGAGATCAGTGAATCAGAAGGACTGGACAGAACCCATATGCGTATTCCGCAGAATCAGATAGATCTTCTGCAGGATATCAGTAAAGTAAATGAAAATATTATTGGAATACTGAGTGCAGGATCTGCGATAGAAATGCCATGGCACACCTGCTGCAAAGCGATTTTGCATGGCTATCTGAATGGACAGGCAGGCGCTTCTGCAACATTGGATATTCTGACCGGAAAGGTGAACCCATCAGGAAGACTGGCAGAAACATATCCCATATCTTATGAACAGACACCGGCATTTCGATATTATCCAAGTAATGAGAAAACATCGGAATACCGCGAGAGTGTTTATGTAGGATATCGCTATTATGATACTTCAAAAGTACGGGTGCAGTTTCCATTTGGTTTTGGACTTTCCTATACGGAATTTACATATTCTGATCTTATCATAGAAGAGGATGGAATCAAAGTTTCGGTTACCAATACAGGTGACAGAGATGGAGCTGAGGTTGTTCAGATGTATGTAGGACTTCCTAATGCAATCGTGTTCCGACCGGAAAAAGAACTGAAAGGTTTTGCAAAAGTTTATCTAAAGGCAGGAGAAAGCAGACAGCTCAGGATTCCCTTTGATGATAAGACATTCCGTTATTGGAATATAAAAACGAGACAGTGGGAAATAGAAACAGGAACTTATCAGATTATGGTAGGAGCCAGTGTTGCAGATATTCGTTTAACAGGTATGACCGAGAGAACAGGAAATAGTAAAGGGTATCCGTATAATCCGGCAAAAATGCCTTACTATTATACAGGAATCGTGCAGAAAATATCAGATGAGGAATTTCGTGAACTTCTTGGCCATGAGATACCGAACAGAAGATGGAGTGGAAATCTGGAAATCAATGATGCAATTTGTCAGATGTATTATGCAAAAAGCCGACTTGCAAGACTGATATATAGATGTCTCACAAAAATGAAAAAGAAGAGTGAGGCACAGGGAAAGCCAGATCTGAATATTCTTTTTATTTACAATATGCCGTTCCGGGGGATTGCCAAGATGACCGGCGGGGCAGTCAGTATGGAAATGGTATATGGAATTGTCGATGCTGTGAATGGTCACTTTATGCTTGGAGTAAAAAAAGTAGTTGGCGGATATTTCAGAAACAGAAGAAATAATAAGAAATATGAAAAATTATTAAAAGAAGCCGGAGGGAAGTGCAGATGAATCGTATAAAAAATATATGGAAATGTTTTGAAGAGAAACATTCTGCTATTGCAAAATGGCTTTATCAGATATTCTATTTTGTTATATTCAGTATGGGCGTGACAGTATTCCAGTATCTTGTATTTACATTTTTACCAGGGATTTTGGGAATTGGTCTGGCTGGTACAGAATTTATGTGGCCAAAGGTTTCCATGAATCTGTTTGGAGTAAAATTTACATGGAGTTTGCTGGGGTATAATGTATTGCGTGATGCAACGGGGAATATACTGATCGGTGGTGGACTTGGCTATTTTATCAGTTATGAATTGGGGTCATTTCTTGCACAGTGTATCAATTTTCCGCTTCAGAGAAATATTACTTTTAAAAGCCATGGAAATCCTGTATATCAGGCAATCTGGTATTTTATAGCATGGGTGGTAATTTCACTGATCTGTAATGGATTTAATAATCTGTGGATGCCAGTTGCATCTGCATATGTGGCACCGGCAGTCTATAACATGCTTGTGACAATTATCACAGGTGGAGTTTCCATGGTGATTTTTTTCTTTGTGTTTAAAATTATTTTCCCAGAGGGGAAGGCTGAATAGAAGAAAATAGCAAGATGCTAGAAACTGGTATTAAAATGATGCAATCTGATATGATTTGGAACATCATAAAATCAACAAGGATAAAGGTAAAAAAATATGAATAAAAGACAAAAAATTCTGATTGTAGATGATTCAAAACCGGTGTTTATGAAAGAGAATCTACTTCCCGTTATGGGAGATAATTAAATGATCCAGGATCTACCCTCGGCATTTATCCGGGTTTTGGAGGAACAGAACGCATGGAAAAAATAATGGAAAAGGATCTTCTGATCCGGGACGTAGAAACAAAAAATATCATGACTAAATCCAGTCTTCCGGTAGGGGGATATTCTGTCAATCCTTATGTAGGATGTACCCACGGCTGCAAATACTGCTATGCCTCTTTTATGAAACGGTTCACCGGGCATACCGAATCGTGGGGAACATTTCTGGATATAAAGCACTGGCCGGCAATTAAAAACCCGAGAAAATATAAAGGCCAACGGGTAGTGATTGGTTCCGTGACAGATGGGTATCTGCCCCAGGAAAAGGAGATAAGAAATACCCGCAGGATTTTAGAACAGTTAAAAAATAGCGGTGCAGAAATCCTTATCTGTACGAAATCGGATCTTGTACTCCGGGATATTGACTTGCTAAAAGAAATGGGAAAAGTCACTGTCTCATGGTCGATCAACACATTAGATGAAAAATTTCAGGCAGACATGGATCAAGCTGTCAGCATCAGCCGCAGACTTGAGGCAATGAAGCAGGTATACGAAGCCGGAATACGCACGGTTTGTTTCATTTCCCCAGTATTTCCGGGCATCACAGATTTTGAAAAGATTTTTGAACGTGTGAAAGATCAGTGTGACCTGGTATGGTTAGAAAATCTAAATCTCCGCGGTGGTTTCAAACAGGAGATCCTGGATTATATTCAGAAATGTTATTCCCACCTTGTTACCCTGTATGATGAAATCTATCGCAAGGGAGATCGAAGTTATTTTCGGGCATTGGAAAACCAGGCAGCACAGATGTCCCAAAAATACGACTGTCCTTTTGTAGACAACGAACTGCCTTATGGCCGCGCAGAGCCAGGCCATCCTGTAATCGTGGACTATTTCTATCATGAAGAAGTACGGGGATCGGAAAATACAGGGCGGCGCAAAAAATGATTGAATAAGTTGAGATGTAAAAGAGGTGCCTCAAGAGACTGAAACAACTCATAGTTTTCCATGAATGTTACAGTCTCTTTATTATTATCAGTATACTCCACACTCTGGGTTGGTATCAATATCAAGATGAAGCAAAGGCTTTTCTCCCTCCACTGCCCGGTATACATCCAGCATAGTAATTTCATCCGCAGGTTTGGTAAGACAGGCGTTTGCCTGGCCTTGGGTATTGGAGATAAGGCTTGCATTTTTCAGCGCGGCCATCAGCTGCCGGATATAGGCAGGATTTGTTTTTACGCTTTTTGCAATCTGGGTACTGGTCAGATGCTCTTTTTCTTCTTGTAATTTATATTTTAACATGGTACAATTTTGATGTAATTTTAATAATAACAATACAAGAAAGGAAAGTCAACCATGCAGCCAATGAAAAATATTGTTTTTGAAAATGCATATCAAAAAAATGCCCGGACCTTATTAGATAAACTTAATTCTGCTGAAGCCATTCTGGTAGGCGCAGCAGCCGGCATGTCCGCTTCCTGTGGCTATAATTTTTTCTATCAGAATGATGCGATATTTCAGAAATATCTGGGGGATTTCCATAAAAAATATGGATTTACCGGAGCCTTTAACGGATTTTACTATCATTATCCTTCCCCGGAAGCTCACTGGGCATTTCTTGTACGTATGGGCTATATGGAATATGAGTGTCCTACAGGACAGCCTTACTACGATCTCATGGAACTCCTCGAGGGTAAAAACTATCATATTATGACCACCAATCAGGACTTCCAGTTTACCCGTGTGGTGTCCGAAGAAAAATTAAGCGCCATCCAGGGTGATTCCCGCTATTATCAGTGCAGCCGCCGATGTCATGACCAGATTTATTACAACAAGGATATGGTCTATGCCATGAATGCAGCTATTGACGAGAATCTGTGTATCCCCGCCAAAATGATCCCCCGCTGTCCAAAATGCGGAGCCCAGATGGAGCCCTGGGTACGGGGATATACATTCCTGGAAGGTGCCAAGTATAGAGACGAATACCGGAAGATCAACGAATTTCTGGAAAAGAATAAAGAGAAGAAGATCCTTTTTCTGGAGTTGGGCGTAGGACGAATGACCCCTATGTTTATCCAGGAACCTTTCTGGAATCTCACATACTCCCTGCCTAAGGCGTTTTACATTACCATTAATCCAAAGGACGCCCTTCTTCCCATAGAAATAGAACAGAAAGGGCTGGCCATCAAAGAAGACATTGCCCTGGTGCTGCAGGAGGCAGTGATGGTAAAGAAAGAGGAAAACAAGGAGCATGGAGAAGCATAGTCACAAGGACATAGAATCCCTTGTCCGGCTGCTCACAGATGCTGATGCAGTGGTAGTAGGCGTAGGTTCCGGACTATCCAGTGCTGCGGGATTTAACCATTACCACTGGGCTCCTGCATTAGAAACACATCTGGGAGAATTCAAAGACTACTACCATTTTACTTCTCCTTTTGCCGGAGTCTATTACTGCTACTCTTCCCTGGAACAGCAATGGACCTACTATACAAAATATATTTACAGTATGTGGCATCTGCCTACAGGTCAGCTATATCTGGCTCTTAAGGCTGTACTTGCCGGAAAAGATTAGAGAGATGACACCGGGGGTGATCAGACTGCCTTTCTGGGACATGATGGCCCGTAACAGCCAGGTGTTTTACGTCTGTCTGAACCAGGAAGCCTCTTCTGCTCCGGAACATTTAAAAGGGAGAAGTCTTTACCTGCAAGGCGATCTGGCAGATATATTAAAGGAACTTCGGATACAGTTGGAAAAGGAGAAATAACATTATGGAAGAAAACTTCAGAAATATTTATAAAGCTATCCAGGAAGCAGACGCTCTTCTCATCGGCGCCAGTAACGGATTATCTATTTCAGAAGGATACAATATTTTTGCAGATGATCACTGGTTTCAGAAAGATTTCGGAGATTTCCGCAGCAGATACGGGATCAGAAACATACTGCAGGGATTATTCTTTCAGTATCCTACAGAAGAATCTAAATGGGCATTTTTCAGCAGACTGATCAGCCGGAAATGTTATCTGGAACAGCCCGGTCCTGTAATGGAGGATCTGTATCGTCTGGTTGGTTCCAAAGATTATTTTATTGTGACCTCCAATGGCGAGGACCATTTCGTGCCTGCAGGATTTGACAGGGATAAGGTCTTTGAGATGGAAGGCCGTCTCACCCAGTCCCGGTGCCAGAATGGATGCGGAACAGATCCTTACGAAAACCAGAATGAAATTCTCAAAATGGCGGAAGCTGAAAAAAACGGACAGATCCCCTCAGAACTGGTTCCCTGCTGTTCCTGCTGTGGAGGGCCAGTTACGGTCAATATGGCAAACAGCAATGCATTCTTTCAGACCGAACAGTTCCAAAAGAAAATGCAAGACTATCAGAACTTTATTAAGAAATATCATGGTAAAAGACTAGCGATCCTGGAATTGGGCGTGGGATGGCGAAACCGTATGATCAAAGAGCCTTTCATGAGCCTTGCTGCTTCTGAACCTGAAGCAGTTTATATCACCTTCAATAAAGGAGAAGTCTATATTCCTTCAGAAATTGCCGGAAAGTCGATCGGGGTAGATGGAGATATTGGGGAGGCGCTGAAAGAAATATGTCTGGCAAGAGAGAACCTATAGGGCTGTTTATATATTTCTATTTGGGCAATTAATTTTTCTGAATGGACAATGCAAAAAAGGCGATTGTACAGGAATGTGAGAAGTATAAAGCACAGTTGGAAAAGAGTGGAACAAAGTACAAAATTTTATCAGAAAAAATAATGAGGATGGTTCTATTGTGATTGAGATTAAGAAACAGTACAATTCATCTCCGGTTGGTGAATATCTGAATTAAATAATCTGAAAGAGACATGATTTAAGTTTCGGTAAGTTTCATTTATATAAGCACGTGAGAGAATTTTAATAGAAAAGTATGCAAAAAAGGCACTGAAAAACGTAGAAATATTGGATTTTCAGTGCCTTTTCCATTAGTTAAAGAGAAAAAATATAATAAATTTAAGTTTCGCTAAATTCTATTCGTTTGAGCATCGCCATTGCTTTGACGGTTCACGTTTTCCGCAATCATCACAGGTCTGTGGCCAGTTGATTTTCCATTCAAAATATTCATCTCTGGTAATCTTGCCGGATTTCAGTTCTTCTTTTCTAAGAGTCCATTCTTTCAGAAAATCATTAAGAACCCCATAATTAAACCACATGCCAACAGGCGGATGTGCAGGCCAGCTATAGGCAGAATGTAGAAAAAGTGGTATCGCAGGAAACACGCCAGAATTACACCAAAGACCGCAGGACAGAGGTTCAGCAGACACAAAGCGTCCAGAAGAACCAGCAGACCACAGAGAAAAGCCGTAACCTTGTAACGAAGAAAGGACAGAAGAAAAAATGAAACTGAAACATATCGCTATTATTGGCAGTCTGTTTCCTATCCTCTTTTCTCTGGTGCTGTTCTTTGGTGTCTTGATTAGTGCGGACAGCGACGACGAGAACAGCAATTTTTCTTCTGGCATTACGGGTATGAACTTATCCGCAGAAGTCTTGAAACATCAGCCTATGGTAGAAAAATACGCCAGAGAAAACGGTATCTCCGAGTATGTCAATGTGCTACTTGCTATCATTCAAGTAGAAAGTGGCGGTACGGCAGAAGATGTCATGCAGTCCAGCGAAAGTCTGGGACTACCGCCCAACTCTTTAGATACGGAAAGCTCAATCAAGCAGGGGTGTAAATATTTTGCGTCCCTGCTTTCTTCCTGCAAAAAGCAAGGTATCGACGATTTGAATGTAACGATACAGTCCTATAACTATGGAGGTGGTTATGTGGGATATGTGGCAGGAAACGGGAAAAAACATACATACAATTTGGCGGAAAATTTCGCAAAAGAAAAATCGGGTGGAAAGAAAGTAACCTACACCAATCCGATAGCCGTTGCGAAAAATGGTGGCTGGCGTTGGAACTATGGAAATATGTTTTATGTGGAATTAGTCAATCAGTATTTGACTGTTCCTCAAATATCGGGCGAACTGGCACAAAAGATAATGAATGAAGCGTTGAAATATCAAGGGTGGAAGTATGTGTATGGCGGTAGCAACCCCAACACTTCCTTTGACTGTTCGGGATTGACGCAATGGTGCTATGGAAAAGCTGGTATCTCCTTACCGAGAACAGCACAAGCACAGTATGACGCTACCCAACATCTTCCACTCTCGCAGGCAAAGGCTGGGGACT
>ERZ835762.856-NODE-856-length-23843-cov-11.279763_pt1 | contig 23843 bp, 31 predicted proteins | sample MGYA00519687_ERZ835762 | MGnify/ENA primary metagenome ERZ835762 (study PRJEB31850, sample SAMEA3708783) | human gut metagenome | biome: human gut; feature: human-associated habitat; material: faeces | place: China | collected 2014 ... | reverse complement strand
TACGAGGTCGATGAAGCAGGAAGCCCATTGGCTTTAGACAATGGGTAGTTCACCTAATGAATTTTTTTGGTCTCATAGTTGTCATTTTTTTAGACTATTACACAATTATTTCATAACCACTGCACCTTATCGGGCGGTGGTTATTTTATTTCCGGCTATCAGATAGGTAGTCGCTGACCGCGAATAGTTAGCGGTAGAAAGGAGTTAATATGGCAACAGCAGCCGTACCAGGTTTATCGACCCTTGGAATCACCCTCAGTTATGGAGTGGAAACAGTAGCAGGGCAGAAGCCTACCACATTTACTGTCCTTCATAGATGTAATGATATTCCAGAAATTACGCTGGAAACAGAGACAATTGATGCATCTGCATTGGAAGATTTTCAGTCCAGATATATTGCTGGCAGACAGGACACAGGTGGCGAATGGGGTCCTGTATTTAACTTTACAGAAGATGTTATTGAAGAACTTGACAAAATGATGAAAGCTTCGGCAACTGGTCTTGAATCGGGTTTCAGAACATGGTTCCAGGTTATTGTTCCTAATCTCACAAAAGCATTTTTTGTTGTTGGACAGCCAGGAACAAAGATTCCTCTCCCGGCAATGGCGCAGAACGAACTTCTGACTGGTGCAATTAGCATTGCCATTGATGAGTATGTTGGTCTCGATACTAAAGTTGAGCCTACAGGTGTAGAGGAACCGTAAAATATCTAAATCGGGAGGGAAAATAGATGTATAAGATTTTAAGAATTAGCGGAAAAGATTATAAGTTGGAATACTCCATTGAAGCATCCTTGTATGCAGATTGCACAGCAAGCCTTACTGGGCTAATGACAGAAATTCAGATTGCTGGTGAGGATAAGAATGTTAAAAAGGTTGTTTCTGAGATTTCAAACATTCCACAAACGACTTTGACAATTTTTTATGCAGGACTTATGGAACATCATGGAGCGCATCCGGATGGTGATGGCTCTGTTCCAGATATCCAGACAGCAAAATATCTGATTGCCCAGTATTTAAAGGAACATTCTGATGATGAAACTGGAAACTTCTTTGGCATCATGCAGATGTGCATTGAGCAGATGGGCGAAGATGGTTTTTTCAAACTGACTGGTCTGGAGGGAATGATGAATCAGTTCAGCCAGACTGCGAAGCCGAATCGTGCAGCCAGACGAGCAGAATCAAAAGCTTCCGGGAAATAATATTAAATGACCTTCTTCCGGCAGCCGTTGATGTGGGTATAAGCGAAAAAGAATTTTTCCATATGACTCCCAAAATGATTCGTCTTAGAATTGAAAGGTTTTGGGAGCGAGAGAAACAGAAGCAAAAGCAGATGGAATACTATGCTTGGTTGACAGGATACTTTAATCAGTTTGCTATTGGTTCATCTATGAGTAAAAAGATAAAGTACCCAAAGAATCCGCTTGAAGAAACTCCGGTTATTGATGATAACATGGAACTTACAGAAGAAGAAAAAGATAAGTACAGAATGCAGTTTTTAAAGCGCCTACAAAGAATGGAAAAGCGTTTTAACAAGAATCAGGGCGAGTAGATGTCAAAGTCTATTCGCCCTTTTTTGGCTATTCATAGGAATAGTCATTGTCCTCAAAAAGTTAGGAGGTAGAAAATGGCAGACAATACAATTGACTCTTTAGTATTGGAAATAAGTTCCAATTCAAAAGGGGCAGAAAAAGCACTTGATAAATTAGCGAACTCTTTGCAAAAGCTATCAAATTCATTGGGCGGTATGAATACGGCAAAGTTCATGTATATTTCAAAGGGAATACAGGAAATGTCTTCATCTTTAGCCGGTTTTTCGTCAAATGTAAAATTGGCTGATTTCAGTAGGGTTTCCAATGGATTAAGCAAAATAGCTGGTATTGATGCGGCTGGTGTTCGTTCTACAGCAGTAGCAATGAATGGGCTTATGAAAAGCCTTAACAATTTGACTTTTCTAAATTTTGATACAAAGGGAATTTCGGAAGTTGCAAATGGGATTGCAAAACTTGGACGTGGAACCGTTACTCAAGCGGCAACCAATATCCCATTATTGACTGAATCACTTAAAGGCCTTTCAGATGGTCTTAAAGGGTTAAAAATTAACTTTGATATAGATGGTCTTGCGCAACTCACGACATCTATTCAGAAATTGGGAAGCAAATCGGCAACAAAAGCTGCTGAAACTAATATCCTTGCACTCGGAAAAGCACTTAGAGAAATGATGGGAATTCTCTCAAAGGCTCCTACTGTGAGTCAAAATCTAATCCAGATGACAAATGCGCTGGCTCAATTGGCTGCTACTGGAGGACGAGCCGGAACCGCAAGCAGAAGCTTGGTAAACAGTTTTAATACACTTCCGGCATCTACATCAAAAGCACGGAAAGGATTTTCTGGATTGGCTGGTGCAATAGGTAAGTTTTACGCAACATATTGGCTTCTGATTCGTGCCATGGGAGGGTTCCGAAAGGCAATCGACATTTCTTCTGACTTAACTGAGGTTCAAAACGTGGTTGATGTAACCTTCGGAGAGATGTCTGACGCCATAAATGATTTTGCGAAGTCCGCATTGCAAAATTATGGCATGTCGGAACTTATGGCAAAACAAATCGCCAGCCGGTTTCAAGCTATGGGTGTGTCAATGGGATTTGCTCAAGGGAAAATGTCCGAAATGTCCATTGAACTTACTAAATTAGCTGGAGATATGGCTTCGTTTTACAATGAATCCCAGCAGGGGGTAGCAAAGGCCTTACAATCAATCTTCACTGGAGAGACTGAACCGTTAAGAAGATTTGGTTTAGATTTATCCTTTGCAACTGTAGAGGCCTGGGCGTTGGCACAGGGAATTGATGCAGATATGCGAAAAATGACTCAAGCCGAGAAAACCATGCTTCGGTATCAGTATGTTTTGGCAAATACTGGGGCAGCAGCCTCGGATTTCCAAAGGACGATAAATTCCTGGCATAACCAGCTTGTTTTATTGGTTGGTGGATTCCAGCAACTTGGATCCATTGTCGGCGGTGTCCTTATTAACGCCTTTAAGCCATTTATTCAGGCGTTAAACAGCGTTATGGGAGCAGTTATCAATTTTGCTCAGGTGGTTTCTGATGCACTTGGGGCAATCTTCGGGTGGGAATATCAGACCGGAGGAGGTGTGGCTCAAGATCTTGAAACGGGTGCTGGTGCAGCTGGTGGAATTGAAAATGCGATGGGCGGAGCTGCCGATAAAGCAAAAGAAATGAATAAGTACATTGCTGGATGGCATGAACTGAACATTATGAATACAAATGACGATTCTGGAGGTTCTGGCGGTGGTGCTTCTGGCGGTGGTGCTTCTGGCGGAAGTGGCGCAGACGGAGGTAATTGGATTCAAAAGGAGTCACTTTGGGAAAAGTACACAAGCAGCATTGATTCTTTACAAGGACTTGGAAACTACATCAGAGACACGCTCATTAAAGCGATGGAATCCATCGATTGGGAATCTGTATATGAAAAAACAAGGGGATTTGGAACAGGACTTGCAGAATTTCTAAACGGGTTATTGGACTATGACGGAGAAGGACGCACCCTGTTTGGGGAAGTTGGAAAAACATTTGCAAATACTTTAAACGCGATTGTTTATTCAGCACAGTCTTTCGCAACAACATTCAACTTTGAACAGTTTGGGATAAATATTGCTGACGGTATCAATAATTTCTTTCAGAATTTTGACTTTGCAGCATTAGCAAATACAATCGATTTATGGGTTCAAGGAATTTGGACAACCATCAAAACTACTATCGAAAATATTGATTGGGATAAAGTTTGGGAAGGGGCAAAGGACTTTTTAACTAATATTGATTTAGAAACAATTTCAATTGTTGTTGGAGCGTTTACGATTAAAAAAATTGGGAAAGTTATCCTTTCGGGGGAGATTTTAAATACATTAAAAACAACTGTAGGAGAAAAGATATCTTCTACAATTACAAAAGGTATTTCATTTGCTGGTATTGGAAAATTTTTATCAAAAGCTTTTCCGTCTAGCACGATCATTCAGACAATCACTACCACAATGGCAGAAACTGGAGCATCACTTCCATCTGTTTTATTAAGTTCAATATGGACTCCTATTCAAACTTTTTTAACAGTGACATTGCCTGGTTTTATTACGAGCGGTATTTCATCTTTGGCTGCAACATTGGGAATTAGCATCACTGCTGCTGGTGGAATTGTTGTCGCTGCCATTGTTGCGGCTATTGCTGCTATAGTCGCAGTAGTAACTAATTGGGATGAAATTAAGGCATTTTTCACTGAAACTATTCCATCTTGGTGGAATGGAACAGCGCTTCCGTTTTTCCAGTCAATACCGGATAAACTTGTAGAAATATGGGAAAATGTAAAAACATTTGCTTCTGAAAAATGGGGTCAGTTCCTTGATTTTATGCAAGGAGTACCAGATAAAGTAAGCGAAATCGTCACATCTATTGGAGATTGGTTTGGACAGCTTCCAGAAAAGATAGGCTATGGACTTGGTTACGCATTAGGTACAGTCACCAAATGGGGTACAGAAGTCTTTGATTATTTAAAAAAGAAAATACCAGAAATTATTGAAAATGTACGAAAGTGGTTTTCTGAACTTCCAGATAAAATTTATAATGCTATATCAACAGCGATACAGAAAATAACAGAATGGGGAACAAATGTATTTACTATATTTCAGAAAAAAGTTTCGGAAACAATATCTGGTGTTGTAAAATGGTTTTCTGAACTTCCGGATAAAATCTACGATACAATTATAAAAGTTAAAGGAAAAATAACTGAATGGGGAAAAAATACGATTTCATTTTTTGAAACAGAAGTTCCCAAAATAGTTGATAAGGTAATTGAGTTTTTTAAAGATCTTCCAGAAAGAATAGTTACTGTTGGCGAAGATTTGGTTAAAGGCCTATGGAACGGAATTAAGAATATGGTGGACTGGTTAGGAACGAATATAAAGGGATTTGTTAATGGCGTGATTGACGGATTCAAGGAAGGATTCGATGAAAACTCTCCATCTAAAATTGCTTTTGAAATTGGCGATTTTTGGACTGTAGGGCTTGGGAATGGTATGATTGGTGGTTTTGATGATATTTATCGTCAGATTGACGGCTTCACTTCAAGAGTAGCTGACGTTCAAATTCCAGCCCCTAAACTCAATACCTATGTACCAAAGCCAGACCTTACCCCAGCATCCTATGATCTTGGAAAATTCAAATCCACCATGCAAATGGAAATGGATGCAAGGATTGCAGAGCAACAGTGGGAGATCCGGCAACAGAACGAACTTCTCAGAGAACAAAATGAATTGCTGCGTGGAATATATGAAAAGCCTGTTCTTACAGATGATGATGTTTTTAATGCAACGAGAAGAGGGCAAAACAGATTCCAAATACGAACATTCAGAACCGGATGGGCTGGGATTGATTAAAGTTGTTGACAAGAACATAAGTTTGTGCTATCATTTATCCACAATTAAATGATGGTTATAGCGCATATTATTTATTATTTTTTTGAGCTAGAAAAGCCCCAAAGACCTATCAGTTTGGAAAATTCCTGTAAAATGGCTGATGCCGGAGCTTGTCTAGCTCTTTTTTGCGTTTTTTAGGGAATAATCCTCCGGGATTTCCATATAAGAGTGGAATTCATTGCTGGGTATGCTCCAGCAGCACTCCAAAATTACTGGGCGGTTGGCGAAATGTTGACCGCTTAAAGTAAAAATGAAAGGAGTGTGTGTTATGCACAGTATTACAAACATTTTTACGAAAGAGAAAACCATTTCTTCGTTGGAAGTGGCGGAAATGCTTGAAATTGAACACAAAGAAATTTTGAAGAAACTGGAAGGAACCACGAAGCCAGATGGAACGACAAAGCAAATTGGAATAATTCCAACATTGACTAAGGGGAATTTTCCTCTCAGTGATTATTTCATTCTTTCTTCCTACAAAGATTCCAGTGGAAAAGAAAACAAATGCTATAATATTACAAAGCTTGGCTGTGATTTCCTCGCCAACAAATTTACCGGAGAAAAGGGAATCTTATTTACGGCAAAGTATGTGAAGCGTTTTCATGAAATGGAAGAACAGTTAAAGCCAAAAGTTCCGCAGACATACCGTGAAGCACTGAAAGAACTAGTTACTGTATTTGGTTTGAATTATAAGAGGGTGGCAGCATGAATGAATTAAAAGTGATGAATATTGAAGGTATTGAATGCTACGAGAAGAATGGAACAGCGTATTTGAAATTGGAAACAATAGCAAGGGGGTTGGGTTTTGTCGATAATAGTAAAGGAACTGAGTATGTTAGATGGAATACAGTAAGGCAATATTTAAGTGATATTGGATTTTCGCAGGAAGTTGCGAAAGATATTTTTATTCCCGAAAACATCTTTTATCGCCTTGCTATGAAAGCAAAAAATGAAGTTGCTGAAAGATTTCAAGCAAAAGTAGCTGATGAAATTATACCTTCTATCCGCAAGCATGGAATCTACGCTACTGATAAAGTTATCGACGACATTCTCAACAATCCAGACTTTGGAATTGAACTTCTAACAAAACTGAAAGAAGAACGAACTGCCAGAGTGGCAGCTGAGCGCAGAAATGCAATCCTTACTCATGTGAATAAAACTTATACCATGACGGAAATTGCAAAAGAGCTGAATATGAAGTCTGCAATTCAGTTAAACAAACTTTTGGCAGAAAAGAAAATACAGTATCAAGTGAATAACACTTGGGTCATGTATTCACAGTACAGCAATTTGGGATATGAAGAAATTAAGCAGGAAGTTCTTGATAGCGGAAAGGTAATCTATCATAGACGAATCACACAGATTGGCAGAGAATTTATATTGAATTTGTTTCAAAATAAAGTTGCATAGCATACATAGAGGCGGCCTGACCGCCTCTTTTTTTATTGGAAAAATCCCCGGAACTGTGGTATGATGAGGGAAATACAAAAGAGGGGGATAAAAATATGATACTTATAGGAATTTTAGAATTTATTTGCTTAATTGCTTTTCCGGTAGGGCTAATATGGCTTTTACTTAATTTATTCAAAAAGAAAAGCAAGAAAAAGCCGGCGTTAATAATGATCTTAAGTTTTATTGGATTGATTGTTTTAGTAGTCGCTTCTGATGTTTTTTATCATGATGAATTGGAGCAGTCTCGCATTGAGAGGGAATCAAGGGAAGCGGATGATGCAGTCAAAAAAATAAAAGAATTAGAAGAGCAAAATAAACAGTTAGAAAAGGGAAATGAAGAGCTGAAGAAAAAGTACACGGAATTAAATGAAAAATTTGAGAATGAGACAGAATCAGAGCATATCACAATAGAAGAGCATGAAGAAGTTTCTTCTGAAAGCGTTGAAGAACCAGTTACAATTCAACCTGAAGAAACGCTTTCGCCAGAAAGTATTTTATTGGATAAGTTGAAAAAAGAATTAGGAGATAATGTCGGACAACAGGCTTATGATATTTTAGTGAATCAGATAGGATTCACTAATGTTGAATACGTTAAAAATACAGAAGGTACTGGAAACTATATAATGACTTCTTCAGAATGTGATTTCATTTTAACAGCATTTCCAGATGATAAAGTATACCGTGTATTCCAACCAAATGGAGGATCTGTTTTTTATGAAGATGATACTTTAAAAATGACAGTGGAAGAATTGAAAAACAGAACGATCAATCATAATGATAGGTCTGCCTATTATATAATAGCAAAAACCATTGTAGAAAATGGATTAAAGAGTCCTCGTTCAGCGAAATTTCCATCAATAGTGACAAGACCAGAAGAAATTGCGATGTCTAAAAATGGAGACATAATAGCCGTTCAAAGTTATGTTGATGCTGAAAACTCTTTTGGAGCAATGATAAGAAGTAAATGGACAGTACAATTTGAGGTAATTGATATAAGTACATATTCGTACAATCCATTATATGTAAATGTAGACGGAGAGACTTTATACGGAAAATGGGTTGATATGGAATAATTTTAAGCGGAGAAATTAATCTCCGCTTTTTTATTTTGGGTATTGACATTAAATGTGTATCCATTTATAATAAATGTGTAACCAATTAAAGAGAGGAAGTGATTATATGTCACCGGCTCACGGCAGACCACCATCTAAAGAACCTAAAGAACATCAGAAAAGAATTAGAATGTCTGATGAAGATATTCGCATCTTGGAGTATTGCTGTCAAATGACAGGAAAAACACAGTCTGATGTTATAAGAGAAGGAATTAGAGAAGTGTATGCTAAATTAAAAAAATAAAGGAAATCGGTCACTTTGGTGAGAGACGATTCCCTTTATCATCCACCAGAAGTCTCCTTCTGATAAATCCAATCATATCACAAGTGAGGCTTCTTTGCAAAAGAATTTTACAAAGGAGAACCACAATGAAAAGTACAAAAGAAGAAGCTAGAAGTTTAGCAAGCGAAACCATTACCGACTTGACAAAGCAGATCATCCTTATGGACGACCGGATTGAGAGCCTTTATAACGAGGTATCCAGAATCCATGCGGTTTATAGGACTGTTCAGTATGCAACTGTAGAGAAAGTGATTCCAGAGAGTGAGATTGACGATGCGCTTTCTGCTGTAGAAAAGATGCTGGTTGTTTTACTGGACAATATTTCTGAGACAGCAGGCCTGATCCGGTCATTTGTCGGGGAGGTGCTGTAAGATGAGTGTATTTGAAGAAATGCGTGAATTTGAGAAAAAGTTTTCTGATTTAGCACTTGAACTCTCTGAAACACTGGAAAAGGCAGAACAGCTTTCTAATTGCATTGAAGATAAACATATGTTATCTGATAAAAATAATGGAAATTATATCAGAGTAAATAGAACTGAGCTTCTTGTAGATATAAGAATTATACATGATTATGTTTATAAATCATATGAATTGGCAAATAAGTTGGGGGATATGATATGAATGATATGATAGAGAACAAAATCCAGACACCGATTGAATGGAGTGGACAAGTGGTTATAACCACGGCTCAGTTGGCAGAAGTGTACGGGACTACAACAGATAATATAAACAGTAATTTTCTGAAAAATAAAGACAGATTCAGAGAAGGAAAACACTATATTACTCTTACTGGTGAGGAATTAAGAGCTTTTAAGAACAACCCGACTTTCAGCGGGGTTGTTGGAAAAACAGCTAAACAACTGTATCTCTGGACACGCCGAGGTGCAAGCCGCCATTGCAAGATACTGGGAACGGATAAGGCGTGGGAACAGTTTGATTATCTGGAAGATAATTATTTTGAGAAAAAGCCACAGCCGAAATTACCACAGACACCAATGGAACTTCTGGAACTTCATTACGAAGCCATCAAACAGGTAGACAGCAAGGTAAGCACCCTAGAAGCCCGGTTTGACGATTTTGAGCAGAGTTTACCGCTCCTCCCAGAAGATGCCGATGACGTGTCCAAAGAGGTCAAGAAACGCGTTGTGGAGGTTCTGGGAGGAAAGGACAGCAATGCTTATCATGACAAGAGCCTGAGCCAGAAAGTTTTCATGGATGCTTACCGGAATCTGAAAGGAAACTTTGATGTAAGTTCGTACAAGGCGATTAAGCGCAGCCGTAAAGATGTGGCAGTGCAGATTGCAAGAGAGTACAAGCCTCCGTTATACTTGTTAGAACAGATTCAAGCGGAAAACAATCAAATATCTTTATTCTAGTGCAAACAAGGGGAAAGCCACAAAAGATTATTGCGTAAATATATGGATGGTGTTATATTATAAATAGAGGCACTGCCGTACACAATGACAGTTAGCCCGTGGATATTTAACTTAAAAAAAGTAACCGTATCCTTTGGCATGGGGCGGTTACTTTTTTGTTCCGTTGATATATGCAATCAAAATCTGTATGACAATTCCGAGAATCATCAATATGATGGACAGCAATTCAAAGTCACTCATAAGCCAATCCCTCCTTTCATGTATTTCTGCTGTTGCAGATTTCTATGTAACCGGAGGGTTTAGTCCCTCCGAAGAGGGCTAACCGCCACTGTCCTCCCAGTACGACAGTGTCCAAAATTATTCTATCATATTTCTAAATATTATCTAAATATTTTCAATAAAAATAAATTCCCGATTATTCGGAAATATGGTATAATATAACCAGAAACGCACTTACAGAAGATAACGCCGGAATTTCGGCACTACACTGTAGGTGCGTTTTCTTTTATGCAGCGGACTAGCTTGACGGGGCGAAAAGCAGAACTGTGACTGCCTGTTCGCTGTGTTTATAAATCACAGATGTTTCCTTAGCACAGGAGGGATTGATTGTGGCTAAGAGATTTGATTACAGAAAGTATTATAAAGAGTATTATGGGATTGATTTTGGACCCGAATATCATATCCATCACATGGATTTTGATAAAAGCAATAATGATATTAGCAATCTCTTGCTTTTACCTGGCAAATTACATAGCAGGTATCATTTTTTGATTAATGGACTAAATGGAATGAATGGCGAAATAAATATGGATTTTAAGATAGAACCAAATGGATACGGAATACACATGTTCCCGTACAATGCAATGATGAATTTGTGCGAAGTTATGAAAGAAATTAATAAGTGGGTAGAAAAGAAAGCAATTATGGAAAACAATAAGTATTACAAGGAACAGGGAATTATTTGATTAGGTAAAACCAACTGGATAGGAACTGCAGACCGAAAAGCAGGTAACTCCATGACCTGCCTTCCAGTTGTTTTTATATTTCATGGAGAGAAAGCATTGTGGAGGTGCGAAAATGAGAACAGAAAAAATTATAGATGGGTTAGTGCCAAAAGAAAGAAATTTCAAAGGTGTATGGATTCCAGCAAAACTATATCTCTCTGGAATATTTTCTCCGAATGAAAAATTTGTTTTATTAGAGATATATAGTTTGTCTAAAAAGAATAAATGTTATGCGACTAACAAGCATTTTGCCGATTTTGTCGGATTAAAGGAAAATACAATTCAGAAAATGATGCTTGAATTTGAAAAAGCTGGATACATAAAAAGAATTTTTGAATATAAAGAAAATAGCAAAGAAATTAAAAACAGAATAATCATTCTTACGCAGAAATTTCTGGATGAATTTATAAACGAAAAAGCAGAAGGCGAAAATGAAGAACCATATGGAAAAAAATCAATGGGGGATATGGAAAAAAATCCAGAGGGGGATGGATTTAAAGTCGGAGATAAGTATAACAATATAAGTGATACATATTTAAGTGATCCATTATATTCTCCTACGGAGTTAAATTCTTTTTCTCAAGAAGAAAAAGCCAATTCCCCGGTGGGGTTAAATTCTTCTATTTCTAAAAGAAATAAGAAGGGAGGAGAAAATAATCCAGATAAATGGATAGCAACTAAAACCCATATAGAGATCTGCATGGAACGGAATGGACATGAAAAGGATTCCTTTGAGACAGCGGAAGTTATTGAGGTTGTGAGAACCTATTATGAAAAATACAGGGAGGTAATCGGGCAACCGCATCCCAGGCTGAATGATAAGACCATGATGTTTGTGGTTGGCCAATATCTGAAAGGATTTGAGGAGGGCGGTACTAGCGTACAGACATACCGGGACTTAATCGACTTCCACTTTTCCACAGAGTACCGGGAAAATATCGACTGGACGATTCAGCACTTTATGAGCGGAGAAATCAGAGAAACGCTGCTTCGCCACAATATGCTCTAAAAAGTGAGTTCCGGCGCACCCTGAAAATGTGTTATGATGATATGGTGAAAAAGTGAACATGAAGCATCTGCCATTTGGCGGGTGCTTTTTTATTTCCGAAAGATTGGAGGTGGATTGATGTATGGTTTTATGGGATGGAGATTAAAAGTGAATGGAGTTGTGTTTCCATCAAAATATATACAAGCGGGCACATACAAGGCTACTCCTGACCAAATTACGGACATTGATGATTATACCGACAATGACGGAATACTCCATCGAAACATACTTCCGGCAAAAGCGACAAAAATAGAATTTAGTATTAAGCCTGTAAGGTTAAAAGACCTTTCCGTTATAAAATCCATTTTACCGGAAGCAAGAGTGGAGGTAAATATAGAATATTGGAATGATTGGTCAATGAAATATCAGTCGGGCAAAGCATATATCCCAGATCTGACATTTGAGCCATACATAGACTATCCGGATACAAATGATTGCTTGTATAATCCCACGCGCATAGCCTTTATTGAGTATGGGGAGGTGAGGTAATGTGGCAATTATACCAGATAGTGTAAAAGAATTGTTTTTGAACGATAGCATATCAATTAAGCACAGAAAAAACTTCAAGCTATCGTTCTTTGACAAGTTGCTGCCAGCACCAGACCTGTATCCATCATCAGCGGTATTCCCATCAAACAACGAGCAAACACTTGTTATAGAAAACGACAAAATAGTTACAGAGTCACTGAAAATTATCGAGTCTCTTTCGTCATCCGAAGATTTAGTATTTGGAAGCTGCGAAAGCTCTCAGCTTGAAATTATGGTGGCTGATGTTGATTATGATGTGACCGGAGCAGAATTTACATTAACGGTAGATATAAACAATAACGATGTCCTTCTGGGCAGCTATATCGTAAAATCGTTTATCCGCCAGTCAAACCGGAGAATTCGAAAAATAACAGCCTATGATAGAATGATATTTTTCAACACCGATGTTGCGAACTGGTATAAAGACCTCTCATTCCCAATAACATTAAAAAAATTCAGGGATTCGCTATGTGAGTATGTAGGAGTTATACAAGAAAGTACAACACTACCACTGGATTCTATGCTTATAGAAAAAACATTAGATCCGAAAATATTATCAGGACTTGATGTTCTAAAAACAATATGCGAGGCAAATGGGTGCTTTGGTCATATAAACCGAACCGGAAATCTGCAATATATATTTGTTGGAAGCTTTGACGATTCTTCAATTGGAGAACAAATTGAAAAATACAAAAGCCCTGCAACATATGAGGATTATGTAGTCAACGGGATTACTGGTCTTACGATAAAAAATGAAGATGGAGACATTGGTGTAAGCGCCGGAAAGGCCGGAAATACTTACACGATTTCAGAAAACTTTTTGTTGTTTGGAAAATCGGCAACAGATTTATCTCAAATTGCAAACACTATTCTTGGAAAAATATCAGGAAAGACATACCGTCCGGCAAAAATTGAATGCAATTTTAGGCCATGGCTGGATGTTGGTGCCTCCATAGATTTCAATACAAATGATGGCAAAATCAAAACATTTGTAATGAAACGAGAAATAAGTGGAATGCAGAGGATGCGAGATTCCATTGAGGCTACGGGTTATCAGGCTCGTGAAGATACCTTTGGAATAAATACCGAAATTCTCCAGTTAAAGGGGAAAGCCGCGTTTTTAACAAAAAATGCTGAAGAAATATCCGCAAAATTAATTGATGTAGAGAAAAATGTAGAATCTCAGTTCAAAATAACAGCTGAGCAGATATCATCTACAGTCAAGCGCTTATCTGAAGCAGAGTCATCCATTAAGCAGACAGCTGAAAAGATTGAACTGAAAGTAAGTAAGGGAGAAATTTCATCCGCCCTTTCTTTAGAATCAGACAAGGTAACATTAACATCCAATCGGTTGATTGTTGACAGCACCAACTTTAAACTGGATGGAAATGGGAATGCCTCATTTTCTGGAAATATCACCGCGGGAGCTACGATTACAGGAGCCACGATGAGAGCCGGTTTTATTGATGGTACTGAAATTGATATTGGAACATTTCATGTATCCAACGATGTAATTAAGTTGGGAGATTTCTATTCGCTTAACGATGACAATGGCGTTTTTCGGTCACAGGACAAAAATATCATTATTCAGGCAGATGGAGGAGAACTTGGATCTGGCGCAAAAATCCGCGTAAGAGATGGTGATGTGATTTTCGGAAGCGGATATTCTCTTTTGGAATTGTATCGATATGTGCATGGTGGAGGTTGGGAGCCATGTAAAACATATTCTTGTTCTTCTGATGATTGCGATGATTGTCCTCGATACACATGTAGCCAAGGTGACTGTACTGGAGATTGTCCGGACGAGATACCTATTGAATGTGATATTGAAGGTTGTGGCACATACGGTTCTTGTGGACCATATTCTTGTGGCGCAGGTGATAATAGTTGTAGCTGTGACGGCGGATATTGCGGTAACGATTGTGGAGGAGACTGTAGCGGAGAATGCGGTAGCGTATGTTCGCACGGATGCGGTCCGGGAGATGGAGTATAAGGAGAAACCATGGAAATTATCATCAACGCAGACAAACGATTATCTGCAATTATGGGGAGCCAGAATTATCTCCCATCAATAAAATACAGAAAAATTTATTACATTTGTGAAGCTGTTCAGGAAGGTGTGGTTCTTTTATACAATACCCTTACCCGGCAGCTTATTTCTTTGTCGGAATCAGAGTATCAGGAACTTGACGATGAGCTTATTCGCTTTTTAGTAAGTCATTGGTACATGATTCCAGAAAATGTCGATGAGCGGAGTCTTTGTTATTCCATGATGCAGGCATTTTACTCGAGATATGCTCCACAAAGGTCTGGAAATAGTGGAATTACAGGATACACCATATTTACAACCACGGATTGCAATGCCAGATGTCCCTATTGCTATGAACTGGGGCGTCCAAGGATAGCTATGAGTAAGGAGATAGCGCTGAAAACAGCTGAATTCATTGAAAAAAAACGTGGTAACAATCGGGTGAATTTAAGCTGGTTTGGGGGCGAACCGCTGTATAACAGTGATATCATCGGGATTATATGCGATTATCTGGCAGCCAGAGATATCCCCTATACTTCGACAATGATCAGCAATGGTTTTCTCATAAACCAGCATTCGGCAGAGGAAATTTTGGAGCGATGGAAACTTCAGCGAATTCAAATAACCCTGGATGGGACGAGAGAAGTCTATAACAACACAAAGAATTACATCTATGATGATGAAAACCCGTTTGAAAGAGTTCTTCAGAATATAGAATACCTGACCAATATTAAAGTGAGGGTGTCTGTTCGGATGAACATTTCTTCGGAGAACACAGAAAATCTAAAGGAACTGGTGGTGCTGCTTGCGAAGCGTTTTCAAGGGAATCAGCATTTTGGCGCGTATGCCCATCCAATTTTTAATGAGTTCGGGGAGCTGGAGAGAAGCGAATATGAAAAACTGTGTCAGGTGTGTGTTGATATTGAGAAAATGCTTACAGAATACGGAATTTCAAATGGAGGAGGCCTATATTCCGTGAAAACATGTCATTGCATGGCTGACAGTGGAAAGTCTGTTTGTGTAACCCCAACCGGAATGCTGACTTTGTGCGAGCATCATAGTGACGATGAATTTGTTGGATCTTTGGATACCGGAATTATCGACCAAAATGTGGTTGATTCGTGGAAAGAACGCATAGAAGAAAAAGAAGAGTGCCAGACGTGCTTCTATTATCCGATGTGCGTGAAGCTCAAAAAGTGTGTGACTGGATATGAATGTGATTATGGGATGAAAGTGTTTTGGGAACAGAATACAAGAAATTCCATGATATCATCTTATCGTTCTTGGTTGCGAAAAAGAAATGCAGCAGAGAAAGAGGTATTAAATACAGAAAATCCAGAGCCAAGCAATCAGGCGGCAGTGATGGCAATTATATCTGCGGCCAGAAAAGAGGTCGGATATGCTGTTGGCGGGAATGTATCAAAATATATTGTAGAGACTTTCCGTGGAGATCGCTATAAGCCGTGGTGCATGTCTATGATTAACTGGCTGTTTGCACAGTGCTTCGGGGCAGTCAAGGCAAGACAAATGTTATTTCAAACTAGCGGCTTTACGAATTACTGCTATATGGTTTTGGAAAAGTTTCAGGATGCCCGCAGGACATCTGAAACACCACAGGTGGGAGATTTGGTTTTCTTTCATATCAATGCGTGGACTGACCATGTAGGTCTTGTTACCGATATAGAAAATGAACAGATAAAAGTTGTTTCCGGAAATGTGCGTTTGGAAAATGGGCAGAATGGAGTCGTTGAGTTATGGTATAGCTTAAATGATGAAACTATCGTAGCATTTGGGCATCCAGATTGGAGGGTAGCATAGTGTATGAGATAACAGAGAATCAGGTCAATAACCTGCAATACATCATCGAACGTTTAACGGTTACTGGCCCAGAACAGGGACGATTATTATATGTTGCCAATGAAACATTAAAGCAGGTACAGTGCCAAAAATGCGGTAACGTAAGGGAGGTGGAAGCAAAATGACAATTAAAGATTTTGTAGCTTATGTTAAGCAGGCGTGGTATAACAAGCCAAATACATCCACTCCGGTCGAAGCATCCAGATTATTACACATTGAAAATGGGATTAAGGGGAACAGCGATGCCATTGAGAAGATTGCGTCAGCGGTAGTCAGCCAGATTGTGAATGATCCAGACAAAATTGCTTCGATGGCTGCATTGTTTTCTGTGAATCAGAATCTGACAAATCTCACAAATGAAATTACTTCATCTTATTTGGAACAGGGATATGATCTAAACAATTTTCGCTCAATATATAGACCTTCAATACGATATGGTTGGGCGTTAAAAAATTGTCCATATACGCAAGGAGTAGTTGTAATGTATTTGCCATATCAAAGCGCATACGGGGTTCAGATATGTTATACAGTGGAAAAAGTAGATGGTTATTTTCGTCAAGCCAAACGTGTATATTCCAATGGTAAATGGGATTCATGGATCATGGATGGGCATTCTTTTATAAGATATAGGGATTATAACATAAATATTGGCACCCAAGATTGGATAAGAAGCGGAGCCGGGCAGTACTACTACAACCATCAAATAAATTATGGAATTGTAGGGACGGCAATCAGTACAGAAATAATACATTGGGAAGGGACTGCTACATTAGTGGATTGTTCATTTTATGGTAATAACTATATTCAGCTCCGGGCGAGCGTGGCTACAACATTTAACGGAATTATCAGAGTGTTTTACATATAGGGAGGCTAACATGGAATCTATCAAAATCGGAACAAAAACTTATCAGCTAGTAGCGAATGGATATCAGCTGGGAGAGAGAAACGGCAGAGTTATCTTTCTTCCGGGTGAAGATTCATTTGACATTATTGAAAAAGAAATGAAATCCGCGGTTGGAATTCAGCTGATTGACGGATTGGGGGAGGTGATAGAATCCCGCACAGACCTCATATATGCGGGGAAGTTGTCAAAAGACGCAAGATATGTGGTCAATGTTTTAGAATCAGGTGAGGAAATCGTTGAAACGGTTATGGTGGCAGAATTCCGGGAACCGGATATGCGAGAACGGGTAAATGAAATTCAAGCCCAGTTGGATTATGTTGCTATGATGACCGATGTACAGTTGGAGGTATAGCATGACGAAATTTAATAAGGTCGAAAAATATTACCAACAGAAATATTGGACAATTGGAATGGTAAGAAATGCCGTTGGAAAATGGATTACGGAAGATGAATTTCAAAAAATAACAGGAGAAACCTATTAGTTTATTTATAAAAGAAAGAGAGGAATATATTATGGAGAAATTACACAGAGATTGCGAACAGCATACAACAGAAAATTGTGACATCAATACTCACTCTAATTTAGATCCAGTGGCAGATGATTGCGGTCATAGAGTAGAAGCTGGACCCGGAACGCTGAATACGGGCCAGGAATCAAAAAATAAATAGGACAGTTGTTTTAGCCCCGGAATCCCGGGGCTTTTTTATTTTTGGAGGAAGCTATGGAAAATACAGTAAAAAAGTTAATTGACCAGGCTGCAAAATGGGTAGGATACCTGGAAAAGAAAAGCAATGCCCATCTGGACGATTTTACGGCCAACGCGGGCAGCAACAACTATACCTGTTTTGCCAGGGATTACAAGACCCATACTGGCGGAAACTATCAGGGGCAGCCTTGGTGTGCTATGTTTGTTTCAGAGGTATTTGTGCAGGCATTTGGTTTGGATACAGCCAGGATGCTATTATGTGGCAGTCTGTATCATTACTGTCCTACAGGAGTAGAGCAGTTTAAAAGAGCCGGCTGTTTTAGTCGCACTCCAGAGCCGGGCGCAGTGATCTTTTTTACCAACGGATCCAGGGCATACCATACCGGCATTGTCGTAGAGGTAACGGCCAGCAAGATCAAGACCATCGAGGGCAATACCTCCGGAGCATCAGGCGTGATCGAAAACGGCGGCGGGGTGTGTAAAAAGACCTATAGTCGGTCTTATGGCAAGATTCTGGGCTATGGTCTGCCAGACTGGTCCCTGGCGGTTAAATCCGGGTGGCGGCAGGAGGACGGCGGCTGGCGGTATTACCTGGATGATACTGACAAGCCTGTCCGGAATGCCTGGTATGAGAGTAACGGCAAGTGGTACTGGTTTGACGGCGCTGGTATGATGGTGCATGACACCTGGTATCGGTATAAGGGAGACTGGTACTATCTGGGCCCAGATGGAGCCATGGTAAAGGGTCAGCAGACCATTGACGACAAGTGGTACATTATGGACGATGAGGGCCGGATGCTGACGGAGCCGGTTACATTGACGCCAGATGCAGATGGGGCGCTGCGGTGACCTGGGTTGACAAAAGATGGCTGACAGGGTATAGTAATAGTAGTCTCTGTGCTGTATGCACAGTGTGGATTTAAATATTTAAATTAACAATGTAAAAAAGACGCCCACTTCATTATGGGCGTCTTTTTTTCTTTTACTCATCATTTGTCAGTATGCTATAAAATTTTTCCCATTTTCCGGGATAGTTTCTATCTACCCATTCTTTCAATTCATCCAGGTCGATTTCCCCGGATACAAGTGCCTGCATCTTATATTCCGCTTCTACTCGGTTACGATTTTTCCTGCCGTAAATCATATACTGCAGAGCGTGGATGATTTTTTGAGAGGCGGTGTATCCAACTGGGCTGCCTTTCTGGAAAAGTACCTCGTTTCCATTGGATGATGTGATGCATTTGGGATAGGAACTGGGTATATAATCACTTTCCCCTGTTATGCAGCATACTCCATTCACTTCCAGTTGAGATAGATACCATTCTGTCCAACAAGGATCCGCTCCCTCGTTGGAGAGCCCATAAACGCAAAATATGGCGTTCATCTTCTCAAGAGGGATGGCTGTTTTCTCCGGAAGGACATCCCGGATATCATCCATTAGGGTGCCTTTTTGAACATATTTGTAAATCGCGTTTGCATAGGCATCATCCGGGCAGCAGCTCACAAAATGCTCCAGTTGCGACAGATATGCCTCGTGCCGTGCCGTAAACTGTTCTCCACAGTTCGCAACATAGCAGAGCTGATCACTCATAATATGAGGGGCAATGTTACTTGTCCGACCCTCTGATTCAATGGTGCACGGAACATGCACCGCTTCTCCTTTGACGCTTGGAATCTGAGCACATAAAAAGTTTCCATCAGCGTCAATCAGGATTCCGATGTGTGCCGATATGCTGACGTGAGCAATCGGACAAATGGGTTCATTTTGCTCTATTAGAGCGTCATAATACTTAACCAAGCTATTTAAGGTCATACGTTTTCTCCTTTTCAGATTTAAAAAAAGAAATGAAATTTCCATTTTCCTTGGTTTCTTTTCGCTTTGCCAGGGCAATTCTTGAATCCAGATGTACACGCCTGCGCATTGGCAGACCGTGCATCCGGTTCCAGTTGTTCCGAATTATAATTTCTGGGCATAAATATATTCGCTTCATTTTTACCTCCTCATTTTATACAGACGAATACAGAAGGAAAACGTAACAAAGACAGAATAATTTTTTACTTGGGATAAGAACTATAATTTTAGAAAAATTTTATATCATCTCCTTAGGACCCAATAACCACGCGCATTTTTGGTAACACCATCATCAATTGAAAAGATGCGGTCGCAATCCCATTAGTTTTAAATGATGGGTTAGATGGGTTAAGACCGCAAAGTAGCGGTTGCCATAACATGACTTTTCTGCTATAATTTTTTTATACACGAACATTGATAACTATATATATGTGGTTGTGCTGAGAAATATTGTGCGAAAACCAAGCCTTCCTTCAGCACGTAAAATATACAAGGTACTTATGTTTCGTATATTCCTTTATAGGGCAGGGACTGCCCGAATTAACGCCTGTGGAGATAGTAGGTTACGAGGTCGATGAAGCAGGAAGCCCATTGGCTTTAGACAATGGGTAGTTCACTGATATAATGCCGTTTGTGCAGTATCGTAAAATGTCAGGTATCCACTGTTCGGATCTGGTGAACTTTGAGTCTGAACGACTCCATCTACGATCCATTCGCCATCACTATTAACGGTATACCCGTCAGGAGAAGTTGTATTTGTTAGCAATTTGCCCCCAGTGTCAAAGTAATAGCTTTCTGACAATACATCTCCATTGCTATCAATCCATTGCCATCCAGAAGAATAATATTGTCCAGAAGTATCATCTTTATACTTCCATCCACCGCCATCTATCTGCTCCCATCCAGCAATGAAAATGATGTAATTAATGATAATCCGATTGAAAATATTGCCAGTGACGTTTTTTCATATTTATCTCCCATATTTATATTTTTATATCTTTTCTATAACAACTAGATTTGGCTCAAATATAATGATATATTCACTAATTTCTATGTAATTTCCATATTTTTCTTTATAAAAATTCAAGGCATCTTGTAAAAACACTTCTGTAACACCGAGAAAATCAGCCAATTCGTAACGATTTTGGCATTTATTTTTATATCCGCTAATAATTCCGGAAAGCCCTATCTGTTTTTCGTAGGCCCAGACTCTAGCCATTCTTTCCTGCTTTCTGTTGTTTGTTATAGATTGGTCTAAAATATTACCAGAAGTAGTGAAAAAATGTCCAAGTTCTTCAGCTAGGACACATGATTTTTCAGCGAGAGTAGGAATATCCTGACGGATAGCAATTTTTCGACCCTTGATTAACCCGTCAAATTGTTTTAATTGTTTTTCTTTTACAATTATTTGGAATGAATCTGCTTCTTTTAACAGATTTTCATAATCCATCGAAATCACTCCCAGTTTCCATCATCAAAAACATTTAAATCTTCTTTGATTTCTTCGTTATTCTTGGAGATATCAGTTCTTTCGTGTGCAGCCACAGCCTCATGAACATTTTCTTCTAATTGTTGTAGCGACAATAAACTATCCATGTAAAAATCAACTTTTTTTCGATTATCAGAAGACAATTTAATGTATTTTTCAAAATGGGATATTTCACCATCATTAAAACCATTACCTAATAATTCGATAGCATATGATTTTGATTGCTCAATTAAGTCTTGATAATGGTCTTCTTCACGAGTTTCCCCAGTCATTAAATAATCTATTGTAACTCCAAAATAATCTGCTATTTTTTGCAAAGTTTTAGTTGTTGGAACACTTTTCCCGGTTTTCCAGTTGCTTAATGCAGTCTGCGTGACACCCGTATCTTTTGAAACCCTATATGGCGTAATCCCACGTTTTTGTAGAAGTTGTTCAAATATATCGTACATGCTTTGTACTCCTTTCACAAAAATAGCATACTTTCATAAAAGTTAGTAAAAGGCATTGACTACTTACGAAAAATGATGTAATATATACTCATGCGAACGAAAGCAGCGCAAAAAAATACTAACGAATATGAAACTAATGTTTAATTGCAAGATGTGGTAGTTTTGTAATTAAAAGTATATCATATCTCGAAAGCATTATCAATACATTTGATTTTGAAAGGTGGTGTAAAATTGTACAAAAAATATCGATTGCTATTAGATAAAAGCAATAAAACTACATATCAAGTAGCAAAAGAAACTGGAATTAGTCAGACTGCGTTTTCTAATTGGAAAACAGGTCGATCTGAACCTGGGCTTGATAGTTTGTCTAAGCTTGCAAAGTATTTTAATGTTCCAATCGAATATTTTCTTGATTAGGGAGGGAAGTATATCATTTTTGATTTTACCGAATGCTTTATGGAATAATTTGAACCACATAAACAAACCTCCTCATATAATCAAGTGTTTTTTATTGAAAATTCAAGGTTTTTCAACCTTTCATATCTCAGTGAATAAGCCACAGCTATGAGCATTTCTATGTATCAGGTACTGAAATAGTGGTTAGAGGGTATACGAAATAAAACGTCATTGATTTCCGCTTTACTGGCCTTGTGTATCCCCATCCCTCTATGGCAGCTAACCTCCTATATCCACCAGGATCATCTCTGTCTCCAGAGGTCCTAACTTCCTTCGTCCTGCCTGCCCATAACCAGGGTGTCAGCTATGCTCCTTAACGGGGTCATATGCCCCATGGTGACTATTTCTGCCGACTACTGGCTCATTCTTTGTATTATTGATTACTGACTCGCTTCCTGTTCCAGCACTGTGATCAGTGGACGTTATCTGTTACATTCTGCTTGATCCAGTGGCTGTCCACATGACAGCCTCCATTATAGTTACTTGTCTTTCTTACGCAGCCTGTAGATAAACTGCCGGTCTCTTGATATCACTGACCATCTTTTTCGGATCATAATCCACACCTTTTGTCAGCATGGCATAAAAGACTCGTATCAGCTTGGCTGCAATCGCCATAAGTGACTGCATTTTCTTCAACGGATTCAGCCTTCTGGTTGTGTAATAATTATGGAGCTCTCTGAACTCCGGGTTCTTCGCCACAAGCGACATTGCAACCTCAAAGAGCAGGTATCTGAGTCTCTTTCGACCTCGTCTGCTTATTGTTGTCTCGCCCTTGTGCTTTCCTGAACTACTTTCAACCAATGCCAACCCTGCAAGCTTCTGCAGTTCTTTCGGCGTGTTAAAACGGCTGATATCACCTACTTCTGCAAGGAATCCTGACACTGTCTTGATTCCCACACCTTTGATCTCCAACAGCTTCTCAGCCATCGGAATCTGTTTTACCAACCCTTCAATCAGAGTCATAACTTCCTGAAAACGTATGTTTCTGGATTCATAATCCTCCAGAAGCATTCGAATTTCCATTCTTGCAGATACTGCTCCTTCTTTGCTTCCGACACTGTGCTCTGCAGCTTCTATCAGGGTCTTCGCCCTCGCTTTTCCAACTGCTCTTAACTTCGCATCACGCCAGATTTGGTTCACTCCATCGATACCTAACGTCAGGATATCTTCAGGGAGTGGTGCTGCTTTAAGGATTAGCATTCCGCTCTTGGCATCTGGCTTTCCGTATACCGTCTTATATTCAGGAAAATATATATTGAACCAACGACTAATCCTGTTTTGAATTCTTGTAAGTTCCACCTGTAACTGGAATCTTATGTTTGATGCTGTTCTAAGATCAGCGTAAACACCATCCGGCAGGTATGGGATCATGTAACGTCCCTCTCTAACTAATCCTGCTATAACTTTCGGATCCTTACGGTCATTTTTAGTTGGATTATTGTCGTCGAGTTCTTTTGATTTTTTCACATGGTGAGGATTTACAAGAACCGGTTTCATTTCATTATCCTGTAGAAACTTTCCAAGATTGAACCAGTAATGCCCGGTCGGTTCCATACCTGGAACCACCTTATCCTTCTCATGTCTTTCTTTGAGGTCCAGGATCCATTCCTTAAATGTCACAAATCCAGCCTCTGTGTTACTAAATTTAAAAGGTTTCTTTGAATACTCGATTCCTCTGTAATCAAAAGCTCTGGCGTAGTGCGTCTCACTTCCGACATCAATCCCGAGTACCAAAGTTTTTTCTGTAATAGCTTCAATTTTTGCGTTCTGTGTGTTAGACTTCATTGTAGATACCTCTCTGTTCAATAAGATTTTTACT
>ERZ835762.850-NODE-850-length-23956-cov-3.520982_pt1 | contig 23956 bp, 25 predicted proteins | sample MGYA00519687_ERZ835762 | MGnify/ENA primary metagenome ERZ835762 (study PRJEB31850, sample SAMEA3708783) | human gut metagenome | biome: human gut; feature: human-associated habitat; material: faeces | place: China | collected 2014 ... | reverse complement strand
CCCGCGCCGGAGCCATCCGGCGCGGGACAGTTTCATTGGTTCAAAAGCGGTTCAGCGGCACCGAGCCGTCGTCGGCGCCCTTCTCGATGGCTTTCACCACCGCGTCATACCCGTAGGTATCGTTGACCTGGATGTGGAACGTCTCCCCCACCTTCCGGCCCAGCAGGGCCTTCCCCAGAGGGGACTCCTTGCTGATAAGGCCGTGGAGGGCGTCCTGCCGCATGGTGGTGACCACCTGGTACACCTCGGTGTCCCCCTCGTCCTCCAGAAAGACGGTGACTCTGTCGTAGAGCTGCACCCCGTCGCTGGCCCCGGCGTCGGGGAGCACCACGGCGGTCTTGATCATGTTCTCCAGGAACCGGATGCGGCTCTCGTTGCGGTTTTTCTCCTGCTTGGCGGCCTTGTACTCGAAGTTCTCACTGAGATCGCCGAAGGCCCGGGCCTCCTTCACCGCATCCAGGAGCTGGGGCCGGAGCTGGATGCGGCGGTAGTCCAGCTCTTCCTTCATCATTTGAATGTCTTTTTTGGTCAGTTCATTGTGCATGGCGGAATCCCTCTTGTTCTATGTTGTTCCACCATTATACCACAAAGCGCCGGCGGAATGGTAGAATGCGCAATATTTTTCGGCTGCCCCGCAAGGGGCTCAGCGGCCGCGGAATTTCCGCTCCTCCTCCCCCCGGAGGATGCGGCCCAGCCCCCGGATGTGCCGGGAGAGCATGATCAGGGCCAGAATCAGGGCCAGCAGCCCGGCCTCCCGGCCGTGGCAGAGAAAGGCCGGGGGGACAAACAGGGCGGGGATCACCACCGCCCCCAGGGGCAGCCAGCCGGAGAGCAGGGTGACGGCCAGTCCGGACAGACAGGCGGCCGTCCCCCATAGGGGGGAGAAGAGGATGAGGGCGGCGCAGGTGACGGCCACCCCCTTTCCGCCCCGGAAGCCCCGCCAGAGGGGGAAATTGTGGCCCAGCACCGCACCCAGCCCGGCCCACAGGCCGGACAGGCCGCCCAGGGCGGGGAAGAGCGCCCGGCACAGCCCAAAGGCCAGGGCGGTCTTGGCGATGTCTCCGGCCAGTACCACCGCCCCCCAGCCCTTTCCCAGCTCGTGGGCCAGATTGGCCATGCCGGGGTTTCCGGTGCCCAGGGCGGCGGCGCTTTTGCCGGTGCGGGCGCGGGCCACCAACTCGGCGGTGAGGAAGCAGCCGCAGAGATAGCCCAGCAGCAGACAGAGCAGACGTGGAGACCTCCTAGTTCGCCCGCCCCTCCCGCAAAAATACGTAGGAGGCGGCGGTGGAGTGGGCGGGGGAGAAACGGTAGCCCAGCCGGTCGAAGCCCTGGGCCGCCTCCGGCGTTTCGGCGTTCCGCTCCGCCAGGAAGCGTACCATCTCCCCCCGGGCCATCTTGACATAGACCCCCTTCTCCACCACCTTGTCTCCGTCCGTCTCGCCGAAGGTCACGTCGATCCACCGCACGGGAGGGGTTACCCAGGGGCGTACCGCTTTGGCGTACTCCGCCGAGGCCAGGTTGAGCAGGGTGTCCTCCCCGCCGGCGGTCAGCGTCCGGTACAGGGAATCGCCCCAGAAGTCGTAGAGGCTTTTGCAGAAGGGGGTGCTGCATCTGGCCCCCATCTCCAGCCGGTAGGGGAGCACGCCGTCGAAGGGGCGCAGCACCCCGTAAAAGCCGGAGAGGATGCGCAGGTGTGTCTCGGCATACTCGAACTGAGGCCGGGTGAACAGGTGGGGGGCCATGTACTGGTACTGGATGCCGTCGTAGGAGAGCAGGGCGGGGGTACCGGGGCGGCGGAGATCCATCTCCTGAAAGCGGCGGAAGTTCAGCTCCGCGATGCCGTCGTTACAGGCGAGCAGCTTTTTCAGGGCTGTGTAGTCCAGCCCCCGCAGCCACTCCGCCAGCACCGCCGCCCGCTCCAGCAGGGCGGGGGCCTGCCGGGGGGCGAGAAAGTCCCCGTCCTCCCGCATTTTCTTGGCGGGGGAGATGAGCAGCTTCATTCCCCGTCCTGTCCCTTCCGATGGGCGGCCTGGCCCTCTGCGATGGCCTGCCGCTCCCGGCACAGCTCGGCATGGAGGGCCACGGAGTCCCACTCCCGGTTGGTGGGGGTGAGCACCGCCTTCAGCCGGACGGGGGCGAGCTTCTGGCGGCGGAACGCCTGGAGGAACAGATCCAGCAGAGGGCCGGGGCAATTGACGATCAGGAGCATCTCGTCGTCAAAGCCGTCCCCGGAATAGGGCGTCTCCGGGACGGCCCCCTCCGCCAGCGCCCCCAGGGGCAGGCCGTAGGACTCCCTGGGCACCAGGGCGGTGCGCAGGCGCAGGGACAGGCACATACGGCGGATTTTGGCCCCCCGGGGGTTGTCCAGATTGTAGAGCAGAATGGTGGGTGTGTTCATGGGCATCAGCCTTCCTTTCACCCGCCATTGTACCGGGTTTTCCCCGGCCCGTCAACCGGGGCTAGAGGACGTTCTTCAGGGTAAACTGTTCGGCCTCGTAGAGCAGGGAGATCTGGGTCATGAGCCGGGCGTTGGCGGCGGAGTACTCCCCGGCCTCCTGGCAGGTGAGGAACTCGAGCACCTCCTGAAAACCGGTATAGATCTGATCGGTGTCGGAATGGCGCAGGAGGATGTGCAGGTAGCTGTCCCGGGACTGCCACTGTGTGAGGGCCTGCTCTGTGAGGACGCGGGCTTCCTCCCAGTCCCCGGTCTCCGCCCGGGCCTCCGCCTGCTCCAGAAGGGCGTTCAGCGCCCCGGTAAAGCCCCGCAGATAGAGGTTGTTGCACAGCGTTGCGCCGAACAGGACAGCCAGCAGCAGGGCTGCGATCCACAGCCGCTTCATACCCGCCCCTCCTTCTCCGCCAGGTAGACCTGGTTCTGCTCATCCACAGTGAGGAGAAACACGTCCTGGCTGCGCTTTACGTGATGGGCCTTGAGCTGCCGGTCCAGCCAGATGTCGTCCAGTCCCCGCTGGCGCAGGTTGTGCTCCAGCACCCGGCCGTCGTTGATGATCACCAGGGGCAGGCCGGGCTCCTTTGGGTGCAGCTCCATCTGGGCCGCAGTGACGGGCTGCTGGGCCGCGTAGGGGAGGACGGAGATCTGTCCGTTGGTCTCCAAAATGGCGTATTTAATGGAATTGAGGTCGGTGATCCCCTTCATACGCAGCTCCTCCATCAGCTCGTCCACTGTAAAGCGGTTTTTCTGCATCTCCCGCTGGTGGAGCTTGCCGTTTTCCACGATGATGCTGGGACGGCCGCAGAGCACCGCACGGAAGCGGACGCTTTTCATGGTGAGCACCGACAGGGCCATGGTGAGGCAGAGGAGGGTGAGGATGGGGATGATGCCGGTGAGCAGAGGGATGCCGAAGTCCTGCATGGGCACGGCGGCCAGATCGGCGATAAGCAGGGCGAGCACCAGCTCCGAGGGCTCCAGCTCGCCCACCTGGCGCTTGCCCATGAGGCGGATGCCCACGATGATAAAGAGGTAGAGAATGATGGTGCGCAGAAATGCGATGACCATGAGAAGACCTCCCGCGGTAATGTTCACCGTTCAGTATGGCCGCCGCCGGGCGGATTATGTACGCAGGGGCCTTGACGCTGGGAGGGTATGGATGTTATAATATCGAAAATCAATAAAAGAAAGCGGCGAACGCATGAAAAAGCGGACGAAAGGAGTGCTGGCCGCCGCTCTGGCGGCAGCCGGGGTGTTTTTGCTGGCGGGTCTGGACGCCCGCCTGCTGGTACGCGCCTATACGGTGGAGAGCGGGAGACTCACCGGCCCGGTGCGGCTGGCGGTGCTCACCGATCTGCACGCCTGCGCCTATGGGGAGGGCCAGCGGGAGCTGCTGGATGCGGTGGCGGAGCAGTCACCCGACCTGGTACTGTTGTGCGGCGACATCGTGGACGACGAGCCCCGGATGCCGGAGGCGCGGGCGCTGGACACGGTGGAGGCCCTGGCGGCGGTATGGCCCACCTATTATGTCACCGGCAATCACGAGTTCTGGACGGGGCGGGTGGACGAGGTGAAGGCCCGGCTGGAGGAACGGGGCGCGGTTGTGCTGGCGGGGGACTGTGTGACGGTAACGGCGGCGGGACAGACGGTGCAGCTCTGCGGCATTGACGATCCCTCTGTGGGCGAGACCCGGTGGCGGGAGCAGCTGGAGGCGGTGACCGCCGCCCTGGATGGGGAGCACTGCTCCATTTTGATGACCCACCGGCCGGAGCGGACGGAGGACTACGCGGGCCGGGGCTTCGAGCTGGTGCTGGCGGGCCACGCCCACGGGGGCCAGTGGCGGCTGCCCGGCCTGCTCAACGGCCTGTTTGCCCCCGACCAGGGGCTGTTTCCCACCTACGCCGGCGGCCGGTATGCACTGGGGGACACCACCCTGCTCGTCAGCCGGGGGCTGGCCCGGGAGAGCACCCGGCTGCCCCGGTTCTATAACCGCCCGGAGCTGGTGATGGTGGAGCTGCGCCCCGGGCTGGAGGAATTTCCTGCAAAAAAAGAATGAGGTCAAAATCTTATTTTTAACTTTTGGGGCGTATTGCCGTGGGAAAATCGGCAATACGCCCTCTCTTTTTGTCCAAATCCACGGTTTTTGCTTCCGGGCGCAAAAGGGTGTTGTCAGGCGGGAGGTTTTCGGTTACAATCGTACAGATAACTTGGGAACGAAAGGCGTGATGCAGAAGATGAAAGCGACCTTGATCCTGGAAAACGGTATGACCTTCGCGGGCCGCAGCATCGGCTCCGGTGAGGAGCGGATCTGCGAGATGGTGTTCAACACCTCCATGACCGGCTATCAGGAGATCCTGACCGACCCCTCCTACGCCGGACAGGGCATTGTGATGAGCTATCCCCTCATCGGCAACTACGGCGTCAATCACGAGGACAACGAATCCACCCGCCCCTGGGCGGAGGCGTTCATCGTCCGCCACCTGGCCCGGCGCGGCAGCAACTTCCGCTGCGAGGACGGGCTGGATTCCTATTTGAAGCAATTTCATATCACCGGCATTGAGGGCGTCGACACCCGTGCCTTAACGAGAATACTCCGCAGTCAGGGGACCATGAACGGCATGATCACCTGTGCGGAGCATTTTTCTGTCCCGGAGTGCCTGGAGCGCATCCGGGCCTACCGGGTGGAGGGCACCGTGGAGCGGGTGACCCGCAGGGAGGCTCAGGTGTACCCCGCCCTGGGGGAGCGGCGGCTCCGGGTGGCCCTGATGGACTACGGTGTGAAGGAGAACATGATCCGCTGCCTCCAGAACCGGGGCTGTGAGGTGACGGTGTTCCCCGCCCGCACCCCGGCGGAGGCGGTGCTCTCCGGCGGGTTCGACGGGGTGATGCTCTCCAACGGCCCCGGCGATCCGGCGGACAACGTGGAGATCATCACGGAGGTTCGGAAGCTCTATGAGAGTGAGCTGCCCCTCTTTGCCGTCTGCCTGGGCCACCAGCTCCTGGCCCTGGCCACCGGGGCGGAGACCCGCAAGATGCGCTTCGGCCACCGGGGGGGCAATCACCCGGTGAAGGATCTGGAGCACGGCCGGGCCTACATCACCAGCCAGAACCATGGCTATGTGGTTACCGCCGAGAGCGTGGACCCGGCGGTGGCGGAGGTGTCCCACATCAACGTCAACGAGGGCAGCGTGGAGGGCCTGCGCTACCGGCGGCCCAACTGCTTCACCGTCCAGTTCCACCCGGAGGCCGCCCCCGGCCCCATGGACACCGAGTATCTGTTTGACCGCTTTGTGGACAGCATGAAGGGAGGACGCGCCCATGCCTAAGAATCCCAATATCAAAAAGGTGCTGGTGCTGGGCTCCGGCCCCATTGTCATCGGCCAGGCCGCCGAGTTTGACTACGCCGGCACCCAGGCCTGCCGCGCTCTCAAGGAGGAGGGCGTGGAGGTGGTGCTGGTCAACTCCAACCCCGCCACCATCATGACCGACAAGGACATCGCCGACCACGTGTATATCGAGCCGCTGAACCTGGCCAGCGTGGAGCAGGTCATCGCCAAGGAGCGGCCCGACTCCATCCTGCCCACCCTGGGCGGCCAGACCGGGCTGAACCTGGCCATGAACCTCCACGAGCAGGGCATCCTGGAGAAGTACGGCGTGCGCCTGCTGGGCACCAGCCCGGAGTCCATCCGCAAGGCGGAGGACCGCCAGGGCTTCAAGGACGCCATGGAGGCCATCGGCCAGCCCTGCGTCACCAGCGACGTGGTGGAGAGCGTGGAGGCCGCGGTGGAGTTCGCCGGGCGCATCGGCTATCCGGTCATCGTCCGGCCCGCCTATACCCTGGGGGGCTCCGGCGGCGGCATCGCCTACGACGAGCCCTCCCTGCGGGAGATCGCCGACCGGGGCATCCACCTGTCCCGGGTGGGCCAGGTGCTCATCGAGCGGTGCATCTCCGGCTGGAAGGAGATCGAGTTCGAGGTCATGCGGGACTCCGCCGGCAACGTCATCCAGATCTGCTCCATGGAGAACATCGACCCCGTGGGCGTCCACACCGGCGACTCCATCGTGGTGGCCCCCACCCAGACCCTGGCCAACCGGGAGTACCAGATGCTCCGCTCCGCCTCTCTCAACATCATCTCCGCCCTGGGCATCGAGGGCGGGTGCAACGTACAACTGGCCCTCAACCCCGACTCCTTCGAGTACGCGGTCATCGAGGTCAACCCCCGCGTGTCCCGATCTTCCGCCCTGGCCTCCAAGGCCACCGGCTACCCCATCGCCAAGGTGGCCGCCAAGGTGGCCCTGGGCTACACCCTGGACGAGATCCCCAACGCGGTGACCGGCAAGACCACCGCCTGCTTCGAGCCAACCCTGGACTACTGCGTGCTCAAGCTGCCCCGCCTGCCCTTTGACAAGTTCACCACCGCCAGCCGCACCCTGGGCACCCAGATGAAGGCCACCGGCGAGGTGATGGCCATCGGCAATTCCTTCGAGGGGGCGCTGATGAAGGCCATCCGCTCCCTGGAGCTGCCGGTGAAGTCCCTCCGCCTGCCCGGTCTGGACGAGCTGTATACCGAGGAGATCGAGGACCGCCTGGTGAACATTGATGATCAGCGGCTCTTCGTGGTGGCCGAGGCCCTGCGCCGGGGCTTCTCGCCGGAGAAGATCAACAAGATCACCAAGTACGACCTGTGGTTCCTCGACCGCTTCCAGAACATTGTGGATATGGAGGACGCCCTGGATCACGGACATCTGGACGGCGACACCCTGCGCCGGGCCAAGGAGATGGGCTTCTCCGACGCGTGGATCGCCGCCCTCTCCGGCCGGGAGCAGAAGGAGATCAAGGCCCTGCGGGAGTCCTTCGGCATCCGCCCGGCCTTCAAGATGGTGGACACCTGCGCCGCCGAGTTCGAGGCCCAGACCCCCTATTACTACTCCACCTACGACCAGGAGAACGAGGCCGCCGGGGCCAGCCGGGCGGATGATGGCGCGGAGAAACGGAAGGTGCTGGTGCTGGGCTCCGGCCCCATCCGCATCGGTCAGGGCATCGAGTTCGACTACTGTTCGGTCCACTCGGTCTGGGCCTTCAAGCGTCTGGGCTATGAGACCATCATCATCAACAACAACCCGGAGACCGTGTCCACCGACTTCGATGTGGCGGATAAGCTCTACTTTGAGCCGCTGACCGCCGAGGACGTGCAGGCGGTGGTGGAGCTGGAGAAGCCCTGGGGCGCGGTGGTGCAGTTCGGCGGCCAGACCGCCATCAAGCTGGCCCAGGCCCTCACCGACATGGGCGTGCCCATCCTGGGCACCTCCGCCGATGGCGTGGACGCCGCCGAGGATCGGGAGCGGTTTGACGAGATTTTGAACCAGTGCGGCATCCCCCGGGCCGCCGGCCGCACGGTGTTCACCACCGAGCAGGCCCTGGCCGCCGCCCACGAGGTGGGCTATCCCGTGCTGGTGCGCCCCTCCTACGTGCTGGGCGGCCAGGGCATGGAGATTGCCTACAACGACCGCAACATCACCGAGTTCATGCGCATCATCAACCAGGTGGAGCAGGAGCACCCCATCCTGGTGGACAAGTACCTCATGGGCCGCGAGGTGGAGGTGGACGGCGTCTTCGACGGGGAGGAGCTGCTCATCCCCGGCATCATGGAGCACATCGAGCGGGCCGGCGTCCACTCTGGCGACTCCATCTCGGTCTATCCCCCCATCCACATCGAGGACAAGCATAAACAGACCATCCTGAAGTACACCTATGACCTGTCCAAAGCCCTGGGCGTGGTGGGCCTGGTCAACATCCAGTTCGTCATCTATGACGACCAGGTGTATGTCATCGAGGTCAATCCCCGCTCCTCCCGTACCATCCCCTATATCTCCAAGGTCACCGGCGTGCCCATCATCGACCTGGCCACCAGGGTGATGCTGGGGCAGAAGCTGCGCGACCTGGGCTACGGCACGGGCATCTACCGGGAGGCGGACTACTACGCCGTCAAGATGCCGGTGTTCTCCTTCGAGAAGCTCACCGACGTGGATACCGGCCTGGGCCCGGAGATGAAGTCCACCGGCGAGTGCCTGGGCCTGGCCGAGTCCTTCCCCCAGGCGCTGCTCAAGGCCTTCAAGGGGGCCGGTATGAAGGCCCCCAAGAAGGGCGGGCGCATCATCATTACCGTCAAGGACGAGGACAAGGACGAGATGATTGGCATCGCCAGGGGCTTCTATGATATGGGCATTGAGCTTCTCGCCACCAGCGGCACCTGCAAGGCGCTCAACGAGGCGGGCATCCCCGCCCGCTGGGTGGCCCGCGTGTCCGAGGCCCATCCCAACATTCTGGATATGATCGCCTCCGGTACCGTGGATCTGGTCATCAATACCCCCACCCGCGGCCGCCGCCACGACACCGACGGCTTCAAGATCCGCCGCTCCACCGTGGAGCACTCCGTGGCCTGCATCACCGCCATCGACACCGCCCGGGCCATGCTCACCGTCCGCACCCAGGGCCGGGCCGCTGAGCTGCGCCCCATCGACATCACTGAAATCTGAGGGGAGGAAACCGCCATGCGTCTGCACCGCCTTCGCTTTGATATCTGGCTCTGCCTGCTGGTGGCCTATCTGGTGTCCCTGGGCACGGGGGCCGCAGCCTCCGCCCTCAGCGCGGCCACGTATGACGGCTATGCAGAGGTTCACTCCGCTGCTCCTGGCCAGGCGGGCAGTCCTGCCGGGCCAGAGGTTCCCCGGGCACAGAGTATCGCGGAGCTGCTGGAGCTGGATACTTTCACAGTGCTCTCCCAAGGTATTGCCTACCGCAACGAGGGAGCGGGCTATTTTGAGGGCAGCTATCTCTATAATTTGGCCCTCCCCTCCGGGGAACGGGTGGCTGCCCGCATCCATACTGAGAGCGTACAGGATGGAGAGAACTTCGCATCCGGGCAGGTTGTCCTCCCGGTGGGCCGGGTGATTTGGGCCGACCTGGAGGAGGACCCCGCCTTCCTGGAGCAGATCACCTCCGGCTATCCCCTGGACCGCACCGACTTCTACGTGGACATGGCCGGAGAAGCGGTACGCTACAGTCAGGAGGAGCGGACGGAAAATCATGTTATAGTGGTTCAATTGGTTACCGTTCTGGTCTGCTTCCCACTGCTCCATGCCCTGGGCTCCCGCAGCGGGATTTTCCCCGCTTTCTTTCCCTCCGTGCGGAGGGAAAAGGCGGGGCGGAATTGACCCGGCCAGCCGGGAACCTTTTTCCAGTCCCTTCGTCTAAATGAATATCAACGACAGGAGGGAAATGCTTTGAAACGACTGCTGACTTTATCCCTGGCAGCCCTGCTGGCTGCCGGTCTCACCGCCTGCGGAGCGGCAGAGGAGCGCGGCGATTTAGCCGCCAAGCCGGTGCTCTACCTCTACCCGGAGGAGGAGACGGAGGTGACTGTGACCCTGGACTTTGACGGGACGCTCACCTCCACCTACCCGGACTACGGGGATGGCTGGACGGTGACGGCCCGGCCCGGCGGCACCCTCACCGATCCGGCCACGGGCCGGGAATACTACTGCCTGTTCTGGGAGGGGATCACGGATGCGGAGTACGACTTCTCCACCGGCTTCTGCGTGGCGGGGGAGGACACCGCGGCCTTCCTGGAGGACGCCCTGGACAGGCTGGGCCTGACCGAGCGGGAGGCTGACGAATTCATCATCTACTGGCTGCCAAAGCTGGAGGGCAACCCCTACAATCTGCTCTCCTTTCAAACGGAGGCGTACACAAGCTCCGCCGTTTTGACCATCGACCCGGCCCCCGACACCCTGATCCGGGTGTTCCTGGCGTGGAAGGGGCTGGACGCGCCGGTGGAGGTGGAGCCCCAGACGTTAACCGCGCCGGAGCGCGCCGACTTCACCGCCGTGGAGTGGGGCGGCGCGGAAGTGGATTGAAGACTGCGCTGAAAAGCCGCCGGACCTGACCGGGTCCGGCGGCTTTTTTACGGAATGCTTGCGCTTTAGGCCGGAATATGGTATCCTAAACTGTAAAAATATCGCCGGGCCTATGGGCATGGCGTGAGAGAAAACGAGAGAAAGAAGGCAAGATGATGTCCCATCAGACCGTGATTGTCCTGGATTTCGGCGGCCAGTACAACCAGCTCATCGCCCGCCGGGTGCGCGAGTGCGGCGTCTATTGCGAGGTCAAGCCCTACACGACCCCGCTGGAGCAACTCCGCGCTATGGAGCCCATCGGCTTCATCTTCACTGGCGGCCCCAACTCCGTCTATGAGGCGGGCGCGCCCAAGGCTGATCCGGCCATCTTTGAGCTGGGTGTGCCGGTGCTGGGCATCTGCTATGGCTGCCAGTTCATGGCCCACGCCCTGGGCGGCCAGGTCACCGAGGCCCACGAGGACACCGCCCGGGAGTACGGCAAGACCGAGACCTATTACGACACCGCCTGCAAGCTCTTCAAAGGCCTGCCGGAGCAGGGCATCTCCTGGATGAGCCACGGGGACTACATGGCCAAGGTGCCCGAGGGCTTCGCCCTCACCGCCCACTCTGACGCCTGCCCCAACGTGGCCATTGCCGACGAGAAGCGGGGCCTCTACGGGGTGCAGTACCACCCGGAGGTCAATCACACCGAGCACGGCGTGGACATGATCCGCAACTTCCTCTATGAGGTCTGCGGCGCCAAGGGCGACTGGACCATGGGCGACTACAAGGAGAGCTCCATCAAGGCCATCCGGGAGAAGGTGGGCGGCGGCAAGGTGTTGCTGGCTCTGTCCGGCGGCGTGGATTCCTCCGTGGCCGCCGCACTGCTGGCCGAGGCGGTGGGCAGCCAGCTCACCTGTGTGTTCGTGGACCACGGCCTGATGCGCAAGAACGAGGGCGACGAGGTGGAGACCGCCTTCTCCAAGTGGGACATCCACTTCGTCCGGGTGGACGCTGAGGCCCGCTTCCTGGAGAAGCTCTCCGGCGTCAGCGAGCCGGAGCGCAAGCGCAAAATCATCGGCGAGGAGTTCATCCGCGTCTTTGAGGAGGAGGCCAAGAAGATCGGCCGGGTGGACTATCTGGTGCAGGGCACCATCTACCCCGACGTGATCGAGTCCGGCGCCGGCGACGCCGCCGTGATCAAGAGCCACCACAACGTGGGCGGCCTGCCCGACTATGTGGACTTCAAGGAGATCATCGAGCCCCTGCGCCTGCTCTTCAAGGACGAGGTGCGGCAGTTAGGCCGCGAGCTGGGCCTGCCTGAATACCTGGTCATGCGCCAGCCCTTCCCCGGTCCCGGCCTGGCCATCCGGGTCATCGGCGATCTGACCAAGGAGAAGCTGGACACCCTCCGGGATGCCGACGCCATCTACCGGGAGGAGATCACCGCCGCCGGCGAGGACAAGAACATCAACCAGTACTTTGCCGTCCTCACCAATACCCGCTCCGTGGGCGTCATGGGCGACGGCCGCACCTACGATTACACCCTGGCGCTCCGCGCCGTCACCACCAGCGACTTCATGACTGCCGACTGGGCCCGTATCCCCTACGATGTGCTGGACAAGATCTCCACCCGCATCGTCAACGAGGTGAAGGGCATCAATCGTATCGTCTACGATATCACCTCCAAGCCCCCCGCCACCATCGAGTGGGAATGAGTTTTTGAAACTTTGAACCCGTTGCGGCACAACGGATAGACGGTTTTGTGCCTCTCTTTTGATAACGATTTGATAACGCTCCCCATAGGCCGTATCATTCTGTATCCCCGGTGGATTGCAGGTGAAAAGTGTTCCTTTGCGGCTTGTGGGTGACAGAAACCATATTACAAAGCCCTTACCGATGGCAACATCGGTAAGGGCTTTTGCTGTCTGTCAATCCTTTCCCAGCCTGTCCTTGAACGCTTCCACAAGGAAGTCGCTCAATTCCTTGGAGGGGACTTTGACCCATTTCCGGGTGGTGTCGTACTTGGGGTAGTTGTAGCGCCAGCGGTCGTAGTCCTCCCTGGTGATCTCCCCGGCCTCCAGCTTCTTGGCCTGCTCCGCCCAGGCGGACAGCATTTCAAGCATATCAACATAGGTCTTGCCTTTGGACTTGTCCAGCTTCAAACAGATTTCGCCGTCAATCTCTCCGATGGTAAGTCCCCGAATGTCCTCCAGGGCAAAGAGGGTGTGCATGAGGCCAATGTCGCTGTCTATGTCAGGGACGGTCAAGGCATCGGTGGACACTTCAAAGAAGCCCGCCAGCGTTCTGGTCAGGTCGGCCTTGGGGGTGCGGCTCCCGGTTTCATACTGCGCCATACGCACATCGGCAGAGCGTTCCGGGAACCCCACCACCTGACCGAGATACTTTTGCGTAACACCTTTCTTATTGCGGAAGAAGCGAATACGTTCACCAATCGCCATAACTGCCAACTCCAATCTATGTAATGGGGGACACTTGGAGTATAACAGATATGTTTAGAACTGTCAAGCAAAATATAAATAAATTTGTTTATATTTTCTTCTTGGAAAGCCTTGACATAACGGAATATAGTTAGTATAATAGAGCCAGCATTAAACAAATAGCGTTATCATTCAAGAAAGGAGGAACCAGCATGGAGAACAAGTTTATCCGGGTGGACGAGGTAGCGGACGAGCTGGGCGTGTCGAGGCCCTACGCCTACAAGCTCATTCGCCAGCTCAACGAGGAACTGAAAGGAAAGGGCTTCATCACCATTGCAGGGCGGGTCAACCGCCAGTATTTCAACGAACGGCTTTACGGAGCCAGAAAGGAAGTGAACGAAAATGCCGGTATTTAAGGACGAAAAGCGGGGCACATGGTACGTCATGGCGTGGTATCGGGACTGGACGGGGGAGCGTAAGCAGAAGTGCAAGCGGGGCTTTCCCACCAAGCGGGAGGCCCAGGACTGGGAGCGCAGCTTTCAAATGCAGACCGCCGCCGACATGGATATGACCTTTGAAGCCTTTGTCGAGCTTTACACCAAGGACGTGCGGCCCCGGCTGAAAGAAAACACCTGGCTGACAAAGGAGAACATCATCCAGAAGAAGATTCTGCCCTACTTCGGCAAGCGGAAGATCAGCGAGATCACCACCAAGGACGTGATCGCATGGCAGAATGAGCTGCTGGCCTATCGGGACGAACAGCGCAAGCCCTACTCCCAGACCTACCTCAAGACCCTGCACAACCAGCTCAGCGCCATTTTCAACCACGCTGTCCGCTTCTATGAGCTTCGTTCCAACCCCGCCGCCAAAGCTGGGAACATGGGAACGGAGGAGCGAAAGGAAATGCTGTTCTGGACAAAGGCGGAGTATCAGCGGTTTGCGGAGGCCATGATGGACAAGCCCCTCTCCTACTACGCCTTTGAAATGCTCTACTGGTGCGGTATTCGGGAGGGGGAGCTGCTGGCCCTCACCCCGGCGGACTTCGACTTTGAGGCCGGGACGGTGAAGATCAACAAGTCCTACCAGCGGCTCCACGGCGAGGATGTGATTACCACTCCGAAAACCAAGAAAAGCAATCGTACCATTAAAATGCCCAATTTCCTCTGTGACGAAATGCGGGACTACCTGGGAATGCTCTACGGGGTCAAGAAGAAAGACCGCATTTTCACCGTTACAAAAAGCTATCTCCACCATGAGATGGACAGAGGGGCGAAAGAGGCTGGTGTGAAGCGTATCAGAATCCATGACCTCAGACATTCGCACATTTCGCTTCTGATTGATATGGGCTTCTCTGCTGTGGCGATTGCTGACCGGGTAGGCCATGAGAGTATTGAGATCACATACCGCTATGCCCACCTGTTTCCGTCCAAGCAGACGGAAATGGCGGACAAGCTGGACTTTGAAAGGACGGGAGCATAATGTCGGCTAAAAATTTGGACAATCACAACCGCTGGCGGAACAAGACCGTGGCATTCCGGGTGTCCCCGGAGGAGGACGAACAGCTTGAGATTGCCGTCCGCCTGTCCGGGCTGACCAAGCAGGACTACATCACCCGGCGGCTGCTCAACCGGGACATTGTGGTGCAGGGCAATCCCAGGGTCTACAAGGCCCTGCGTGACCAGCTCGCCGCCGTCCTGGGGGAGCTGCGGCGCATGGAGGCCGGGGGCGGGGTGGATGATGAACTGCTCGCCACCATCCGCCTTATCACCATGACGCTGGATGGAATGAAGGAGGATTGATAGATTGATGGATTCCAGAGAAACGAAAAGGACTGTCCCGGTTCCGTCTGTTGGCGCAGACGGGGAACAGCCCATTTCACAAGCAACTGCCATGAGTATATCAGAAGCGGCTACCGAAAACAACCCCCAGGAGAAAAGTTTGGAGGAAAGGCTTCTGGAAATGCGCCGCATGACCGACCCGGCCTATCTTCCCACCATTTCCATGAGTGAGCTTTACCAGAATGTCTACCAGGGCAGACCGCCAATCATTGACGGTCTGCTCTACCCTGGGACGTACCTCTTTGCGGGAGCGCCCAAGGTGGGCAAGTCGTTCCTGATGGCCCAGCTTGCCTATCATGTGAGCATGGGCCTCCCCCTGTGGGGCTACCCCGTCCACAAGGGCACCGTCCTCTATCTGGCGTTGGAGGACGACCATCGCCGATTGCAGGGGCGGCTGTATCGGATGTTCGGCATGGACGGCACCAACGACCTGCTCTTTGCAATCCACGCTAAACAGCTCGGCGTTGGCCTGGAGGGACAGCTCAAAATGTTCGTCCGGGAACACCCCGATACCAAGCTGATTATCATTGACACCCTCCAAAAAGTCCGGGAGGCTGGCGGAGACAAGTACAGCTATGCCAACGACTACGAGGTGGTGGGCACACTGAAACGCCTTGCCGATGATTGCGGTATCTGTCTCCTGCTGGTACACCACACCCGAAAGCAACAGGCAGACGACAAGTTTGATATGATTTCCGGCACCAACGGCCTGTTGGGTGCGGCGGACGGGGCCTTTCTTCTTCAAAAGGAGAAACGGACGGACGGCAGCGCCATTCTGGACGTGGCCGGGCGTGACCAGCAAGACCAGCGGATGTATCTCACCAAGGACAGGGAGCGCCTTGTGTGGGAGCTGGAACGGCTGGAAACGAAGCCGTGGGTGGAACCGCCCGACCCGGTATTAGAGGCCGTTGCCGCCCTTGTGACGGCGGACAGGCCCGCCTGGGGCGGTACGGCCACGGAGCTGGCGGCGGCGCTCCAGACCGACATGAAGCCCAACGCCCTGGCTATGCGGCTGAACGTCCGGGCCGGGAGGCTGGCGGCGGATTACCATATCCGCTATGAGAACAGCAGAAGCCACGCCGGGAGAAGTATCACCCTCACCCTGGAACCGCCCCAGGCGTGACGACCGTGACGGCTGTGACGGCTTTTTTGAGAGCGGGGCGGTGTGTAAAACATCGTCACGGTCGTCACGGCCGTCACGGGGAGCGGGGCCAAAAGTCAAGGGGCCATACCTGGGGGTGGAGATTGCCGTAAGGCAATACAACCCGAACCCCTTGACTTTTGGCCCACGGAGGACACTGGCCGGGTGGGGGGAAAGGCTGTGCCTTTCCCCCCTGCCCAACGGCGAGTGTCAAAGTTTAGGCGGGGTGCAGGGTGCCCTTTTCAAAGGGCGGCCCTGCTGGGGGAGCCGTCCGCAGACGGCGGGGGCAACGCCCCCACTCCACCCCGTAGGGCGCAAATGCGCTTTTGATGGCCGCAAGGCCGTCAAAAGTGCTTTTGCGTTACTTTCGCAGAAAGTAACAAAGGCCGCCGCTGGCGCGGCGAAAGGAGTGTTGATTTGAAAAGGACGATTAGCGCAATGGTGGGACAGGGTTCGGTGAACCACAACAGCAGGGCGTTCAACGCCAAGAACACCGACCCAGAACGCTCCCACTTAAATATAACCTACTGCCACGAAAATATCAAGACAGTTTTCCATGAGCTTTTCGACGAGGCCCTCAAGCGGTACAACGACAAGCAGACCAGGGCAGACCGCAAAATCGAGGACTACTATGAAAAGATACGTTCCAGCAAGCAGGAAAAGCCGTTCCATGAAATCATCCTGCAAGTGGGCAACAAGGACGATATGAGCGCCGAGGGCGAGGACGGCCAGCTTGCGGCGGCGGTGCTGGACGAGTACATGAGAGGCTTCCAGGAGCGCAATCCCCGGCTCCGGGTGTTCTCCGCCCACCTCCACATGGACGAGGCCACGCCCCATCTGCACATCGACTTCGTACCGTTCACCACCGGGAGCAAGCGGGGCCTGGACACGAGGGTATCGCTGAAACAGGCGTTAGCGGCCCAGGGCTTTAAGGGCGGCACCAGAGGCGATACGGAGTGGAGCCAGTGGGTACGCTCTGAAAAGGAACAGCTTGCCGCCGTGATGGAGCGCCACGGGATAGAGTGGGAGGACAAGGGCACCCATGACAAGCACCTGTCTGTGCTGGACTTCAAAAAGGAGCAGAGGGCGAAAGAGATTGCCGAGCTGGACGCAGTTAAGGCCAAGAAGCAGGGACAGGTGGAACAGCAGGAGCGGCGTCTAAAGGAGCTGGCCCCGGCTGTGAGGAACATGGAGCAGTTGGCGGCGCAGTTCTCCGATGACCCGGATCGAATATTGCCGGAGCCTGGGCCGCTGGAGAGCGCCAAGTCCTACCGGGAGAAAAAGGCCAAACCCCTGCTTGCCAAGATCGTCAAGGTGCTGCGCTCCTTGTATCGGGCCTATGTCGAGTTGAAAGGGAAGTATGAGCGGTTGCAGGGTGACTATGGACGGGCCAGGGAGGGCAACGAGCGGTTGTCTGACCGCTTGCAGGAGGTGAAATTGGAGAACAAGGCCCTGCGGGGGACGGTTGCCGACTTTGAGCGGGTCAAGCGGGTGTTCGGCCCGGAGGAAGTAGAGCGGGCCGTGGAGGACGCAAAGCGCCGGGAGGCGGCAGAGAAAGAGCAGAAGAAAGCAAAGCGGAAGTTTAGCCGAGGGGCGAGGTAACACACCAGGGGTGCACTCCAAGGAGTGCACCCCTGATTTATACTTGTCAGCGGGTGCTTTTTTATGTTATGATGAGAGCAATAGATTAGAATTTTCCCAAAAGACCACGGAACTTTTTAGAAAATCTGTCGTCTATATGAATAAGGCCGAAAGGAGGTATCATTGTGAAAAGAATTGTATTGGTTATAGCTACTTTCGTTTTTGTTCTAACGGGATGTGCGAGTGTAGAGACAAATGAAAAAACAGCTTCAATTCCGACAGGAACAACTATTTCAATAGACAATCCGCAAGTATCGGCTACCCAGGGAGAGTGCGAAGCGGATTTCACTGCGCCGTTGGATTATGAAAGTTTAACAGAGCCTCCATCACTGACCGTTTCCACCTTGATGTATGTAGATAGTGTGATTGCTTCTTGTGGCAATTACCAATGGAGCCATACACTGCCTGACGGTACAGTTAGTAAATTTATTGCTTGTGGTGCTCACCCGTTGGATCAGCAAGAATATCCCATATTATATACCGCTTTTCCTGCTGGAACTTTACCGGCTCCAGAAGCTGGTGAAAATGTCGGCTCAATAGCTCCTGTATTCTATCTTGATTTTGGAGAAATTTTGCCAGAGACGGTTTCTGTTATGCGATGGCCTGCCTCGCGCATTGGTGATGCACAAACCTACTCCACTGATTTTGAAATGGTCAATACCGAGCTTGAGGGAGATACTTTTTCTCTGTTTCCTTTGGGTGATGGAGATTATGTTTATGAAGTTTCTGCGAACTGGGGAGATGTTGGGGGTGCCAGTTATACATTCCGTACATTACCCCAAATACGGGGGAACACAGACGGATAAGCTATTAGAAACGCCCTAATTTGTACGGTTAGTAATTTTCGATTTGTCGAGGACTTTTCTGCCAATGAACGATTTGAAAAAGGCGGGGGAATGTGGTTGCATTTCCCCGCCTTTTGTGATATAGTTACAGTCGCAAACCAGCAGAACAAATAGTCAGCAACTCCCTCCCGTTATCACTGCTGATAACAATTTGATAACAGCCCATCGTATAGGCTGGATAATATGGATATATCAAATAATCAAAAGAACAGGGCATCATATTTCTAAAGCAAAATCCGTTAGAATATGATACCCAGCAACGAGTGGGAATAAATATTTAGTGTTTTTGGAATCCTGAAAAGCGTTGGTAATACAGCGTTTTTCAGGATTTTTCTTTTTTAGTGGCTACAAATTGGCTACATTTGCAGCGATTTTTGTAGCCAGAGGCTCACGGCATGATGCCGTCAAGCTGTCTGGCTACCTCCACCTGCTTGTTGGGGTACAGGTGGCTGTACGTGTCCATCGTTGTCTGCACCTTTTCATGTCCGAGCCGCTCCGCGATCAGCAGCGGTGAGAAGCCCATCTCCACCAGCAGGCTGGCGTGGCTGTGGCGAATATCATGCACCCGAATCCGCTTCACACCTGATGCTTTGCAGCCATACTCCATTTCGTGATACAGAAAGCTCTTGGTATAGGGAAAGAGCCGGTCGTCCTTTTGCAGTCCGTAGCAATGGGACATATACTCCTGCAAACAGGTGCAAAGACCGTCGGGAATGGGGATAGTGCGGATGCTTTTCGGCGTTTTCGGAGTGGTGATAATATCCTCTCTGCCGAGGCGCTGATAGCTCTTGTTCACCGTCAGGGTCTTCTTCTCGAAGTCGATGTCCGACGGTGTGAGTGCCAGCAGCTCTCCCTCCCGAATCCCCGTGTAGTACATGGTCATAAATACCGTGTAGCTGGCAGGCCGGTCTTTCATGACCTCAATGAAGGTTTGAAACTCCTGCTTTGTCCAGAACAGCATCTCATCGGCGTGCTTCTTGCCCATGCTCCCCGCCTTGTGGCAGGGGTTTTCTTTCAAGCCATAGTATTTGACTGCGTAGTTGAAAATCGCCGTGAGCTGGTTATTGATGCACTTGAGATAGGTCTGGGCGTAAGGCTTGCCATTTTCATCCCGATAGCTGGTCAGGGAGTTCTGCCATTGGCGCACATGAGTGGGCTTGATCTCGTTCAGCGGGATTTTCTTGAAGAAAGGCGTTACCTTCAGGTCAATCAGCCATTTCTTGCTGGCAACGGTGGAGGGCTTGAGACGGTGCTCCATATCCTTGACATACAGGGCGATGAAGTCACCGAAGGTCATGCCGAGGCTGCCCGTGGATTGGCTGATAAAGTCCCGTTCCCATTGAAGGGCTTCCTTCTTGGTGGCAAAGCAACGCTTCTTCTTGTGGATGGTCTTGCCCGTCCAGTCCGTCACGCGGATCTGAGACATCCAGCGACCGGTGTCGCCGTCTTTTGTTACTGACATTTTTACCTCCTTCCCTCAAGAATCAGGCTTTGATGGGGTTATTTACTCATTACTCTCGTTTTTACCGTATTCCTTTTCCAAAAGCTCTGTCCGTCTTGCAATTAGTTCATCACGGTCAAGTTCTTCCGGCTCTGTGCATTTGACTGCGTTCGCGGCATAGTATGCAAGCGTCTGCTCCTTCCAGCGCTTATATGCTGCCTGCGTGGAGTTATAGGCGCGAAGCTCGCTGCGTTCGTCCTCCCACTGCTCAAGGAACAGGCACATATCGGCGTTGAACTCTGCCATGCTCTTTCCGTCAAAGGAAATGGAACATTCCCACTGCTTGCGGCGGGGTGGCTTCTGCACGTCGATCTTGAAGTCGATGCCTTCTACCGTTTCCAGCTTAAAGAGAAAGTCCATCACGTCGGAAAGCGTTCTGATCTGCGTTGTACTGGATTCGTAGCCGAGGATATAGGTCGGCGTTGAATCCAACAGGTCGGCAATCTGATTGACAACGGCAATCGACACTTCGATCTCTCCAGTTTCGTACTTCTGTACGGTGCGGAGAGATTTTTTCAGCATTTGTGCCAGTTCGGTCTGGTTCAGCCCCTTGCGTTTTCGGAGCTGCTTGATTCTCTGCCCAATGGCGGGATAATCGAAATTGTCCATATCTGATTCACCTCGTCCATATCATATCACAGAATAAAGCGAATTGCAAGTACATATTTTTATTTTCTAAAGGCTTGACAGATGCATCTTGTGTGCGTATAATAAAATATGTACTCAGGGTGCGTATTTCGGAGAGGCTGGAGAAAGGAGGATGAACAAAAGATACGCAGACCGAGGCGGATCACATTGAAACAGGAGGTACTATGAGAGCACAGTTTATCACAGCGTCAGAGGTGGCGGAGATCATGGGCATCAGCCGCAGCAAGGCGTATCAGATCGTCCGGGAGATGAACAGAGAACTGAAATCCCAGGGCTATCTGACCGTAGCCGGAAAATGCCCTGCCCAGTATTTCAAGCAGAAGTTCTACGGCTTCCAGATTCCCGGAGGTGAGCGCAATGACGGAAAATGAGAAAACGACCGCCCTCATCCCATCTGTTGGCGCAGATGGAGGGCAGCCGCCTCACAATTCATCTAACCAGAGCATACCACATGAAACCTGCGAAAGCAATCCCCCGGAGGAAAATATTGAGGAAATGCGTGAGAGAATCCGACGCATGAACGATCCTCGTTATCTTCATACGGTTTCCATGACAGAGCTGTATCAGACCGTCTACAAGAGCAGACCGCCCGTCATAGACGGTCTGCTCTACTCCGGGGCATATATCCTCGCAGGAGCACCCAAAATCGGAAAATCGTTTCTGGTAGCGCAGCTTGCCTACCATGTCAGCACAGGGCGAAGGCTGTGGGGCTATGAAGTCCATCAGGGTACGGTTCTGTACCTTGCACTGGAGGATGATTTCCAGAGAATCCAGAGTCGGATGTTTATGATGTACGGCGTGGCGGATACCGCCAGCCTGCATTTTGCAACGGCAGCAAACAAAATCGGAAACGGTCTTGACGAGCAGCTTGAGAATTTCATAAAGGAACACCCCGACACGAAGCTGGTTATCATTGACACCATGCAGAAGATCAGAGAAGCTGGCGGCGAGGCGTACAGCTACGCCAGCGACTATGAGATCATCGGCAAGCTCAAGCGTTTTGCGGACAGACACAGCATTTGCATCGTTACCGTTCATCACACAAGAAAGCAGCCAGCCGGAGACAGCTTTGAAACGATCTCCGGCACGACGGGACTTCTTGGTTGTGCAGACGGAGCACTCCTGATGCAGAAGAAGAAACGGACAGCATTGGAGGCCACGGTCGATGCAGTGGGGCGAGATCAACAGGATCAGATTCTATATCTGAAAAAAGATGCCGACACGCAGATATGGAGCCTTGAACGGACGGAGAACGAGCCGTATCAGGAGCCGCCCGACCCTGTATTGGATACGGTTTCCCAGCTTGTTTCCTCCGAAAGCAGAGAATGGACAGGCAGCCCGACCGAGCTTGCGGAGACGGTCAACACAGGCATGGCAGCAAACGCTCTCACCAAATACCTGAACGTTAAATCCGGCAGGCTGCTGGACGAGTACCATGTGAGGTATGAGAACAGGGCCAAACACTCCGGGCGGCAGGTGAAACTCACCTATATGGCAATCGACAATGTAGAGTACGAAGTAATCGAATGAGGACGGCGCGACGGCTGCGACGGTCGCGACGGTGGAAATGATGCCATCAAAGCAACCGTCGCAATCGTTGCGACCGTCGCGGATAGGAAAGGATAGGAAAATGAAAAGCGTACAAATCCCCTATGATCTGTTCATCGACCTCGCCATGTACCATCTGCGGGGCGATGATGATTTCGAAGAAGAAATCCGGCAGGGCTTGGAGAAGAAGCTCGACGCCATGCTGAACCGACAGCTCTACTCACAATACAAGACCGCTCCTACCGAAGAACAGTGGGAGCAGGCGCGGCAGGAGTATCTTGACCGGCGTGGAGTGCCGCAGAGCTACCGATGGACTACTCCTCCTTGGGAACTGTGACAGGAGCGTGCCACGCTCCTGTTGCTGGAGGACAAGTCAAATCATTGGCTGACACAGCCCCTCGCATCCCCGTCCCCATCGAAAAACCCGCAGATTTTGAGATGGATGGCGGAGAGAATTTTCAAAATTCTCTCTGCCTGTGGGCGGCAGCGTTGAAGCAAATTTGATTGCTGAAAGGCTGGCGGTCACGCCGTGGATTTTGCAAAGTGGGTACTACTTGCAAGCCACGGCAGAGGCTTCCGCAGAAGCCGCATACCCCCTCGGAGAGCCCACGATACTTTGCAGCCGCAGGATGAAAGTATCATAGTGGGTTATTACACTTCCGCAGAAGTGCTCCCTCGGAAGCTGCCCCATCCTGCGCAATCTGAAATCAGGAGGTAATTGCCCATGGCAAGAGGCGACGGTATTCATCGTACCAACGCAAGAAATATGAGGCTGACGGCTGCCAAAATCGGCAACGCGCAGCAGCACAACGAACGGGAAAAAGAATCCTATGTCAATCAGGATATTGTCCCGGAGAGAACGCACCTCAATGTCCATTTCAAGAAACCGACCGCCGGATATGCGGAGATGTTTGAGCAGTTGAAAAAGGACGGGATCATCTCCACCCGCGGATTGAAAGAGGATGCCTTTCTCTACGGCGAGCTGGTCTTTGACGTAAACACCGCCTATTTTCATAATCACGGCGGCTATGACTTCGCAAAACAATTTTACACCGATGCTTACAAATCCGCAATAGAAATCGTCGGCGGCGAGCAGTACATCCTGTCGGCAGTCATGCACGCCGACGAGCGCAACCGCGCCATGTCCGACGCGCTGGGGCAGGACGTGTACCACTATCACCTTCATGTGGTCTACATTCCCATCGTGGAAAAGCAAATCCTGTGGTCAAAACGCTGCAAGGATAAATCGCTGGTGGGGACGGTCAAGGAAACGATTCAGCAGGTCAGCATGAGCAAAAAGTGGGATTCCAAGCCCGCGCTGGATGAGCATGGGAAACCGCTGCTGAACGCAAACGGAAAAACCGTGCTCCGAAAATCCTATTCCGTTCTGCAAGATGATTTCTTCGCCGCCATGCGAAAGGCAGGGTATGACGATGTGGAGCGAGGCGAGCGCGGCAGCTCTGAGGAACACCTGACGGTGACGCAGTTCAAGGTGCAGCAGGAACAGGCGCGGCTGGCAGAATTCACAGAGCAGAACCGTCAGCAGGAAAAACAGGCAGCAACGCTTGGGAGCAAAATTGAAAAAATCCAGAATCAGCGGGTCGATGTGCGGTCTATCGAAAAAATCGTGGCAACGTCCATTCCCTTCTCATCCAAAGTCGCCGTGGAGCGTGAGGACTTTGACCGACTTTCCACTCTGGCAAAGAAGTACGTTACAGCAGAGAAAAAGGAATCCAAACTGCAAAAGGCGTTGGATGCGGCAAGCAAACTGATTGCAAAGCTCAAGGCTGAGATTGACAGTTTGAAACAGGAAATTTCTGATTATAAGTCTGTCCACAGCAAGCTCCGTGCGGCAGAATTGGAGCGTGAAAATACGGAGCTGCGCGGGAAAGTCCGCAGCTATGAGGATGTGATTCAGCGCAATAATCTGTGGAGATTCTTCCATCCGCGCAAAGAAAAAGCGGTCACGAGGGACAAAGCTCGCTGATTCCTGTGTAGAGCCGGAAAA
>ERZ835762.849-NODE-849-length-24025-cov-6.645682_pt1 | contig 24025 bp, 19 predicted proteins | sample MGYA00519687_ERZ835762 | MGnify/ENA primary metagenome ERZ835762 (study PRJEB31850, sample SAMEA3708783) | human gut metagenome | biome: human gut; feature: human-associated habitat; material: faeces | place: China | collected 2014 ... | reverse complement strand
TGCAGAGCGAGGGTGTCGCTCAATCATCTATTTTAATGATTTTGCGACACCCTCTCTTTTTATGCCCTGGTCTTTCATAGTTTCATATTACCATTATCTTTTAGTTCTGCCAGGCAGCACAAAGGCCCGCCGGAATACTCCTGCAGGCCCTGCTTATATATATTGAAAATCCTATCCTAGCACATTTACTATCTTCACCGGATTTCTGTAATTCCAGTTGGACACGGTAATGCCTGTCCTCTCCGTTGAAGCATGTACGATCTGTCCGTTGCCAATATACATGGCTACGTGGTTAATACTTCTCCCGCTGCCGTAAAAAATCAAATCTCCAGGCTGCATCTGGTCAGCGCTAATGGCGATCCCCTGCTGGGCTTGTCCGCCGGAAGAACGGTTCATGGAAATTCCTGCTGAATTCTGCAGTACGTATCTGGTAAATCCGGAACAGTCCGTCCCTGTACGCGGGTCGCTGCCGCCGTACTTATATCTTCCGCCTACAAACTGCATGGCGTAATTCACCACCTGCTGGCGCTTATATGTATCTGAGGATTCAATGGCATCCTGCTGTACCTCTGCCATCTCACTTTCTCCTACCTGCTCCACGGTAGCATTACCGGATACAGGCAGAAATCCTTCGGATTCATTGACCCGGACCTTCATCCATCCGTTTCCCATATCCTCCAGGACTTCGTATGTATTCCCTGTTTTGGCTGTCATCAGTACTTCTTCACTGTCTTGGCTTTTGTTAATGTTGACGCTCTCCGCTGTAATGGTGGCAATGTATGTACCTGCTGTGAATCCAGGACCGATTGCAGCCAGGGAAGTAAATGGATTCATGACCATCAGCATCCCGCATACAGCTCCTGCCTTTAAAAGGCTGCCTAACATTTTTCTCATTGAAGAAACTCTCCCATCATGGTTTTATACTGAATGTAGCCGGAGTTTATTTATTACATAATTGTTACATTCATTACAAATGTATTATATCACAATTTTATCTCACGTCAACAATTTTAGACATATTTAATATTTCCTTCATTATTTTTAACATTTTATGTAGTAATTTTGAATTAAAAATGAATTTCCTCCCTGATACGGCTCCCCTCCCGGCCCAGATCACAAAAAAACCTGCTGTCTCAGGACAGCAGGCTTACAATCTTAACTGGTTTTCTGTAATTATATGGGGACGTCTTGATTCCCGTCTTTTCTGTGGATGCATGCACCACTTCCCCGTCTCCAATGTACAGGGCCACATGGTTGATGCCCCCGCCTCCGCCGTAAAACAGCAGGTCGCCCGGCTGCATCTGGTCCTCTGTCACGGCCTTCCCGTATGAGGACTGTCCGGTGGACGAATGGGGAAGACTGATGGAAGCAGCCTTACCCAGCACGTATCTGGTAAAGCCGGAGCAGTCCACTCCCTTATTAGGGTCCACGCCGCCGTACTGGTAACGTCCGCCCACGAACTGAAGAGCATACTCCACTACCTGACGGCGCATCTTGGCATCTTCATCCACGGTTTCATGCGCTTTTTCCACAACCGTGGCATTACCGGAGGTCTTTATGTATCCTTCCCTTCCGCCGGTGCGGATCTTAACCCAGCCCTGTTGCGTTCTTCCCAGCACCTCATAGGTCTGGCCCCTCATAACCTGGCCCTGTCTGGCCGAACCTTCACTGGCACTTCTGTGTACGTCCACAGCAGGCGCCTCTATCTTCACTACATAGGAGGACCGGGTCTGGACCTCTGCCTGCTTTACAGCTGCCTGGCTGTCCATAGGGTTCACCACCCACAGTCCTGCACACAGGCATATAAGCCCTGATGCCTTTATGATTCCTTTCCCTAATCCCCTTATGCTCACACTGATTCTCCTAACTTCCATCTATTTTCCTGAAAATGTAAATATTACACAAATATTACGTTTATTAAAACCAGTATATTATTTATTCACATTTTTGTCAAGAAAAAGGAGCTGTTTTTTAACAGCTCCTGCCATATACTTCTGCCCCATCAGCCCAATATCTGCTTCTGATTATCTTCTGGGTCCCCTGAACATCCACACAGCCAGCATTACCAGCAGCACCGGCCATATATAGGACAGAATCCAGCCAGCCAGTCCCATGATGCCGAAGAACACAGTCATCACCAGGAATATGACCAGGAATACCACCAGCCCGGCAATGAGCCTGACATACCACTTGCCAAAGTCCACATAATGGACCTCCGGTTTTTTCCCCCTGAACGGTTCCCGTTCTTCCTGGCTGCTTCCTGCCGGCCCTGAACGGTAGGATGCTTCTGATTCAAAGGAATCAAATCCATCCGGCCTGTCCTCGGTGTCAAGGGCAGCGTCCACTATGGTCCTGGCAATGATTCTCGGACCTCCCAGGCTCTCTATGACCTCATCCTCTGTCTGTCCCTTGGCAGCCTCCTCCATAATATAGGAGTCATAATACCGCAAATTCTCCTGTATGACGGAATAGGGTACCCGTCCTTCCAGCTCACTTTTTAGTCCCTGCAAAAATTCTGTCCTGCTCATTACTCAACCCTTTCCTTAATCGTTCCCTCTCTGTAAGCAGCTACCAGCTCCTTCAAATCGGCTATCTGTCCTTTTAATTCTTTTCCTTTATCCGTATCAGCCACCATCACCCTGCTCTTTACTTTCTCCACCACGGATACCTTTGGCGTGCTCTCCTTCTTAGGGTCAAAGGGCCTGTGCTCTGCCAGAGCCAGGTGATGTGAATTATAAATCAGGGTATATCCCGCAATGCCCGTGGTGCTCTGGTATGCCTTCGAGAGACCGCCGTCAATGATGAACAGCTTACCGCCCGCCTTCATGGGCTTCTCCCCATCCTTTAGCTTAACCGGCACATGACCGTTGATAATGTGGGATCCCTCCACGGGAAGCCCGAATTCCTCCAGCAGGCGGTTGCAGAATTCTTCCTTCAGGCTCAGCTGGTAGTATGGGTTCATCACTTCCTTATATGTGGATTTATCCTCCACGAAATAATGTTCAAAGGTAGTCATCTTATCCTTGCCGAATACAGGGGATTTTGCCCCGCACCACAGATACCACATCATATCCATGGCCTGCTCCTTACCTGGCGTCCCCTCCGGCATGAAATAGGCATTCTGAACCTGCTGGTTAAAGAAGTCCATCAGCTCCTTCCCGCCATAGGATACCCCGTTCATGGTGATGGTATCGAAAGAACCGTCCTTTTTCATGGGAATACAGCCATGGTAAAGGAGGTTGGAATTATAACATTTATAAATGGCCCCATGGGAGTACAGGAATCTTACATGCTTATGCAGCAGCTCCCCATGTTTAAAGGAGGCCTGCAGGGTACGCAGCAGCTCCTTCTCACCACGGCTTAGCTCCAGGGGATTCTTTGGGTCCACGGTCGGGAAATTCATGTCCAGCATGGGAAATGTTTTTCCTTCAATGGCCACTGTACCCTTCTCAAAGTCCACGCCGGACAAAAGGACCCTGTTGTCCATCTCATACTCCGGATGGCGCTTAATCATGGCGCCCTCCACCTTAAACTGAATCACCGCAATGGCCTTGTGCATCTTGGCCGCCAGGCCGGGGTCCACTGCATCGTAAATGTTCTCGTCCAGAATCTTGGGCATGAACCGTGTACAGGGGTCGTCCTGGTACACCTTGGCTGCAAACATGGAAAGGGGCCTTAAGTTGATGCCGTAACCATCCTCCAGCACATCAAAGCTGTTGTAACTGATGGCAATGCGCAGCACATTGCAGATGCAGGCCAGATTTCCTGTTGCGGCCCCCATCCATGAGATATCATGATTCCCCCACTGTATATCCACATCGTGGAAGCACATGAGCTCATTCATGATAATGTCCGCCCTTGGCCCCCTGTCGTAGATGTCGCCTATGATATGAAGGTTGTCAATGGTCAGGTTCTGAATCAGATGGCACAGGGCAATGATGAACTTGTCCGCCGTGTCATTCTCAATGATGGAGTGTATAATTTCGTTATAGTACAGTTTCTTGTTATCGTCGTTGTAGTCCACATGAAGCAGCTCGTCAATGATGTAGGCAAATTCCTGCGGCATCTTTTTGCGGACTTTTGAACGGGTGTACTTGGAGGACACCTCCTTGCAGCTTTGTACCAGGCGGTAGATGGTGATTTTCTGCCAATCCTCTGTGTAGTGCCCCTGTTTCATCATACGGGCCAGGTTCCGCTCCGGATAATAAATCAGGTTGGCCAGCTGTACCTGCTCCTCCTCGGGAATCAGGTGGCCGAAGGTCTCCTTGATTTTCTCCCGGGTAATGCCGGACGAAGAACGCAGCAGGTGTATAAACGCCTCATATTCCCCGTGCAAGTCGCTGAAAAAATATTCGGTTCCCTTGGGAAGACTGCAAATCGCTGTCAGATTGACAATTTCGCTGGTGGCTTCCTTCACTGTGGGGTATTCTTTTGCCAGGAGCTTAAGATATGCCAAATCCCTCATCATCATATTCCCCCAATCCCAATTGCATTTTATTTAAAGTTATAGTAACATATTCTTAATGAAATGAAAAGTTTTTCCAACTGAACAAAGGTTTAAGATTATCTAAATTTTTTCTAAGGAGAAGAGATGCCAATGGAGGAATTATACGTATTTGGAACAGGAAACGCCCAGGCCACCCGCTGTTATAATACCTGTTTTGCCATAAAGGACGGGGATGAATATTTCATGGTGGATGCAGGAGGAGGAAACGGCATCCTGCGCATCCTGGAGGATATGGATGTGGACCTGTGCCATATCCACAACATTTTCGTCACCCATGAGCACACGGACCACATCATGGGTATTGTGTGGATGGTGCGCATGGTGGCCGCCGCCATGAAAAAAGGAAAGTATGAAGGCGAGCTGCAGATTTACTGCCACCAGGGACTGGTGGATATCATCTCCACCATCTGCCGTCTGACGATCCAGGGCAAGTTCTATAAGATGATTGGAACCCGCATTTTCCTGGTGCCGGTGGAGGACGGCGAGACAGTCCATATCCTGGACTATGACGTCACCTTCTTTGATATACTGTCCACCAAGGCCAGGCAGTTCGGATTTACCACCATCCTGAAAAACGGCCGCCGGTTCACCTGCGCAGGCGATGAGCCGTACAACGCGGAGTGCCGCCCCTACGTGGAAGGCAGTGACTGGCTGCTTCACGAAGCCTTCTGCCTGTACCGCGACCGTGATATCTTTGAACCCTATGAAAAACACCACAGCACGGTAAAAGAGGCCTGCGAGCTGGCAAAGGAGCTCTCCATCCCCAACCTTGTGCTATGGCATACGGAGGACAAACACCTGTCGGAGCGCAAAGCCCTATATACGGCTGAGGGCAGGGAATATTATGACGGCAATCTGCTGGTGCCGGATGACGGGGAAATCATTCCGCTGTAAACGTGCGGTGTACACCGCATTCGTGTACACAGGATTCGTGTACGACGGATTTATCTACGGCGGATTACAGAGTTATGTTAAGAGATAGGAAATCACCACGGTTCTATATTGCCGTGGTGGTTTTTTACTTACATGGGCAAGAATAGTCGAGAAATCCTTTTTCCGGTTCTGTATAATGATAAACGTCGGAGGTGATACAGATGAAAGAACAGATAGAAGCAGTCCAAAGAATGCAGGATTATATAGAGAGCCACTGGCAGGAGTCCATTACTCTGGCTGATTTATCGAAGGCCTCCCATTTTTCTCCCTGGTATTCTGCCAGGCTGTTCAGGAAGCTGACCGGTCTTTCGCCGGCTGACTACATCCGGCGTTACAAACTGTCCCGGTCCGCCCTGCGGCTGCGGGACGAGGACTGCAAAGTCATTGATGTTGCTTTTGATTTGGGATTCGGAAGCGTGGACGGGTACCAGAGGGCATTTCTCCGTGAATTCGGCTGTAATCCCCGTGAATACGCCGCTCATCCCGTTCCCCTGTATCTGATGACCCCCTACGGCGTAAAATACAGATTCACAGAAAAGGAGCCCATGAATATGGAACAAATTAAGAACGTATTTATTCAGGTCATTGAAAAACCAGCCCGCAAGGTCATCCTTAAGCGGGGCATCCAGGCGTATGATTACATGACCTACTGCAATGAAGCCGGCTGTGATGTGTGGGGACTTCTCACCAGCATCAAATCCATAAGCGGCGAACCGGTATGCCTATGGCTCCCCGAACAATACCGCCCGGAGGGTACATCCCAATACGTTCAGGGCGTGGAAGTATCCTCAGACTACAGCGGTCCTGTGCCGGAGGGCTTTGATGTAATCCAGCTGCCGGCTGCCAGTTTCCTCATGTTTCAGGGAGAGCCCTTCGAGGAAGAGGACTTCTGCCAGGCCATACAGATGGTTCAGGCAGCCATGGAACGTTACGACCTGTCGGTCATCGGCCTGGCCCCTGACCCTGAAAATCCCAGGATTCAGCTGGAACCCATAGGGACCAGGGGATATATCGAAATGATTCCGGTAAAACAGGCTGTATCCTCATCTCATTCACACCCGGCACCGGCTGTTAATCCTTAAGAGGCCTTAACCGCCCGCCGTCCTGAATCCGAATGGATGATAACGCTGACCCTTTTATAGACCAGGGCGGTGAGCAGGCTTACAATGGCGCCTTTCAGTATATTAAAGGGGCCTACAGCCAGGATTACGAATGTCCACACATTGCTGATAGCCGGGTTGATGGCCGCGCCTGCAGCAATGATGGTGTCCAGGGGCATGAAATGGGAATAGAACGGAAGCATAACAACCGCATTGAGTATCACAGCCACAATTGTCATGATTACAGTTCCCGCAGCCATTCCCATGACAGCCCCCTTTTTCGTCTTTTTAAGACTGTAAATAATACCGGCCGGCAGCACAAGGGAGCATCCAAAGCAGAAATTGGCAAACTCCCCCACAAATCCCGTGCTGGTAGGCTTTAGTATCAGCTTCACCAGGATTTTCACCAGTTCCATGACAACACCTGCCACAGGCCCCAGGGCAAAGGTCCCCACAAGCACCGGCACCTCACTGATATCCATGCCGTAAAATGACGGCGCGATAAATGGAAGCGGCACCTCAAAAATCATAAGCACTGCCGCCAGGGCGCCGAACATGGCCATGACGGTTACATTCCTTACACTGAGTAAGTGATTCTGTTTCATTTCCCTATCCTCCTTGTTATGAGCACTTAGTGACCGTATTTTGGTCACTTACGTGCGATACATGACCCTTCACTTGGTGAGGTCTCCCACGAACCTGGTGAAGGGGCCCGTTATGAGCACTTGGTGTCCGTTTTCCGGTCACTTACGCGCGTATATGTGTCCTTCGGAATGCGTGCACTATAAAAGCCCCGGATACGCAAATAATCCGGGGCCTGTTCATCTACCACTTACACACCTTCTTCTCTCATCCAGACTATACTGTCGGTTCTGGAATCACACCAGATCAGCCGCCGTAGCGGGTCGCGGACTATTACCGCCGGTAGGGAATCACACCCTGCCCCGAAGAACTTTATTTAATTATAGCTGAATCATAGCACATATGAGGGTGGTTGGCAATAGGCTGCGCCATAATTCCCCCATTTCCCCATTTCAAACCCAACGTTCTGACTCAGCGCTTCCAGACTACCACATCCTCCAGCTTTTTGCGCGGACGTGGCGGCGGCGATTCCTCCGGATACCCAAAGGCCACGGCTGCCACCAGCTCATCCCCGCAGTCCATCCATGCGCACAGCTCCTCATAGGCAAAGAATATGTCGCAGATCCACAGACTGCCGATTCCCATATCCGTTGCTTTCAAAAGCATATTCTCAATTGCCGCGCTGACAGACTGGATATTACAGAGCTCATAAATCCTGTCCTCGTCGTTGAGGGGAGAATACATCCCCTTCCCCAGGGGATTCAGGACAAATATGACCACAGGCGCCTGTTCCATGATTTGGACCGTGTACTCCGCGCCTCCCAGGTGCCTGCTGCTGTCCGGCAGCATGGCGTTTCCTGCCTTCTCCCGCTGGATTCCGGCCCGAAACGCCCTCAGCATGTCTTCTTTTGCCTGTCCCTGAATGACCATAAATTTCCATGGCTGCCTGTTCTTTGCTGACGGTGCCTTTATCCCGCTTTCCATAATTTTACAGATAACCTCATGGGGTATTTCCTTGTCTGAAAACCTGCGTATACTTCTGCGCCTGTCTATTGCATCCATTTTCTGTCTCCTTCGTATTTCTCGGGCAGGTTAAACTCCTATGGCCATTATCCTTCTGGGGCTGGTATCCCCATACCCGCGATTCTCCTGTACCCGCTACTCTCCCAAAGCCATCCTGTAAATTTCCATCATCTCTTCCTTGCCCAGTTCCCGAATGCCCGGCAGGGTACGCTTTCCCATGTTGGTGCACTTGACAGCCATTTCTTCCAGGCGTTCTTCCTCCACGCCCAGTTCTTTTAAGGAAGAGGGCATACCCAGGCTCTTATAGAAATCTTCTGTGGCCCGGATTCCTGCCAGGGCCGTGTTCATAGGGCAGTCAAAATCCATGTCTATGTTCCACACCTGGACCGCATAACGTGCGAAGCGGTTCACATCGCTGGGGCACACAAACCTGGCCCAGGATGGCCACAGGGCTGCCAGACCTGCTCCGTGGGCAATGGATGGGTACATGCCGGAAAGCTCATGCTCCAGCTGGTGGACCTGCATGAAGAAATCCCTTCCAGCCCCTGTCAACCCGTTGTGGGAAAGGCTTCCTCCCCACATAAGAGCGGCTCTGGCTTCATAGTTATCCGGATCTTTATCGGCAATCCTTCCTGCCTCCACCGTGGATTTTAACAATGCCTCGGCTATGCGGTCCGTCAGTTCCGTATCCCTGGTCTTGCTGAAATACCGCTCCAGGGTATGCATCATGATATCCACTGTTCCGCAGGCTGTCTGGTATTTGCTTACCGTGCAGGTCAGCTCCGGGTTGCAGATGGAAAACAGCGGGCGGTGGGTCACGCTGTTAAAGCCCCGCTTAAATCCATTTTCCTCATTTGTAATAACACAGGACGCGCTCATTTCACTGCCTGAGGCAGAAAGCGTAAGAATGACGCCCACCGGCAAAGCCCTGGCAGGCACAGCCTCCTGGCGGAAATAGGTCCATACATCCACATCCGGGTTCCCTGCGCCGTCTGCTATACACTTGGATGAGTCAATCACGCTGCCTCCTCCAACCGCCAGCACCAGATCCACGCCCTCCTTAAGGCACAGTTCGATGCCCTCCTTGGCCTTAGACAGAGTGGGATTGGCCTGTACGCCCCCCAGCGTCACATACTGTATTCCCTCTGCCTCAAGAGAGCCTGTAACTGCGTCCAGAAGTCCGGACTTTTTAGCGCTGGACCCGCCGAAATGCACCAGCACCTTCTTAAATCCATATTCCTTTACAATTTTTCCTACCTGCTGATGGGTATTCTTTCCAAATATCATCCTGGTTGGTGTAAAAAACTCAAAATTTTCCATTATGTAATCCTCCTTCATGCCGCTTTCACCGCTGTCTCCATTATACATAAATCAGGGCGCTTTTTCCACTTAAATCTGCTGCCTGTTCAGCCCTGCGCCAGTTTGTCCTTATACCCGCTTTCCCATTTCCCCACTCTCCTCCCCGCCTGAAATACCAGACTCCTGCCAGATCCCCATGAAAGAAAGGGAATGTCTGTTTCACCCCACCCACCCCCATTAAAACCAGGCACACCCCCATACAATCCAACAGGAAATTAATTCGCCACGATACGCCATGCATTCCCCGGATCGCAAAAAAAGGCCGCAGACGAAGCATCGCTGCGGCCTAAATCCATTATTCACTGAAAGGCAAAGCCTGACGGGGAAACGCTCTGATTCCATCAGTCAGGTACTTGTGATACCATGCCGCTGATGGAGAGCCGGAGATGTAAATACCGGCATCAGGACAGATTATCGCGAAATGTTCTCACCATCTGTTCCTGCCAGGCCCCTCCGTATTCCCCCATGACCAGCCTTTTTAGCGCCTCGGCCGGGAACCGGCGCCAGGACATCTCCTCATGCTTTACCAGGATGGGATAGTAATATACCCCGTTGTCCGCCGCTGCCTCACAGTCCCCAGGCGCATCCCCCACCATGAGCACATGGTCCGGGCAATATCCCTTTTTCAGAAGAGCATTGATACAGGCGGACTTTGACCCGGAGTCCTGGGACAGGACCACGTCCACATATTCCATCAGGCCCTGTCTCTGCCATTCTTCCTCCACCGCTTTTTTGTTGGCAGAGGATACCACTGCCACGTCCGCTGTCTCATGGGCCGCCTTAAGGGCCTCACGCACACCGTCAAAGGCGCATTTGGCTTCTTCCGGCATGGCCCCGATTTTCCGGTTTACTTCCTCAGACCATTCCAGTGCCTGTCGGAATATCTCCTTTCCGGTCCGTTCCCACTGGGCCTTTACCGCCTGGTTTGACAACTCCGGCGCTTCCCCTGTCCATCGGACAAAGGCATCCACATCCGGCACTGCTTTATATGTCCGGTCAATTTCTGCCAGAATCATGGCCAGGCCCTTAAAGCGGTTGATTCCCCTGGTCATGGTGTAAAGATTGATCTCATCCCAGCGCCTGCGTATCTTCTGCTCCCATTGTGAAAGCCCCCAGACCGGAATCAGACAGGGCCCGAAACAAGTTATATGTTTTGAGTCCATGGTATCCATGGCACAGCCGTCTGAATCGACGCAGATCAGATATTCCTTTTGCTTCCTGTATCCCTCTAATATGTCCGGCATCCGAAGCTCTCCTCTCCTTTACGCCACTGCATATTACCGGAACTGGTACCAGTAATCCTGTACATCCTGCAGATTTTTATAGACGAAGTCATAATTAATCATCCAAAGCTTCATATCCTCCAAGGGGATATTGCCTTCTGCCGGGGTTGTCTCCGGGCGTACCGGCCATCCTCCGATGGTGTTGAATGGTTTGATACCATTTCCGTTTCCATCCTCGCCGCCTAACAGATAGCGAATCAGCAGCTTGGCTCCGTTTGGATGAGGCGCCTCGTTTACCACTGCCACAAAGTTCATGAAGGCCACGCCGGAAACAGGCTCCATCTTAAGGGGCTCGGATTCGATATTCCACCCCTTGTCAGCCCGCTCCCGGTACTTGGAGGACGGTGTGTAGCCAATGAGCTTTGACTCCTTGCCCTCTCCCACAGACTGGATGACCTCGTTGTTTGAGTCAAAGATGACCGGATCATTTTCCAGAACCCGCTTCATCCAGGCATGGGCTGCCGTGGGCTCGTCGTCCGCCAGTACAATATCCTCGCCGTAGCACGCCTTATAGGCTTCCGCCATCTCGTCCGCATGCTCCACCATAGTGGTGAACAGGGCCATGTAGCTCACTGTGCCGATTGGGTTCTGGAGCACGAAGCTTCCCTTCCATTCCGGCTTTGTCACATCCCACCAGTTGGTGATGGGGGTTTCCGTATAGATACCGGTATTGTAGAACCACCAGTCAGTCTCAAAGTACAAAGGCGTCATATCTTTTAAATATTCCTGGTTCACATTCTTGTAAATGGATTCAGGCTGGTAATTGTGCAGGATTCCCTTGTTAAAGAAATTAATCATGTAATCCCCTGTCTGTTCCTTGGAATGGATTACGTCAGCTGTGCGTATACCCGAGTTGTACTCTGTGCTCAGTTTGGTGGACATGTCATTGGCATTGATGTCATATACCTCCAGGGTCATGCCGGGATAATCCTCCTCAAAGCTGGCCTTTACCTTAGCCATACGGCTGGAAATGGAATAAATGACTACCTTCCCGCCCTCCTCGTCCAGTGCCTTCTTATACAGTTCATCTGAGGATTCATCCTCATACAGTCCCGCGTCCACGGCCCACTGCTCCTCCGGGGCAGACGCTGCATTTCCTCCTGCTGCATTTTCCCCTGCCGCATTCTCCCCTGCCTTGTCTCCAGCCGCCTCCTTCTGCGTCTCTCCTGCTCCCGGCTGCTCCCCGGCCTTGCCCTCATCTGCTGCCTTGGCAGCTGTTGTGTTCCCGGATGCAGCCTTTGTGTCCTCAATCTTTTCGCAGCCCGTAAGCGCAGATGCAGCCATCACGCCTGCCAAAGCCAGTGCCAATAAACGTTTTCCTCTTCTCCTCATGATTTCTTCTCCTTTATCATTTATTTGAATTTTGTTGGTCCTGCTGTGCGTCCATGACGGCCAGCTTTGCCAGCCTGCCGCTGTCCTTGCAAAACACGTTCATCTTATCCGGATTAATCCGCAGCCACACCTTTTGATCCGGACTGTACTGCTTAAGTCCGTTCTGCTTGGACAGGATTCGTTCCCCGCCCACCTCCAGGTAAATGGTTGTCTCTGAACCGGCCGGCATCACAGAGTATACTTCCGCCTCTATGCTCCCCTCTGCGGGTCCGTCCAGTATCTCCACCAACTCCGGTCTCACCCCGACCACTGCCTCAAAGCTTCCGTCACCCGGGGCTTCCCCGGTAAAGGACTTCCTGTCATAAGACGCGGTTCCCAAAACGGATTTCACGGTCATGGTATCTCCCGCCACCCTGGCCTTTCCCGGAAGGAAATTCACCTTTGGATTGCCGATAAAGTCAGCCACACGCAGGGAGGCAGGATTCTGGTACAGCTCCATGGGCGGCGCCACCTGCTCCAGCACACCCTCAAAGAAAATGGCTATTTTGGTAGACATGGTCAGGGCCTCCGTCTGGTCATGGGTCACATAGATAATGGTGGTGCCTAACTCCTGATGGAGCCGTTTAATTTCACTTCTCATCTCGATTCTCAGCTTGGCGTCCAGATTGGACAGCGGCTCGTCCAAAAGCAGCACCTCCGGCTCCGACACAATGGCTCTGGCTATGGCCACGCGCTGCTGCTGTCCGCCTGACAGTTCCGACGGATACCGGTCAATGAACGCCTCAATCCTCATGCGTTTTAAGGCATTTTCCACCTTCCTTCGTATCTCCTCCTTGGGCACCTTTGCCACTTCCAGGCCAAAGGCCACATTGTCAAATACCGTCATATGGGGCCAAAGGGCATACGACTGGAATACCAGGTTAAGATGGCGTTTTCCCGGTTCCTCATAAAACTTTTCAGGCGCATTGACAATCTCCCTGTCCCCCATGTACATATACCCTTCCTGGGGCTTCTCCAGGCCTGCCACCACGCGCAGGGTGGTTGTCTTTCCGCAGCCGGACGGCCCCAGCAGTGTCATAAACTCCCCGTCCTCAATCACCAGGTTGATGTCCTTTAACACATGGTTCCTGCCGTAATATTTATTGATTCCTCTTAATTCAATTCTGCTCATCTTTCATATCCTCCCGCATTAAAAGCCCTTGGTGATGTCCGCGTCCGTAAAGGTATTGGCAAACCAGTAGACGAAGAATACCAGCACAAACATAACGATGGTCACTGCACTGGACAGCTGAATCAGATTTTCCGCCGAATAGGCGTACGCCATATAGGGCAGCGTCTGCTGGCTGGGCGTCATGAGTATAACTATCAGGTCCAGTTCCTTCATGATGCTGATAAACACCAGCATGAATCCGCTTATCATACCGCCCTTTGACAGAGGGAACACAATCTTAAAGAACCTGCGCAGGAATCCCGCGTTTTCCACCTGGGCGGCTTCCTCTAACTCCGTACTGATCTGGAGCATATTGGATGTTCCCGCCCTGGAGGCAAAGGGCATGTTCTTCACCACAGCGATAAGCACCAGCAGGGCAAAGGAGCCGTACAGGGACGGTACCAGGGTGATGCGGTAGCCGAACATTTCTATTTTCTTAGCCGTTGCAAAGAGAGCCAGGTACATGGCGCCAAAGGCAATGGATGGAATCAGGTAAGGTATAAATACAAGCTGCTCCACCAGTTTTCCTGAGAACAGCTTGCGTCCCCTGGAATTGATATAGCCAATCAGCTGTCCGAACACGGTTGCAAACAGGGAGGTAAGCACCACCAGCTTGATGGTGTTGACCACATATTTCATGAACTGCGGATTCTTAAATATACCCGGCTCGCCCTGGTCAATGGTGGGCACGGAACCTCCGGTCCAGTAATGAAGGGTGAAATTGCTGAGGCTGTAGTTGCCCGGCTCCAGCATAAAGGACTGGTACAGCAGAATGACCACCGGAAACACAACGGCCACTGCGATGAAGGCAATGAGAATCCCCACGATAACCGGCCTCCATTTGCCCAGGCGTATGGGATTGCTCCTGCTGCCCTTTCCTCCTATGGTACTGAAGGATTTTCTGGAACCAATGGCCTTCTGGTTTAAGAACACGCTGAAGGAGGCAATGGCTATGAGAATCAGAGATATGGCAAACGCCACCCGGTTCTGCCCGTTCTGTATGGAGTTGTACATGGTGGTGGATACGGTGTAGTATCCGATTTTAAGCCCTAAAACCGACGGAACGCCGAAGGTGCCCATTGCCTTTGAAAAGGTCATGATAACCGCGGACAGAATAGCCGGCATCACCAGCGGGAATGTAATCTTTGTAAGTATCCTGGCCTTGCTGGCTCCCAGGATTTCCCCCATCTCCTCCAGCTCCGAGTTGATGGAGCTGAGGGCCGAGGACACCAGCAGGTAGGCATAGGCATAATAGTGGATGACTAACACCACGATGATGGCAAACGGCCCGTAGGCCAGCCAGTCCGGTGTATGAATCCCCAAAAATCCCAGAAGGCCCTGGGCGCCGCCCACGCGTTCATTCTTGAATATAGTCAGCCATGCCATGGACTTGCACCAGGATGGTATCATATAGGGAATGATGAGGGCCAGGGAAAAGAATTTCTTATATGGCAGGTCGCTGCGGACCATGAGCCATGCCAGCAGTGAGCCCAGGGTAATTCCAAACGCAGCCGTGCACACGGATATCAATAAGGAATTCTTAAGGGGTGTCCACAGCATTTTCTGGGAAATGCTGCTGGTCAGAACCCGTTTCCAGTAATAGAGGGTAAACATTCCCTCCCTTCCCCCGTCCACCCTGGCCGCGTCTGCGCCTGCCAGGGTAAGCGTCTGTATAATCATCTGTCCCAGAGGAATCAGAATCAGATAAACCATGAATATCACGGAAATCACCACCATGATATTGTATGGATTCTTTACAATGCTTCCTGCCTGATTCATAAGACGGCGTTTCCTGGAAAATTCCCGGACGCCGCCTTTTGTTCCGGCCTTTGTATCTGTCTGCATACTGCCTGCTCCTTTCTGTTGCCTGCATACTCTCTTCTGTCAGCCCTTCATTTTATCCCTTGTTTATCCCTTGTCTATCCCTTGCAGGAACGGCGCTCCACCAGCCTCGGTTCCAGCTTCACAGAAGCCTTTCCCCCCACAGGCGCGCCCTCCTCCACCATTCCCAGCAGCAGCTCCACGGCGGTCTCCATCTGTTCCTCATGGGAAACTGCCACCGTTGTAAGCTCGATGTAAGGCAATTCCTCGGTTATGTTGTCAAACCCAATGAGTGAAAAATCCTCAGGTATGCGGATTCCATTTTCCCGGCATGCCTTGACAATCCCGTTGGCCGTGGCATCGCTGGCAGCCACGATTCCGTCCGGCATGGCCAGTCCGCTTTGAAGGAAATGCTTGAAGTGGTTATATCCCCTTTCAAAGCTGGTCCGAAAATCCAGATTGCACTCGTATACCTGGGCCGGAATCCGCTTTGCCCTGGCTGTCTCCAGAAAACTGGCGGCCCTGTAGCGGTGGGCCAGACGTTCGGGCTTGAACCCCACAAACAGCAGGTTCCTGCACCCTTTGGATATGAGATACTCGGCGGCGATTCTGCCCGCCTGCTCCTCGTCGGCGCAGACATAGGGAATCCCGCACTGGCCTGTAAGCTCATTGAGGGCTACCATGGGTACATTATGAATAAACTCAGCCATGCTCTCCGTGCTCCTGGGGCCAATGGGAAATATCAGGATTCCCTCCACCTGGTGCTCTGCCAGAAGCTTCAGATAATCCCTCTCTGCCTTCAGCTCCCGAAAGCTGTTGCATAATAATACCTGATACCCTCTTTTGTGGGCAGCATCCGAGGCCTTCACCATGAGTTCGGAATAAAAAGGACTCATGATATCCGGCATGATGATGCCTATGGTCTGAGTCCTGCGCTTCACAAGACTCCGGGCCAGGCCGTTGGGCGTGTAGGAGAGCCGTTCGCATACCCGTAATATCCGGCTGCGGTTTTCCTCGCTGATACCATCCATCCCGTTTAACGCCCTGGATACAGAGGCGATGGATACCCCTGCCTCCCTGGCAATATCTTTGATTGTCACTTGTTTCATAATAGGCCTTCTCCCCATTTCTCCGTTTTAAAGAATGGTTTTCGTAAACGTTTACGCTTAAAAATATTATACCATCAGCCAGGTTTTCCCGCCATTTCCAGAACCAACAAAATGCACAGGTACCCCTATGCATTTTGCATAATAATTTAGGCATTTTTTCGTAAATTTTACGGCCGTATACGTTTACGGCCAAAAGAAGGAAGTTTTTCTTTTGTACAAATTGCCCCTCCCCCTTCATTCACGCATAAAACAGCACGGACAGACATAAGATTACTCCAGGACCCATATTTCCCGAAAGGGTGTCAGGAGGCGGTTATATCATGAGATTCTTCCGAATGCTCCGGGAGCATTTACATATCAGTACAAAGACAGTGATTTACGGGGAAATGATGGTGCTGAGCCTGCTGTGTCTCAGCATCTTCCTGTTTAAAACAGACCCGGGCCAGGCAGTCATGAGCCAGGCCTCCAGGCTGGCCGGATACATGAATCCCCTGGAAAACATAGACGGAGCAGACCCGGACAAGACAGGGACAGATAAGAAAGAAGCTAAAAATAAGGATTATATCAAATGGGTGGACTTCGGCGTCACCTCGGAGGCCATGAACCAGGCATTCCGCCTTGACGTGGACACCTGCCAGGCTGATGTTCATCTGAACTGGGTGGATTTGCTGGCCTATCTGGGAACCCGTTACGGCGGGGATTTTTCCAAATATAAGCCGGAACACATGACCGCTGTGGCAGAAAAACTGAAAAATGGTGAAACCACCATAGAAGAACTGACAAAAGACATGAAATATTACTCTTATTACCGCCAGGCCTACGGAGCTGTATTAGACGGCATGGTAGGGCAGTTTGAGGCAGAGATACCGGCAGGCGAAGCCCCGGCCGCTTATCTGCCTTCCGGAGTGGCAGGAGGCGCCCCCGGAGACCCCGCCACGGTCTGGGTGACCAAATACGGGCTCAAGGCATTTTCTCCCATTGCCAAGGGCTTTCCCTACAGCGATTTTGACGACTTTGGCGTGGCCCGCAGCTATGGCTTCAAGCGCCAGCACCTGGGCCACGACATGATGGGCCAGGTGGGAACTCCGGTGGTTGCCGTGGAATCCGGCTATGTGGAAGCCCTGGGCTGGAACCAGTACGGCGGATGGCGGCTGGGAATACGCAGCTTTGACCACAAGCGGTACTACTATTACGCCCATCTGCGCAAGAATTACCCCTACCAGTCAGGCCTGGAGGTGGGTAGCGTGGTGCAGGCCGGGGACGTCATAGGCTATCTGGGGCGCACCGGTTACAGCCGCACCGAGAACACCAACAACATCGACGACCCCCATCTCCACTTTGGCCTGGAACTCATATTTGATGAGTCCCAAAAGGACAGCAACAATGAAATCTGGGTCAGCTGTTACGAACTGGTAAAATTCCTGAATCTGAACCGCTGTGAGGCGGTAAAGGTGGAGGGCACAAAGGAGTGGAAACGGTTATACGGCATCAAGGACCCGCTGGTTCCGGTGCAGCCCGCCACACCGTCCCAGGCCGGACCTGCGGCAGAATCCCAGGCGGAATCCCAGGCCGGACCCCAGACAGACCCCCAGGCCGGATCCCAGGCGGAATCATAGGCTCATTCCGCAAAAAGGCGACTCCTCCTTTGCTTACCCTCTCACCCGCGGCTGTCCTTCTCTCCCACCACAGCCACACCGCCGTTCTTTAAGAACTCCGAGGGCGTCACATTGGTGTATTTCTTGAATACGCCGCAGAAATGTTTATACTCGCTGAATCCCAGCTCGTCGGATATCTCATAGATTCGCATGGTGCCCTGGCTCAGCATATTCAGGGCCTTCTTAATCCTGTACTGGTTCAGCAGGTCCACAAAGGTGGTGTTAAGCCCGGCCTTCAGCTTCCTGCTGAGATAGCTGGTGCTGACCCCCAGGCTTTCCGCCACCTGGTTGATGCTCACCTTTTCCTTGTAATGCTGCTTCACGAACTCATAGGTTCTCTTTACGTAGGGATCCATGCTGTTCTTTGCGCTGTCAAATATCTTCCATTCATCATAGACTGTCAGTATCCTGTCCTGGGATATCTTCTCGATTTTCTCATACTTGCTGGCGTAAGCTATCTGCTGACGGATTTTGTCCAGAGACTCCTTCAGTTCATCCTCGTCCACAGGCTTTAGCAGATAGTCCGTGACACCCATATGGATGGCCTGCCGGGCCAGCTCAAACTCCGAATAGCTGGTCAGCACCAGGCTGTAAAACTGCTGGTCTTTGATGGCTGTCTCTATCATCTTAAGCCCGTTCATCTTAGGCATTTTTATGTCGGTCAGCACAATATCCGGCTGCTCCCTCCGTATGGTCTCCAGCCCCTCTGCCCCGTCCTTGGCCGTGCCCACAATAATACAGCCCATGTCCAGCCAGTTTAAGGCAAAGGTAAGACCCTTTCTGATGATCTCCTCATCCTCCACAATCACTACTTTTAATAACATGACAGAATCCCCCCATCCTTACACCGGGAGTGCGCCGTCCCCTGTGCCTTACTCTTCGCAGGGCACCCGGAGCGTCACCACTGTCCCCTTTTCCATTTCACTGTCAATTCCCACTCCATACCCGCTTCCATAGACCAGACGTATCCTCTTATGGACATTGTAGATGCCGATATGGTCTGTCTGGTTCTGTCCCTGGTCCAGATTGGCCTTCAGCTTCTCCAGAAGCTCTGTGCGGATTCCCACTCCGTCGTCCGATATGATGACGGAGAGAACCTCATTTTGTATCCTGGTGCTGATACGGATCTCCAGGCAGTCACGGTCCTCACCAAAACCGTACTTGATGGAATTCTCCACAATGGGCTGCAGGGTCATCCTCGGTATGGACGCATTCCTGCTACCCTCCTCCAGGTCAATGCTGTATCTTAACCGGTCGCCATACCGGTATAGCATAACCTGCAGATACCGGCTGATGAAATCCATCTCCTCCTTCACCGTCACCACATCCTTGCCGTTCTGGATGCTGTAGCGCAGCATCCTGGACAGGCTGACCAGCATCTTCTCCGCCTCCCCCGGCCCGAACTTTATCATATACCGGATAGATTCCAGGGTATTGAAGAGAAAATGCGGGTTAAACTGTGATTCCAGAATCTGGACCGTGGCCAGCATGTTCTCCTTTGCCAGTTCCTGATGCCTGGCCAGCAGATGGCGTATGCTGCCTATCATGGTGTTGAAGGAATGGCCGATGCGCTCAAACTCATCTCCTGAGGTGATTTCCAGGGACACATCCAAATCCCCCTTCTCCACCTGGTCCAGGGCGCCTATGAGATCGTATATGATTTCCGTCTTTTTGTCCGCCACCTTGCCTGCGCTCCTGTAAATGGCCAGGGTCACTGCCAGGGCCAGAAATCCCACCAGCACCAGGGACATAAGGCACAGCTGGACAAAGGATGTACAGTCGTATATGACCTGTACGGACGCCTCCTCATCCAGCACGGACACGCTGTCCGTGTAATACCATCTGTTCTCCAGATGCACCATGCTGCCGCCGTCGCGGAATTCCTCCACCAGCTTGCCCCGGTCGTTCTGGAACCTGGACACCCCGTCGGTGAAAAGCCGGTTGAACTTGTTAATCAACAGTACGGGCTGTTCCATATTTCCCAGCCGTTCCTTAAACGCATCTGCTTTCAGCACAAAGCCGCTGTATCCCTGGAGCCTTCCGTCCTTTACCACGGTCTGGAACATGAGCCATGCAGGAAGGGCCCTTCCGTCTATCACCGTATTGTCATAGATAAAGATACAGTCATTTTTACTGTCATTCTGGTCCGTTGTGTTCCAGGGCAGATAATTTCCTATGTACTGTATGACATTGGACTGGCTGTTGGTGGAAAAAACCAGATTCCTGTCCCGGTCAAACAGGTAATAGTCACCCCTGTAAACCTGCCCGTTAAGGAACCGGTAAATCTCCGACACTGCCTCTGTCTTATAGGTAGGCAGCCCCTTAAACTGTTCCACGTCCAGCTCCCCTGCCATCCTTTTATTCTCGTCCACATAGCTGTCTATGACGCCCTCAAACTCCCCGGAAAAGTGCTCCAGCATGGTCCTGCTCTTCCGGATGATCTGCTGGGACCCCACCGCTGTAAACACCAGAAGCAGGACCACCAGCGATATAAAGCAAGGTGCAAGCGCATGGAAAATCAAACTTTTCCGGATTTCGTCCCTGAAACATGTTTGTTTTCGCTTCTTCATACGCCTGCACCTTTTACCATTTTTAATATTAACACACTGCACAATACTGCAGTTTTCAGTTTATCATACGGCAGTTACATTGTCACGTCCTTATTGCCCGACACCTTGAAGAAGATGAGCAGGGATACCACGGTGGTAACGGTGAGGATGGTTGCCAGGGCAGCGGCTGTTCCGTAGCTGGCCCGGATGACCTCATTGTATATGGCCACCGACATGGTCCTTGTGTTGGCCGTATAGAGCATGACGGAAGAACTCAGTTCATTAATCAGGGTAATCCAGCTTAATATGGCGCCGGACGCAACACCCGGAAGCATCATTTTCGCCGTCACCTTCACAAAGGACATGGATGGTGAATCGCCCAGGCTGATGGCGGCCTCCTCCATGCTGGGACTGATCTGGTAAAGAATGGCGGAGCTGGAACGCAGCGTGTATGCCTGCCTCCGGATGACCAGGGATATGACCATAATGATGGCGGAACCGGCCAGCATCATAGGAGGATGGTTAAATGCAATCAGTAACGTAATACCAAGGACGGAACCCGGTACAATGTACGGGAACATGGCAATGGTGTCAATGGCGTTGGTCAGCCAGCTCTTGCGCCTCACTGCCAGGTACGCGATGAGCATGCCCAGGACCACGATAATCACAATAGCTGCCAGGCAGTAAAGATATGTATTCTTGATGGACTGGATGGCTGTGGAGAACACCTTGCGGTAGCTTTCCAGGGAAAATCCATCCACAAACACCTGCATCTTGGTGGCGCGGAAGGAGGTGTAAACAACCATGCACTGGGGTATGATGGAGGTGGCTGCCAGCAGATAGATAAACAGGTGAATGAAAAAGCCTTTGATTCCATGGACCTCCTTGGGCTGAATCGGCCTCATAGAGCTCATGGTAAAGGACTTGGTATTCACATACCATTTCTGCAGCAGGAACACAGTTGCGGTGACTACCACCATAATGGTCGCCATACATGCCGCAAAGTTGGCGGAACCGCCTGTCTCTCCCACGAACTCGGAGTATACCAGGGTAGGCATGACACGGTATCCCTCGCCAATCAGGGCCGGGGTGCCAAAGTCTGCCATACAGTTCATGAACACCAGCAGGGCTGCCGCTATCAGGGTAGGGGTGACCAGGGGCATGATTACGGTAAAGACCTTTTTCAGGCCTCCGCATCCCAGGCTTTCCGCCGCCTCAGACAGGGCCACGTCTATCTTTTTGAGGGCTCCCGATACATACATGTAGATAAACGGATACAGCTTAAGGGCAAATACCAGCAGCATTCCTCCAAAGCCGTAAATAGACGGCATGTGGATTCCCAGGCCCTTTAAGAACTGGGTCACGGTTCCGCTTCTTCCCAGAAGCAGGATCCAGGAGTAGGCGCCGATAAAGTTGGGGCTCATCATGGAGATGATGAACAGGATTTCCAGCAGGCCTTTTCCTTTTATCTTATAAAACGACATGAAATAGGCCAGAGGCACCCCCAGTATAATGGCTACCACGGTCACGCTGAAGGTCAGCTTAAACGAGTTGAGCAGTGCGCTTTTATAATACTTCTTTGAAAAGAACCTGGCATAGTTGTCAATGGTCCAGACCCCTGTCTCCGTGTCCTTGAAACCGCTTAAGAAAAGGCTGATGAGCGGATAGAGAAGGAACAGGGCAAACAGGGCAATGATGACCACTGTCACAATCGTCCAGAAGTCCCATCTGATTTTCTTATTCGTCATATCTCTTCACATCCTTTATCAGACTCTGTTCCATGTCCTGGGTGAACACGTTGATTTTATTGGGGTTCGGTCTAAGGCGTATCTTTTCTCCCACTGAGAATATGCGGTCCACATGGCCTAAATCCTGGGAGTACTCAATGCTTGGCTGGTCCTCCAGCACCATACCGTCTCCGAAGCGCAGGAAGTAGTTGGTGTATTTGCCCAGGAAGGTCCTGCTGATGATTTCGCATTCCATGCCTTCCGGATTCAGGGAGAATTCCTCAGGGCGGACCGAGACCACGACCCTCTGGCCCTCTGTCACCGTGTCCACAAGGTTTGCCATCTCCACATGGTATCCGCCCTCAAACACAACGGAGGGCACGCTCCCCTGCTTTCTTATGGTTCCGAAAAAGAGATTGGAATGGCCGATAAAGGTGGATACAAATGCATTGTAGGGCCTTGCATAGATGTCCTGGGGGCTTCCAATCTGCTGGATAATCCCCAGCTTCATGACCGCAATCCTGTCTGATATGGCAAGGGCTTCCTCCTGATCATGGGTTACGTAAACCGTGGTAATACCCACCTGCTTCTGCACATCACGGATGGCGCTGCGCATCTCAATACGCAGCTTGGCGTCCAGATTGGACAGCGGCTCATCCATGAGAAGCACCTGGGGATGGATGACAATGGCCCTGGCCAGGGCGATACGCTGCTGCTGTCCCCCGGAAAGGTCGGAAGGATAAACCTCCTCAAGCCCATCCAGGCTGCAGTGGTGCAGGGCCTCCTTCACCCGTTTTGCAATATCCGTCTTATTGACCTTCTGGATTTTAAGGGGAAATGCCACGTTGTCAAATATATTCATATGAGGCCACACCGCAAAGGCCTGGAACACCATTCCCAGCCCCCTCTCCTCGGGCGGCACATACAGATTCCTGGATTTGACCGACACCGGTCTGCCGCAGAGATGGATTTCCCCTTCTGACAGATCCTCAAATCCAGCTATCATACGCAGCGTAGTGGTCTTGCCGCAGCCGGAAGGCCCCAGGAAGGAGAAGCACTCCCCTTCCTTTATGGCCAGGTTAAAATCATCGACCGCAGTAACCGTACCCATGGTCCTGGTTGTGAAGCGTTTTGTAACATGCTGTAATATTACCTGTTCCTGTGCCATGACGTTACGCCCCCTTCCTGTCCTTGGTGATTTGTGTAACAATTGTATTACATATGATAATGATTAAGATTGCCAGTGACGCCAGGGCCGATGCCTGGGGTATCATGCCCGCGTCACGCAGGGAGTAAATCTGTACGCCCAGCGTCCTTGTATACGGCCCATACAGGAGGATGGATGTGGTCAGCTCCCTCATGGCCGGAAGGAATATGAGGAAGAAGCCCGATACCATGGCTGGCCGGATTAAGGGCAGCGTGATGTCCTTCAGGGATTCCGTATGGGATGCGCCGCAGGCCCTGGACGCCTCCTCCAGGGACGAGTTCACCTGCTGCAGGGAGGCGGACGCGCTCTTCATGGAAAAGGACAGATACCTTGCCATGTATGCCACCAGGATAATCCAGATGGTATTGTAAAGCTTGATTCCGAAAATGGACCCGGACCAGGAAAGGATGACGCCGATTGCCAGCACCGTACCTGGTATTGAGTACGGAAGCACGGAAAGGATCTCCAGGACGCCTTTTCCCTTTGGCTTAATGCGGTTGATTACGTATGCAACCATAACGCCCAGGAACATACACACGATTCCGGCCGTTACGGACAGGAACAGCGAGTTCTTAATGGAATCCAGGGTTGCCGGGGAGGTCAGTACCTTCTGATAATTCTTCAGGGA
>ERZ835762.836-NODE-836-length-24521-cov-4.344928_pt1 | contig 24521 bp, 20 predicted proteins | sample MGYA00519687_ERZ835762 | MGnify/ENA primary metagenome ERZ835762 (study PRJEB31850, sample SAMEA3708783) | human gut metagenome | biome: human gut; feature: human-associated habitat; material: faeces | place: China | collected 2014 ... | reverse complement strand
CCCGCCAGACCGCCCGCCGCCACGGCGGGACGCTGGAGCTGTCCAACACCGGCCGGGGGGCCCGGGCGGCCCTCACCCTGCCCCTCTGAAGAAGGCGGCGCGGAAAACCGCGCCGCCTTCTTGTATTTTTGCCCGTTCCGCGCTATCATAGAGGGAGAACCCATCCCAACACTGTGAGGTCTGCCCTATGATTTTTGACACCCACGCCCACTACTACGACGAGGCCTTCGACGCCGACCGGGACGCGCTGCTCGCCTCCCTGCCCGGCCGGGGGGTGGCCCTGGTGGTCTGCCCCGGCTGCGATCCGGAGTCCTCCCGCCAGTCCATCGCCCTGGCGGAGCGGTACGGCTTTCTCTACGCCGCCGCCGGATACCACCCGGAGAATCTGGAGGGGGCGGCCCTCTCCGACCTGGACGCCGTCAGGGCACTGTGCGCCCACCCGAAGGTGGTGGCGGTGGGGGAGATCGGCCTGGACTACTACTGGCTCAAGACGCCGGAGGAGCGGGCCAACTCCCGGGACTTTTTCGACGCCCAGCTCTCCCTGGCGGAGGAGCTCAACCTCCCCGCCATCGTCCACGACCGGGACGCCCACCGGGACTGCCTGGACATCGTCCGCGCCCACCCCGGCGTCCGTGGGGTGTTCCACTGCTACTCCGGCAGCCTGGAGGACGCCAAGGTGCTGGTGGACAAGGGCTGGATGCTCTCCTTCACCGGCAATATCACCTTCAAAAACGCCCGCCGGGCCCCCGACATCCTCCGCTGGCTGCCCCTGGACCGGCTGATGCTGGAGACCGACGCCCCCTACATGGCCCCCGAGCCGTACCGGGGCCAGCGGTGCGACTCCACCATGATCGCCCGCTCCGCCGAGACGGTGGCCCAGCTCCGGGGCCTCACCCGGGACGAGGTGGAGGCCGTTACCCTGGAGAACGGCAAGAAGTTCTTCGGCATCGCCTGAGCGGCGGACGGCCCCCGGCCGGCCGCCCGTCCTGGATCTGAATTGATAAGGGAGGTAATCCACTATGATGACCATTTCCTATGAGTATGAGGGCGCGCTCTACGTGAACCTCACCAACAGGTGCGACTGCGCCTGCGTATTCTGCCTGCGCCACAACGGCCACAAGGGCTCCATCTACGCCGACAACCTGTGGCTGGAGCACGAGCCCACCCGGCAGGAAGCCCTGGACAACCTGCTGGCCCGGGACTTCTCCCAGTACCGGGAGCTGGTGTTCTGCGGCTTCGGAGAGCCCATGTACCGCACCGACGACATCGTGTGGCTGGTGGACGAGCTGAAAAAGCGGGTGCCCAACCTGCCACCGGTGCGCATCAACACCAACGGCCACGCCAACCTGTTCCTGGGCCGGGACGTGGCCCCCCTGCTCCAGGGGCGCGTCGACACCATCTCCATCTCCCTCAACGGCTCCACGCCGGAGGAGTACTGCGCCGTCACCAAGCCCCGCCAGGGCATGCAGGCGTGGGACGCCATGCTGGACTTTGCCCGGGAGTGCAAGGAGTACGTGCCCCACGTGGTCATGACCATCGTGGACAAGGACAAGACGCCGGAGGAGATCACCCGCTGCCGCAGGCTGACCGAGGACTTGGGCGTTACCCTTCGTATCCGGGCCTATATCCCGGACTGAAACAGCTCTCTCATATGGGCAGGCGCCCCCGGCATAGCCGGGCGCGCCTGTTGTTTTGTCTCTATGCGGCGGAGTCCTGCTCCAGCTCCTCCAGCGCCTCCCACTCGGAGTCGGCGGAGAACCGGAAGCGGCCCATCTGGTCGTAAACCTCCACATGCCCACGTACATAGCGAATCTCGTAATTCATTGGTCAGCGCTCCTTTCTGTCTCGTTGTGAGTACAGTATAGGAAATGCACTGTCCAATAAACAGGATTATTTCTTCAAGTCCGCCTGAAACTGCTCCCACGCCTCGGGGCGCTCCACAAAGGCCTTGGGGCAGAGCTTCCCCGTCACATCATAGTGGCGGATCACCTGGCTGGTGTCGAGGCCGTACTCCTCCATGAGCCAGCGGGTGAGACGCACCAGGGACTCATAGGTGGCGGAGGTGAATTCCCCGCTGTCGTCCGGGTGGCAACACTCGATGGAGATCGTGTCGTCGTTGCGCTGGTTGGAGCAGTAGGCCACCTCGTTGAGCGGGACGTTCTGGAGCACCTCTCCGTCCAGCCCCACCAGGAAGTGGCTGGAGGCGTAGGTCTCCCCCGTCTGGGCCAGGTTGGTGAAAAAGCTGTGGTTCTGCGCCGCCGTGGTACCCGGGTTGCCCACGTAGTGGATGACGATGCCGTTGACCTCCTCCAGAGGCGTGCCGGGCCGGGAGAACTCGTTGAGGGGGAGCAGCTCCACCGTGATCCAGTCCGGCGTCTCCGGCAGGGGGCGCTCCCCGGGGGCGAAGGGGTCGATCCACTTGATGACCAGCAGCACCGCCACCAGGGCCAGCAGACACGGAATCAGCCGGGGCCGGTGCCTCACCCGCCACCGGCGGCGTACCGGAGTCTCTACGGGCATGCTTCCCCCTCCTTTCCACAAATTTATCTCTATTATAGCAGGGTTTTGCCCCGCCGTCTTTTACGGTTTTCTTACGTTTTGCCTCCGCCCCCGCGGGATCTGCCCGGTCGGCCGGACAAAAAGCCCCCCGGCCGGCGCCGGGGGGCTGGTTTATGGTTCGCGGAGGGCCTGGTCGAAGGCCGCCTTGACCTCGGGCAGAAAGCAGACAAAGGTGACGGTCTCCAATGTGTTATCCTGCGCCGCAAAATCACGCACTGTATTCACCGCGATGGCGGCCGCCTCCGCCAGCGGGTAGCCGTACACCCCGGCGGAGATGGCGGGAAAGGCCACCGTCCGGCAGCTGTGCTCCACGGCCAGGGTCAGGCTGCTCCGGTAGCAGGAGGCCAGGAGCTCCGCCTCTCCGTGGCCGCCCCCCTTCCAGATGGGGCCGGGGGTGTGAATCACGTATTTTGCGGGCAATTTATAACCCTTTGTAATCTTAGCCTGCCCGGTCTCACAGCCGTGGAGGGTACGGCACTCGGCCAATAGCTCCGGGCCGGCCGCCCGGTGGATGGCTCCGTCCACACCGCCGCCCCCCAGCAGGGTGCGGTTGGCGGCGTTGACGATGGCATCGGCCTCAATCCGGGTGATGTCGCCCAGCACGCACTCAATCCACGCCATGCTCCTCCTCCTCGCGGGCGTCCTGCTCCGCCTCGGCCTCCACAGCCTGATAGGCCGCCGGGGGCTGGAGCGCCGCCGGGTCGGTAAAGACCTGCTCGAAGGTCTTGGCGTCCATGTTCTCGTACTGGAGCAGATACTCCGCCACGATGTCCAGCTCCCTCCGGCGATGGGTGAGGATCTCCCCGCAGCGGGCGTAGGCCCCGTCCACCAGGGCCTTCACCTCCTCATCGATGAGGGCAGCCACCTCCTCGGAGTAGTTCTTGGTCTGGGCCATGGAGCGGCCGATGAATACCTCGTCGTGGCCGGAGTCGAAGACCACATTGCCCACCTTCTCGCTCATGCCGTAGCGGGTGACCATGTTGCGGGCGATGGCGCTGGCCTTTTGCAGGTCGTTGCCCGCGCCGGTGGAGATGTCCCCCAAAGCCAACTGCTCGGCGGCCCGGCCGCCCAGGCAGACGGCGATGCGCTCGGTGAGCTGCTGCCTGGTCTGGAAGGTCACGTCCTCCTGGGGCAGGGAGATGGTCATGCCGCCGGCCATGCCCCGGGGGATGATGGTGATCTCATGCACCGGGTCCTGGGTGGGCAGGTCGTGGATGACAATGGCGTGGCCCGCCTCGTGGTAGGCGGTGAGCTTCCGCTCCCGCTCGATGACCACCCGGCTCTTCTTCTCCGGCCCGGCGATCACCTTGATCACCGCCTCGTTGAGCTCGGCCATGCTGATGAAGCGGTGGTGTCTGCGGGCGGCCAGGAGGGCGGCCTCGTTCATCAGGTTCTCCAGATCGGCGCCGGTGAAACCGCCGGTGCCCTTGGCCAGCTCCGCCAGGGACACGTCGTCCCCCAGGGGCTTGTTGCGGGCATGGACCTTCAGGATGGCCTCCCGGCCCTTGATGTCGGGGTGTCCCACGTATACCTGCCGGTCGAAGCGGCCGGGGCGCAGGAGGGCGGGGTCCAGGATGTCCTGCCGGTTGGTGGCCGCCATGACCACCACGCCCTCATTGTTGCCGAAGCCGTCCATCTCCACCAGGAGCTGGTTGAGGGTCTGCTCCCGCTCGTCGTGGCCGCCGCCCAGGCCGGCGCCGCGCTGGCGGCCCACGGCGTCGATCTCGTCGATAAAGACGATGGCGGGGGCGTTCTTCTTGGCCTGGTCAAACAGGTCGCGGACGCGGGAGGCGCCCACGCCCACGTAGAGCTCCACAAAGTCGGAGCCGGAGATGGAGAGGAAGTGAACCCCCGCCTCGCCGGCCACGGCCTTGGCCAGCAGGGTCTTGCCGGTGCCCGGCGGGCCCACCAGCAGCGCGCCCTTAGGCAGCTTGGCGCCGATTTCCGTATACTTCTGGGGGTTGTGGAGGAAGTCGATGATCTCCACCAGGGACTCCTTGGCCTCATCCTGGCCGGCCACATCCTTGAAGGTGACGCCGGTCTTGCGCTCCACGTAGACCTTGGCGTTGGATTTGCCCAGGTTGCCGATGCCGCCGCCCATCTTGCCGGCCATCCCACGCATCAGCAGGGAGAAGACCACCATAATGAGCACCATGGGCAGCACCCAGGACAGCAGCACCGACAGAATGGGGTTGATGGGCTCCACATATTCGGGGCCGAAGTTGGTGACGCCGTGCTCCTCCAGCAGAGAGACAAGATCATCGTCCCGGATGCTTGCCTGGGTGATGGGGGCGCAGAAGTAGACCAGGGATTCCCTGCCGCCGGCGCTCTGGGCCTGATTCTGGCTCTGGACCGGCTGCTGCTGGGGGGCTGTCCCGTCCAACAGGGGCAGGTCCAGCACTCCGCCGGTGGTCCCGCTCTCCTGGGGCGTCTGAGCGGCCTGACTGTCCTGCCCGCCCTCCTCCGGCGTGCGGACGGTCACCTCTCCGTCCTCGCCGACAGAGAGAGAGTAGCCCTCCTTCAGCGTGAAGGTGTACTTGCCGCTTGACATAACCACGGACTCCACGGCATCCTGCATGATTAGCTGGCGGAACTGGCCGTAGGACACCTCCACGGAATTGGCCTGCTGTAGCCTGGACGTGGCCAGGTTGACCAGCAGGGTGAGAACCAGGGCCCACAGCAGGATAGAGACGATGGCCGTCATATTGCGCTTGTTGCCGCCGCCCTTGCCCCGGTTGTTGTTCTGATTGGAGTTCAAGTCTCGTTCCTCCTTGATGGGAAACATTCAATATTCAAAGTAATTATAGTTATAGCACAAGGAGTTTGAAAAAACAAGGAACGGCGCGGCGAAACCTGTAAACTTTCTATGAAAAACAAGGGGGGAGGCCCACCGCTCTTTTTGCAGGAATGCGGCAATTTTGGCTTTTTTGATCCGCCGTCTTGTGGTATACTGTTGTCCAGTATCGGACCAATGAGAAAGGCAGGACAGACCATGAAGGAGCGCAGACCGGCCCCCAGCGGGGAGGCCGACGGCATCATCGAGGGCCGCAACGCCGTGACGGAGGCCCTGCGGGCGGGCACCCCTATCGACAAGATCTATCTGGCCCGGGGGGAGACCGACGCGGCCCTGGGACACATCGCCTCCACCGCCCGCTCCAAGGGCGTTGTGGTGGTGGAGTGCGACCGGCGCAAGCTGGACGGCATGAGCCGCACCCACTCCCACCAGGGGGTGATCGCCCTGGCGGCGGTGCGGGAGTACGCCAGCGTGGACGACATCCTGGAGGCCGCCCGGGCCAAGGGGGAGCCCCCCCTGATCGTGGTGTGCGACGAGCTGAGCGACCCCCACAACCTGGGGGCGGTGATCCGCACCGCCGAGTGCGCGGGGGCTCACGGCGTCATCATTCCCAAACGCCGCTCCGCCGGCCTGACCGCCGTGGTGGCCAAGACCTCCGCCGGGGCGGTGAGCCACGTGCCCGTGGCCCGGGTGGCCAACCTGCCCGCCCTGCTCAAGGAGCTCAAGGAGGCGGGCGTGTGGGTGTTCGGCACCGCCGCCGACGGGGACCGGCTCCTGTACGACGCGGATTTGAAGGGCCCGGCCGCCATCGTCATCGGCAGCGAGGGGGACGGCATGGGCCGCCTTGTGGCCGAGACCTGCGACTTCAAGGTGCGCATACCCATGCGGGGGAAGCTCAACTCTCTCAACGCCTCCGCGGCGGCGGCCATCCTGCTCTATGAGGCCGTGCGGCAGAGAATGGAATAAGCGGGACGGAAAGGCGGCGGCCTTTATGGCCGCCCGCGTATCCAAATTATGCAAAGCAGGTGAGAACCATGTCCAAGGACCGGGACGACGAACGGAATACAGGTATGCCCGGCGAAGAGACGTTCTCCCTGGAGGAGATTCTGGCGGAGTTCGGCGGCGGCGCGGCCAAGCCGCGGTGGAAGGAGGACACCATCCCCTTTCCGGTGACGCCCCGTTCCCAGCGCACGGCGCCGTCTCCCGCCGGGCCGCCCGGGCCGGGCAAGGTGGTGTCTTTCCCGGCGGGCCGGCGGGAGGCTCCACCCCCCGCTCCGCCGCCTCAACCGGAGCCGGAGGAGCCGCCGGAGGACGGGGACAAGGTGTTGGAGTTCCCCGGTGAGGAGGGGCCGGCATCGGACAACCCCATTGCCGAGGGTCTCAACCGCCTGTTTCAGAAGGCGGACGACTACGCCGGACACATGTTTGAGGAGGAGGGCAAGGAGGACGACGAGGAGGTGCGCCGGGCGGAGGAGTACATCCCCGGCACCGACGAGGAGGAGCCGGAGGAGGTCTTCCGGGAGCGCCGCCCCCGCCGCCAGCCGCCCCCCGCCCCGGATCTGCCCGCGGCGGAGCTGGCCCGGCGGTACGGCAAGGGCCTCAAGTCCATGGGGGTACGCTCGGTGCTGGTGTTCCTGCTGCTTCTGCCCGCCCTCTACCTGACCCTGGGGCTGTTCCCCTACCCGGCCGTGCTCACCCCGGAGCTGCGGGTGCTTGCCCTGGCGGGTATCCAGGGGGCGGCCATGCTGCTGGGGCTGGATGTGCTCATGCGGGGGCTGTTCCGACTGCTGCGGCTGGAGCTGGGCATGGATACGCTGCTGGTCTTCGCCGCCGCGGCCACCCTGGCCGACGCGCTGACCATGTACCGCCTGGACCCCCGGGACGGTCAGATGCCCTACTGCGCGGCCATTGTGCTGGGGATATTCTTTCTCCTGCGGGGCGCCAGGCGAAAGCGGCGTGGTCTGCGCATGGCCTGCCGCACGGCGGCCTCCGCCGCCCAACCCTATCTGGTCACCCTGGACGAGGGCAAGTGGAATGGCTGGGACACCTACGCCAAGTGGTCGGGGGAGCCCATCGGCTTCGGCCGCCAGATGCAGGCCGCCGACGGGGCGGAGCGGATCTTCCACCGGGTCTGCCCGCTGCTGTTCATCGCGTGCCTTCTGCTCAGTGTGGTGGCCTCCATCGGCCGGGGCGCGCCGGAACGGCTGCTCTGGTGCCTGTCCGCCATGCTCACCGCCTGCGCCTCCCTGTCCGGGGCGCTGTGCTTCGCCCTGCCGTGGCTGAGCCTTACCCAGCGGCTGAGCAAGTCGGGGGCCGCCATCGCCGGGTGGGACGGGGTCACTGCCACCGGCGGCAGCGGCATCCTGCTCAACGACACCGACTTTTTCCCGCCGGGCTGCGTGTCCCTCAACGGCATCAAGATCTTTGGGGAATTTCCGGTGGACAAGGTGGTGTCCGACACCGCCACCCTTATCCGGGACGCGGGCTGCGGGCTGGACAAGCTCTTCCACGACCTGCTCCGCGCCCAGGGGTGCGTGTACCGCCGCGCCTCCGACTTCTGCGTGTATGAGGGCGGCCTGTCCGCCGTCATCCGCGACCAGCAGGTGCTGGTGGGCTCGGCGTCCTTCATGCACCTGATGGAGATCACCCTGCCCCAGGGGCTCAACGTGAAAAACGCGGTGTTCTGCGCCATCGACGGGGAGCTGGCGGGCATATTCGCCCTCAACTACACGCTCCACGGGGCGCTGGAGCCGTCGCTGAACAGCCTCATCCGCAACCGGGTCACGCCGGTGATGGCCACCCGCGACTTCAACCTGATCCCCGCCATGCTGCGCCAGCGCTTCAAGCTGCCGGTGGACAAGATGGAGTTCCCGGCGGTGGAACGGCGGCGGGAGTTGTCCGACGAGGAGCAGCCCCACAGCGACATCCTCACCGCCGTCCTCTGCCGGGAGGGGGTAGCCCCCTACTCCGAGGCCGTGGTGGGGGCGGCCCGGCTGCGCCGGGCGGTGCGCACCGCCGCAGTGCTGGCCTGCCTGGGTGCTGTGGCGGGGCTGCTGCTGGCCTTCTACCTCACCTTTGTATGCTCCTACGCCTCCCTGTCCGCCGCCAACCTGCTGGTGTTCCTGTTGATGTGGCTGGTGCCCACCCCGCTGATTGCCGGTATGGTGAACAAATATTGAACAAAAGAGGCTCCGTCCGGCTGGATGGAGCCTCTTTTGTAAACAATATGTAAATAGCGCCGTGGGCGCGTTGACTTTTGGAGGGAGAGCGCCTATGATTCCTTCGTACCCAAAATAATGTTTCAAACCGGGGAGGAATTTTGATTTGAAAGAACTGAAGGACAGTGAGATAAAGACTTCGCCCCCCAAAAAGCCGCTGATCTTCTACTATCTGGCGGCGCTGATTGTGCTGATGCTGCTGAACGTGTTTCTCTTCCCGTCCCTGCTGGAGCGCCAGGTGGTGGAGGTGCCGTACAGCCAGTTTTTGACCATGGTGGACGGCGGCCAGGTGGAGCAGGTGGCCCTGGATGAGACGAGCCGGGAGATCGTATTCATTGCGAAGGACGACGGCGGCCGGGAGGGCTATTACAAGACCGGCGTCTGGCCGGATGACGGCCAGCGGCTGCTGGCCCAGCTCCAGGCGGAGGAGGGGATCACCTTCACCGCGGAGATTCCCACCCAGGCCAATCCCATCCTCTCCTTTCTGGTGAGCTGGATTCTTCCCATTGTGATCTTTATCGTCATTGGGGAGCTGCTCTCCCGCTGGATGATGAAGCGCATGGGCGGCCTGCCCGGCGGGATGGGCAACGCCATGACCTTCGGCAAGTCGGGGGCCAAGGTCTACGTGGAGGAGGCGTCCACCGGCGTATCCTTTGCCGACGTGGCCGGCCAGGACGAGGCCAAGGAGTCGTTGATGGAGGTGGTGGACTTCCTCCACGGGCCGGAGAAGTACGCCGCCATCGGCGCCCGCCTGCCCAAGGGCGTGCTGCTGGTGGGGCCGCCGGGCACCGGCAAGACCCTGCTGGCCAAGGCAGTGGCCGGGGAGGCCAAGGTGCCCTTCTTCTCCATCTCCGGCTCGGAATTTGTGGAGATGTTCGTGGGCATGGGCGCGGCCAAGGTGCGGGACCTGTTCAAGCAGGCGGGGGAGAAGGCCCCCTGCATCGTGTTCATCGACGAGATCGACACCATCGGCAAGTCCCGCGACAACCGCATGGGCGGCAACGACGAGCGGGAGCAGACCCTCAACCAGCTTCTGGCCGAGATGGACGGCTTTGACCCTACCAAGGGCGTCATCCTGCTGGCCGCCACCAACCGGCCCGAGGTGCTGGACCAGGCCCTGCTCCGCCCCGGCCGCTTCGACCGGCGCATCATCGTGGACCGGCCCAACCTGGCCGGCCGTCTGGCCACCCTCCAGGTGCACACCCGCAATATCCGTCTGGCCGAGGACGTGAACCTCCGCAAGATCGCCATCGCCACCGCGGGCACCGTGGGCGCCGACCTGGCCAACCTGGTCAACGAGGCCGCCCTGCGGGCTGTCCGCCTGGGCCGCAAGGCGGTCAACCAGGAGGATCTGCTGGCCGCCTTCGAGCTGGTCATCGCCGGCGCGGAGAAGAAGGGCAGCGTCCTCAGCGAGTTTGAGAAGAAGCTGGTGGCCTACCACGAGGTGGGCCACGCCATGGTGGCCTACAGGCAGAAGCACGCCGAGCCGGTGAGCAAGATCACCATCGTCCCCCATACCCAGGGCGCCCTTGGCTATACGCTCCACCTGCCGGAGGAGGACAAGCACCTGCACACCAGAGATGAGCTGCTGGCCCAGATCACCGTCTCCATGGGCGGCCGCGTGGCGGAGGAGCTGGTACTGCACACCATGACCAACGGCGCGGCCCAGGATATCCAGGACGCCACCGGCATCGCCCGCAACATGGTGGCCATGTTCGGCATGAGCGACGAGTTCGGCATGATGGCCCTGGCCTCCCGCCGCAGCCAGTACCTGGACGGCGGCTACGGCATCGACTGCGCCCAGGACACCGCCGCCGCCATGGACCGGGCGGTGCGGGATCTCATCGACGCCTGCTACAAGAAGGCAGTGGAGATCCTCTCCCACAGCCGGGAGGACATGGACAAGGTGGTGGAGTACCTGCTGGAGAAGGAGACCATCACCGGCGCGGAGATGGTGGCTATTCTGGAGGGCCGCGACCCTGCCCTGGCGGACAACTTCCCCGACCCGGACGGGAAAGGAACGGTCGGGCCCCCGGCAGAGCCCGTCTCCGACCCCATCCCCCTGAGCGGCGGCGAGCCCCAGCCCCCCAACGGCGGCGGCATGGAGTTCGGCCCCGAGGGCAAGCCCAAGGAATAAGCAAAAAGGAACCCCCGCGAGTCCGCGGGGGTTCCTTTTTGTGCCCGGTCATGGGAACGCCGCCCACTCCAGGCCGGAGGGGCCATCTGAAAAGGCCGCCCCCTCCACTTGGCGGGTACAGGTCCGGCCCAGACTGTCCACCGCCTCCACCAGCAGGAGCACCTCGTCCCCTGCCTCCACTCGGGTTTGACGCTGGAAATCTGATACATCGGCCTCCAGGCGGCCGTGCTCCACCGGAAGGGACTGTTCCCACTCCGGCGCGCCGTTCCGGTACTGGCGAAGGACGGCGCGCTCTACTGTCACTAAGGAGCCCTCGGGGGGCACACAGGCCGCCCAAATACTCCCGTCCCAGGTCCATATCCCGCCGGACAGGGTTCCGCCCTTCCCCTTCCGCGCCGTCAGCTCCAGCGGGGCCAGGGCTTCGGCGGTCACGGTCCACTCTCCCAGCTCCTGCCGGTACTCCGCGCCGGAGGGAGTGCGCGTCCGCAGCGTGAAATGGTACTCCTCACCCAGAGGAAGGCGCAGCTCCGCCTCATAGGCCAGGCCGTCCCGGTCGGCCCGGGCGGTGAATCGCTCTCCGCCCCCCTCCGCCGTCACCGACAGGCCCAACCCCGGCGCCTCCACCTCGGGGACGGCCCGGAGCCGCCAGCAAAAGGTGCCGTCCTCCCCCAGGGCGGCGACTCCCCGCTCCTCCACCTGCCACATCCGGCCGTCCGCCAGGGCGGCGGCCAAAAGCCGGTCGGCCTGGCCGCTTTGAAGGGTGTTCACCCTTAGGACCAGCACGACGCATACCGCGCCCAGCGCCGCCGACAGCAGGGGCCACAGCCGCCTTTTCCACCTGGGTACGGGCCGGGGCGGTTCGGCGGCCGCCGCCTCCTCTACCCCCAGCAGCACCCCTACCGGGAGGTGAAACAGGCGGCTCAGGGCCACCAGCTTGTCCACCTCCGGCACCGCGCCGTCGGCCTCCCATTTGGAGATGGCCTGCCGGGTGACGCCCAGCGCCTCCCCCAGGCCCTCCTGGGACAGGCCCAGCCGCTTCCGCTCCGCCTGAATACGCTGCCCAAGGGTCACAGGCCCCCCCTCCCCTCTCTGCCTCCCAGTATAGCCGAACAGGAGCCCCTTTGGCAACCAAGCCGCCGTTTCCTTTTGTCAACCGCCGGTTGCCCCTCCGCTCTCCGGGTCAAAGAAGGCCGCCAGCCGGTCTTGCCCGCCGAACAGGTTGTTGTACTGGAGGCGCTGGTAGTCCTCAATCCGGGCGGTGAAATCGTTGGTCTCCAGATGGCTGTAGGCCCGCCGCGTCCGTATAGCCCACGAAGGTGAGGGCGGGCAGCTCCTCCTGGAGCTGCCACAGGAAGTCCCCGTAGGGGGTGCCCGCAATGCCCGCGTACCGCAGGAGGTACTGGCCCAGGAAGTTGAGGCTGGTCGTCTCCGGCCCCGTCCCGGGCAGGGGATAGTTGGCCCAGATGACAAAGGGCACATAGTATTTGCCCATATACTGCTCCATAGTCATCTGCTCCTGGGTGACGCCGTAGGCCAGATCGAGGAAGCCATCCTCCACGCTGGGCTGGTGATCCCCGAACATAATCACGATGGTGGGCTCGTCAAAGACCCGGAGATACTCCACCAGGGCGCGGAAGGCCGCGTCGGTCTTGCCCGCCAGGGTGAGGTACTGCTCCGCCATGGGGTACTCCCCCGGCGCGTCGGCTACGGTGACCTGCGCCGGGTAGTCCGGCACGGTATAGCCGCCGTGGTTCTGGATGGTGACGTTGAACAGGAACAGAGGCTTCCCCTCCTCCTTGTGCTCAAGCTCCCAGATAATCTGTTCAAAGTCGGACTGGTCGCTGACGTAGCCGTGCTCGAAGGTCTGGGGCACATCCATGTCGTCGCCGCACTTGTAGGAGTCGAAGCCCAGCCGGGGGTAGGCCCGATCTCGCTGCCACGAGGCCCGCTCCCCAGGGTGGAAGGCCAGGGTGGAATAGCCCTCCGCCTTCAGAATGGAGGCCAGGGAGGCGGTGGGCCCCAGCACATACTGCTGGTAGGGGATGCTGCCCGAGGGCAGGAAGGCCATGGAGTTGCCGGTGAGGAACTCGAACTCGCTGGCGCTGGTGCCCGCGCCGAACACCGAGGTGTAGGCGTGGCCATACACCGCGTTGTCCAGGGAGCGGATGTAGTTGGTGACGCTGGCGCTGAGGGTCAGGTTTCCGTAGTCCTCAAAGTCGGCCCAGGACTCGTTCATGATGGCCACAATATTGGGCCGCTCCACGGAAACCGCCGCCGGCTCCGGCGGCTCCACGCCGGCCATGATCTGTTCCAGCCGCTCCGGCGTGACGTCCTCCGGCTCCTCCACCTCGAGGAACTCCGTGTTGCGGAGGAATACCGCCAGGCAGCCGCCAGCACGGTAGGAGCCGGCGGGGTCCCACACATCGGTCTTAACACCGAAACGCTCCAGCCGCCCGGTGGGGAACAGGAGCAGGAGGCAGGCCAGCCCCGCCCCCAGGCACACCAGCCGCAGGGGCCGCCGCGTTCCGGTGAGGCGCAGGCGGGCCTTGTGTTTCTCCGGATGGAGGAACACAACCAGGGCCGCCGCCAGGGCGACGGCCGCCAGCATCTGCCACGTGGGCGTAAAGCGGTAGCTCCCCGCCACATCGGCGGCGGTGCCCAGGGCGGAGAGATCCCAGGGCAGGATGGGGGTGCCCCGGAAGGACTGGACAAAGCAGTTGGCCGCGCCCCACGCACCGGAGGCGATGTGGATGCCGATGCAGCAGGGGGCGATGCGCCCGGTCAGACCACACAGGGGCCAGTACAGCAGGGCGATGCACAGGGCGTTGGCCAGCAGCGCCGGAAAGAGCATGGCCCAGGGCAGGACGCCGTAGGTGAACTGCATGAGCCAGGCGGCGGTGAACGGGGTCAGCAGCAGGAAGCCCGCCTGCCACAAGGTGTCGGTTGGAATCGAAATGCTTCGTTTCATGGGGTATTCTCCTGAATCTAAGGGTATAGTCTGTGATTATACCGCAGAATTTCCCCTCTGTCAAAAAAGGACGGACGGCGCCGAACCGGCGCACGTCCGTCCTTTTGCTGCTTTACGTCTCCTCCGGCGCCCCTGTGCGGCCGCCGAAGGCCTCGATGGCTCGCTCGTCGGCCTCCCGCTTCTCTTCAATGGCCTCTTTCAGTAACATGTCCTTGACCTTCATGAGGCGGATGGTGTTGGCGCGCTCGTTCTCGTCCAGCTTCATGGTAATATACTGGATGGCCTCCTCCATTTGGGGGATCTTTACATACTCCAGGGCGTTGACCCGGCGGCGGGTCTTCTCGATCTCCTCGGCCAGGAGCTGGGAGGTCTTTTCGATCTCCGCCAGGCGGAGCATATCCTGGAGCACGCCGGACAGGGCCTCCACGGCGCCGTCCAGTTCGCCGGAGGTGGTGGCGAAGCCGTAGGGGTAGATTTCCCCGGCGTCGTCGCTCTTGGTCTTGAAGTGGTACACCGGCACATTGACGCTCATGATGTTCTGGAAGGTCATGTCCAGCTCCACGCTCTGCTTGGGGTAGAGCAGGGCCTGCTCCAGCATCTCGGTGGACATGAGGGCGGAGGCCACGGTGAAGGAGCCGTGGGCGCGCATCAGCCCCTCCTCCACCCTCTTCCGCAGGGCCCGGTTCTCCCGCACCACGTCCATGAACTGCTTCATGAGCTCGTCGCGCTTGTCCTTGAGCAGCTTGTGGCCCCGGATGGAGGTTCTCAGCCGGGTTTTCAGCCGCGTCAGCTCCTGCCGGGTGGGGTTTACGTTAATCGCAGGCATGGCTTACCCCTCCTCTCCTTGCGCCACCATCAGACTTCAGAGGGGCCCCGCCGCGCGGGGACGGCGCCTTTGCGCCGCAAAATCGCCGCAGGCGATTTCCGCAGGGCGGATTCATTCCGCCCGAGGATGGGAAATCCCGGGGCCCCCATGCGGCCGGCCGTATGGGGTTCACGTTAATCGCGGGCATGGATTACCCCTCCTTTTTCGGGAGGTATTTCTCAATGAACTCCGGCTTGATGCGCTTGAGCTCCGCCTTGGGCAGGATGCTCAGCAGCTCCCAGCCCAGATCCAGAGTCTCCTCGATGGAGCGGTTCTCGTCGCTGCCCTGGGCCACGTAGCGCTTTTCGAACTCGTCAGCGAACTTGGCGTACTGGAGGTCGGTGGGGGACAGGGCGGCCTCGCCCAGGATGCTCATGAGCTCCTTGTTCTCCTTGCCGGTGGAATAGGCGGCAAAGAGCTGGTTCATGGTGCCCGCGTGGTCCTCCCGCGTCTTGCCGGGGCCCACGCCCTTGTCCTTCAGGCGGGACAGGGAGGGCAGCACGTCCACCGGCGGGATAATGCCCTTGCGGTAGAGCTCCCGGGAGAGGATGATCTGTCCCTCGGTGATATAGCCGGTCAGATCGGGGATGGGGTGGGTCTTGTCGTCCTCGGGCATGGTAAGGATGGGGATGAGGGTGATGGAGCCGCTCTTGCCCAGCTGCCGCCCCGCCCGCTCATAGAGGGTGGCCAGGTTGGTGTAGAGGTAGCCGGGGTAGCCCCGGCGTCCGGGCACCTCCTTCTTGGCGGCGGACACCTCGCGCAGGGCCTCGGCGTAGTTGGTGATGTCGGTCATGATGACCAGCACGTGCATGCCCTTCTCGAAGGCCAGGTACTCGGCGGCGGTGAGGGCCATGCGGGGGGTGGCGATGCGCTCCACCGCCGGATCGTTGGCCAGGTTGGTGAAGAGCACCGTCCGGTCGATGGCGCCGGTGCGGCGGAACTCCTGTACGAAGAAGTCGGACTCCTCGAAGGTGATGCCGATGGCGGCAAAGACCACGGCGAAGTTGCCCGCGTCGTCCCCCAGCACACGGGCCTGCCGGGCGATCTGGGCGGCCAGGGCCGCGTGGGGCAGGCCGGAGCCGGAGAAGATGGGCAGCTTCTGGCCGCGCACCAGGGTATTCAGGCCGTCGATGGTGGAGATGCCCGTCTGGATGAACTCGTTGGGGTAGTCCCGGGCGGCGGGGTTCATGGGCAGGCCGTTGATGTCCCGGTACTCCTCGGCCAGGATCTCCGGGCCGCCGTCGATGGGCTTGCCCATGCCGTTGAACACCCGGCCCAGCATGTCGCCGGACACGCCCAGCTGGAGGGGGTGGCCCAGGAAGCGCACCTTGGACTCGGCCAGGTTGATGCCCGCGGAGGACTCAAAGAGCTGAACCACGGCGTTGTCGCCGTTGACCTCCAGCACCTGGCAGCGGCGCACGGTGCCGTCGGGCAGCTCAATCTCCCCCAGCTCGTCGTAGGTGACGCCGGACACCCGGCGCACCACCATCAGGGGGCCGTTGACCTCCTGTATGGTACGGTATTCCTTGATCATTCCTCAGCACCTCCCCGGGCGGCGATGTCCGCGATCTGCTCCTCCATCTCCCGGGCCATGTCGGCGTAGACGGCGGCGTACCGGTCGTCCGGCACGCTCTTGGCCCGGCCCATCTGCTCCCGGAAGGGGATGGCGAACAGCTCGGCGGTGGCGGCACCCTTCTCAATGGCGGCGCGGCACAGCTTGTCGTAATCCAGAATCATCTGGATCATCTTGTCCTGGCGCTCGTAGCTGGAGTACCAGTCCACCTCCATAAAGCCGTTCTGCTGGAGGAAATCCTCCCGCAGCATCTTGGCGGTCTCCAGGGTGAGCTGGTCGGCGGCGGACAGGGAGTCCTTGCCCACTAGCTGCACAATCTCGTTGAGGCTGGCCTCCTCCTGAAGGATGGACATGGCCTTGTCGCGGTTCACCATGAACTGGGGCCCCAGGTGCTCGTCATACCAGGGCTTGAGGGAGTCCAGGTACAGGGAGTAGGAGTTGAGCCAGTTGATGGCCGGGAAGTGGCGCTTGTAGGCCAGGGAGGCGTCCAGGGCCCAGAACACCTTGACGATGCGCATGGTGGCCTGGCTGACCGGCTCGGACAGGTCGCCGCCGGGGGGCGACACCGCACCCACCGCGGTCAGGGAGCCCCGGCGGTGCCCGTCGGAGCCGATGCACTCCACCATGCCCGCCCGCTCATAGAACTGGGCCAGGCGGGAGGACAGGTAGGCCGGATAGCCCTCCTCGCCGGGCATCTCCTCCAGGCGGCCGGACATCTCGCGCAGGGCCTCGGCCCAGCGGGAGGTGGAGTCGGCGATGACGGCCACGTCGTACCCCATGTCACGGAAGTACTCGGCGATGGTGATGCCGGTATAGATGGAGGCCTCACGGGCGGCCACCGGCATGTCGGAGGTGTTGGCGATCAGAACCGTCCGCTTCATCAGGGACTCGCCGGTGCGGGGGTCCACCAGCTCGGGGAACTCCCGCAGCACGTCGGTCATCTCGTTGCCCCGTTCGCCGCAGCCGATGTAGACCACGATGTCCACGTCCGACCACTTGGCCAGCTGGTGCTGCATCACCGTCTTGCCCGAGCCGAAGGGCCCGGGGATGGCGGCGGTGCCGCCCTTGGCCACGGGGAACAGGGCGTCCACGATGCGCTGGCCGGAGAGCAGCGGGGTTCTGGGGGGATACTTGTGCTTGTAGGGCCGCCCTACGCGGACGGGCCACTTCTGCACCATGGTCAGCGCGTGCTTCTCCCCCTTCCCGTCCACCAGCACCGCCACCGTGTCCAGCACCGTGAAGGAACCGGACTGGATGGACTCGATGGTGCCGGACAGGGTGGGGGGCACCATGATCTTGTGGAGCACCACACTGGTCTCCTGGACGGTGCCCAGCACGTCGCCTCCGGTGACCTTGTCGCCGGGCCTGGCCACGGCGGTGAAGTCCCACTTCTTCTCCCGATCCAGGGCGGGCACCTCCACGCCCCGGGGCAGGTTGTTGTTCCCCGCCTTCCGCATGATGCCCTCCAGGGGGCGCTGGATGCCGTCGTAGATGTTCTCAATGATGCCGGGGCCCAGCTCCACGCTCATGGGCGCGCCGGTGGTCTCCACCACCGCGCCGGGGCCCAGGCCGGAGGTCTCCTCGTACACCTGGATGGACGCCGCATCGCCGTTCATGTTCAGAATCTCGCCGATCAGGCGCTGCTCGCCCACCCGCACCACGTCGGCCATGTTGGCGTCCTTCAGCCCCGTCGCCACCACCAGCGGGCCGGAGACCTTGACAATTTTTCCGCTCAATGCTTCAACCTTCTTTCTCGTCGGCGCAAACTGCACATCCTTCGCGTCCCCGTAAACGGGAACGCTCACTCGTTCCGTTGCGCCTCCTCCTCCCCGCCGGACCCACTTCGTTGGGCTCCGCCGGGGGTGCGGGCGGCCAGAAAGGCCGCCTTTATCTGCCTCGCAGAGTTCGCGCCAAAGGCGCGAATGAATCTCAAGTCTGTTTTCCCCGGCGACATGTGCGTCGGGGAAAACTCCTCACAGCCTGCAAGTGTGAGTTTTGCCCGCCCAAGGCGGGTAAAACTTGCGCGCGGCAGGCTGCGGCCTTCTCAAAAAAGCGGCTGTGCCGCTTTTTTGAATGTCAGGGGGGTATCGGCGGCGGTTTCCTTGGGAACCGCCGCCGTATCTAGGGGGGAAGAATTCCCCCCTAGAGGATATCCGCGCCCACGGCCCGCTCCACGGCCCGCTTGACGTTGGCCATACCGATGCCCAGGGAGCCGTCCTTGCCGGGGATCAGGATGATGGCGGGGGTCAGCGCGTCCTTGTACCGCTCCAGCTCCGCCTCCATGTGGGCCGCGTACCCCTCGGTCAGGTACACCACCGCGTAGTTCTCCTTCGCCAGAGCGTGAAGGGTGCGCTTTGCCTCTTCCGCGCTCTCCGCCGGGAACACGTCCAGCCCCAGGGCCTTGAAGCCCAGCACGCTGTCCTTGTCGCCCAGCACCGCGATTTTATAGTTAGACATAGGCCTCACGCAGCCTTTCCCGAATAGTGTCCGCGTCCAGCCCGGCCATACGGCCGGAGAGGATGGTGCGGATGGCGGTGAACTCCGCCTCCCGGGCGTACAGATAGCCTACCACCGCCTGCTCCCCAAAGGGGATGCGGCGGGCCTGGGCCAGGTAGCCCATCACCGCGTCGTCGCACAGCCGCTCAAAGGCGGTGAGCTCCCCGCTGCCGGGAGCGGTGAGGGCCGCGCCGGCCGCCGCCGCATCACTGAGGGGACCGGCCCGGAACACCGCCGCCAGATCATTGCCCTTGCCTGACGTGAGCACGTGGGCCTCCACATTTCCCCCGGGCAGGAGTACCTGGCTCAAAAAGTCGCTCCCCTTCCCCATCCGGGCGCACCGGACGGCGGAGCGCAGGTTGGCGGCGTCGATGAGCAGCCGCACATACCCCTCCAGGAAGGGGCTGCCCACCGCGCGGGCCGTCTCCGCCATCTCCGCAAAATAGGCCCGGTCCAGCACAAAGTCGGCCAGTTGAGGGTCATTTCCACCATTGAGGGTCTCCCGGGCCTGCACAACCGCCCGGCGGAAGGGGCCGGTGAACTCCCGCAGGCTGTCCCGCTGAAAGGCCTCCTTCACCTGGGCGGCGCTCCACCGCCCGCCCTCCATCAGCAGCCGGTCGGCGTCCGCCCCCACCGCGGCCCCCTTTACCAGGGCCTTGGCGTTGTGGTAGTCGTACTTCATCTGAAACAGCTCCACCAGCCGTTTGTCGGGTACTGCGCCGCCCAGCTCCCGGTACAGGGCCGCCCGCGCCGCCGAGAGCAGCTCGTCCAGCCCACGGTTGGTCAGGGCCGGCAGCTCCTCATAGCCGCACTCGGCCAGCACCTTCACCGCCTCGTCGTCGCTGCGGGCCTCCACCATCCGCTCCATCCGCTCCCGGGTCACCAGGCGGTTCTCCATCGCCCGCACGCGGGCCGAGATGGTCAAATAATCCGTGTCTCTGATCTTACTCAAGTTTTCGCCTCCCTATCGGAGCGCTCAGCCAAAGAGCACCTCCACAACCGTCCGGTCCATCTCGCCCCGCAGGAGGCGCACCAGTGTTTCAAAGGTGCAGTTCACTTCCACGTCCCCGTCGCTGAGAATCAGCCCGCCCCGGATGGGCCGGGTCTGGACAGACAGGGTCAAATGGCCGTCTCCCAGCCTCTCGTTGGCCTGGGTGACCACCTGCTTGCCATAGCGCGCCCGGTCCTTCTGGGACAGAATGACCTCCTCCCGTCCCGTGGACGACGCCTTCGCCGCCAGCCCCGCCAGCAGCCCTACGTATTCCCCGTCCGGCAATTCCGACAGTTGCTTTAATGCCGCGGCAAAGGCACGCTCCCTCATTTCCTGCTCGGTACTGAGCCGTAAATTGCGCGCCGCTAAGATTGCAGCATGGGAGAGGCGTTCTTCCCGAAGGGCGGACTCCCTCTCGCTGCGCTCCAACAGGGCGGTGCTCTGAATATACGCCTGTTCTTGATAAGCGGAGAGACATTCCTTCGCTCTGGCCCTGGCTTGGGCCAAAATCCGATCTGCCTCAGTCTGTGCATCAGCGATAATCTGCGCTGTAATCGCTTGGATTCCGTTCATTTGCTCCCACCTTTCTCCCTCGTGCTGCTCCTTACAGGGCGTTCATCAGCAGCAATACAGAGGCCAGCAGGGACAGGATGGCGTAAAACTCCACGATACCGCATAGAATAATTCCCTTCGCCCAGTCGTCCGGCTTTTTGGCAACCACATTGATGGCGGCTGCGGCCACACGGCCCTGATAGAGCGCGGAGAGCCAGCCGCCGAGGGCCATGGGGACACAGGAAACAAAGATGGTCAGTCCGTCCGTCACGGAGAGGTCGGTAATGCCGCCGGAAAAAGCGCCCATGGTAAACAGCGCAAAGAACCATATAACCAAACCATACAGGCCCTGAGTACCGGGCAGAACTTGAAGAATCAGGCATTTGGAAAAGTGCTCAGGGGTTTCGCTTAAAACGCCGGTAGCCGCCTCGCCGACCATTCCAGTACCTCTGGCAGAGCCTACACAGCAAAGTCCTACCGCAAGAGCGGCACCCAGAAACGCCAGGCCAATACCGCCAAACTGCGCAATAAAGTCAGCCATATCAATCTTCCTCCTTGATATCTACATATTTAGTGTTGATGAGCAGCGGCCGGAAGGGCTTGCCGCCTTCTTTGTAGAACCGTCCAAAGAACTCCAGACATTGGAGCCGCAGATCGTGGACATAGCAGCCCAGCAGATTCAATATGAAGTTCAGCGCGTTTCCTACCAGGGAGATGATAACGAAGCCTGCCACCGAGCCGCTTACCTCACCCAGGGTATTAAAGACCTGCGCGATGACGCTGCCAGCCAGCATTAGCGCCATAAGGCGCGCGTAGGACAGGATATCACTGAAAAAGCCGGTGGCTCCATTGTATACCGTCCCAATTAAAGCAGTGAGCTTCCCGAAGCCTTTTGCATTCCGGGTTCCCCCGTAGAGCAGCATGAGAAGCCCAATCAAAAGGACAATGGGATATCCGCCCAAATTTCCGATGCCCACCACCGCCAGGGCCACCCCTGCCAAAATAATCCACCAAGTTCCTTCGTCCCACAGCGCATCAGTCCAGGTGCCCGCTTGTACCTTCCGCACAACACTGATGGCCATACCGGTCAGTACCTGCAGCAGCCCCAAGGCCAGAGAACCAATCAGGATAGCCAGCGTATCCGTAAGGGGAGTAAAGAGCGCGGGCAGAGCGGTAAAGGTTGTGTCCGGGCGGATCAGCTTCGCCAGACGGGGGAGAAAGTCACCCAAGAAGCTTCCGGTAAGCGCTCCCATCACAAACGTACTGATCCCGCACAGGATCAAAAGCCCGGCCATATGCTCCATCGTTCCGCTCGGCCGCAGCTTCCTGCGCATAAAAATGCCACCGGCGAGCATGAGAAGCCCGTAAGCCATATCGGCCATCATCATTCCAAAAAAGAAGATGAAAAAGGGAGCCATAAGCGGGTTGGGATCCACCCCGTCATAGGCGGGATAGACATACATGTCGGTGACCATATTGAGAGGGCGGGTGAGCCGGTTGTTTTTGAGCTTGACAGGCACCTGAGGGTATTCGTCCGGCTCCGGATCAGTGGCCTCCCAGGCGGCGGAGTACTGCGAGAGCAGATGCTCTACGTCGGAAAGCTGTTCCGCCGGAACCCAACCCTCCAGAAAAAACGTGGATGTAGAGGAGAGCAGTTTCTCTTTCGCCTCCATACGTTGGATATCCTGCGTCATGCGGTCTATGCAGATCTGAAGCGCGGTCTGGTGGCCGGCCTCCTGTGCCAGCCGAGCCCGGCATGCCTCTAGTTCCTGTGAAAGTATCCTCTGCCGATCCTCAATCTGATCGATGTTTGACCGGGCGGTCCCCTTCCAACCTCGAAAGCTTGTGGCGGTAAAGCCAAAGCTTTTTAAGGCATCCCGCGCGGCTTCCCCTGCTTTTCGGTGACAGAGTACCAGTACATATTGCAGCTCTCCGGCCCGGCCCGCCCATTGCACCTGGCAGAGCTCGGTCGTCTCGGCCAGGGCGGCCTCCACCGCCTGATGACTTGCCAGGCCGGAGAGCGTCCCGAACAGCACTAATACATGTTTCGTAGAAGCGGTATCCAGGGGAACGTCCAGCCCCAGCCAGGGCGTCAGGGCCTCTCTCTGCCCGATAAGCTTGTTCTGTTCAGCACAGATACTGTCGCGCTTTTTTTCAAGCGCGGCAACGCGTTCGACCGTTTCCTCCGCCTCCAGAACTATCTGTCGGTCAAACAGTTCCCGCTCCGTAATTCGGGGCCGGGAGGGGAAGCGACCTTTTTTATTTGTAGGGGAACAGCGCTTCAGCCGCTCCAGCGTGGCGCGAAACTCGTCCATCCTGAGCTGTGCATTTGCCAGCTCCCCGTCGCTCTTTGCGGTAAAACCCTGCCAGCCTGGATCTGAACTTGGCTGTGTTGGCGCACGAAGTTCGACGCAGCCAAGATGCTGGAGTTTCCGAAGGAGTTCCTCACAGTCGGATGCCATGCCGAAGATACGCAGCCGTTTCATTTTGACAATAGACATGAGTCTCCCACAACCCTTCTGACAATAAGTGCGGCCGCGTCTGCAAGCCGTTCTTCCGCCTGCCTCCGCAGGCCGTCACAGGCACGCCGCGCCTCTGTCATAATCGCGTCTGCACGAAGCTGCGCAGCTTGTTCCGCTTGTGTATCCCGTTCCCGCCTCTGCGCCTCCGCCTCACGGAGCGCCTGCTCCAGTGCGGCCTGCCCCTGCCGCTCCGCATCAGAGAGCAGTTTCTTTGCCTGCTCCACAGCCAGAGCTTGGTATTCTTTCGCCTTGTGTTCAGCCTCCTCGATTTGCTGAACCGCATTTTTCGTCATCATTTCCTCACCGCCTTCCTGCATCTGCATTCCGCACACCCGGCAGTTCTCGAGATATCAGTTGCAGCCTGCCGGGCAGCTCCGAATGGGGCTGCCTGACAGGCTGCAAACTTTGGCACGTATCCTACCCGGGCAGCATAGTTCCGGTATCCAGATATCTCGTGTGCCAGGAGAGCGCCTGCTGGAGATTATGGGGAGTATGGCCCCCATATTTTGCGGCGTCCTTTAAGTATTCGCGCAGAAGCGGACGATATTGAGGGTGCGCACAGCGTTCCACGATCAGTTCCGCCCTTTGCCGCGGCGATTTCCAGCGCAGATCCGCCAGTCCCTGCTCCGTGACAATTACCTGCACATCGTGTTCCGTGTGGTCGATGTGGGAACACATGGGGACGATACAACTGATCGCCCCTTCTTTCGCCACCGAGGCTGTGGCAAAGATGGTCAGTCCCGCATTGCGTGCAAAGTCTCCGCTGCCGCCAATGCCGTTCATCATCTTATTTCCCATGATGTGAGTGGAGTTGACGTTGCCGTACAGATCACATTCAATGGGGGTATTCATGGAGATCAGCCCCAGGCGCCGGACCAGCTCCGGATTGTTGGCAATCTCCTGGGGGCGGATTACCAGCCGCTCCCGGAAGAAATCAATGTTTTCATAAAACAGTTCCAGCTTTTTCTGGGAGAGAGAAACCGCCGTAGTGGAGGCCCCTGCCATCTTTCCCTCCCAGATCAGCTCCAGCGCAGAGTCCTGTACGACTTCGGTATACATGCGCAGGCCGGTAAAGCCGCTGCTTCCCAGACCGGCCAGTACAGCATTGGCCACGCTGCCCACGCCCGACTGGATGGGGGACAACGAGGCCGGCTGCCGGCCGGCTACCACCTCCTCCTTCAGGAAAGAGATGATGTGCGCCCCGATAGCCGCACTGACCTCGTCCGGCTCTTTAAACACAGGGCAGCCGCCCGGATCATTGGTCACAACGATGGCGGCAATCTTGCGGAAGTCACACGGAATTGCAGCGGTTCCGATGCGCTGTGTGGCATCCGTAAGCGGGATCGGCTCATGTCCTACTCGGTAGATGTCATGCATGCCGTACAGCTCCAAGGGAAGAGCCTCATTGACCTCCAGAATAATCTGATCCGCCTGGTACAAGAAGCAGTCGGAAGCGCCCACTGCCGCAGACGGGATCACGCCATCCTCCGTGACAGCGGCACACTCCACCAAGGCAAAGTCAATATGCAGACCGCCTCGGTTAATAAACTCCGGCATATGGCTTAAATGCATATCGGAGTAGCCCACTTCGCCCGCATTGATGGCGTTGCGCATGGACTTGTTGCTCTGATAGGGATACCGCATGGACAGCAGACCCGCTCTGGTCAGCTCACCATCTAGGGCATCCCCTACTGAGGCTCCGGTCAGAATGGTCAAGTGGTCGGCCTTTTTCTGACGGGCCAGCTCGTGGGGCACCGCCTTGGGCTCGCCTACCAGGGTGAAGCCGGAGCAGCCAATCACACTTCCAGACTGGATCAGTGCCGCGGCCTCTTCCACGCTCTTGATC
>ERZ835762.835-NODE-835-length-24600-cov-5.953066_pt1 | contig 24600 bp, 39 predicted proteins | sample MGYA00519687_ERZ835762 | MGnify/ENA primary metagenome ERZ835762 (study PRJEB31850, sample SAMEA3708783) | human gut metagenome | biome: human gut; feature: human-associated habitat; material: faeces | place: China | collected 2014 ... | reverse complement strand
TGACCCTCTGCTTGTAAGGCAGATGCTCTCCCAGCTGAGCTAAGACCCCATATCCTGCCGTCGTTTGTGTCTCACTCGCGACTGCCTGTACAGTATATGATAAATTGTGGTAATTGTCAAGACTTTTTTTACAACTTTTTTTATAGAAATTTTCTTAGTGTTTTATAGGGTATTATGCTATAATTTAAGGCAGAGTAAAATATTAGAAAGGACGACCTGAATCCTTCATGTATAACTTCATTGTAAATCCCAAAGCAGGCTCCGGCAAGGGTCTTAAAATCTGGAAAGCCATAGCCCGTTATATGGACAGTCATAATATTGAATACGAAGTTTTCCTGACAGAAGGCATTGGGGACGCAAGAACCGCGGCAAGGCGTCTGACAGACAGCCATGATGAGCCAAGATATATCATCGCCGTGGGCGGGGACGGAACCATGAATGAGGTTCTGGACGGTGTGTCTTTCCATGGGCCTTTAAGTCTGGGCTACATCCCGGCCGGCTCCGGCAACGACCTGGCCAGGAGTCTCCGCATGCCCGGACGCACCATAAAGTGTCTTAAGAAACAGCTGGCTCCCCGGCATTTCACCATGATTGATTACGGAGTCCTTACCTATGGAAACCAGGAGGTATCCCACCGCCGGTTTCTGGTCAGCGCCGGAATCGGATTTGACGCGGCAGTCTGTCAGGATGCCCTGTCTTCCAGATGCCGCCAGCGTTTAAATCGTTTGGGTATGGGGAAACTTTCTTATATACTCATAGGTATACACCAGTTTTTTAAATGTAAATCCTGCAAAGGGTACATTTTACTGGACGGGGTAAAAAAGGTGGAGTTCAACAACATCCTTTTCATATCCTGTCACATACAGCCCTCAGAGGGCGGCGGCTTCCTCTTTGCCCCCAGGGCAGACGGAAGCGACGGAAAATTAAACATCTGCGTCATGAGCCACGGCACCAGGACAAAGCTGATACCTGTCCTGCTGTCAGCCCTCATAGGAAGGCGCCGGCCCAAAGGTGTCAGAACCTACGAGTGCAGGGAAGTATCCATCCACACGGAAGCAGCTCTGCCCGTCCATGCAGACGGAGAAAGCTGCGGCTTTCAGACCGACATCCAAGCCAGCTGCATAGCCAGGAAGGTAAGGATGATGATATGACGCGGGCAATGAGCGCAGCGCAGTCACGGTGTGCATGGCGGAGTAGCGCAGACGCAGTAAAAAAGGAGACACAATGAGAATCGGACAAGGATACGATGTTCACAAATTAGTACAAGGCCGGGACCTAATCTTAGGCGGCGTCAATATCCCATATGAAAAAGGCCTCTTAGGCCATTCCGACGCGGACGTTCTGGTCCACGCGGTGATGGACGCCCTGTTGGGGGCGGCTGCCCTGGGAGACATCGGACAGCATTTCCCGGACACGGATCCGGCATATAAAGGTATTTCCAGCATAGAACTGTTAAAGAAGGTAGGAGAACTTCTGGACGGGGAAGGGTACGTGGTTGAGAATATAGACGCCACCATCATAGCCCAGCGTCCCAAGCTGGCTCAATACAGGCCGCAGATGGCGGCAAACATAGCAGACGCCCTCCATCTGGACGTGTCCAGGGTAAGCGTCAAGGCCACTACTGAGGAAGGGCTTGGATTTACAGGAACCGGGGAAGGAATCTCTTCTCAGGCAATTACCTTATTGACGGAAACAGCAGATTACTGCTATGATAGTAAGATAATGGAAGGCGGCTGTGGAGGCTGTCCTGGCTGCAGCCGGGCGAAGGAAGAATAAGACGGGATTAAACACGTTCTGACACAGCTGACCGGGTATGTTCCAGACATGCCGCAAGAGATTCATTTGAGGAGAATAAGAGTATGAAGATATTTAACACACTGAGCAGAAAAAAAGAGGAATTCGTTCCGCTGACCCCGGGGGAGGTCAAGATGTACGTCTGCGGCCCTACGGTGTATAATTTCATCCATATAGGAAACGCAAGGCCCATGATTGTATTTGACACGGTACGCAGGTATTTTGAGTATAAGGGTTACGACGTGCGCTATGTGTCCAATTTCACGGATGTGGATGACAAAATCATAAAAAAGGCAATTGAGGAAGGTGTGGACGCTGACACCGTGTCCCGCCGGTACATTGAGGAGTGCAAAAAGGACATGGCAGCCATGAATGTAAAGCCTGCCACGGTCCATCCTCAGGCAACCCAGGAAATCTGCGGCATGCTGGAGATGATACAGACCCTTATTGACAAGAACCACGCCTATGTGGCCGGGGACGGGACCGTGTACTTCAGGACAGGTTCCTTTAAGGAATACGGAAAGCTGTCCCATAAGAACCTGGATGAGCTTCAGTCCGGATTCCGTGAAATCAAGGTCACCGGTGAGGAAGGCAAGGAAGACCCCAACGATTTCGTGCTCTGGAAGCCTAAAAAGGAAGGGGAGCCTTTCTGGGAGTCGCCGTGGTGCGACGGACGTCCGGGCTGGCATATTGAGTGCTCCGTTATGTCCAAACGCTACCTGGGCGAGCAGATTGATATTCATGCCGGCGGCGAGGACCTGATATTCCCTCACCATGAGAACGAGATTGCCCAGAGTGAGTGCGCTAACGACAAGAACTTTGCCACATACTGGATGCACAACGCATTCCTTAATATTGATAATAAGAAAATGTCCAAATCCCTGGGGAATTTCTTTACAGTAAGGGAAATCAGTGAAAAATACGACCTGCAGGTACTGCGCTTCTTCATGCTCAGCGCCCATTACCGCAGCCCCCTTAACTTCAGCGCCGACCTGATGGAGGCTTCCAAGAACGGCCTGGAGCGTATCCTGACCTGTGTGGAGAAGTTAAGGGATCTGGAGGCAAATGCTTCCCCCAGCCCAAGGACTGCCGGGGAGCAGGAAAATATGGAAGAGGCAGATAAGCTGCGGGGCAAGTATGAGGAGGCCATGGATGATGACTTCAACACCGCGGACGCTATTTCAGCCATATTTGAACTGGTAAAGCTGGCAAATACCACTGCAGATGAATCCCGTACCAGGGAATTCGTATCTTATATGAAGACAATGATAGAAGAACTGTGCGATGTACTGGGCATTATCACGGAGAAAAAGGAAGAAGTGCTGGACAGCGAGATCGAAGAGATGATTGAAGCCAGACAGCAGGCCAGGAAAGATAAGAATTTTGCGCTGGCGGATGAAATCCGCGGAAAGCTTCTGGATATGGGAATTGTATTAGAGGATACCAGAGAGGGCGTAAAGTGGAAGAGAGCGTAACCATTCAGGAATTTCTCACATATTATAGACAGTGCATGAGGCTTGAACCAGTGGATGAGAATTCTTACTCTCCACTGGTTCTGGCCTATATTGGAGATTCGGTGTATGAGGTTATCATACGCACAAAGGTGATAAACCGGGGCAGCATGCAGGTGAATAAAATGCATAAGCAGAGCTCGGAGCTTGTAAAGGCCGGGACACAGGCAGAGCTTATAAAGGCCATCGAGGACATGCTTACCCAGGAGGAACATGCCGTGTTCAAGCGGGGGCGCAATGCAAAATCAGCCACATCAGCCAAGAACGCTTCTGTCATTGATTACCGCATGGCCACAGGAATGGAAGCCCTGGTAGGGTGGCTGTTCCTGAGGCAGGAATACAACAGGCTGGTATATCTGATAAGCCAGGGACTTGAGAAGCTGGGCAGGATGCCGGACCCGGAAGGAGATAAGACATGAGATACGAAGAACTTACCATAGAGGGGCGCAATGCCGTGCTGGAGGCATTCCGGTCCGGCAAGACCATCGACAAGCTGTTTGTCCTGGACGGCTGTCAGGACGGTCCGGTGCGCACTATCCTGAGAGAAGCCAGGAAATATGATACCATCATTAATTATGTGCCGAAGGAGAGGCTGGACCAGATATCCGAGACAGGAAAGCATCAGGGCGTTATTGCCTATGCTGCTGCCTATGAGTACGCAGAGGTGGAAGATATGCTGAAGGCGGCAGAGGAAAAGGGAGAGCCGCCCTTCCTCATACTGTTAGACGGCATAGAGGATCCCCACAACCTGGGAGCCATCATCCGTACAGCCAACCTGGCAGGGGCCCACGGCGTCATTATTCCCAAACGCCGTGCCGTGGGACTGACAGCCACCGTGGCAAAGACATCGGCAGGAGCCTTAAACTATACGCCGGTAGCCAAGGTCACAAATCTGACGGCCACCATGGAAGATTTGAAGAAAAAGGGCATGTGGTTTGTCTGCGCCGATATGGGCGGAGAGCTTATGTATAAGATGAACCTGAAGGGTTCCATCGGACTGGTGGTGGGAAATGAAGGGGAAGGGGTCGGAAAGCTGGTGCGCGAGCACTGTGATATGGTTGCGTCCATTCCCATGAAGGGGGATATTGATTCCCTGAACGCATCGGTTGCGGCAGGCGTGCTGGCCTATGAGATTGTAAGGCAGCGCCTGGAGATGTAGTCCTTTTAGAGATAAAGGAGTGATAACGATATGAAGACAGCATATAAACCTGTTGTAAAGCTTGCGGCGGCAGCGGCAGCGGCTTTTTTTGCCGTCAGCAGTATCCAGGTACCGGTGACGGCCCTGGCCTACACAAAGCCTGCCGGAAGTCATGTACTGACTCCCATTGCTTCCGGGGTCACTACATACAGCAATGAGAAGGCTACCCTGGACGCATCCAATGTGTCGGAGGGTTATATTATGGTAAAGTACACGGGAAGCGTGGGCAAGATTAAGGTCCAGATTACAAAAAGCGGTTCCGAGACATATACATATGATTTGAGCAGCAGCGGCGTATACGAGGTGTTCCCTCTGTCTGAGGGCAGCGGCAGCTACTCGGTGAAGGTGTTTGAAAATATCCAGGGAAACCAGTATTCCCAGGCGTTCAGCCAGAATGTAAATGCCACCATAACCAATCAGTTCGGACCATTCCTGTACCCAAACCAGTATGTGAACTTCAACGCTGCCAGCGCAGCGGTGCAGACTGGCGCATCCGTGGCTGCCAGTGCAACGGATCAGTTGGGAGTGGTGTCAAACGTATATAACTATGTAATCAACAATGTCACCTATGATACGGCCAAGGCAAGTTCGGTCCAGTCCGGCTATCTGCCCAATGTGGATGTGGTTCTGGCGCAGAAAAAGGGAATCTGTTTTGACTACGCTGCCCTTATGACAGCCATGCTCAGGTCCCAGGACATTCCCACCAAGCTGGTGGTGGGCTATACGGGGAATCTGTATCACGCGTGGATTAACGTATATCTGGAAGGCCAGGGATGGGTGGATAATATCATCTATTTTGACGGCAACAGCTGGAAACTGATGGACCCCACCTTTGCGTCCTCCAGCGGTCAGAGCCAGGAAATCATGCAGTACATTGGAAACGGCTCTAACTACAGGGCAAAATACAGCTATTAAGGGGAGGCAAAAGAGATGGCGAAAAAGGGAGAGGCTTATTACCGGTATTCCTATGAGGAGCTGTCGGCGTTCTGCCTGCAGATATCTCTGCTGCTGGAAGCAGCTGTTCCGTTAGAGGAAGGGCTGGCCATTATGGCTGAGGATGCAGCCTCGCAGGGCGAGAAGGATATGCTTTTGTATATGGCTGAGGGCGTGGAGCTGGGAGACCCCTTCTTCAAGGTTATGGAGGATACGGGTGTATTCCCGGCTTATGTGGTGCGTATGGCCAAGCTGGGACAGCAGACAGGAACCATGGACCAGATGATGAAATCGCTGTCCGATTACTATGAGAAGGAATACCGGCTCTTGCGGGCCATAAAGAATGCGGTCACATATCCTGTGATGATGGTGGTAATGCTTTTGGTGGTCCTCTTTGTGCTGTTTTCCAAGGTCATGCCTGTGTTTAACAAGGTATATGAGCAGCTGGGGGCCCAAATGCCGCCTGTGGCAGCCTCGGCCATGAGGCTGGGAGGCTGGTTAAGCGGTGCAGCCCTTATTGCGGGGGCTGTGCTGGCCATGGCATTGTGCGGGATCTGGACAGCCTCCAAATTCGGCAAACGCTTTGCCCTGGTGGAGCGTTTTGTGAATTTTGTGAAGGGACGCAGCAAGATTGCCCTGGCAGTGGCCAACCGGCGGTTTACCGCTGTGCTGGCCCTGACCTTAAAGAGCGGTATGGAGCTGGAAAAGGGTATGGACCTTGCAAAGGAGCTGGTTGAGAATGAAAGCGTGGCAGTCCGCATCGGGAAATGCTCGGAACAGCTTCAGATGGGTGAGAGCTACTACCAGGCCATGAAGGATACCGGCCTGTTTTCCGGTTTTTATGTACAGATGATTAAGGTGGGAACCAGAAGCGGCCATCTGGACAGCGTTATGGATGAGATATCCCAGGATTATGAGGAGATGGCTGATACTGCCATTGACGATATGATAGCCAGGTTTGAACCGACCATTGTGGCAGTCCTGGCTGTATCAGTGGGACTTGTCCTTTTGTCCGTCATGCTTCCTCTGGTGGGCGTATTGTCCGCTATCGGATAACAGTTAGGAGGCAGTAAATGAAGGTTAAGTCTGAGAAAAAAGAGAAGAGCCAGGCACTGGGTTACATACTGTCCCTGGCAGCCATGGCGGCCATGGTGGCATTATTTGCTGCCGCTGTGCTGAATTTTTCGGGCAGGACAGGCGCAAGGGAGGAGGAGACTCTCAGGAAGGCAGTGGCAAGGGCTTCGGTCCAGTGCTATGCCATTGAGGGCCGTTATCCGCCCAGCGTGGAATATCTGGAGGAGAATTACGCGGTCCAGATTAACAGAAAGAAATACAATGTGTTTTACGATGGTTTCGCGTCCAATGTGATGCCGGAAATTACCATCATACCCATAGACGAGTAGGGGGCATACAGTTATGAATCGGAAAACAGACAAGAAGGGAAATGCCGTTAGCGTGCTTTTTACCATGCTGTTGTTTCTGGTATTTGTGCTGTGTGCCCTTTTCACAGTGCTGATTGGCAGCCGGGTATATGAAAATATCAATGTGCGCAGCGATGCCAATTATACAGGCAACACAGCCCTCAGCTACATTGCCAACAAGGTGCGCCAGGGCGACCGGGCCGGGATGGTAAATGTGGCGGATGTGGATGGAATCCAGGTGCTGGAGATGAAACAGGAGATAGGGGATTCAGAATACGTCACATGGATTTACTGGGACGATGGAAGCATCCGGGAGCTGTTTACAGACACATCCAGCGGTCTGGGGCTTGCGGACGGTCTGGAGATTTTAGAATGCCAGGGCCTGAAGCTTTCTAAGGACGGCAGACTGCTGCGTATAGAGACCGTGGGAGAGGGCGGCGGAAGCCTGGAGCTTTCTCTGCGGAGCGGAGGACTTGAGACGGATGAATAGAAAAAGCGGGTCCGGTTCAGGGCCATTTTTAATGGAAATGCTGGTGGTGGTGGGGTTTTTCATCATCTGCGCCAGTATCTGTGTTCTGGTGTTTGTGAAGGCTGACAACATAAGCAAAGACGCCCGGGACATAAATCAGGCGGTGCTTAAGGCACAGAGCCTGGCAGAAGAGCTTAAGGCGGGGCAGGCTCTGCGGTGGTCAGAGATGCTGCCGGACCGAAACATATGGGAACACCTGGCAGATGCCGATGGGGGAAACCAGGAACAGGTTCAGTGGAACCAGGAGCTGGTACAAAGCGAAGGCTACGAAGGAATCCATACCATGTACTGGAACAGCAGCTGGGAGGAAACCGAACCTGACAGTGAACCCGCCTTTTTGGGGGTCATATACACCGGAACAGTGGATAAGATGGAGCGGGCGGACATACTTATCATGCGCTACGGCAGAGGGGCCAATAAGGGAAAGATGCTGTACCGGCTGCAGACAGAGACCTATGCCGGCTCCTAAAGCTGTGTACCGCCGGATTTTGGGAAAATGAAACACGGAAAGGAAAGACAGATGGCAGGAGAGGCATCCAGGAATAAAGTGAATATAGGGGCGTCGTCCCTGATTCTTATTTTCATCGTTCTGTGCATGGCAACCTTTGGACTGCTGTCCTTAAGCAGCGCCCAGGGCGATTTAAAGCTGGCCGGGCGCAATGGGGAGGCGGTCCGGGCCTATTATGAGGCGGACAGCAGGGGGCAGCAGTGGCTTAAAGAAGTGGACCAGGTTCTGACAGAGGAAATGGGGGAGGGAAAGGATTCCACTCAGTGCAGCCTGGATATCAAGGACAGGCTGGGAGAGCTTTACGACAGGGAAACCGGACTTATTTCCACGGACATTCCCATGGACAGGGGACAGTCCCTGCGCATTGAGCTGGTTCTCATGTGCGGGGAAAAGCATTACGATATAAAATCATGGTATGTATATGCCAGTGATGAGTATGAAATAGATAATTCTATGCCTGTGTGGGGCGGAGCAGCCCCATCCCAGGAATAAAACAGAGGCAAAAGGAGCAAAACAGATGAATGTGATGGAATTGCTTACATCGGCCGTGGAGAAGAATGCGGCTGACATATTTCTTATACCAGGCATGCCCTTCTCCTATAAGATTGGCGGCCGGATTATCTATCAGGGTGACAACCGGATCATGCCCGATGAGATGGACAAGATGATTACCGAGATATACGGCCTGGCAAAGAACCGGGGCATGGATAAGGTCCAGTCCCATGGAGATGATGATTTTTCCTTTGCCATACCGGGGGTATCGCGTTTCAGGGCCAGTGTGTTCCGCCAGAGGGGCTCCCTGGCAGGAATCATCCGGGTGGTGCGTTTTGAACTGCCGGATGCCGGACAGCTCCATCTGCCGGACAGCATCATCGGCGTATCCAGGCTTACCAAGGGAATGGTCCTGGTGACCGGACCCGCAGGCAGCGGTAAAAGCACAACCCTGGCCTGTATTATTGACGAAATCAACAGCACCAGAAACGCCCATGTCATCACACTGGAGGACCCCATCGAATACCTGCACAGGCATAAACAGAGCGTGGTGACCCAGAGGGAGATTGTTACGGATACGGACAGCTATGTCACAGGCCTGAGGGCATCCCTGCGCCAGGCGCCGGATGTTATCTTGTTAGGTGAAATGAGAGATTATGAGACGATCAGTATAGCCATGACAGCAGCGGAGACAGGGCACCTGATTCTCTCCACCCTTCATACTGTGGGAGCAGCCAATACCATTGACCGTGTGATCGATGCATTTCCGCCAAACCAGCAGCAGCAGATAAGGACCCAGCTGGCCATGGTGCTGGATGCGGTTATATCCCAGCAGCTCATACCTACTGTGGACGGCGGGGTGCAGCCTGCCTTTGAAATTATGTTTTTAAACAATGCAATCCGTAATATGATACGGGAATCCAAGATTCACCAGATAGACGGAATCATTGCCACCTCCCAGGAGGAAGGCATGATATCCATGGACAACAGCCTTATTAAATTATACCGTGACGGAGTGATTTCACGTGAAAATGCGATAGCTTACAGCAGCAACAGCGAGCTCATGGAAAAGAAACTGGCCAGGTAGCCGCCGGACCTGCCGGAGGTCCTGGAAAAACCAACGGGGAATCCTGCCGGAATAAGACGCAGGTTTTCCAGATATACTAAGGTTATGAACAGCAGACCTGGACGGTGGGAAAGGAGCAGCACGTGAGAGCAGATAAGAGGAAAGTGGTAATCGTAGGAACTGGAATGGTGGGCATGAGCTATGCCTATTGCCTTCTGAATCAATCGGTGTGTGATGAGCTGGTGCTCATTGATGTAAATAAAAAGAGGGCCGAGGGGGAGGCAATGGATTTAAACCATGGCCTGGCATTTGCCAATTCCAGCATGACAATATATGCAGGGGAGTACGACGACTGCAGTGACGCGGATATTGTGGTCATATGTGCCGGCGTGGCCCAGAAGCAGGGTGAAACCCGGCTGGATCTTCTGAAAAGGAATGCTGAGGTGTTCCGCTCCATCATTGAGCCGGTTACCTCATCGGGCTTTAACGGCCTGTTTCTGGTGGCAACCAATCCGGTTGATATCATGACCAGGATAACCTGTACCCTGTCAGGCTTTAATCCGAGACGGGTACTGGGAACAGGAACAGCCCTGGACACAGCCAGGCTCAGATACCTGTTAGGCGATTATCTGAAGGCGGATCCCAGAAATGTCCATGCCTATGTCATGGGAGAGCATGGAGACAGCGAGTTTGTGCCGTGGAGCCAGGCGCTGCTGGCCACCAAGCCCATACTGGAACTGTGCGGGGAAAACGGGGAAGCGGTATGCCGGCAGCGGTTTGATGAAATCGAGGAAGAGGTCCGCACGGCCGCTTACAAAATCATAGAGGCCAAGAGTGCCACTTATTATGGCATTGGCATGGCCCTTACCAGAATAACCAAGGCCATTCTGGGGGATGAGCACAGCGTACTTACCGTATCCGCCATGCTGCGGGGAGAGTACGGTCAGATGGACGTATTTGCCGGCGTTCCCTGTATTATCAACCAGAACGGTGTACAGAGGGTCCTGCCCCTGTCCCTGACACCGGAGGAGCTGGAGAAGCTGGGCCGCTCCTGTGATACGCTGCGGGAAGGGTATGACGGTATTTTCTGATAACTGGAAAAGAGTTGATTGAGGATTCGGTTTTTAGAATCTTTTGGGAAGCCGTCGCACAGACTGCTGCTCACGATTGCCGGGGAGGCTTGCGGGAGCAGCGGTTTGCGTGGGCGGGGATAGAAGGTAAGAAAGAGAAGGCAAGAAAGAGCCGTTGGTGAATTGTTTAAAAAATTTGAAAATTATTGTTGACAAAACCATGCGGTCATGATAATATATACAAGGTTCGCGAGAGCGTACCAAAACAGAATAAGCTGCTGTGGCTCAGTCGGTAGAGCGTCGCATTGGTAGTGCGGAGGTCACGGGTCCGATTCCCGTCAGCAGCTTTTCCATAAAACCTTGTAGATACGGGAAAAACAACGTATTTACAAGGTTTTTTCATGTTTTTAAACATCATTTCCTCTGCCTATTACGGAGGATTATATTATATTTTTTATGATATATGCAACACGATGCAACACGAAAAATATGCTATTTTATTACATGCTGTTCAACTTTTCAAAGTGCTTATTAATTTTTTTATTTTGCCGGACGGTTTCAGAGTCAATCGCATTTCTGTATACGGTTTTCATAATATTGTCGCTGGCCCATCCTCCCCGCTGCAAAATATATTGGTCCGGTATCCCTATAGCGTGCATAATGGATGCAGCATAATGCCGGAGGTCGTGAAAGCGGAAATGGGGTATATCAATCTTTTTGAGTACTCGTCCGAATCGGTGCGTGATGTAATCCGGGTTCATGTCAACCATCTTTCCTTTTTTTTCGGATATCCGGTCAATTACAAATGCGGGCATTTCTACATCCCTTGTACTGTCATCTGTCTTTGGCTGTTTGATATACCATTGATTGTCTGGCCCCTTGACCATATTATCTCTTACATGGATAATTTTTCCATCCACGTCCTTATCGGTTAGAGCGCTTATCTCCCCTCTCCTAAGTGGACCAAACGCAGCCAGTAATACGGCTATCTCTAAATCAGTGCCTTTGATAGCGTCCAGCAACTTTTTAATATCATTGTCATTGGGGCAATATAAGTTAGGACGTTTTTTTTGAGGCAGCTTAACGTTTAAAGTTAATTCGGGTGCAAACATTTCCAGCGTTGGAGATAACAGACCATAGGCATTTCTTACCGTCTTTGGAGATAGTTTTTTTGCAGCTAAATTACTTACCCATATTTGCACAGATGGACTTGTCAGTTCTGAAAGCTTTTTTTGGCCAAATGCGCCGCCGAAATACTGTCTTTGCAGACCAGTGTATCCTCTAAGCGTAGAAGGGCTTAAAACACCGCTCTTGGCGCTTAAATAACGTTCAATAGCCTCATTGACTGTAATGTCTTCTTCGTCCTCTTCCGGTACGTTATATTGTTCTATGGGCTTGTCCTTCATATCTAATTTCCATCTAGCTGCCATTTCTTGTGCGATTTTTCGTGATGGGGCAACAAAACTTTTGTAATGCCGTTTACCTTTTTCATCCGTATATAAGTATAATTGTACGCGGATATTTTTGGATGGTAGTTCTCCTTTTTTCTTTTTCGGGGCTTTTGTAGTCATTTCTCTTTCCTCCTTCAATTAATTTTCCTAAAAATAGGTATAAAAAATACAGCTCCGCAAATATCTTGCAAAGCCGCCCCGAAGATGGTACAATATAGGTGCGAATTATAGTGCATATCTTCGGGTATGTAAGCCGGTTCCTGTTGGCGCAGGGGCCGGTTCTTTGTTTTATTTGTTATATGATTCAAAAGCATTAATCAAGTCTTGGCTGGCTGTTTTATCTTGTGTTTCAATTAATACGAAATTTCCGTTAATTGCTTTCGCAGTAATTTCTACTTCTTCAAAACCTTCAATTGTAACTGGATTTCCTTTTACAAGTTCTTTGTATTCTTTTGCGTCAGGTGAATATTCATAGATTTCCACACCTGAATCTTTATACTTTATTCCAGATTTAGCGCCTATCATCTGCGCAAATACATCTGTTCTGTTTCCTGATAAAACACCTTGATTTAGTAAATATTGTTCTAAATCACTTAAAGCAGAAGATGAGTCTGAAACTATCTCCTGAGAAGAACTGTTAGCGTTAGGCTTAGAATCAAAATCTTCTACGCTCTTAATATCTTCGGAAAATGCATCCCTATATTGAACAAAAAGTGCAGTATCAGTTGCAGTTCCGCTTTGGGTTACACCATCCTTGTAGTAATCATACAATTTATCCATTTCCACAGAAAGCTTATTCCAGGTTTCTTTAATCGAATCGTATGAATCAGGAAGAGAATTTATGTATGCATCATATTCGGCCTTTTTCTCATAATTTTTTTTGAATCGTGATAAAGCAAAGTCGATATCAATAGTCTCTCCAAGGCTGCTCTTTCCATCTTCTTCATAATGATAGAAGTCACAAAAACCTTCATTCCAAATATCTCCGATAAGCCAACCTTCTATTTCATTAAGAGAAATATTAGATTGCATAGTGGTTTCCTCAACTGTACCAGTGGTTGTCTCTACTGAAACAGTAGTAACAACTTGGGAAATTTCGGTAGATGTTGTTTCCTGAGTATTTTGACTTCCTCCGCAAGCGGATAATGCAGTACACAATGCCAGTGTTGGTAATAGTAATCTCTTTCTCATAATTTCCTCCCTATATTTTTAAAAAGTTTTTTGCATTTATTAAAACCATTTTACGAATTAATTTATTTGATTATTCTGTAATCTTATCCGAATTTTCCTAATAACTTTACTAAAAATTTAATATTTATTCTAGGCTTTCAAGGGTTAATATATTGTCAATGTTTTTGTATTTTAAAAAAACATGGCTATGATTTTTCCAAAAGTAAACATTGGCTTTTTTTACGTTTCCGTCTATTCCATATATAAGTTCTCCGTGTGTTGTGTTATCCCTATTTGAAAAATCAGTAGCAAAACTTAAAGAGATAGGGTATTTTGAAAGCTTTCCGGTGTAAGTTTTTGGTGTACACATAATTCTGGTGTACCCGTAATCTTTTGAAAAAAATATAAGTTTTGATATTGGTATTTCAAGCATCTGTGGGAGCGATGGATAATCTTTTAAATCTCTTTTTATTTGTGCATTCATTTTTCTTATCTCATTTTTTGCAATACTTAGATTTTCCCCAACTATATCCATATAAGCAAATGGATGACCGCCTTCACGAATAAACTTTTTGACCTGAGTGTTCCAAATAAAAGGCATGCCCTCTAATTTTTTCATATCTTCAATAGTTATATTTTTTACAGTTAATAGTTCTTTTTCTGCGTAGCTTATGTTTTCTTTTGCGGGTTTGTTTTGGTGTTTTGAAGTAGTTCGTTTTTGAATGGTATTCCTTTTGGGAGGTTCGATTTTCATATTTTCTAGTTCCCTTTTTGTAAAAATTATTCCTCTATCCATCAAGTAGACTTTAGCTTTTTCGATTTCTTCTTGCATTCCTAATTTTTTATGCCAGTTTATAAGACGTACATAATCACTTTTTTTCCACCCCATATATTTGTTAGCAAACATTAATTCTGTTGCTTTCCAAAGACATACAGAGCATAATTCTGGGTTTTTGTCATAGAGATTTCCGGCTTTCATTCTCATAACATAATCAAGAGAGCCTGTTACTCCATATCCTGTCATTACATCGAAAAGTCCAAATTTTGGTACAACTATTCTCCGCAAGTCCTCTACATTTTCCAAATCATACATCACACCATCAGAAACAAGGTATCTTGCATCATACCAACCATTTTCATCTGTTGGATAGACCTTATACATCATACCATTATTAAAATAAATAGTCTTTCCATTTGGGACAGTATTGTCATTAGAAAGTCCTTGATTATGTTCTTCTATTGACCGAGTGCTTTCCAATTTAAATTTGTCTAATAATGCATCGAAAATATTCATCCATGTGCCTCCAATCCATTTTCAAAATCGCACATTTGATTCAATATTCTGTTTAAAATCAAAAAGTTTTTCTTTGTATCCTGTTAGACTAGCAAGCTGTTCTTTGTTTAACCCTGGATTTTCAACAATAATTTTATCTGATATTAATAGTTCAGCAGCAAATATATTGGCCTCTTTCTCCGGTTTAGCAAGATTAAATAAAGTACCACCAAAAAACATGCATTCACTTCCTTTATGTAATATTCCATGACCAACTTCGTGAGCTAAGACTATATCAATGTATTTTTTATCTGTTATTCTCGAATTAATACATATGCATGGTACTCCTTCATACTCGATGTAGTAACCTGAATATTTCCCTAAGTCATTTTTTTGTATAATCATGTCTAAATAGTCTGCAATTTCAAATGGATTTCTGGTATTGTATTTTTCGACCAGTTTCAAAACGGTATCTTTAATAATCTCCAAATTGCTACTCTCCAAAGCCATCATGCTTTTTTTTGATAATAGCTGCCCTGCAAAGTGATAATAGCGAGTCTCTTAATAATTTGTCCTCATCTTCATCCCCTGAATAATCCTCTCCATTAAACCTCAGGACAACTGTTTCTTTGTTCCTTATGCGGTCCATAATTTTGTCAACATCAGTAATAACATTAAGCTCTTCTGATTCAGAAAGAGTGGGCTTCTTTGCTTCTGGGGATTCCTCCTTCCCATAAAATACAGAAAGCGGAACTCCAAAATAATCGGCTATTTTCTGTAGTTTGTTTGCTTTAAAATTCCATTTCCCTTGCTTCCAACCTGTAAATGAGGCGGTTGAAATACCTGTCGCCTTTGCAACTTGGTAAGTAGTTACTCCATATTGCTTTAGAAGCGATTCAAATATTTCATACATTAGCTAGCTCCTTTCTTGAAAAAATAACTACGAAAACTAAAACTAATGCTTGACAAGCTACGAAAACTAAGATATACTATAAATGTCTTAGAAAACATAGTTAAAGCAAAAGATGTTGCTTAGTTTTCTTATTTAGTTTAGCTGGTAACTTGATTATATAAGAAAACTAAGCTAATGTCAATATTCATTTTTGAAAGAAGGATATTTTTGTACGAAAAATATGTGATTGCCAGGGATGAAGCTGGAATTACCGATTACAGAGTAGCAAAGGATACTGGAATATCAACGGCTTCTTTAAGTAATTGGAAAAAGAATTTTGAAACTGATGGGAAAAGCGGATATAAACCAAAAGCAGATAAACTTAAGGTTTTGGCAGAATATTTTCACAAGCCCATTGAGTATTTCTTAGAGTAGGAGGTTTAATGGAAGAAATTATAAAAATCAATTACGATGCTGAACAGCCGACAGTATCGGCAAGAGAGTTGCATGAGGGACTGGAAATTAAGAGCAACTTCACGACATGGTTTGACCGTATGTGTGAGTATGGTTTTACTGAAAACGATTATACGGTTATGTGGAGCGATTCCAAAAATGGAAACGCTGTAGAGTTTGAGAAAAATGCGCAGTATATGAGCGCAAAAGGATTTACGATGGATGCGCAGATTAGCGTAGACATGGCAAAACAGATTTGCATGATACAACGTTCCGAAAAAGGCAGACAGTACCGCCAGTATTTCCTTGACTTAGAGAAAGCATGGAACACACCGGAGCAGGTCATGGCAAGGGCGTTAAAGATGGCAGGAAAGACCATTGACAAACTAAAGTCACAAAATACTGTACTCCTGGAGGATGTACAACGCATGAAGCCGAAAGAGATATTTGCCGATGCTGTAGCAACCAGCCATACATCAATCCTTATTGGTGACTTGGCGAAGCTGATTAAACAAAACGGCGTAGACATCGGACAGAAAAGACTATTTTCTTGGCTGAGGGATAATGGCTATCTGATTAAACGGAATGGTTCTGAATGGAATATGCCAACACAACGCAGTATGGAGGCAGGATTGTTTGAGGTGAAGGAAAGTACAGTGAATAATCCTGATGGCTCCGTAAGAATAAACAAGACCACCAAAGTTACTGGAAAAGGTCAGCAGTATTTTATCAACAAGTTTTTAAGGAGGGAAAATGGAAGAAATCAGTAAAGTATTACAAAATAACCTTGGGCTTCTTAACTTGTTTAAGGTTGCGATTACATGCAACAAAGCGCAGATTAAAAAAGCGTATAAATTCCTTAAGGATTCTCAGGGTAGTACCAACATTATTTCTTAGAGTAGGAGGTGATGATACATGCAAATTAGAATAATATCTTCTGGAGACAAAAGTCTTTTTGAAGTGTGTGAAAAATGTGGAATTATTAAAATACCATTAGAAGATTTTCATATGCAGAGTTCCGCAGATGGGACTACGGAACTACATATGAAAATAAAATATATCTCTAATGAATTTGAGATAACATCCAGTTTAAAATAAGTGAGGATATAGAACCAGTAATCCATGAATTTCGTTCCATAACATCAGAAAACTTGGACAGCATACCTTTTTTAATAGGAATCTGTTCATTGAATGCAGATTCAAGTATTTTTATTATTTTACATAATTCGTCTTTGTCGTTTGAATTACTTGCATTTATCAATTCAATAATATCTTGTATTGAATTATTGATATTCATGGTCACATTAGCCTGGGTGCCAATAATTGAATTAGTAGCAGTATTTATATTAAATATATTTGTGTTAGATTCGGTATTAGATTTATATTCTGTATCAGTTTGAAAATACGCTTGTAACTCACTCGCTTCGCCAAAGAAATAACTAGTAATTGTGTCTTGCACATACAGTTTTTCATTTTTAGGATTTAGAATCCAATCTCCAGGTTTGATATCAGAATCTGGCATAAATGAAATATAATTTCTCTTGGTTTCTTTGTTACAAGTTGGACGGCCTTTTAATTCAAATAGATTAATACCATTTCGTACAACACGAAATATGATTCCAAAATCGTTAATGAATTCTTGCGCAGGGGTCATATTATTATTCCTTTCTTTGGTGTAGTTATATTCACAGTATATTTTGGAAAGTTATTCAAGTCAAGGAGGTTTTATGTTACGGATTCTACCAGGAACTCAATTTTATAATGATTGCATATCACTTAGTGATAAATCGTTTGATGAACTTGTACATATGCAATCAGAGAAATATCCGTGGCTGGATTTCTTAATGAAGGAAGTCGCAGAAGCAAGGAAAGAAAATAAAGGTGGGGTCACCTGTCTCGAACACAGATAACCCCGGTATCACACATTACCCAAACTAATGCGGATACAGGAATATTTTACCATTTTCTCCTGTATTACGCAAGCACAGGAGGAAAATATTTATGAACATTGAAAACCAGAAGGACAAGCCAACATGGGAAGGGCTGGAGCAGTATTTTGCTGTAGAGGTAATAGAGCAGAGCAAGAGGAATGCAAAGCATTGGTTTATAGCGTTTCTGGTAACGCTGGCGGCGCTGATAGGCACCAATGCCGCATGGCTTTATACTGCGGGTACATATGACTATGTTTCCCAGGATGGCGCTGGACTGAACAACATCAACACAGGAACGCAAGGAGATTTAGAGAATGGGACAGAGAGCCAGGATTAAGAAAAACGGCAAGAGCCGGGGAATCAAGAGGAAGAGAAGGAGATAAACGATGTACATCAATCCATTTTTAGCAGGAGTTGTTTGCACTGTTTTTGCAGAGATACTAATAATTATAGCAATAGCGCTTTACCAGTATTTTAAGAGTTAATGGCGGTGTGTGGCACACAGGTCCAGGTTCGATTCCTGGCATAACCATGGTGGAAAGTAAGAGGGTGCCGGTTCGACTCCGGCCGCCGCCAACTTAGCATTTGGAGGGAAAAAATGATTAAAGAATATATCAGCACCACACAGGCAATTGCATGGGGGGTTATGATGTTTACTTGGGGCTTAATGACGCCGGTTAGGAGCGAACTATTATTAAATGTGATTAAAATACTGTGGGCTACAAGTATGGTTATCATGTTGGTATTGATGTAATTAATAGCTGAGATTAGCCTGCAAATGAAAAGTCAATAGAGAATTGAGGATATTTGCAAAAAAAGTTTTATCCTGTGTTTAGGCACTACAAAAAGACCACCGTAAAACGCTGGCCTATTGGATGTTGAGTCAAGGTTATTAAGATTTCTGGGAGAACCGGAGAAAGGAATATAAAATATGAATGTAACAGGAATTGTACGTAGAGTGGACGATTTGGGGCGGATAGTGCTGCCGAAGGAAATAAGGAGGAAGTTAGGAATAAACGAAGGAACACCTATGGAAATATATGCCTCAGCAGATAGCGTTACAATAAAAAAGTATTATCCAGAAAATGAATTATCAAGTATGGCTGCCAATCTTCAAGAAGCCGTGGACGACATGTGCGTTGACTTGGGACCTAAAAAAACCGGAGATATTCGGCGGCATATCCGTGAGATTCAGAATCTTTTAAAACAGGAAAACTGACATTAAGGAGGAAGTGGAGTGAAATCTAAGAAGCCGTCAGAATGGCAAAAGGACAGCATACGGCTACTGATAGAAGAAGCCAAAATAAGAAATAACTTTGATGATAATGAGCTGGCCTTGTATTTGGGGTTTTGTACAAGCTCGTTTAGAGAGCGTAAAGCCAACCCTCAAAAACTGACAATAGAAAAATTGCAGATACTTCTGCAATTGACTGGGAAGGAGATGAAATTTGTTGAAACAGCTTGAATACATACCTGTTGGTAAAACACATTTAAGCCCGCGGCAGAAAGACCGTATGATTATTCTCGGTTTAACCGCTGCGGTGATGGTCTTAAGCGGATTACTGGTGATATGCGTGGCGGTGATATTATGAGCCGCCGTCGGAATGGCACCAACCGGGCCGGGGCAATGATAAATGCCAGTCGGTACACCGGATATGGTAAGCCAATAAAAAAGGTCGTCAGCTTGACAGAGCTAAACGACCGGATACAAAAAATAACTCAGTCTGATTATATCAGAGATTATGGAGGTTTGCAAGATGGAAGAAAGAACAGTTGAAATTTCTGCCAATGAATATAGAAAGCTTATTGAGCTTGAAGGTCGGGTAAATGCAGCTTTGGTTTTTTTGGATACAGATGAATATGCCCAGCGTAATGTGTTGGTCGGTATTTTGAGAGGCGTACCGATTAAAGTTCCTAAGGATAAAACACATGATGAATAATTCTAAATGTGATTCTTGTGGATGTTTTCTTGACCCGGAACATTGGAAAGAATGTGATAAATGCCATCATAGGGAACTTAAGCGAGTGAAAAAGGTAGAAAGAATGCAGGAGCCTATCAAATCAGAGGGTCAGAATTACACTTTATATTCAGATGGAGGACAAGTAGATGAACTTATATGAAATTGATACAGAAATATTGGGTTGCGTTGACATGGAAACAGGGGAAATCATAGACGATGGACGTCTGGACCGACTCCAGATGGAAAAGGAAAAGAAGATTGAGAATATAGCTTGCTGGTACAAAAATCTCAAAGCGGAGGAGGGTGCCATTGATTCTGAAATTAAAAATCTTAATACAAGAAAAGTAGCCGCAGGTAATCAGGCCGAACGGCTTAAGGAATACTTATCTGGATATCTTGACGGTGAGAAGTTCAAAACGGCGAGAATTTCAATATCTTACCGTAAATCAGAATCGGTTGTGATTGAGGATACATCAAATATCCCTACAGAATACCTTGTTACCAAGGAGCCGGAACCGAGCAAAACCAAAATTAAAGAAGCCATAAAAGGAGGTCTTACAGTTCCAGGGGCGCATATTGAACAGAAACAGAATATACAGATTAAGTAGGTGTTGTGTATGGAAAATCTTGACTTATACCAAAAGGTCCGTTCTGTTCCAGATAGCGCTAAGAAAACCATTAAGGGAGGTCGTACCAGCGGTATGACCGATATTAACCCTATGTGGCGCATAAAAGTCCTTACTGAACAGTTCGGGCCATGTGGGATAGGATGGTACTACATCCCAACGAAGAAGTGGTTGGAAACATCGGGTAATGAGATAGCAGCTTTTGTAGATATCGAATTATACATAAAGGTTGATGGGGAATGGTCTAAACCAATCCCAGGAAACGGCGGCAGCATGTTTGCATCAAAAGAGAAATCCGGCATATACGTTTCGGACGAATGTTATAAGATGGCAACCACAGATGCTATATCGGTTGCGTGTAAGCAGCTCGGAATTGGCGCTGATGTTTATTGGGATTCAGACCGGACTAAATACAACAAGCAGAATAATCCGGATTTGATTAATGAATCCGATATCAATGAAATATTCTTGGAACTGAAACGAACAGGAATAGGGATTAAAAATGTGCTATCAAAGTATGGACTGACTGATATCCATGATATGACCAGTTCCCAGGCGAATGAAACAATCAAAAAGCTGAAAAAGAATCCAGATAAAGAGTCAGCAACCCAGCCTCCAAATGATATGCAGGATAGTGGACTTCCCTGGAATTAAAGAGGTGATTATATGCATGAGTCAGCGGATATAACAGCATACAAGCTGGTTCCTGAGGGGACATATTTACAGATATTCATTCCTGGAAGAAATCTTATGGAACCGATTATTGAGAAACACATGAATAGTTGCAGCATATGGCTTGACGATGGAAGACACATCAGTTCCGACCAGCGCCGAAAGATTTATGCCACGGTCAATGATATATCGGCTTATTCCGGGAATGTGCCGGAGGTCGAGAAAGAATGGCTTAAGTATTTACATATCAACCGGACCGGATGCGGATATTTTTCCCTGTCTGATTGCTCCATGGATACTGCCAGGGAATTTATTAATACCATGCTGGATTATGCGCTGGAACAGGGGATACCATTGCTTGACTTTGCACTTAACCGTACCGACGATATAGGCCATTACCTATATGCATGTCTCAAACTTCGGAAGTGTGCTATATGCGGTCGAGAGGGTGAAATACACCATGTAGACACAATTGGCATGGGGAATGACCGGAGAAAGGTTGATGATTCGGATTATCGCAAAATATGTCTATGCCGGCAGCACCATACAGAAGCGCATAACATAGGGATGACAGAGTTTGAGAGCAAATATAAAGTATATGGAATCAAGTTTGATAATAAATAACATTTAGCAGGAGACCGAAATTGAACAAGCGGAAAAAGAAAAAGAGAAATGCACACGGAAGTGATTGCGAGGAGATTTGGGGATATGTAATGTCTTACAAAGAATTAAAAAGGCAAGAAAGAATGTATCACGAAGATGTCATAGTCAATCATTATTACAGGAATTGTGATGATTCTGATGAATACGAAGAACTTGCGTGCATTTTAGGTGTAACATTTGAAAACAACAAAGAAAAATACATATATCCAAACAGATTTAGATATAAGACGCTTAGAAGAGCTGAGGGAAAAGGATTTCATAAGATTTTGTAAATTGATATTAGTATCAATGCCAATAGGCTGATACATACAACGGTAATGATTACTGGTCAGATTGCTAATATGTCACGATATACTTTCTGACCCTGGGCCGGGACCTATCAAACCTCCTTTACCCGGCCCGAAAGGAGGGATTATTTGAAGAATAAGCGAACTGTTAGTGAAGATGTTCAAGCAATGGTATATAATGTGCTCCTTGTAGGAAAAGAGAATGCATTGAATCGAGATGAACTGGTATCTAAGACAGGAGAAGAAGATAGAGACATACGAACCGCGATTGAAATGTTAAGACACGATAAGGTGATTCTTACATTGTCGAAAGGGAAAGGTTACTATATACCTCCTGATGATGCACAAGGGCGGCAGGAAGCCTATAAATGGATTGAAAGCCAGAATAGCCGGATAGAGAGCATAAAGGCGGCAGAGCGTGGCGCACAGCTCTTTATAAAACAAAATAAGAACACTAAAAGAAAAGATACCGGATTTCCTGGGCAATTGAGTATGTTTGGTGCAGGATTATGAGAGACAGTTTTGTAATGTATACAGCGAATATAGACCAAATATCACTGCTAAATATGGAGCAGAGAGGAAATCTGTTTACTGCTATCATGTTATATGCAGCAGACAAGGAACTTCCTCAGATGGATGGAATGACACAAATGGCTTTTAGCTTCATCAAGGCTCAGCTTGATAGAGATAATCAGAAGTACCAGAAGATGGTAGAATCCAGAAGAGAAGCTGGGAAACTTGGAGGAAGGCCAAAAGGTTGTGCTTCTTCTGACAAACAGGAAGAAGCAAAAAAAGCAAATGGTTTTTTTGAAAAGCAAACAGAAGCAAAAAAACATGATAATGATAATGTAAATGATAATGATAATGTAAATGATAATGTAAAAGATAAAAAAAACTATTGTGTGCGTTTTGAGCAGATGTGGCAAGCGTACCCGAGAAAAAAAGAGAAAGCAGCGGCCTATAAGGCATATAAGGCGCGCTTATCTGATGGATTTTCAGAGGACGAGCTGGAAACAGCAGTTAAAAGATACGCTGATGATTGTAAAAGTATGCACACGGAAGAACGGTATATCAAACATGCGGCTACCTTTTTTGGCCCAAATACGCCGTTTGCGGATTACCTGAAAGGAGATGGAGATGGACCCATTGCAGGAAATGCTCAGCCGAATACAGAAGGAACGCAGACATACAACGATGACTACCTCGAAGGAGCCGGGGAAGGGTTTGATGGCTTCTGACGTCTGCCCCAAATGCCACGGCACTGGATGGATATACTGGTTTGATGACGAAGGCCGGGAAAGCGGATATAGATGTGACTGTGGTTTGGTGGAACGACAGATTGCGAACAGGAAATTGGAATTTGCCAATATACCTGAGGCATTTAGAAACCTTGATATCCGTTCCTTCGACCTGGGGGTATACCGGAAGGATGAGAGCCGGAAGGTAATCAGGAATACCGGGGCAGCCATTAAATACTATCTGGATAACCTGGATGAAATGAAAGGCAACGGAATGGGACTGTACCTGTATTCCGGGACCAAGGGGTCAGGCAAGACACGAATGGCCGCAAGCATAGCAAACGAGATGGTCAGTACATACAGGATGCAGGTTAAGTTTGCCGGATCTATGCAGATTATCAACGAGATTAAGGCTACATGGGATGATAAGGACAGAAGCGAGAGCGACCTGTTAAGAGCGTTATCCACCGTCCAGGTCTTGGTGATAGATGATTTCGGAACAGAGATTCCAAGGGACTGGATAGGAGAACGGTTTTACAGCATCATAAATGGACGGCACCAGGACAAGCTGATAACGATGTATACCAGCAATCTAAGTCTGCAGGACTTGCGATATGAAGACAGGATAACCAGTAGAATCAAGGAACATACATTCCAACTGCCATTCCCGGAAGAATCCGTTAGGGAACTGATAGCAGAGCAGAACCGGAAAGCGCTTATAGAAGGAATGAGAGGATAGGAGTGGAGAGTTGAAGGAAATACATAAAAAAATCCTGGTGTTTGTAAAGCAATACATGTTAGAGCATGATTATCCCCCCACAACCAGAGAAATAGGGGACGGGGTTGGATATACGTCAAGCTCTACTATCTGGGGATATCTGCGGGATATGAAAGAGATAGGGTTGATTGATTATGTGGATGAATGCCCTAGAACTATAACAATCCCCGGAATGCATTACACATGGGATACCAAGGATAACATTCAGGCAAGGGGGAATTGAATTGCCAGATAACAAAATGAAAAATCAATATAGCGAGAATTCGGAACGTCAAAGAATGGCAGCGATTAAGGAAATGGAGAAATACCCATCACCTATGACTAAAGCATTTCTTCGACCGGCATATGATAGGACTGAAATATGTCCTGATTTTTCTAGGCGTCCAAGTAACCAAAATCGTTATTTTGAAAACCAAGGAAGGAGGCCGGGCTATCCGGAGGAAAGGAGCATAGATGGAACAATTAAAACCTTGTCCATTTTGTGGAAATGAATTCCCGACATTGACGAAATGCTATGGGAACATATACATAGTAGCTTGCCCACAATGCCAAACATATTTTGGTTGTGACTGCACAGCGGGGCATGATAGAAGTAAAGAAGAAACAATAGCACGGTGGAATAGTCGTGTAAATTAGCCTGCAAATGAAAAGTCAATAGAGAATTGAGGATGTTTGCAAAAAAG
>ERZ835762.833-NODE-833-length-24607-cov-5.788368_pt1 | contig 24607 bp, 19 predicted proteins | sample MGYA00519687_ERZ835762 | MGnify/ENA primary metagenome ERZ835762 (study PRJEB31850, sample SAMEA3708783) | human gut metagenome | biome: human gut; feature: human-associated habitat; material: faeces | place: China | collected 2014 ... | reverse complement strand
TCAGACAGCCTTCAATCCGCACTAACGCACTATTTGACCAAACCTCCGCACTAAGCCGCTTTTTGACACGCCGTCCTCTCCACGCTGACGCTCCATTTGGCCTCCGTCCTCTCTGGCTGCTCCCGCCCGCCGCGCCATGCGCTCTCCGCGCGCGGCGGTCGATTGCTTTGCATCCGGCTTGAGAACGGGTCCGGCGCAAGAGGGGTGCGCAAAATGATGTCGGTCTCATGCAAAGACCGCCCAAGCGCCACTTGCTTGAGAATTGAGCTTCTCGCCATGGTTAATATGGGTATCAGGAAAAATGGTAATGATACCTAATGGTATTGCCGATGTGTGGCGTCGCCATCACATCGGCGTTTCTTTTCGAGCGGGAACATACGGGCGGGAACATTCATGATCGAGATTCGCGACATCACTAAAACGTACACAACGGGCGACCTGGTTCAGCGCGCGCTGGACGGCGTGTCCGTGACGTTTCGCGAGAACGAGTTTGTGGCCGTGCTGGGTCCGTCTGGCTCCGGCAAGACCACGTTTCTCAACATCCTGGGCGGGTTCGACCACGCGGATTCGGGCGATATCGTAGTAAACGGTGTCTCTACCAGCGATTATGGAGACGCCGAGTGGGATACCTACCGCAATCACCGCGTGGGCTTCATCTTCCAAAGCTATAACCTCATCCCTCACCAGACCATTCTGGCCAACGTCGAGCTCGCCCTCACGTTGGCGGGCGTGGACCGCGCGGAGCGAACCCGGCGCGCCCGTGCCGCGCTTGAGCGCGTGGGACTTGGCGCCCATGTGAACAAGAAGCCCTCGCAGCTCTCCGGCGGCCAGATGCAGCGCGTGGCCATTGCTCGCGCCCTGGTGAACGATCCAGAGATCGTCCTGGCGGACGAGCCCACCGGCGCGCTCGACACGGAGACGGGCATCCAGGTGATGGACCTGCTCGCTGAGGTCGCACGCGAGCGCCTGGTCATCATGGTCACGCATAATCCGCAACTGGCCGAGGACTACGCTACGCGCATCGTCCGCATTCAAGACGGTCGCGTGGTGGACGATACCAATCCGGTGAGCGCGGACGAGCGTGCCGCCGCGGCGTATCGGGCTTCTTTGGACGAGCCTGCCGAGAAGGGTCCCAAACGCCGCTCGTCCATGAGCCTGCTCACGGCGCTGTCGCTCTCGTTCAACAACCTTATGACCAAAAAGGGCCGCACCATCATGACGGCTTTCGCCGGATCGATCGGCATCATCGGAATCGCGGCTATACTGGCGCTTTCCAATGGCGTGAACGGCTATATCGCCAAGGTCGAGCAGGACACGCTGTCGAGCTATCCGCTGACCATAGCGCGGCAGAGCTACGACCTCTCCAGCATGCTGACGGGAGACGCGGGTTCGGGCGATGCCGCGGACCAGGTCGGATCAGGCGATGACGCGGACCCCGACGGCTCATCGTCCGCAGGGGACGCCGGAGTGGACAAGAGCAGCTCTATTCCGGTGTTCACCATGCTTTCCGATATGTTCGCCAGCGTTAAGTCAAATGACATGGCGAGCTTTAAGGCCTTTCTGGATCAGGATGCCGATGAGCTGGACGGCGAGGTTTCCGCGATTCAGTACGACTACGGCATCACACCGCTGGTGTACCGGGCGGACGCCTCCAACGGCCCCGCGCGGCTTTCGCCCAACGCTATGTCCACTGCCATGACGGGCGGGGCGAGTTCCGCGGCGATGGCGGGCACCATGATGACGGGCGCCACCTCCTTCAACGAGATGATCGATAACCCCGATCTTTTGGACGAGCAATATGACGTGGTCGCCGGCAGGTGGGCAAAGGCGGCGGACGAGTGCGTGCTGGTGCTCTCCAGCAGCGGTAAGATCTCGGATTTCACCCTGTATAGCATAGGCGTGCTCGATCCCGCCGAGCTGGACCGCATGGTCGACGGCACCATGAACGGCGCAGGTGAGGTGGATGTGCCCAAGGTGGATGTTGACTTCACCTATGAGGACGCGTTGGGCACCGGTTTTAAGGTACTTGCCGCAAGCGACTTTTATCGCAAGAACGAGGAGACCGGCGGTTGGACCGATATGTCCGATGACGAGGCCTTCGTGGCTCAGCAAGTGGCAAGCGGCCTTGATCTTAGAATCGTCGGCGTGGTGCAGCCCAACCCCACCGCAAAGTCCGCTGCGCTCTCGCAGGGCATCGCCTATACGCGCGGCCTCACGGAGGAGCTCATGGTGCGCGCGGCGAACTCGCAGATTGTTCAGCAGCAGCTCGCCAATCCGGACGTGGACGTGTTTACCGGCAAGTCGTTCTCGACCTTGCAAGAGGAGGCCAAGAGCGGCGTGGACCTCTCAAGCCTGTTTAGCGTGGACGAGTCCGGGTTACGCGCGGCGTTTTCCGTCGATGCGTCCAAGCTGGGTGCGGGCCTTGACCTTTCCGGTTTCGATTTTTCCGGCATCGATATGGGCAACGTCGACATAGACCTATCCGGCGTCGCGGAATCGCTCGATATCGAGGGCATCGTCGCGGGCGCGCCGGCGCCGGATATCTCCGGCATTCTGGGTGATCTGGCCAAGGACCCCGTGCTCGACCGCGACCAGATGGAGCAGGCCGCAACGCTTGCCAACCAGTTTGTGCAGGGCTTTGTCACGCGCTGGCTGCCTGCCCACGGCGAGGGGCTCGATCCGTCTGCGGATGATTTTGCGGCAAGGCTCCTTGTCCAATTCGCGGCATATGCAAGCAGCGCCGAAGCCGATGGCGGCAAGGTGCTCTTGGACCAGATTGTCCAGATCGCAGGCCAGCCCGTGGCGGACCGCCTGGAGAAGATCGCGCGCGACTACGTTGAGAATCAGCTCGCCCCCTATATGCGGGGCTCCTTTGAGAAGATGCTGGGGCAGGTGTCCAGTGAGATCTCAAATGCCGTCTCATCCCAGCTGCAGGCGGGTCTAACCGGCGCTATGGCGCAGATGGCCTCCAACATGGGCACCCAGCTGTCGCAGCGCTTGGCTGCCAATATGGCGGGAGCATTCAACGTTGATGCCTCGGCGTTCGCCAACGCGATCCACTTCAACATGGATGCCGAGGACTTGACGTCTCTTATGACCAGCTACGCCAACGCCGGCAAGCTGACCTACGACAACAACCTGGCAACGCTTGGCTATGCGGACCAGGCCAACCCGCAGTCCGTGAGCATCTATCCGGTGGATTTCGAGGCGAAAGAGGCGGTGCTCTCCGCCATCGATGGCTACAACCAGGACGTCCGCGCGGCGGGGGAGGAAGACAAGGCGATTGTCTACACCGACTACATGGGCGTGATCATGGGCAGCGTGACGGACATCGTGAACATGATCTCGCTGGTGCTCATCGCGTTCGTTAGCATCTCGCTGGTGGTGAGCTCGATCATGATCGGCATCATCACCTACATCAGCGTGCTGGAGCGCAAAAAGGAGATCGGCATCCTGCGCGCCATGGGTGCGTCCAAGCGCAACATCGCCAACGTGTTCAACGCGGAGACCTTTATCGAGGGCTTAATCGCCGGCGTGCTGGCGATCGCCGTGGTGGTGCTGGTGTCCTTCCCGGTCAACGCGTGGGCGCTGGCCGAGCACCAGGTTGAAAACGTCATGCAGCTGCCCGTCTCATCGGCGCTGGGGCTCATCCTCATCAGCGTTGTCCTTACCGTTGTGGCGGGCCTTATCCCCAGCCGTTCCGCCGCGCGCCGCGATCCGGTGGAGGCGTTGCGCAGCGAGTAAGCCGGCAGCCGGAGTGCAACTGGAGTGCGGATGGGACCGAGCGCTCTAAAAGGCGCGCGATCGCTTTTGACGGCCGTGTGCGGGCTTTGTGCCCGTGCGCGGCCGTTGCCATGCGTCGCCTCATTAACCGGCGGTCAACAAGTGGGATCGCGGTGCGAGCTACCCGGATATCACGATCATTCCGCCGCTTGCCCGGCTGTTGCAGACGGATGCAAACACGTTGCTTTCCTTTGAGGCTGATTTGGACGAGGAGACAAACCTTGCCATTCAGCGCGAGGTTGATCGCCTGGTGCGCGAGGAGGGTTACGTGGAGGGCTTTGCCTACGCGCAGGAACAGCTGCGCCTATATCCGGCCAGCGATGAGCTCGCTATTGTGCTTACGCAATACCTTGACGGCGCGCTCACGCTTTTTCAGGTTGAGGACCCCGATCGGTATCGTTCTGCGCTGGACAAAGCCTACGAGCGGCTGAACCAAAGCGCTCTGCCCGAAGCTCGCGAGCAAGCGTGCGGCATGCTGATCGCGCGCGCCATGCAAGATGGGCGCTACGAAGACGCGCAGCACCTGCTTGACACAATTCATCAGCCGCAGATCGACAAGGAAGAGCGCCAGGCGATTCTCCTTATGCGCCAGGGTCGCGATGAGGAGGCGGCGCGTCGCTGGGAGGCGCGTCTCATCAGGATTTCTGCCGATCTCATGGGTGCCATCAACAGCATTATCGAGATAGCCTTGCGCGCGGGCCGAGTGGACGATGCGCGCGCGTGCGCCCTCCGCGCGCAAGCGACGTTCGAGACGCTCGACCAGCCTGGGTGGATGAGGCTTGCGCCCAGCTTGACCGTTGCGGTGGCAAGACAGGATGCGGACGAGACGCTTGATTTGCTCGAGCAGATGATGGCGTCCCTGTATGGGGGCGAACCGGCGTTCTCGAGAGTCCCCTGTACCGTTATAGCGACTTTAACGATTTGGCGCAGCTGACCTCCCAAATGGGCGCGGTGATGCTGGCCGGTGTACAGGCTGACGAGGATTATGCGTTTTTACGCGAGGCTCCCGGCTATGGCGCCTTTCTTAAGAAGTGGGGCGTTCGGTAGGCCGGCCCGCCCTGCAAGAGCGAGATGCGTTCCCGTCAGTTTCACCACGCTTGCCGAGAGATGTGTTTTGCGCGCCCCGCGGTGGGTAGTACGTAGATAGCACCGTTATTTCGGCGCCAGAACGCGGCGGAAAGGAGCCATCATGCCCGGGTATGAGATCTTGATTATGTTGGCGATCGTTGTCCTTCTGGTGATCGCGGCGCTCTTCGCGGTGCCGCGCGTCATGCGCACGTGGACCGCGGCGACGTCGCCTGCGGACGAGCGCATCGAATACGCGACCCACATGGGAAAGGCGGTGGACCAGGGCCCAGCCCCCGGTGACACGGCCGAGCGCGAGCGCATGGGTCATCGCGAGACCGAGGGCGCGCCCATTCGCCAGCTCTAAGCCAAATGATGAATCTGCTTGAGAAGACGGGTCCGTGTTGGGCCCGTCTTCTTGCTTAGGGTCCCGTTGTCGTCAGAGGCGCTGCATGCGATAGCCAACACCTATATGGGTCTGAATCATGGTGGGATGGGAGGGGTCAGATTCGACTTTTTTGCGCAAGGTTCGCATGAAAACACGCAGGCTCGCGATATCGCTATCCCAGCTCGTGCCCCAAATCTCGCGAGTAATATAGGTGTGGGTGAGCACCTTGTCGACGTTTTTCGCTAGGAGAACGAGCAACTTGTATTCGGTTGGAGTGAGCGAGAGCTCGTGTCCTTCGATTGTCGCGTATCCCGCGGCGTAGTCGATGTGCAGAGGCCCGTTATCGAAGGTGCTCGTTTCGGCTGGCTCGCTCGCCGCCATAGAGGAGCGCCTTAGGCTGGCGCGTACGCGCGCTAGCAGTTCTTCTACTGAAAAGGGCTTGGTAAGGTAATCGTCGGCGCCCGCATCGAGTGCGGTGATTTTGTCGGAGTCTTCGGTGCGAGCCGAGATGACGGTTATGGGCACCGCGGACCAGCTTCGAATCTTGGTGATGACTTCGACTCCGTCGATGTCTGGTAGGCCCAGGTCGAGCATAATGAGGTCGGGGCCATGCGATGCCGCTTCCATGATGGCCGCCTGGCCGTTGCAGGCCTTTTCAACGCTGTATCCATGCAGGACAAGGGCGGTTGATACGAGGTTTTGAACAGCGGGGTCATCTTCAACCAGTAGAATGCGTGGCTTTACGGCGTCATTCATGGATTTCTATCTCCTCGGCGGGCAGGGTGAAGCGGAAGACGGCTCCACGGGGATGGTTGTCGCGTACCTCGATGATACCGCCGTGTGCCTCTACAATAGAGCGGCACAGCGATAGGCCGAGACCGAAGCTGCGGTGCGAATCCACGGGTTGGGCTTTACTTGAGATGAAGAATTGGTCGAAGATGCGGGGTTTATCGCAGTCTGCTACGCCTGGGCCGTTGTCGGCAACTTCTACCACGATGAACTTGCCCTCGCGATGAGCGCCGATGGTGATAGTCGAGTTCTCGGGTGTGTACTTGAAGGCATTCATAATGAGATTTGTGAGCACCTGCATGATGAGGTGGACGTCGATGCGCACCAGCAGGATATCATCATCGTTGCGCTTAACGGTGATGGTGTGGCCGCGCGATGCGCGTGCGACATGGCTGAGGGCTCCCGCGATAACCTCGTCGATGAGTTCGGTTGTGAGGTTGAGGTGTATACTGCCGTCCTCGACCCGGGTGATGGCGAGCAAGTTTTCAACGGTATCGATCAGCCAAAGGGAGTCGTCGTAGATGGCGTCGGCGAGGTTTCGTCGCTGTTCGGGGGTGAGCTTCTCGTCGCCTTCCCGAAGGACCGCCGCGGATCCGGAGATCGCCGTGAGGGGCGTTCTCAGGTCATGGCCTATGGAGCGAAGGAGGTTGGCGCGCAGCTGCTCGTTTCTGGCTAGGACGGCGGCCTCTTCACGTTCCTTTGCTGCCTTGTCGCTCTCGAGCGCCAAAGCGCATTCGCCGACGATGGATAAAACAATTGAATGCTCAAAGTCTTCCAGCTCTCGCCCGTTCAGGGCGATGCCCATGACTCCGAACACTTCGTCACCGGTGCGTACCGCAAGGTAAAGACAAGAAGCTTCGGGTAGGGTGCGCGTGCTCGCCCCTGCGTGCTTGTTATTGGCGTACGTCCACGTTGCGACAGCCCGTTCGTAGTCAGTGAGCAGCGATGCGGAGTGGTCCTCGGAGCCCGCGGGCTCGTAGATGGCTTTCCCGAGAAGGCCGCGATCGGCGGTGTAGAAGACCACATCGAGCTTTAATAGTTTGACGAGCTGGTTCATGGCTACACGGGCGCGTGCTTCTGCGCCATGGGCCTGCTGCAGGAGCTGGTTTGTTTCGAGGAGCACTCGTGTCCTGAACGCGTTTTCAGCAGAGGTCCGGGCGCTATTGGTGATACGTGCCGTGAGCTCGCCGGCAACCATGGCGGTTGCGAACATGATGGCGAACGTGACAAGGTAGCTTCGATCGTAGCTATTGAGTGAGAACAGGGGCGTAACGAAGCAGAAGTTGTAGAGAACGACGGAAAGGACGCTGGACATGATTGTGCATAAGCGTCCGGTTGTGGTGACGGCGGTGAGCAGCGCAGTGAGGATATAAAGAGAGATGATGCTGGAGTCGGCGAATCCCAGGTGGCGGAAGGAGACTCCAATCGCCGTGGCAACAAGGGAGAGGCCTAGCGTTCGAAGGACATCGCGGCCGCTGGGCGGTTGCAGCGCGGTCTGATGCTTGCGCTCCATCGGCCGGGAGGGCGGTGTTTCTTGGTCCGGGATGATGTAGATGTCGAGGTTTGGAGCAAATGCTATGAGTTGCTCGACGAGCGATTTGCGACCAAAGAGGACCTGACGGACGCCGCTGTGCTCCCCCGTGCGCCCCATGACGATCTTGGAGATGCCGGAGAGGCGGGCGAACTCGGCGATCTGGAAGGCGACATCGTCGCCGTAGACCGTCTCCATGTGGGCCCCGAGCTGCTCGGCAAGCGCGATGTTGGCAGAAAGCTTGGCGCGCTCGCCCTCGTCCATCGCCTGGGTGCGTGGGCTCTCCACGAATAGCGCCACCAACTCGCTGCGAAACGCCTTGGCCATGCGCGCCGCGGCACGGACGATGCGGGGATTGGTCGGAGCTGGAGAGATGCAGACCAAGATGCGCTCGCTGGTGTAATAATCACGGTTTCCCAACACGCGCGCGGCGTCCGTGAGGCGGCTGGTGCGGTCGGCGCAACGGCGCAGCGCGATCTCGCGAAGCGCGGTGAGGTTTTCAATGGTGAAAAAATACTGTTGTGCACGATCTGCCTGGTCGGGATGGTAGACGAGTCCGGCTCGAAGGCGCTCGAGCAAGTCTTCAGGTTCGATATCGACGAGTTCGACCTGGTCGGCGTCGTCGAAGATGCGGTCAGGGATTCGCTCGCTCACGACGATTCCGGTGATGGACGCGACTATGTCGTTCAAGCTCTCGATATGTTGGACGTTCACCGTCGTGTAGACATCTATGCCTGCACGCAGGAGCTCTTCTACATCCTGATAGCGTTTTTCATGACGGTTCCCGGGCGCGTTTGTATGGGCTAGCTCATCGACGAGGATGAGCTGGGGGGCGCGCATGATGGCCGCATCGAGGTCGAATTCGGAAAGCGTGATGCCATTGTGTTCGACGAGTTCGTGTGGCAGGCATTCGATTCCTCTTGCAAGACGGGCGGTCGCCGGGCGCTCATGCGGTTCGATGTACCCGGCGACGACGTCGACGCCGCGTCGCTTGGCGGCGTGGGCAGCTTGCAACATCGCGTAGGTTTTGCCCACGCCCGCGGCATAGCCGAAGAAAATTTTGAGATGCCCCCGGCCATTTCGAATCTCGTCGGGCGATCCGTCTTGTTCGATTGCCTTGAGAAGAAGGTCTGGATTGGCGCGGGTGTCTGATGCGTCACGCGGCATGGTGTGGCCTTTCTAGATCGTGAAGTATGCGTGCACTTGCGGCGACGGCGCCGTTTGGTGCCCACGTGGTCGAGTATAGACACACTGAGAATTCAATGGGGCTTTCTACCTGCATCTTTACGCCATCTTAAGGTCGTCCGAGCCAACCCTAATGCTGCTTTAATTCCCGAAAGCGTTTACTATCGTCAAGCGCTTGCGGAGTCGGGCGCTTGAGAAAGCCATCGTGAGTGAAAGGGGCGGTGAATGAACGTTCTCATTCCCATTATAGGAGTCACCTGCATCGGGCTCCTTATCTATTACATCTATATTCTCATGAGGAGTGATTCTTAAACCATGAGCGCTGCAATTCAGTACATCCTGTACTTTGTCGTGCTCGTCGTCCTGGCCATTCCGCTCGGTCGGTTTATGGCCCATGTCATGGACGGTGAGCATACGTTTCTGTCGCCCGTGCTGGATCCGGTGGAGCGCGGCATCTATCGCCTCCTGCGTATCGACGCCAAGGAGCAGATGGGCTGGAAGCGCTATCTGGTGAGCGTCCTCGCCTTCTCGGGTATCGGGCTCGTGGTGCTCATCGCGCTCCAGATGCTCCAGGCTGTCCTGCCGGGCAACCCGCAGCACCTGCCGGGCGTGTCGTGGGACCTGTCGTTCAACACGGCGGCCTCCTTCATCACCAATACCAACTGGCAGTCCTACTCCGGTGAGACCACCCTGTCCTACCTCGTGCAGTTCATGGGCCTCACCGTGCAGAACTTCGTTTCAGCCGGTACCGGCATCGCGGTCATGTTCGCTCTGATCCGCGGTTTCCGTCAGGTCAAGGAGCAGGGTCTGGGTTCCTTCTGGGTCGACCTCACCCGCACCGTCCTGTACGTGCTCATCCCGCTGAACCTCGTGTTCGGCATCTGCCTGGCTGCCGGCGGCGTCATCTCCAACTTCCAGCCGGCTCAGAAGGCTGAGCTCGTAGAGCCCGTCGCTGTCCAGCCCAATGCAGACGGCGGCTGGAGCGTCATCGACGGCGCCCAGATCGAGGGAGACACGGTCAAGGTCGACGGCAAGGTTGTCGAGGGCGCGCGTGTGGTCACCGAGCAGTTCCTGCCCCAGGGCCCCGCGGCTCCTCAGGTCGCCATCAAGCAGTCCGGCACCAACGGCGGCGGCTTCTTCGGCGTGAACTCCGCCCATCCGTATGAGAATCCCAGCGCCTTCACCAACATCATCGAGATGACCAGCCTGCTGCTGATCCCGGCCGCCTGCTGCTTCACCTTCGGTATCGGCGTCAAGAACACCAAGCAGGGCAAGGCCATCTTTGCCGCCATGTTCATCCTGCTGGTGATCTTCACCGGCGTCATCGCCGTCAACGAGCATGCGGGCACCCCGCAGCTGGCCGATAGCGGAGCGGTCAATATCGAGATGACCGACGGCCAGGCCGGCGGCAACATGGAGGGCAAGGAGAGCCGCTTCGGCATCGCCACCTCCTCCACGTGGTCGGCTTACACCACCGCCGCTTCCAACGGCTCGGTTAACTCCATGCACGATTCCTACACCCCGCTGGGCGGTTTTGTCCAGATACTCCAGATGGCTCTGGGCGAGGTCGTCTTCGGCGGCGTGGGCTGCGGTCTGTACGGCATGATCGGCTTCGCCATCCTCACGGTGTTCATCGCCGGCCTCATGGTCGGACGCACGCCTGAGTTCCTGGGCAAGAAGATCGAGCCGGGCGAGATGCGCTGGGCAGTTGTCCTGTGCCTGGCAACTCCGTTTGCCATTCTGGTGTGCTCGGCCATCGCCTGCATGGTGCCCGGTCTTGCCGACCAGCTCAACAATGGCGGCGCGCACGGCTTCTCCGAGGTGCTGTATGCCTTCACCTCATGCGGCGGCAACAACGGTTCGGCCTTTGCCGGTATGAACTGCAACATCCCCTGGATCAACGTCACGCTCGGCCTCGAGATGCTGTTCGCCCGCTTCATGCCCATCATCGGCACGCTGGCCATCGCCGGCTCGCTGGCCAAGAAGGGTAAGGTCGCCGAGAGCGCCGGTACTCTGTCCACCACCAACGGCATGTTCGTATTCCTGCTCGTGTTCATCGTTCTGCTGATCGGTGCCCTGAGCTTCTTCCCGGCCCTGGCGCTTGGCCCCGTTGCCGAGTTCTTCCAGATGATTGCGTAAAGGAGGGCGCAGATTTATGGCTATGCAAAAAGACATGATGGGCCGCGCGGTCCGCGACTCGTTTGCCAAGCTGGATCCTCGCGTCCAGATTCAAAACCCGGTCATGTTCCTGGTGTGGCTTTCCGCCGTCATGACCTCCGTCCTGGCCGTCGCCTCCATCTTCGGTGTGCAGGACGCGGGCGTACCCACCTACTATGTGGTCGCCATCGCCGTCATCCTGTGGCTCACCGACCTGTTCTCCAACTTCGCCGAGGCGCTTGCCGAGGGTCGCGGTAAGGCTCAGGCCGATTCCCTGCGTGCGGCCAAGAAGGATGTCGAGGCCCATCGCATCGAGTCCGCTGAGGACAAGGAGCACTTCACCGTCGTTCCCGGTACCGAGCTCACGCGCGGCGACCTGGTGATCGTGCGCGCCGGCGAGCAGATCCCCGGCGACGGCGACGTCATCGAGGGCGCTGCCTCCGTTGACGAGTCCGCCATCACCGGCGAGTCCGCCCCCGTTGTGCGCGAGGCCGGCGGCGACCGTTCCGCTGTCACCGGCGGCACCACGGTGCTGTCCGACTGGATCGTCGTCAAGATCTCCAGCGAGCCCGGCCAGAGCTTTCTGGACAAGATGATCGCGATGGTCGAGGGCGCCGCGCGCAAGAAGACCCCTAACGAGATCGCCCTGGAGATCTTCCTGGTGGCCCTCTCCATCGTCTTTATCTTGGTCACGCTGGGCCTCTATTGTTACTCCTGCTTCTCGGCCGGCCTTAACGACATGGTCAACCCCACGTCCGTGACCACGCTCGTGGCGCTGCTCGTGTGCCTGGCTCCCACTACCATCGGCGCGCTGCTGTCCGCCATCGGCATCGCCGGCATGAGCCGTCTGAACGAGGCCAACGTGCTGGCCATGTCCGGCCGCGCCATCGAGGCCGCCGGCGACGTCGACATCCTCATGCTCGACAAGACCGGCACCATCACCCTGGGCAACCGCCAGGCTTCCGAGTTCATCCCGGTCGACGGCATCGATCCCGCGGAGCTGGCCGATGCCGCCCAGCTCTCCTCGCTGGCCGACGAGACGCCCGAGGGCCGTTCCATCGTCGTGCTCGCCAAGGAGCAGTTCGGCCTGCGCGGCCGCACGCTCGAGGACAAGGGCATGGAGTTCATCCCGTTCACCGCGGCAACGCGCATGTCGGGCGTGAACTACGAGGGCAATGAGATTCGCAAGGGCGCTGCCGATTCCGTGCGCGCCTACGTGGAGGCAGCCGGCGGCGTGTTCTCCCAGGAGTGCGACGAGGTCGTCGAGCGCATCGCCAAGGCCGGCGGCACCCCGCTGGTCGTGACCAAGAACTGCCGCGTGCTGGGTGTTGTGTACCTCAAGGACATCATCAAGTCCGGCGTTAAGGAGAAGTTCGCCGACCTGCGCCGCATGGGCATCAAGACCATCATGGTGACGGGCGACAACCCGCTCACGGCGGCTGCCATCGCGGCCGAGGCGGGCGTGGACGACTTCCTGGCAGAGGCCACCCCCGAGGGCAAGCTCGAGAAGATCCGCGAGTTCCAGCGCGAGGGCCATCTGGTCGCCATGACCGGCGACGGCACCAACGACGCGCCCGCTCTGGCCCAGGCCGACGTGGCCGTGGCCATGAACACGGGCACCCAGGCTGCCAAGGAGGCCGGCAACATGGTCGACCTCGACTCCAGCCCCACCAAGCTCATCGATATCGTGCGTATTGGCAAGCAGCTGCTCATGACCCGCGGTTCGCTCACGACCTTCTCGGTGGCCAACGACGTGGCGAAGTACTTCGCTATCATCCCGGCCCTGTTCTCGCCGATCTACCCGGGCCTTGGCGCGCTCAACATCCTCGGTCTGGCAAGCCCGCTGTCCGCGGTTCTTTCGGCCATCATCTATAACGCGCTCGTTATTATCGCGCTGATCCCGGCCGCGCTGAAGGGCGTTAAGTACCGCGAGGTGCCCAGCGGACAGCTGCTGACCCACAACCTGCTCGTGTGGGGTCTGGGCGGCATCGTTGCCCCGTTCGTATTCATCAAGCTCATCGACATGCTGCTCGCGTTCTGCGGCATTATGTAAGTGGAGGTTTGTATGTTCAAAGGTGTCGCATCGCGCGCGCTGGGCGTGTTCGCGCTGTTTACCATTGTCTGCGGCCTGGGCTATACGCTCGTCGTGACCGGCATCGCACAGGTCGCCTTCCCGTATCAGGCGAACGGTTCGCTCATCAAGGTCGACGACAAGATCGTGGGCTCCGAGCTCATCGGCCAGAACTTCGAGGATGAGGACCACATGTGGGGCCGCATCCAGAACGTGTCGGTGGTCGAGGACGAGAACGGTGAGCTCATGGCCTACTCCGCTCCGTCCAACCTGTCTCCGGCAAGTGAGGAGTATCAGGAGCTCGTGGATGCGCGCGTCGAGAAGATTCGCGCCGCGAACCCCGATGCCGACATGGATGCGGTCCCGGTGGACCTGGTGACCTGCTCCGGTTCCGGCTTCGATCCCGAGATCTCTCCGGATGCTGCCGAGTACCAGGTTCCGCGCCTGGCGAAGGCCACCGGCAAGAGCGAGGACGAGGTGCGCGATGTCATCGCAAAATGCTCCAAGGGTCGTTTCCTGGGCGTTTTCGGTGAGCCTACCGTTAACGTCCTAAAGGTCAATCTCATGCTCGACGGCAAGCTGTAATTGGTTTTTCATGGATGATTCTTTAAGGAGCTCGGTTTGGATCGATTCCAGCCGGGCTCCTTACATTTTCGTTAGTCCTCTGTAAGGTGAATCGATGGCTGCGGCGGGCGGTATTTCTGACAATGGTTGCCAGGTAAACAACGATGCAAGCGTATCGATAGGTAAAGGATGGCCGCCATGGGTCTGTATCTCAAACTCGCGTTTGGCAACGTGCGGAGAAGCGCGCGCGACTACTCGGTCTATTTCGCCACGCTTGGCTTTGCCGCGTGCCTGCTCTATTCCTTTGTAGCGTCTTCTGACTACCTCAACCGGCTCGACCTCTCGCCCGACCAGATGAGCGTGGTGGCGAGCTCCGGCGATATCCTGCAGGCGTTTTCGATCTTCACCGTGTTGGTGTTTTTGTTCTTGGTGCGCTATGCCAACCGCTTTTTACTGCGTCGCCGTAGCCGCGAGTTCGCATTGTACAAACTGGTGGGCATGGATCGAGGTGCCGTGTCCTGCGTTCTGGTGATGGAGACCGCTTGCGTGGGCGTGCTCGCGCTGGTGCTGGGCGTGCTGCTGGGCGTGGCCCTGTCACCCGCCTTTGGGGCTATCACCGCGTTTGTGTTCGATGTGCCGTGGCACCCCATGGTGGTGTTCTCGTCCCAATCCGCCGTATGGACAAGCGGGTGCTTTGCTGCGGTGTTTGCGCTCAACGCATTTGACGGCGCGCGCAACATAGGTAGGCGCCCCTTGATCGAGTTGATCGCTGCCGAGCGCGCGCCGGAAGTCGCCTCTACGGGAGGGCGCCTGGCTCGCGGCGTGCAGGTTGCGGCGGCGGCGGTGCTGCTCGCCGTGGTGTGGGGCGCTTGCGTGTTTCAGCCCGTCTATTTCATCGCCTTCATCATCCCCATGGGGTTTGCGGCATGCTTCGCAACCGCGCTGGTGGCGCGCATCGTTGTAACGGGCTGGGCCGCCCGCGCCCGCCGCCGCACGGAGCGGTACTGGCGGGGCCTGCGCGCGTTCACCGTGCGGCAGGTGGAGTCCCGCGTGGCAAGCTCGTCTATGGCGCTTGCCTGCGTGTGCGTGCTCATCGCGGTTTCCGTGTGCATGATGGTGGCGGGCTTTGCCTTCAGCGTGGGCATGCGCACCCCGGAGCTTGTCTCCCAAGGGCTTGCGGCTTCCATGGCGCCCATTGGATTCATCGGTATCTTTTACGGATCCGTCTTTTTGCTGAGCGCCGTGGCGGTGCTCTCGCTGCAGCAGCTTTCCGGTGCGGCGGATGCCCGTCATGCGTACGCCTCGCTTGCAAAGCTTGGATGCGAGCGCGCGGACATGGCCCTGTCCGTGCGCAAACAGGTGCTGCTCTACTTTGCCGCCCCGTTTGCGGGGGCGATGGTGCACGACGTGTTCGGTCTGTTTTTGGTGGCATTTCTTGCGTTCGCGCTGGGTACAAGCGGCTTTTTCGCCATCACGGGCGGCGTGTTGCTGTTCACGGCTGCATTGCTTGCGGTCTATGGCGTTCTGACGTCGCTCGCGGTGGAGCGCCTATGCCTCGCGGACGCGTAGGCGCGCGGCGACAAGTCCGGCAGAGGTTATTGCCGCCGCGAATAGGACGATGATACCCAGGCTGCTCGCTACGGTTGCGAGCACATCAAAAGTGATAGCCTGCGCTCCCAGTGCCTCCGTGATTGCGCTGTACATCCAGTAGGTGGGGGTGAAGCGCGCCATCGCCTGCACGCCGGGGCCCATGAGCGACAACGGAACCCACGCTCCACCCAAGAACGACATGACCATGCCGCCTAAATTTGCGATGGCGTTGAGCGCGTCTTCTTGAAAGCCGCATTGCGCAAGGGTGTAGGCAAGCGAAAGCGGAACCAGGGCGAATATCGCAAGCGAGATCAAAGCGAGTGCGAGTTGCGGTAAAGCCTGCGAGACCAGGGATGCGGCCCCTGAGGCCACAATGCCAACTACGGCGACCAACGCGCACACCGCTAGGGCGAGCACGCCGCAGCCGGCGATGCTGCCCAGTCCCAGGCGCCAGGTACTCATGGGGACGAGAGCTGGCGGCGGCGGACGTCGGGTGCGTTGAGCGTCGCCAGCACCACTCCTGCGACCACAATGATGGATGAGGTTATGGTATAGGAGCTAAAGGTGAGGTAGAACGCAAGTCGCGACGCCGCGGCGTTGCCGGGGGTTGTTTCGAGTACCTGTACGGACGGCTCGACGCTGCTGCTTTGCGCAACTGCGCCGACAATGCCGTCCGCATCAAGCGCGGGCTCCAACGCGGCCTGTGCGGCGGCTAGGGACGCCCAACGGCTCGCACGCTGGGATGCCAGCGCCGCGGCTTGCATGTTTGACCCGGCGGCCATGTTGAGCTGCGGCAGGTCCCGGCCTGCATGCGCCGCGTCAATAAGCTGGTCGCCAAATCCATCGGGGATTATAAGGACTATATCCGCTTGGTCTTTTGCTAAAACGTCTTGCAGCGCGGTGGGTTCATCGTCCGCATCTACAAGCTCATCCGTTGTTTCAAGGGCGGCGCGAAGCGCACGTGAAATGGCCGAGTCGTCGCGGTCGGCCAGCGCGATGGTGGCCTGAGAAGACGCGGACGAGGGTGCGGGGGCTTGCGCGGTGCCTACCTCTCCCATAAGCAGGACGCCCATTGCGGATAGAAAGCCGATGTAGATGGCGAGGTAGAGTGGGTGGCGTAGCGCGATGATGATTGCTCGCTTACAGATGTTCATGGGTGTACCTCCTCATGAAGGCGACGGAGATCGCAAGGAAGACGGCGGCCATCGCCGTGCCGGCGGCTATGCGCAGGGCGAACGGCGCGAGCGCATCGTAGTAGTAGACGCTGTAGAACAAATCGCGTACAAGGCAAACCGGATTGATCCAGGTAACGGCGGGGAAAGCTTTGGCCACCGAGTCGGCTAGCTCCATGGTGGGCTGACCGTAGAGGCCCGCAAACAGCGAGAGCAGGCACGTGACGGCCGTGAGAAGCCCGCGGCGGGAGTCTGATCCCATGCGACCGGGGATCGAGCCCACCAGTGCGCCCAGGCCGCAAGAAAGCAGGCTGGCGAAGGCGATTCCTATAAGGCAGAGCGGTTCGCGCCCAGCGAAGTCGATGTGCGCGGTAAGGCAGATATAGCCAAAGGCGATTGCGAGAAAAGCGGTCGACACAACCCAGCAGCCGGCGATGGTGGGGATGAGTAAGCGCATTCGGCTGGTGCCCGACACGGCGCGCCGCGCGCCCTCTGCAGAAGCGGTGGGCTGCAGGCGCCACACGCTTTGCTCTGCGAGCTGGGCGGCGAAGATGGAGGCCATGCCGAGCAGGGCATAGTAGAAGCGCACCATGGCGTCCGGTTGGGCGCGCGTGAGCGACACCTGGGCGACGTCGACGGTTTGGGAGAGCGCGGCTTCTATTGCGGATGCGTTCGCCAGGGCGGCGGGGTTGTTTTGGGCTACGTTTGCAACCAGGCTTTGGTTTTGCAGGTAGCTGGTAAGGATGGACTCCAGGATGGCGCGGTTGACGTTATAGGATGAGTCGCTGCTTGTGCCCGTCGGGGCGAGGACAAGCAGGGGCTCTCCATTTGATTGAACCGAGAAGGCGCCGTCTGCCTGGCCGTCTTTTACGAAGGATCGGGCATCTTTGGTTGAGTTGACGGGGACGGCGCGCAGCAGGGGCTCGTCCTGCGTCGCGAGCGCGTCGATAACTTGGGAGAAGGGCGATGCGCGCCATGCGTCATCGTCCACAACCGCTACATCGATGGCCTCGACGGACTCTTGGGCGCGCAGCGGCTCGAACATGAAGTTGAACACGGTGGCGAGGACGATGGGGAAGACGAGCGTCCACACCACGGCGCTGGGCGTGTGCAGCAGCGTGCGAACGGTTGTTGTAAAGGTGGTCCACATGGGCGTTTCTCCTTAATCGCGCAGCTCGCGACCGGTGATCTCGAGGAAGACGTCGTTGAGGGTGGGCGGTGCGCATGTGATGCGCCCCATGCGGACGTTGCCTGCGCGCAGCGCCGCCAGAACGTCGGTGAGGTTGTGCTCGCTGGCTTCGCATGAGACGGCGAGCAGGTTGTCGGTGAGCGCGACGTCGATGACGTGGGGGAGCGCCCGCAGGCGGTCGAGCTCTCGTTTGTCGATGGACGATGCGGCAGCTTCTCGCGTTCCCGATGCCGTCTGGAGTTCCACCACGATGCGTTCGCCAGTTTTAATGGAGCGCTTGAGTTCATCGCACGTGCCCTGAGCCAACGCGCGCCCATGGTCCATGATCATGACGCGGTCGCAGATCTGCTCGACCTCCTCCATATAGTGGCTGGTATACACAACCGTCGCGCCTTCTGAGCGCAGTCGTTGGATGCCGGTGAGGATGGAGTTGCGGCTTTGGGGGTCGACGGCGACGGTGGGTTCATCGAAGAAGATGAGCTCTGGTTTATGGGCGATGCCGCAGGCGATGTTGAGACGTCGTAAAAGACCGCCAGAGAGCTTTCCGGGGCGAAACGCCGCGAATTCTTCCAGGCCAACAAACTCGATCGCCTCGTCCACCAACGTGCGGCGGCGCGTGCGGTCGCTTACGTAGAGCGAGCAGAAGTAATCGATGTTCTCGTGGACGGTGAGCTCGTTGATGACGGCGACCTGCTGCGGCACGACGCCGATGCGGCGCTTGAGGTCGTAGCGCGCAGGGTCCATGGGTTCGCCGAACAGCTGAATGGTGCCGCGGTCATACGCGAGAAGGGCGAGCACGCAGTTGATGCTGGTGGTCTTGCCCGAGCCATTGGGACCCAGCAAGCCAAAGATCTCGCCTTGGGTTACGTGTAGATTGAAGTGGTCGAGGGCGAGTAGGTCGTCATAGCGCTTGACAAGATTCTCTACGGCGATGATATCCATGGGTCCTCCGTATGGTCTCGCTGTCGATTGGTTCGCTGGCCCTTATGCTGCCTGAGGAGCGGGAATGTGGATAGTGACAATTGTCACGACCGCGTTTTGCTACCATACAAACCCATGGAGAGGATAGTTGACATAACGGTTGTGTATGCGTGCTGCGTGCTGTCGATGCTGCTTGCGCTGTGCTGTCCCGCTGCGACGTCGGCGGTTCTTGCGCTGTACGGCGGGTTGACGGGGTTGGCGTCCGTTGCCTGTTTTCTGGTATCTGTCATTTGCGTTTTGGGATGCGAATGGTCCGGCTGTGGCTGGCGCGCAGTCCTGCCCGCTGCGTATTGCGTGATCGCTGTGGCTGTGCCCGCCGGCGTCTTCTTTGTGCCCGCTGCGCTCTATGAGCTCATGCGGTCTGTGCATGAACCTTTGCCGTGGAAGGTTGCCCCTGCCGCTGCTCTTTTCCCCGCCGTCGCATTGGCGGCGCGTGGCGGTGTGGCGCCCGCATTGCTGCTGGTTGTTGCGGTAGCGGCTCTTGCGGCGCTTCTATCCATGCGAACCTGCGCGCTTACGGCCCAGCGCGACCTGACACGACGTACGCGCGACGATCTTGTTGAGCGCGAGCTTTGCGTGCGTGACGCTTTGGCGGCGGTGCGGGCGGCGCCCGGTGGCCCTGGCGTGACGGACGAGGGGGCCGCTGCAGGTGCTGGCGCCATTGCGGGCGCGTCTGCTGCCGCCGCCGCGGAGCCCGACGCCCGTCCGCGCGAGTTTGAATGCTTGACGGAGCGCGAATACGAGATTGTTCGCCTGGTGGCCGAAGGGCTCGACAACCACGAGATCGCAGCGGAAGCGTTTATCAGCGAAGGTACGGTGCGAAACCGGATTAGCTCGGTGCTTTCCAAGACCGGCTACAAGAATAGGACGCAGCTCGCGGTCGCTTGGTGGCGCTCGCGTTCGTTGTAGCGAGTCCTTTGCCCCGTTGATCAGCGCGCCTTTCGCCCGCCCGCCGCTATAGCTCCTTTTTAAAGAACACGTCCATCGTGGTGTGGGGGCTTCCCGGCAGCGGTCTATCGTCTTCAGCGTAGTCCAGCGCGCGGTACAGGGCGATGGCCGCCATAAGGTCATGATGGGTTTCCAGGTAGAGCGTGCTAAAACCGGCGCGGCGCGCAAAGTCTTCGACCGCGAGGGTGAGCGCGGTCGCGATGCCGCGTCGCTGCGCTTCGGGCGCCACGTAGAGCTTCTGCAGCTCCGCCGTGCCCGTCGCGCCGGCGACCGGTGACGCGCCCGCGCCGCCCACCACGGTTCCATCCAGTTCGGCGATAAAGTAGGCGCGATGCGGCGAGGCCAAGTAGTACCTGCTTAGGTTGTCGAGTTCGGGATCGAAATACGCCGTGCCCGGTCGGTCAAGACCGCATACCTCGAGGTTGTGCCGGATGATGCGTGCGATCGCCACGTCGTCGCGCGCCTCGATCGCACGGATAACCAGGCGCTCGTTTTGCTTATCGCGCTCGTCTTGCAATCGTTGCTCCCCCATATTCGCCTACTCAATCCCTGCGGGCCAGCGGTTGGCGGACAGGTCCACGCGGCCGTCTGCAAGAAAGCTCACGCCTTCTGCTTCCAGCAGTTCGCGCTGCGCTTCCGGGCCGCCAAAGGCGAAGCCGGGGGCGAGGCGACCGTCCGCGAAGACGATGCGATGACAGGGGATGATACCGGGGCGGGGGTTTACATGCAGGGCATAGCCCACGTAGCGTGCGCGGCGGGGCTCGCCAACCAGCTTGGCTATCTGCCCATATGTGGCGACCATGCCTTCCGGCACCTGCTCGACCATCTGGTAGACTCGCTCGAAGAATCCCTCTTTTGCTGTCGGTTCCATATATCTCCCTGCGATGAAGATGGTTTTGCGGCTAAGTGTATCGCATCACGGCGGCCGGGCGGTGGGGAGACCCCGCCCGTCGGCGTTCTCTACGCTTGGTAGAGCGGGGGCGGTTGCCAAACGGCATGTTGCCATGTAGTATCGTTCGATACTCACGACTGCTGTAGTCTTTCATATTTTGGGAAAGGGGAGCGTCACCATGCTTGCTTCCATGAGGATTTGGCTCTAGCCACGGTCGCGTGAGCGACCGGTCGCATTGCATTTCAACCGATCGCATCAAAAGGAAAAATCAATATGCATAAGAATGATCGCTCTTCTTGGAAGCGTTCCCTGGCCCTTGTCTGGCTGGGAGAGGCCTTTTCAGTTCTTACCAGCTCCGTGTTGCAGATGGGGCTTATCTGGCACGTCACGCTGACTACAGGCTCCGCTGGCGCCCTGTCGTTGGTGAGCCTCGCGGGCTTTCTGCCCATGGCGGTGCTCGGGGTGTTTGCCGGAACCATCGTCGACCGATCGTCGATCAAGCGGTTGATGATAGGCGCCGACCTCTTCATTGCGGGTGTGAGCTGCACGCTTGCGTTTGGATCGGCGGCGGGCGGTCTTCCCGTGTGGGCCGTCGCCGCGGTGGTGTTCGTCCGCGCCCTTGGCACCACGCTGCACACGCCGGCGTTCAACGCGTTGACGCCCATGCTCGCTCCGCCGGAGATGCTGGGCCGTCTTGCCGGCATCCAGCAGTTCATGCAATCCGGCAGCTATATCTTGGGAAACGCCATCGCGGCGGTTCTCTATCCCATGTTCGGTCTTACCGCCATGGTCGCGCTCGACGTCGCCGGCGCGGTGATCGCGAGCGTCGCCGTGGCTATATCGGGCGTGGAGACGCCGCGCGTCCACCGAGAGCAGGTGGATCAAGCGGGAGCCGGGGCGCTGCGCGGGTTCATGCGGGATACCGTCCAGGGCTATCGGGAGCTCAGGCGCCACGCCGGCTTGTTCGCCATGCTGTGGATAGGCTTTGCGTTCTCCGTACTGTTCAGTCCCATTTCCGCCTTGTTCCCGCTTATGACGTTCGAGCATTTCGGCGGCACCACTATGCAGTCAGCCGCTACCGAGATCGTCTTCTCGCTGGGCATGATCGCCTCCAGCGCGTGGATAGGCGCCACGGGAGGTTTCAAGCATCAGGGCGTTTCCTGCGTGCTGGCGATCGCCCTGTTTGGCGTCACGACGCTCGCCTCGGGCTTGCTGCCGGCATCGGACTTCGCCCTGTTCCTGGCGTTTACGTTCGCTATGGGGGTATCGTCCCCGTTGTATAGCAGCCCGCAGATGGCGCTTATGCAGCGCAAGGTCGATCCGGATTGCTTGGGACGAGTTTTTGGCCTGTACGGCGCGGTATGTAGCTGGGCCATGCCCGTGGGCCTCATCTTCTCAACTTTGTTCGCCGACTCAATCGGCGTGACGCGCTGTTTTGTTTTGGTGGGTGTGGCCATGATCGTCCTGGCGGCGCTTTCCTGGTCCATCAAGAGCGTCCGAACCATCGATCAGCATTAAGTTATGGCTGCTCCGTAAACGCAGAAAAGACCCCGCCACGTTGTATGTGACGGGGTCTTTTCCGAGGTACACCATTGGAATTGCCCAGAGGGGAGGGAGGCAATCCTTCTGACAGGACCCCTAATTTCATCGCCTGCGGGGTGGTTCCTGTCGTTGAGTTAACTATAGTAAACAGTTAGCTATAGGTAACTGGAAAAGATGCCCCTCACATTCTCTCCATAAGTTAACAAAGCTTACAAGTCGCTCATTCATTCCAAGTGCCGCTGTAACAGGTCGGTTCCACCGCGACGGGTCGGTAAGGCTAGAGTGCGGACGAGGGCTCCAAGTATTTCTCGACCAGTTCCTCGAAGGCACCGTCGTCGCCGGTGGATTCGAGTACGATGTCGCAGTAGGGGCGGACATCGTCCGTGACGTTGGCCACGCCCACGCCCAGTCCCGCGGCCTTGATCATAGCGAGGTCGTTGGCGGAGTCTCCCACGCCGATCACCTGGTCCATGGGGATACCCAGCATCTCGGCGAGCTTCTTTAGGCCGTAACCCTTGTCGATGCCGGCCGGCATGAACTCGAGGTAGCGTTTGGACGAGAACGTGATCTCGACGCCCAAGCGTTGCGCCATGGGTTCAAGCTCGCGTCCAAGCTGCTGCAGGCCCTCAAAGTCAGGATCCATAAAGATGAGCTTGACTATGTCGCGGCTGTCGAGGAAGGAGAGGTCCGCATGGTTGGCGCTGGAGAAATGCGTGACGCCGGTGATCTTCTCAAGATAGGTGCGCTCCGTCTCCGGCGCGTCGCACACGAAAACATGCCCGTCTGCCACGTTGACGTGCATGCACTTACCCAGCTCGCGTCCAAGGGCGTAGAGCTCCTCGGCGCACGCGCGGCCGATGCCGCAGCTGGTAAGGGGATTGGGGTCGCCCACGCGGTTGATGAAGCCGCCGTTGTACGAGATAACGTAGCTGCCTTCGAGCAGCGCTGGGTCAAGGTGGGCGAAGTTATCCATGATGGAGGAGTACCACCTGCCGCTGGACGGAACAAAGAGCACGCCCAACTCTTTCATGCGCTGCATCGCGCGGATGTTTGCCTCGGGAATCTGGTGGTCGTGGTCCAAGAAGGTCTCGTCCATATCAGTTGCTACCAGCTTGTACATGCTTCCCCCTTTACCTGCGCGCCCCGCGCGTCCAAAACACAAGCTGCCACGTGTGGCCGTACGTTCTCAATCTAGCAGAAACCCGTCCGCCTACCGGGTGCGAGGCGGACGGGCTTGTAAAGTTAGGAACAATATGGCGGGCGCTGGCTAGCGAGGGCGCTAGTACACCATGCCCATGGCCTGCTGCACCTCTGCGAGCGTGGCCTCGGCAATCTGGTTGGCGCGGCGGTTGCCCTCATGCAGCACGTCCTTGACGTAGCCCATGTCGCGGGCGAGTTCCTCGCGGCGAGCGCGGATGGGGGCGAAGTACTCGTTCACGCTCTCGGTGACGTACTTCTTGAGCTGGCCAGAGCCACCCATGCCGATTTCCTCCGCGATTTCGGCCTCCGTGCGGCCGGTGCAGATCGCGGCGGTGGAGAGCAGGCCGGATACGCCGGGACGCGCCTCGGGATCGAAGGTGATCATGCGCTCGCCATCCGTCTGGCTCTTCTTGATGCGCTTGGCGGTTTCCTCCGCGGTCATGGAGATGTTGATGGCGTTGCCGTAGGATTTGCTCATCTTGCGGCCGTCGAGGCCGGGCAGCAGCGGCGTGTCGGACAGCAGCGCGTCGACCTCGGGGAACACCTTGCCGTAGCGGTTGTTGAACTTGCGGGCGATGGTGCGGGTGAGCTCGATATGCGGCAGCTGGTCGCGGCCGACGGGGACCACGTTGCCCTTGCAGAACAGGATGTCGCATGCCTGGTGCACGGGATAGGTGAGCAGAAGGCCGGTGAGCTCGTGGCCGGACGCTTCCATCTCCGCCTTGACGGTGGGGTTGCGCTGCAGCAGCGCTTCGGAGACCAGCGAGAGGAACGGCAGCATGAGCTGGTTGCACGCGGGAACGGCGGAGTGCGTGTAGATCATGGTCTTATCGGGGTCCAGGCCGCATGCCAGGTAGTCAAGAACCATGTTGTAGACGTTGTCCTGGATGTTGTCGGTGGAGTCGCGATCGGTGATGACCTGGTAGTCGGCGATGAGCACGTTGGTGTGCACGCCCATGTCCTGCAGCTCCACGCGGCTCTTGAGCGTGCCGAAATAGTGGCCCAGGTGCAGGCGGCCGGTGGGGCGGTCGCCGGTGAGCATGGTGTACTTCTCGGGGTGCAGCGGCAGGTCGGCGCGGATCTGGTTGCTGCGCTCCAGGCTGACTTCGTAGCTGAGCTCGTTGGGCATGGCGGTCTCCTTTTTTGTCTTGTTGCGGCCATGGGGCCTGCATGGGCATTCGATCGGGCGGGCGCGAACCCGGTTTCTCGGCGCTTTGCGTCGGGTTGTCGGATGCGGCGCCGCAGGGATTAGCGCTTGGTCTTGCTGTGCGGGGTTGGGGCGGCGCCGGGTTTGCGCGGCTTGAGCTTGGCGATGCGCTCCTGGTGTTGGCGGCGCTCCGCCCTGACCTCGTCCGCAAACGCCTCGTCGTCTGGCGTGACGATCTCATCCTTCTTGGTCTTGGGGTTGTAATGATGACGCAAGACGGGCTCGAAGAGATGGAGCCTAAACGCGAAGGCGGCGGAGAGGGCGAGGAGCACCAGGAAGATGACGAAGCGCCAGAAGACCTCTACTTGGTTGATGGCGGCCGCGCCCAGGTTGAGCAGGATGCACCACAGGTA
>ERZ835762.829-NODE-829-length-24745-cov-15.743216_pt1 | contig 24745 bp, 26 predicted proteins | sample MGYA00519687_ERZ835762 | MGnify/ENA primary metagenome ERZ835762 (study PRJEB31850, sample SAMEA3708783) | human gut metagenome | biome: human gut; feature: human-associated habitat; material: faeces | place: China | collected 2014 ... | reverse complement strand
CTGAGACTCTCTTTATTTTGACGGAAATGTCAGAAAAAAGTTTGTTATAAAGTAACGGATAATACTGGGCATCATAGTCAGATATGCAGATGATGCAGTGATTGTGTGCAGAACAAGAAAGGATGCAGAATTAGCATTTGAGCATCTGAAAAGAATAATGACTAAGTTGAAACTGACGTTGAATCCGCAGAAAACAAAGATTGTAAATATGAATAAAGAGAGCTTTGATTTTCTTGGATTCCGTTACTAGAAGTTTGGTAAAACCAAAAGTGGACGGAAGTTGCCTTATATGATGCCTAGTAAAAAAGCGATGAAAAAGGTAAAGGATGCAATCAGAGTAATTACTTGCAGAAAATCATCCTATGAGGGTTTGGAGCAAAAAGTGGAGAAATTAAATCCGCTCATAAGAGGATGGAGAAATTACTTTCAGCATGGTAACTCAACAAAACGGTTTAAACAGCTTGATGAATACGTGTGGATGAAGCTATGGAGACGGGTGTATTACAGGCGAAAACAGAAGAAATATAGAGAGCATGTGCTGTATGGATTTCGAAAGTGGTATGCAACCAGTGGAATAGAGTACTTTTATTATCCAAATAAGAAAAGATATGTGACAGTCTTTTGAATGCTGTGGGAAGAAGATTATCGGAAAGCCGTGTGAGGGAGAACCTCATGCACGGTTTGAGGTGGCAGGAGATGGAAACGGAAACTACCGCGCCATCGCTTGACCCTACCCGAACACGCCTAGGCAACGAGGAAGTGTATAGCCGAACAGAAAGGGTGTCCATCGTGAGGTGGAATCTGAAGGAAGCTGTAGGTTATGAAAAGCTACACATTATGCAAAGTTGGCGATAGAAATCCTTATGAATAAAGGATTCTTTGGTTGATTTTTCTTTATACTCACTCATAAATGATGATTTTTAGTGCGTTATTTTTTTATAATCTTGATGGTATCCCTTATCTTTTAACTAAATTTTTCAACCAATTCCTGAGTTGAAAACATACTTAATAATCGCTTAAAGTTGTAAGCGATAAACATAGAGGCAGCTTCTGCATCAACATTTTCTATTTTTCGTCTCAAGAAAAAACTATATCCCAGAGCTCTCTTTACTGTTCCAAAAGGATGCTCAACGATGCATCTCCTTTGTTTGTAAATGTTGTTGTTATTCCAGGTTTCTTCATAAACAGCATCTAAAACACTTTCATGCTCCCATCTTTGGATTGTTCTTCCGGATTTTGATGAAGTACAACTATTTCGATATTTGCAATCAGCACAAGAGGAGCATTTGTATTTTTTATATTTCAGGCCATTCTTCGATGTATTTTCGAAGAAATCCAGCCGCTGACCTGTTGGGCAAATGTAAATATCCCGTTCGGGATCATACGTGAATTTTCCTTTCCGGAACTCATTATCTTTGGTACTATTATTAGCCTTTGCTTTTTTTATTAAGACAGTCATTCCATCATCTATGCAGTTCTTTATTTCGGTTCCATTATAATATCCAGTATCCGCAACAACAGTGCATTCTTCAATGTTCAACAACTCAGTTGCATCCTTAGCCATCACATAAAGCTGATTTTGATCGTTGATGTCATTTGTCGTAGAAATATCTATAATAAAATGATTTTGGGCATCGACAACGGATTGCACATTATAACAAATCTCTAGAGAGCCATTATTCTTCATTCGTCTGGAATCTGGATCAGTAAGACTTTTTTGCTCAAGTCCTTCATCTCTTAGTTCTTGTTTTTGCTGAATATACTGTTCCTTCAGTTCTTGATATGCTTTTAACTTCTCTTTGAATTCCGGTTCGCTTTGATTTTCTTTTTCAATAGCCATGAGATATGCATTTATCTGCTCATCTGCATAAGCGATCTTTTTCTCTAATCCACTTTGAGTAATGCAGTTGTGTTTGCTATTCTGTGCTCGAATCTTGGTGCCATCGATAGCTATAAACTTACCATCAATTAAACCCCATCCTTTCAGTATGAGTGATAGATTGCGAAGAATACTATGAAAGGCTTCACGATTATTTTTTACAAATCCAGCTATAGTTCCATGGTCTGGTGTGATTGCATTAATCAACCACATCAGTTCTAAATTTCGCTTGCACTCAGCTTCTAAAGCACGGCTTGATCTAACCTTATTAAGATAACCATAAATATGGAGTTTCAATAAATCGGAACGACGATATGGAGATTGGCCTCTATTATTTCCGCTGTATTCTATAAATCCTAATTCCATTAAATCTAAAGAGTTAACATAAGCATCAATAACACGAACAGGATTGTCTTTATCAATAAGATCATCTAATGATGCAGTTATCATTCTAGTTTGAGTTCTATCTGTTCCAACAATATATGACATAATCAAACCTCCTAGTTCCTATATCTTGTGATTTAATTATAGCATTTATTCTAATTGTTAGACAGTCTGACGCACGGTGGTGTGAGAGGTCGGGGAAATAATATTTCCCCTCCTACTCGATTATGTCATAGGACGTAATTTCCCATGAAACAAAAAAACTCCGCGGGGATCGACGTGCGGCGAAAGAGAATTTTGCTGCAAAAATGACCCGCCGCAGACGGAGAAGCTTTAATTGCTTTCTGTGACATTAAGTCAGAAAACAGTTTCTTATTGTGCCGATTAATGGTATACTGAGATTCAATTGAGAAATGAAGAAAAAGGAGTACTCAGCGTGAAAAAAGGCGATTATTGTGAAGCAGTGGTAGAAACAATTGAATTTCCAAACAAAGGAGTTCTGCATATAGACGGAGAAAGAGTAATTGTGAAAAATGCTCTGCCGGGACAGACGATCCGGTTTGTGATTAATAAAAAAAGAAAAGGCAAATGCGAGGGGCGCCTTTTAGAGGTGCTGGCTCCCTCTCCCCTGGAGCAGGCAGAAGGAACATGCCCTCATTTTGGTATCTGCGGCGGATGTCTTTATCAGAGTCTGCCCTATGAAGAACAGCTGAAGATCAAAGAGCAGCAGGTTAAGTCCCTTATCGACGGTGTCTGCAGTTCTTATGTGTTTGAGGGAATTAAGGGAAGTCCTGTATTTAAGGGGTACCGGAATAAAATGGAATTTTCCTTTGGAGATGAATTCAAGGACGGTCCTCTTGCGTTGGGAATGCACCGCAGGGGAAGCTTTTATGATATTGTAAACACACCGGAATGCCAGATTGTAAACCCGGATTTCTGTAAAATCCTGACCTACACTCTGGAATATTTTACTGAGAAAAAAGCGGGATATTATAAAAAGCTGCAGCATACGGGCTATCTTCGTCATCTGCTGGTGCGCCGGGCGGTAAAGACCGGAGAGATTCTGGCAGCGCTGGTTACTTCCGGACAGACAGAGACTCTGGAGGACGGAGAGGAGGCAATTCTGGAAGGATGGAAGAACGGTCTTCTGGCTCTTTCTCTGGAAGGCTCCTTTGCAGGAATTCTCCATATCCGCAACGACAGCCTGGCAGATGTGGTGCAGAGCGATGAGACAAGGATTCTGTATGGCAAGGATTATTTTTACGAGGAGCTTCTGGGACTGAAATTCCGTATTTCTCCCTTCGCCTTCTTCCAGACCAATTCTCTGGGGGCAGAGGTTCTTTATGAAACAGCACGCGGATATGTGGGCGAGACAGCAGACAAGGTTGTTTTTGATCTGTACAGCGGAACCGGAACGATCGCCCAGATTATCGCTCCGGTAGCCAGCAAGGTTGTAGGTGTGGAGATCGTAGAGGAGGCTGTGGAGGCTGCCAGAGAAAATGCAGCAATGAACGGACTTTCCAACTGTGAGTTTATGGCAGGGGATGTGCTGAAGGTTATTGATGAGCTGCAGGACAAGCCGGATCTGATTATTCTGGATCCGCCCCGTGACGGCATTCACCCCAAGGCGCTGGAAAAGATTATTGATTTCGGCGTAGATCGGATGGTCTACATTTCCTGCAAGCCGACCAGCCTGGCGCGGGATTTGGTGGTACTGCAGGAGCGGGGATATCAGGTGGAAAAAGTGTGCTGCGTAGACATGTTCCCATCTACAGCGAATGTGGAGACGGTGTGCCTCTTAGTTCTGAGAAATCCGGTGACACATATCAACATTGATGTGGATGTAGAAGAAATGGTGCAGGATAAAAGAGGACTGGCAACCTATGAGCAAATCAAGGATTATGTTCTGGAACACAGCGGATTGAAGGTTAGTAGTCTTTATATCGCACAGGTAAAACAGAAATACGGCATTATTGAGCGCGAGAACTATAATAAACCGAAATCCGAGGATGCCAGGCAGCCACAATGCCCACTGGAAAAGGAAAGAGCCATTACGGAGGCATTGAAACATTTTGGAATGCTATAAAATAAAGGAGGTGCTTCATGTATAACCCACAGCTTGAAACTTTTCTGCGCGTGGCGGATGCAGGCAGCTTCAACAAAGCCGCCGAAGAAAGCTACATCACGCCCACGGCTGTCATCAAGCAAATCAATCTTTTAGAAGAATCCCTCGGCGTGAAGCTCTTCGACCGTAGCAACCGGGGGCTGCAACTCACAAAAGCTGGGCGCTCTATGTACCAGGATGCAAAATATATCATCCAGTATTGCCGGGACTCCGTGACTCGGGCAAAAAACGCCATGCAGGAGGATGAGAATATCATCCGCATCGGTTCCTCGCCCATGACTCCGGCACAACTCCTGATGGAGCTCTGGTCCAGAGTTCAAACTCTGCACCCGGACATCAAATTTCAGATCGTCCCCTTTGAGAACACCCCGGAAAATGCGAGAGAGATCCTTGCAAATCTCGGAAAGAACATTGATGTAGTAGGCGGCATTTTTGATGAGACCATGCTGAACCTGCGTGGTTGTGCTGGGCTGGAATTGGTCAGAGACCCGTTCCACTGTGCTGTTTCCATTCACCATCGACTGGCAGCAAAGGATAAATTACAGATCACAGATCTTTATGGCGAAAATCTCATGTTGATGCACCGGGGATGGAGCCATTATGTGGATCAACTCCGAGATGACCTCTGGCAGCACCATCCGCAGATCCATATCGTAGATTTCGACTTTTACAACATGGATGTGTTCAATCGCTGTGAGAACACCAATGACGTTTTGCTGGCTATTCCCGGTTGGGCAACTGTCCATCCGCTTCTGAATGTAATCCCAGTGGAATGGAATTACAGCATTCCTTATGGCATTCTCCATTCCCCGGAGCCGACACCGACGGTACAGCGCTTTTTGGATGCAGCCAAAATCATCAGCAAAGAGCTGTACAACTGATTATAACCCAAAGGTATATACTGATGAACAAAGCGAGACTTCCGCGGAAGTCTCGCTTTTCTTATAATAATGGCAGAAAACAAAAGGTGGTCGATACCATGAAACCAGTCTCATACATGGCAATAGTTCTATGCGTCATGCTATTCTTGACCGGATGCAGCTCTGGCGCGGTAGACGAGGAAGTGAACGAATCCGTGCAAAATAAAACCGAACCCTTTACCCGCAATACAAAAATCGAAGATGTCATCAATGCTCCGTCCTTTGACGGCTTCGGGCGGCTGCTGTTTCCAACGGACGAGTATTATTACAGCGGCGACACTCTGGAAGAACTTCAACTGACCTACTACAGCCATATTGATCCAGACGAAACGGTGGAGATCGTGAACACCCTGCGAGAGCGGGCAGCGGACGGCCAAACCATCTTCTATGACATCTACACCGACGAGGAAAAGGCGGCTGAACCTGCCAAAGAAGATACAGGATTGTTTTTCTTCAAGGGAGTCCCCGGCGAGAAGTTCACCATCTGCAATGCAGGCGGTGCCTTTGCCTATGTGGGGGCCATGCAGGACAGCTTCCCTCATGCGCTGGAGCTTTCCAAAAAGGGCTACAACGCCTTCGCTCTCATTTATCGCCCCGGCGCACAGACCGCCTGCGAGGACTTGGCAAGAGCCATCCGCTTTATCTTTGACCATGCGGACGAACTGGAAGTGGACACCGATTGCTACTCCCTATGGGGCGGCTCAGCGGGAGCGCGAATGGCGGCGTGGCTTGGGTCTTACGGTGCAGAAGCCTTTGGCGGCGGTAATCTGCTCCGTCCCGGTGCGGTCATCATGCAGTACACAGGACTGAGCGAGTATTCCGAAAGCGATCCGCCCACCTATGCCTGTGTCGGTGACAGGGACGGCATCGCCAACTGGCGGGTCATGCAGGCGCGACTCGAAGCCATGCAGCAGGCCGGGATCGATACGGAGTTTCATGTGTATTCCGGTCTGGGGCACGGCTTTGGACTTGGGACTGAAACCAGCGCCGAAGGCTGGATCAATGATGCCGTTGCCTTTTGGGAACAGCAAATGAAAAAATAACATTCAGAAAGGATGCGTTTTTATGAACAACTTTATTTTTGAAAACAAGACCAAGGTGTATTTCGGCAAGGGCGGCGTGAAAGAGTACCTCGGCAGTCTGCTGGGGAACTACGGCGAAACCGTCATGCTGGCCTACGGCGGCGGCTCCATCAAGCGCAATGGCGTGTATGATGAGATCATGGGCATTCTGAACGCCGCCGGCAAGCGTGTCGTGGAGTTCGACCGCATCATGTCCAACCCCACCTATGCCAAGGCGCAGGAGGGCGCAAAGCTGGCGCGTGAAAATCACGTCGATCTGATTCTCGCCGTGGGTGGCGGCAGCGTTTCCGACTGCTGCAAGGTCATCTCCGCACAGGCGAAGCTGGACGAGGACATTTGGGAACTGGAGAACACCAAGCACACATTCCCAACGGAGTTTATCCCCCTCGGCACCATCGTTACGGTGTTCGGTACCGGCAGCGAGATGAATAACGGTGCCGTCATCACCCACGAGGAAAAGAAAATCAAGGGCGCCCTTTGGGGCGCACAGGCGGATTTTGCCTTCCTCGACCCCAGCTACACGCTGACTGTTCCCATGAAGCAGGTTATCTCCGGTGCCTTTGATACCCTGAGTCACGCCATGGAAACCTACTTCGGCAAGCCGGATGAAAACAATCTTTCCGATGACTTGGGCGAAGCCGTCATGCGCAGCGTCATCCGCAACATCCGCGTTCTGCTGACCGACCCGGAGAATGATGACGCAAGAAGCGAGCTGGCCTGGGCGTCTGCGATGGCAGAGAACGGCGTTCTGAAGATCGGAAAAGTCACGGACTTCCAGTGCCATATGCTGGAGCACCAGTTGGGCGCGTACACCAACTGCAACCACGGTGCAGGTCTGGCGGTGATCCACCCCGTTCTGTACCGCCATATCTACAAGTCCGGCGCGGCGCGGTTTGCACGGTTTGCGCAGAATGTCTGGGGTGTCGCACCCAAGGGCAGCATTGAGGAGACGGCTGCTGCCGGTATCGACGCGCTGGCTGCGTTCATCAAGGAAATTGGTCTGCCGACCAGCTTTGCAGAGCTGGGTATCCCCGATGACACCGATTTTCGCGCCATCGCGGATTCCACCGTTCTCACCCCCGGCTGCTGCAAGAAGCTGAGCCATGAAGAGATTTACGAAATTTTGAAGGAGTGCAGGTGACCATGAAGAAAATCACAGCAGGCAGAGATATGCTTGGTGAATTTGCGCCGAAGTTCGCACAGCTCAATGATGATGTTCTTTTCGGTGAGGTTTGGAGCCGGGAAAGCGAGCTTTCCGCACGCGACCGTTCCCTCATCACCGTGACAGCGCTGATGGCGCAGGGGCTGACGGATACCTCTTTCGGACATCATCTGCAAATGGCCAAGGAAAACGGAATTACCCGCAGCGAAATTGCGGAGATCCTGACACACGCCGCATTTTATGCGGGCTGGCCGAAGGCATGGGCAGCATTCCGCATGGCAAAGGACATCTGGGCAGACGAGGAAAGCGCCGACGAAAAGCAGCGTCATCAAAACAGCATGGTATTTCCCATCGGAGCGCCCAATGACGGTTTCGCACAGTATTTCAGCGGGCAGAGCTATCTTGCGCCGGTCTCCACGGAGCAGGTCAAAATCTTCAATGTGACCTTTGAACCCGGCTGCCGTAACAACTGGCACATCCACGAGGCAGATAAAGGCGGCGGACAGATCCTCGTCTGCGTAGCCGGACGCGGTTACTATCAGGAATGGGGCAAGGAACCACAGGAGCTGTACCCCGGCGATGTGATCAACATTATGCCCGGTGTAAAGCACTGGCACGGCGCTGCGCCGGACAGCTGGTTTTCCCATCTGGCTGTGGAAGTACCTGGAGAAAACTGCCGCAGTCAGTGGTGTGAACCAGTGAGTGAAGAAGAATATCAAAAACTGAAATAAGGAGCATTGCTATGAGTATTTTATTTATCAACGGCAGTCCCAACAAAAACGGGAACACCGCCGCACTGGCGGCAGAGCTGCTGAAAGATCACGAATATGAGACTTTGAACCTTACGGACTACACCATTGGTGCATACGGCCAGAACCTCCCCGGCGACGGGCTGGATGCTGTCATTGGTGCCATGAAGCAAGCGGACACCATTGTCATCGGCTCGCCGCTTTACTGGCATAACATCTGCGGCAGCGTGCGCAACGTGCTGGATCGTTTCTACGGCAAGGTGGAGGACGGCGAACTGTCCGGACGCAAACTGTATTTTGTGTTTCAGGGCGCAGCTCCGGAAAAATGGATGCTGGAGGCGGGCGAGTACACGATGAAGCGCTTCGCCGGCCTCTACGGTATGACCTACGGCGGCATGGCGACCAATGAAAACGAAGCCACGAAACTTGGAAAGAACATTTAAGGAGGAATCTTTTATGGAATACGCATCTCTCAATAACGGCGTGAAAATGCCCATGGCCGGTATCGGCACCTTTCTTCTGACCCCGGACGAGGCGGAGGCCTCCTGCGTCAGTGCCTTGCGGAATGGCTATCGCCTGATCGACACAGCTAACGCCTATGTGAACGAAAAGGCAGTTGGCCGCGCTATGAAGAAGTCCGGCTTGCAGCGGGAGGAGATTTTCCTCGAAACCAAGCTGTGGCCCAGCTTCTATGAACAGCCCGACGCAGTGGACAGGACTCTTGCCCGTCTGGACACTCCCTACATTGACCTGCTGCTGATCCACCAGCCCGCGGGCAATTATGTGGCGGGCTACCGTCAGATGGAGAAGGCGTACAAGGAGGGCAAGGTGCACGCCATCGGTCTGTCCAACTTCAAAAAGGAGCAGATCGAGGAGATTCTCTCCCTCTGTGAAGTAAAGCCTACCGTCTTGCAGACCGAGCTGCATCCCTATCATCAGGAGTCGGAACTAAAGGCGTTTCTGAAAGAGAATGGCATCGTGCCGCAGGCGTGGTATCCGCTGGGTCACGGCGACAAGGCGCTGCTTCAGGAGCCGCTGTTCGCCCAGCTCGGCGCGAAGTACGGCAAGTCCGCGCCCCAAATCATTCTCCGCTGGCACATTCAGAGCGGCAACATCGTCATCCCCGGCTCCAAGAATCCGGAGCATATCAAGTCCAACTTTGACCTCTTTGATTTTGCCTTGACCGATGATGAAATGGCGCAGATTGCCGCCTTGAACCGCAATGTGCGCTACTACACCAGCACCCCCGAAATGCTGAAAAAGTACGCTGAAATGGTTCCGCCCGTAGACGAGCAGAAGTAAGCAGACACAGCGGAATCGGCGGCGTTTATGCGATAAGGAGAACGAATATGAAACACAACCACAGACTTGCTGCGCTGTTCCTGTGCGGCATCATGAGCCTCTCTTTGCTGGCGGGCTGCGCCAGTAACACAGCAGATGCGGACAACTCGCAGAACGATAACGCCCAGACGACCGAAGACGGCATCAAAGCACTATACCTTTCAGAGCAGGGCATTTTCTCCGCGGGCGGTATTACCGTGACCTCCGACGGAACCTTTGACCCGGAGAACCAGTGGGAGGAAACCGGAGCCGGTCAGACCGCCCATGTGGATCACGCCAATGTACTTTATCAGATCCCCGCAGAGGAAACCGGGCTTCCCATGGTGTTCCTCCACGGTTACGGCCAGTCCCGCATGGGCTGGATGACTACCCCGGATGGCCGGGAGGGGTGGTCGGAGATGTTTCTTCGCAAGGGTCACGGCGTATTCCTCATTGACGAGCCCCGCCGCGGCGAAGCAGGTGCAACCTCGGTCAGTGGTGACATCAGCACCAAGACGCTGGATCAGCGCTGGTACACTCAGTTCCGCATTGGCCGCTGGGAGAATGGTGAGTCCGTTGTCAACGAAGGCTCTCAGTTCCCCAACGATGCCGCTTCCGTGGATCAATTCTTCCGCCAGATGACGCCGGACACCGGTATGACCTCTGACATGGGCGGCGATTTTGACAATGAGATCGTGGCAAAGGCCGTAGCCGCCACCATTGACGAGGTATATGAGCGTACAGGCAAGAACTCCATTCTGGTGACTCACTCTCAGGGCGGCGGCCCCGGCTGGACGGCAGCCCGCTACACCGACCATATTGCCGCCATTGTCGCCATTGAACCCGGCGGGGCCCCAGGCGCGGACAGCGAGGACTTCAAGGCCGTGCTGGAGAAGAACATCCCTGTTACCATGTACTTTGGCGATTATATCGACAACGGTGATCCGGCGATTCAGGCAACTATGATGTGGCAGGCCATGCGTCAGGCGTGCTATGACTTCCGTGACGCTTACAACGAGCAGGGCGGTAACTGCACCGTGGTGGATCTCCCTCAGGAAGGCATCACCGGCAATGACCACTTCATGTTCCAAGACCTGAACAACGATGTGATCGCGAATCACATTGAAAATTGGATTCAGGAAAATGTGAAATAAAAGCGATAGGAGGATGATCTTATGAAAAGCGTTCAAAAATTCGGCAGCCTGCTGTTGGCTGCGCTGATGATCCTGTCTTTGACCGCCTGCGGCAGCAAGACGAATAATACCCCTGCACAGACACCGTCCAATGACACACCCGCTGAAAGCACCCCGTCGGAAACACCAGATGATGCCACGGCAGGCGATTCGGACAGCACCACCTCCGGCGGCAAGGTGCTGGTGGTCTATTACTCCGCCAGCGGCAACACCAAGCGTGTGGCCGAGGATATTGCCGAAACCGCAGGCGGCGACCTCTTTGAAATTACCCCCACGGAGCCGTACACCTCCGATGACCTGAACTGGACCAACAGCGACAGCCGGGTCAGCCGGGAGCACGATGATGAATCCCTGCGGGATGTGCCTCTGACCACCACGGAGGTGGAGAACTGGGACGATTACGACACTGTATTCATCGGCTATCCCATCTGGTGGGGCATCGCGGCATGGCCTGTGGACAATTTTGTGAAGAATAACAATTTCTCAGACAAGACGGTCATTCCGTTTGCAACCTCTTCCTCCTCCGGCATGGGCCAGAGCGGTACGCTGCTTGAAGAAATGGCGGGCACCGGCGACTGGCAGGACGGTCAGCGATTCTCCAGTGGCACCAGCCAGAGCGATGTGGCCGATTGGGTCAGCGGCCTTGGCCTGAACGGTTGATTAACCGAGTATTTCCTCGGAAGGAGGGCAAGGTATGCGAAAAATGTTAGCGGATTTACTGGCAGGAGTTCTGCTGCTCTCCGGCTGTACGGCGCAGGCGGCGGCAAAAAGTGACGATACTGCCGCCGTCGCGCAGCAGCCTGCGGAGAACGCCGCCGTACAGGGCGGCTTCACCGAAAACCAGACGATGGACGGTGCGGATGGCATCATCCATTTCAGCTACTATCTGCCGGACGGCTATGACAGCGCAAAGACTTATCCCCTCATCGTGGCTATGCCGGGGTATGGGGAGATGTGGTTCGGGGAGGATTCCGCAGGCAGCAACCTTCGCTGGAACGGCGTGCAGGCGTGGACGAAGCTGTCGGAGCCTGTGATCCTTGTTTCCGGTCAGCTTACCGATTGGGGCGCAAAGTCCGCACGGCAGGCCAACGAACTGGCGGAGTACATGATCGACCACTTTTCAGTGGACACCAGCCGCGTCTATGCCGCAGGGTATTCGGCTGGCGGCGAAACCATGTCTCAGGCGGTGGCCCTGCGCCCCGACCTCTACGCCGCCTATCTCCACGGCGCTTCTCAGTGGGATGGCAGCTATGCACCCATTGCGGAGAATAGTGTGGCAATCTATATCTACATGGCCGACGGCGACGAGTATTACGGCAGCGCCAAGGCTCGCTCGGCCTACGAAAATCTCCACGAAGCCTATGAAAACGCCGGTTGGAGCGATACCGACATCGACAAAGTTCTGCGTATCGAAACACCCGACAACGCCTTCTTCAACGAAAAGGGCATTTATAACTACCACGGCGGAGCCAATGTGGTCTTTGACGACCCGGATAATTTGAACTGGGTAATCTCTCACAGCAAAGGATGAGAACATGAAACCAATTCTCAAAATAAAAATCGCCGTAGATGTGGCCATGTCGGTGTCCATGCTGCTTCTGATGGCCTACGGTCTTGTGGGCGAGGCAGCCCACGAGTGGACCGGTATGGGAATGTTCGCTCTGTTCGTGGCACACCATGTTTTGAACCGCCGATGGATTCAAGCTGTGCCGCGGGGGCGCTACACGCCCCTGCGCATCGTGCAGACGGCACTGGCAGGGCTGATTTTCCTGTGCATGGTCGGCTCCATGATCAGCGGCATTGTGCTGTCCCGCCATGTGTTTGCGTTTCTCCCTAAGCACGGTGGCTATGAATTGGCCGGAAAGCTGCATATTCTCTGCGCCTTTTGGGGCTTTGTGCTGATGAGCCTGCATTTGGGAATGCACTGGAATATGCTTCTGACCATGGCACGGAAGCACTTGCAGCCGAGCAAAATACGCACATGGGCGCTCCGAATTGCCGGATATTCTTTCGCCATCTACGGAGTCGCGACCTTCGTTCGCCGGGATGTGGGACTTTACCTGCTGCTGAAAAGCCATTTCGTGTTCTTTGATTATTCCGAGCCGCTCATCGCTTTCCTGCTGGACTATCTGGCGGTGATGGCTATGTTCGTATTGATCGGGTGCATCATATCAATACCATTGAAGGGACTACCCGCTTTTAACGCACATAAGGTGCGATGAAAAACGCTGCAATTCTCATCCAATCATTAGGATGAGAATTGCAGCGTTTTTCTGTTTTCAAGCTATGCGATCAAGCTGCATTTCGCAGTTTGTATATGCACTGGAGAGGAAAATGAGGGATTTCAAAGGGAACATCCCTTTGACGCTGGGTTTCCAATAGGGGTGCGAGCATCCCTGTTGGCACACGATTTTCCGCAGGAAAGTCTAGTGTGTTATACCTTTGCTTCCGGCTGACGCGGGAAAGGGGTTGACGGCGTACTCAGCAATGGGGCAGAGTGTGGCGGCAAACGCTTTTTCGCGGCAGTAGGACAGGCGGGTTTTGTGACGTGAGTTGCGGCACAAATGCAGGATTTTTGAGAAACAAAATCCGCCTGTCCGGAAAAGGAAGCAGAGGTATATAAAAGCCTTCGTCCCACCGCAGCGCTGCCTTTGTTTCAGCGTTTCTTCCGCTTTCCCTTGCCGTGGGTCATGGTCGTTTTCCCACGCTGGCTGATGGGAGTTTTCAGGTGCTTGGACAGCTTTAGTACCTCGATCAAGTTGACAAATTGTTCCATTGTGATGGCATCGTAATCAATCCCCAATGTGGAAAGCAATGCTTTCGCTTTCTTTTCCTCGGAGCTTCCCTCAAAGTTCATCGCATCCTGTAACTGATCCTGCATAGTTGCTGCAAGGGAGATTTCATCCGCCGTCATGGTGTCGGGGCGGTGTTCACTCCGAATGTCACGAAGGATACCTTTCAGATCATCCGCAATCAGGCTTCCGAAATATTCATCTTCCCGAATCTGCGCCACTTCTAATGTCCGCAGATGCAGGTCATTTTCTTCGCCGCCATTTTTCATCAATGCCATCTGCCGGACAGCTTCCAGCACGGCATTCATATCGTTGACCCGCATATCCGCGATCCGGTCAACGTAAATCTCAGCGTCCAGCATGAACCGCTGGAAATCCTTGTGGCAGATCAGCTCCGACAGCAGCCGGTGGTTGAACTTGCCCGCTTTCAATACATCAATCGAAGCATCACTCAAATGCAGCTCATGCAGAGCTGTGTTTGGGTGATTTTTTGTTTCCGTCCGTCCCATCAGATAGTCGCAGGAAACACCGTAATAGTCAGCTAGCAACAAAATGCTGTACGGGCTGATGTCCTTGCCGTTATCTGATTCATATTTGCCAAGTGCGGATTTCGAGATACCCACCTCGGCGGAAAGCTGCTCTAAGGTCAGCTTTCGCTCTACTCGTAAATCTTTCAACCTCTCTCCGATTGTCAGCTTGACTTGCATACAGCAGTCTCCTTTTCCATTTTTCTGTATTATATCATGCTTTTCCGTTTTTGTCTCAAAGCGTGGAAAAATCCTACTTTCATCCGACTTTTCCTACCTCTTGGATATACGGGAAAGAGCCTGTTTTCTTACTAAAATTTAGACGTAAACCACGCAGCACCTTGAAAATTTCATGATCGTCCGATGAGGATATGCTTCCGGAGAAGTATCGCATTCCGCGTACCAAGGAAGAGGCAACGCCGGGGTAAGGACTCGGGCAGGAACGGCATTGGGTAGAACGGCGAAGTTCAATTATTTTACAGGAGGAAACAGGTATGGATTTATTTACACAAATCAAGATGGGAGTTTCCGTAAAAGAGGCTGCCGAATACTACGGATTGGAAGTAAACCGTGGCAACATGGTCTGCTGCCCCTTCCACGCCGACCGTACACCCAGTATGAAGCTGAATGAGGATTACTTCTACTGCTTCGGGTGCGGAGCCCACGGCGATGTGATCGACCTTGTGGCAAAGCTGTTCAACCTGAGCAGCTTTGACGCAGCGAAAAAGCTGGCGTATGACTTTGGGATCGACCCGGACAAGCCCCCGGCTGCGGCAGCGCTGCGGAAACCGAAATATCCGCTGGCAAAGGCGTTCCAGAGAGAGGGGCTGCATTGTCAGCGGGTATTGTGCGATTATCTGCATCTTTTGGAGCGCTGGAAGGTGCAGTGCGCACCCAAAGCACCAGATGATACCATTGACGACCGCTTTGTGGAAGCCTGCCAGATGCTCGATTATATCGAGGATCTGGCAGATATTTTAACCTTTGCGGAGTTGGAGGTTCGTGTGAAAACTGTGGATATGCTTCAAAAGGACGGCATGATCGACCGACTGGAAGAACGCCTGAAACGGACGGAAAAGGAGGTGGATGCCCGTGACGAAACGGAGATCAGCTAATTTAGACGTGCCCATCTGGTTTGACGGCACAAATATCAATGAGGCGCTGTTCTGTGATGAATTTCTGAGCAGCCGGAAAATCATCTTTGCCGATGGTGCTTTCTTCACGCCGGATGGCAGGGTGACCGACGATCTGCCGCTTCGTGGCGAAATCTATGAGAAACTGAAATGCTGCGCCGTGAACAATATCCCCCGCAAAATCACCAACATTCTGGAAGTGATGAAGCTGGCGGCTCATGTGGAGGACTTTGCACCGGAAGCCGATAGAATCCATCTGGCAAACGGTACTTTGAAGCTGGACGGCAGCTTTACCGAGGGCAGACCGAACATTGTGCGGAGCAGACTGCCGGTGGCATACCGCCCTGACGCATCGGCTCCCGTCCAGTGGCTTTCTTTTCTGGATGGGCTTCTCTATACAGAGGACATTCCAACCTTACAGGAGTTTATTGGCTATTGCCTGATTCCCAGCAATAAGGGGCAACGCATGATGGTGATTAAGGGAAACGGTGGTGAAGGAAAATCACAGATCGGTGCTGTGCTGGTTGCGCTTCTCGGCAGCAACATGAAGGATGGCAGCATCGGCAAAATTTCTGAAAACCGCTTTGCCCGCGCCGACCTGGAACACATTCTGCTGTGCGTGGATGATGATATGCGGATGGAAGCACTGCGGCAGACCAACTATGTCAAGTCCATCGTGACCGCCCAAGGTAAGATGGATCTGGAACGCAAGGGCAAGCAGAGCTATCAAGGGTGGATGTTTGCCCGCCTGCTGGCGTTCTCCAACGGCGATCTGCAAGCGCTATATGACCGGAGCGATGGATTTTACCGCCGACAGCTTGTGCTGACTACAAAGGAAAAGCCTGCGGGACGGATAGATGATCCTGACCTTGCCGAAAAGATGAAAGCCGAAGCCGAGGGGATTTTCCTCTGGGCGTTTGAGGGCTTGAAGCGGCTTGCCGCCAACAACTTCAAATTCACGGAAAGCCAGCGCACACGGGATAACCGGGAGGCAGTGAAGCGAGATAACAATAACGTCTTTGATTTTTTGGAATCAGAGGGCTATATCCGGCTGAAAGCAGACTGTACCATCAGCTCAAAAGATTTATACGAAATTTACCGGATGTGGTGCGAGGAAAACAATCTGATACCGCTAAAGCGCCGCAGCTTCAGTGAGAGTGTGATTGCGAACCAGAACAAGTACAATCTGGAATATTGTAACAAGATCACGAATGCCGCCGGTCGGCGGGTATGGGGCTTCTTCGGGATTGAAGCGGTTGCCAGACCCAATATAAACGGTTTTTCTGATGTCTCAGAGCGTACGTACGTACCGGAGGAATGGCGATGAATTTTCTCGACGTCGTGCCGTGTACGTATGTACGCAGCGTTTCTCCTCAAACACCGCCATATGAAAAAACTGCTGGGTTTACTGCTATATTTTGGGGTGAGAAATCAAGCCATGTGAAATTCGCAAATTATTTGACTGATGGCAGAAATGATTTCACGGAATCGCGCTTCTCGGAACAGCAAAGCAGATGCGCGGAAACATGGGAAATCACACGGTTTAGAGCAAAGCCACACGGAACAGAAAAGTCGATAGGTGTTACCTGTGAACAGGACATCATAACGGCGATTCTGAACGGATTTGATGGCAACAGAATTTTTCACGATGCAGCGAAGCGGATGCGCCGAATGGCGTGCTGGCTTCGCTTTTTCATCATCTGAATTTTGGAGGGAATTTGAATATGAGTGTACGCAATGAAATCAAGGCGCAGATCGTCCGCGCCGGTTTTACGATGCAGGAGGTTGTTGATCTGTTGCATGATGAATATGGCTGGTCGGACAGTGTTTCCAATCTGTCCGCAAAATTGCAAAGGGAGAGCATCCGCTACAAGGAGGTCGTGGAGCTGGCCGACGTGCTGGACTGCGACATCGTGTGGGTGAAGCGAGGGGAGCGCCGATGAAAGCACAGTACGCCATTCTCCGCTTTGCCAAGTACAAGGGGCCGGAAATCGGCCACATCGAGTCCCACAACGAGCGTACCAAGGAGAAGTACGCCAGCAACCCCGACGTGGACACGGCGCGCAGCCACCTCAATTTCCATCTGGTGACGCCGAAGCGCAAATACCGCGCCGAGGCGGAAAAGCAGATCGCGGAGGCAGGCTGCCGCACGCGGTCGGACAGCGTGCGCGTGGTGGAGGCGCTGGTGACTGCCAGCCCGGAGTTCTTTAATGGCAAGAAAAAGGGCGAAATCAGGGCCTATTTTCAGGAGGCGCTGGGTTTTATCCAAGAGCATCAAGACCCGAAAACGATCATCTCCGCCGTGGTGCATATGGACGAGAAAACGCCCCATATGCACCTTTGCTTTGTCCCGCTGACGGAGGACGGACGACTCAGCGCCAAAGAAATTGTCGGCAACAAGAAGAAACTGACGCAGTGGCAGGACAGGTTTTGGGAGCATATGGTCAAGAAATATCCCGATCTGGAGCGCGGCGAAAGCGCCAGCGAAACCGGACGAGACCATATCCCGCCGCGGCTGTTCAAGGAGGCTGTCCATCTGAACCGGATGAAGGAACAGATACTGAAACTGATGACAGATACCAAGCTTCTTAATAAAAAATCGAAAATGGAAGAGCTGGAGACATTGTTGGATAAATATGTTCCGGCAACAGAAGCTCTGCGGACGAAGCTCAGAAAGTATGATAAGGCGTACAAAGCGCTTTCTGATGAGAACAGCGCACTGGAAGCGGAATTACAAACAGCAAAAGATGCCAGCAAGGAAAAGATTGCGGACAGACTGAAATACGGAAAAACGGAGCAGGAGCTTTGTGAGCTTCATGCTCTGATAGACAACATACCACCGGAAATTGTAGCTGCTTATAGGAGAAAAACAACAGGATTGCAAAACGAACGTTGAGGATAGCTTATGAACAATGAATTGATGAGAGACGAAAACTTCATTCGTTGTTCTACGATGATCGCCGAACTGCTGATGAAGTATAAATCTATGGAAACAGAAGAAGACCAAGAGGGCTGGATGCAAGAAGGGGCATCCAGCCCTCTTCTTTTTTTACTGCGTCTATTGAAAAGTTTTCTGTCATCGTTTATACTGTTTGAAGTAGATGTTTATTACTGACAAAACAGAATGAAGGAGGTACCGTCCATGGAAAATGCATACATATATACACGTGTTTCAACTTTGATACAGGTGGACGGTTTTTCTCTTGAGGCACAGGAAGCAGAAATTAGAGCTTTTGCGGAAGCACGCAAGATCAATATTGTCGGGAAATATACGGATGAAGGTAAATCCGGAAAGAATGCCGAGCATCGTCCTGCCTTTACGCAGATGATGGAGGATATTCGGAGCAAGAAGGACAACATTCGTTATGTTCTTGTTTTTAAGCTTTCCCGTTTTGCCAGAAACACCAGTGACACCGCAAAGTACCTTCAGGAGCTTTCAAGCTATGGAATTGGTCTTTTGGGGATCAAGGACGGAATCGACACTTCAACCGTTACCGGCAAGATGATTGCAAATATTATGGGAGCTGTTGCGGAAGTCGAGCTTGAGAACATTCATGAACAGACGCTTGCCGGAAGACAGCAAAAAGCCAGAAACGGTCTCTGGAATGGAGCGCAGGCCCCGTTTGGATATTCTTTGAAGGATAAAAAGCTAATGATATATCCGAAAGAAGCGGAAACGGTCAAGGAGATTTTCCGGCTCTACACAGAGGAAGGGCAGAGCATCAGCTACATTGCAAAGAAACTTAATGATGAAAACATCCAGCGTGAGCAGCGCGGAAATGTAAAAATCTCTGGCTTTACAGACAGAACCGTCCGTATCATTCTCAGTAATCCGGTTTATGCAGGCATGATTTCCTACGGTCGCCGCCATACGGTAAAGGTTGAGGGAAAGAACAATGAAACAAAGGTCGTGAAGCAAGACGATGAAAGCAAAATTATCCTTGTGGATGGCGTACATGAACCGATTGTAAGCAAGGAGACATTTGCAAAAGCGGAAGAGCGTCTGAAAAAAAACGTTGCCCATCGAAAGACCAGAAGTGACAGTACGACCGTTTATCCACTGACTGGTCTGATCAGATGTCCGGACTGCGGAAAAAACATCTTTGGTTATACTGCGCCGCCAAGGAAAAAGAAAAACGGAAAAGAAGGTTATTATCCAAGATATATTTCCTATCGGTGCATATCCGGAAGAGACAGAAACGGGATTAGCTGTTCTCTTGCCAACAAGTATTATAGCGGCACCAAACTGGAAACCGAGGTGAAAGAGGTTATATCCTCCATGGTGACAATCCCGGAGTTTGTAGAGCTTATTTCTCAAAAGATTGATATCCAGACAGATGTAAATTCTCTGCGGAAGAAGCAGACAGCAATCCGAAATGAGATCACCAAATATAACGGCAATCTGCTCCAGACCGAAAAGAGACTGACGGAGCTTGACATTGCGGATAGGCACTATCAAAATAAAGTAGACAGTCTGAATCGTATTCTGGATGACCTGTATGAAAAGATCGAGGATGCACAGACAAGACTTGATGAAGTAGATCAGGAAATCGCTATGGTTGAAAAATCTGCCATGACGAAGAAATCCATCTTTGAAATGCTGGAAGGCTTCAGCAAGTACTACGATGTCATGTCGCCGGAGGATAAAAAGGCATTGTTGCAGGCTATGGTTTCGTTTATAGAGCTGTATCCGGAAAAGCGGGATGACAAGCATCTGATAAAGACGATACATTTCACCTTCCCTGTTACTTACGATGGTGAAAGCGGAGCATTATTTGTCAGAACTAATGAACGGCAAGTTGAGACGGTTGTCTTGCTTTCCAAGGGTGAGGTCGACTCGAAGAAAATACGGGTGGAGTTCTCGCTGGAGGATATGGATATGTCGGAGTTCCAGGATGGAGCTACCTATCCACAGATTAAGGAGTATGTTTTGGAGCATACAGGGTTAAAGGTATCCAGTCTTTATATTTCTCAAGTTAAGAGAAAATGTGGACTGGAAGTCGGCAAAAACTATAACCTGCCCAAATCGGTAGATTCCAAGCAACCCCAATGTCCGCCGGAAAAAGAGAAAGCAATCCGAGAAGCATTGAAGTATTTTCAGATGATTTAGCCCGAAGTACAAGAAATAAAAAACCGAAGCAACCCTTCTTTCATGGTGTTGCTTCGGCTTTTTTATTGTTTGGCCTTGTACTCTTCGCCCCAATTCCATAGGGAATCCAGAACGGGCTTCAAGCTGTAGCCCAGATCGGTTAGTGTGTACTCTACACGGGGCGGTACCTCTGCATAGACCTTGCGGCTTAACAGCCCGCTTTCCTCCATATCCCGAAGCTGTGCGGTCAACACCTTCTGGGACACGCTGCCGATGGATTTCTTCAATTCCCCAAAGCGTTTGGTTCCGGGCATCAGGTCTCGCAGAATCAGAACTTTCCATTTGTCACCGATCAGCATGAGGGTGGTTTCCACCGGGCAGGCAGGTAAATCTTTTGCCGGGGTTGCTTCGATTGTTTTGATATCTTCCATATTATCCTCCAATAGTTTCTTTTTGGTGACTACGGCACAATATTGTGCTTACTTTACGAATTGGCTCTACGGCGTTATTATAATACCAGCGAAAGGAAAAAGCAACCTTTCCCAAACAAAATACGCTTTGGAGGTAATTATCATGAAAAAAGTCGCCCAGTTTTTGCAGGAAAACCCCGTTCAGTATCTCGCCACCGTTAGCCTTGACGGTAAGGCCAAGTGCCGCCCCTTTATGTTCAGCTTCGAGAAGGATGGCAAGCTGTGGTTCAACACCGGCAACTTCAAGGAAGTTTACAAGGAACTGCAGGCCAATCCCTATGTCCAGATCAGCGTTTCCTCCCCTACCTATCAGTGGATCCGTCTGAGTGGCAAGGCTGTCTTTGTGGACGATAAGGCCATCAAAGAGGCTGCGCTGGAGAATCCCATTGTCAAGGGAAATTATCAGACCGCTGACAACCCGGCCTTTGAAGTGTTCTATCTGGAAGATCCTCATGGCGTGATCGCCGACTTCTCCGGCAATCCTCCTTACGAGTTCTAAGAACAACCGTCATATAAAAATCTTCGGGGCAAGGTGAAATCCCTGACCGGCAGTAACAGCCTGCGAGCGGAAACGCTGATGCGGTGAAATCCCGCAGCCGACGGTATAGTCCGGATGAAAGAAGATGTGATAAGACTTGCCCCGCAGATGCCATAAGAAATCTGCGGGGTTTTGCCTTAAATCCAAATCATATCTCACAAGGAGAAATATGCATACCGCTTCCAAAATTTCTGTCCGTACCATCACGATGACTGCGCTTCTTTCCGCAATCGCTTATATTCTGGCCTTTGTGGAATTTCCGGTTCCGCTGTCGCCTCCTTTCGCCAGAATGGATTTTTCCGATTTTCCGGCTTTAATTGGGGCCTTTGCCTTTGGGCCGTTGGCTGGTGTTCTGATTGAACTTGTAAAGAACGCCTTGCAGCTTTTTTCAACTTCTACAGGCGGCATTGGGGAACTGGCAAATTTTCTGATGGGCGCATCCTTTGTTTTTACCGCTGGACTGATTTATGGGTGTCATAAGACGAAAAAGACAGCATGGATTGCCGGAATTGCAGGCAGTATCGTGATGGGCATTGTTGCTGTACTCAGCAATTATTTTATCTTACTGCCGCTATTTGAACAGTTTATGCCAATGGAACAACTGATCGCTTCTTTTGCAGAGTTTATTCCGTTCATCCACACCAAATTGGATGTAGTTCTTTACAATGCGTTTCCTTTTAATGTTTTGAAGGGCCTTGTAATCAGTATTGTTACGATGTTGGTCTATAAGCGGCTGCGCCCGGCACTGAAGGGTGCAGTTCAAGAAAGAGGGGTTCAAAATGGAAAGCAAGGATTATCTGGCTTATCTTGTCGAGGAAATTCATACCACGGTTGTAGCAACAGTGGATGATGCCGGATTGCCGGTCACGGCTGCCATTGATATGATGGATGCCGATGAAGGCGGCGTTTACTTTCTAACAGCAAGGGGAAAAGGGTTCTATGACCGATTGAAAAAGCGTGGAGTCCTTGCATTGACCGGCATGAAGGGCGAGGACACCATGCACTGTGCTGCGCTTTCTATTCGGGGAAAGGTGCGGGAGCTGGAGAGCGAGCTGCTTCCCCGGCTGTTTGAAAAGAATCCCTATATGAACGAGATCTACCCGGATGCGGCATCCAGAAGCGCACTGACTGTCTTTGTCATCTATGAAGGCAGCGGAGAATGGTTTGACCTGTCCAAAAAGCCGATTGAGCGTGCCAGCTTTACTTTTGGCGGCGCAGAGAAAGTGCAGGAGGGTTATTTTATCACAGACGCCTGTATCGGCTGCAAGCTCTGCTATTCCAAATGTCCGCAAAAGTGTATCGATATTTCTGCGAAACCTGCGGTCATTCAGCAGAAAAATTGCCTGCATTGCGGCAACTGCTTTGAAATCTGTCCGGCCAGAGCCATTATGAAGCGGGGGTAACGCCATGAATCAGGAAGAACGAAGAAGATTTTTAATTGAGGAATTGCTGCGGGAGCGTCTTTCCTGCCGCCGCCAGGAAATCCCGGCAGATACAGACCGCCAGAAGGTGCTACTGCGCTCACTGATGAATGTTCGTCATCCGGGAGCCATCAGCCAGAGATTTCTTGAAGTGCAGGATGCCTATCTGCAAGGAGAACTGGCAGCAAAGAAGATTACCCGGCTGTCTGAACTGTCCCCGCTTCAGAATGGAATCTATCTCTGGCGTGGAGACATTACTACGCTGGATTGTGGGGCTATCGTCAATGCGGCAAATAGTGGCATGACCGGCTGCTACCAGCCTTGCCATAACTGTATTGATAACTGCATCCACACCTATGCCGGGGTGCAGCTCCGTTTGAAGTGCGCTGAGATCATGGAGCGGCAGGGATTTGAAGAACCCACCGGGCAGGCCAAGATTACGCCCGCCTATAATCTCCCCTGTGATTATGTGATCCACACGGTTGGCCCCATCGTGCAGGGGAAATTGACCCGGCAGCACTGTAAATTGCTGGAATCCTGCTACCGTTCCTGTCTGACTTTGGCCGATGAAAATCAGGTACCCAGTATTGCGTTCTGCTGTATTTCCACAGGTGTGTTCATGTTCCCCAATGACAAGGCGGCGGAGATCGCTGTACGGACAGTGCAGGAATACAAGGCGGAAACCGGAAGCAAAATCGAGGTGATATTCAATGTTTTCAAGGAACAGGATGAAAGAATTTACAGCAAGCTGCTCCGGGCAGATTGAGCAGCTGAAGCAGGCGCTGGAAACGGCAGATGCTGTTTTGATTGGTGCTGGTTCGGGGCTGTCTACCTCCGCAGGCCTTACTTATAGCGGAGAGCGTTTTGAGCGGTACTTTTCAGACTTCCATCAGAAATATGGGATCACAGATATCTACTCCGGCGGATTTTATCCGTTTGACACACTGGAGGAATACTGGGCCTGGTGGAGCCGTCATATTTTCTATAACCGCTATGTAGATGCACCGCTTCCGGTTTACCAGGTGCTGCTGGCACTGGTAAAGGACAAGGATTACTTTGTGCTGACCACCAATGTGGATCATCAATTTCAGCGCTCAGGCTTTGATAAAAAGCGGTTATTCTACACACAAGGAGATTACGGCCTGTGGCAATGTTCCAAAGCCTGCCATTGCAAGACCTATGACAACGAAAATACTGTCCGGCAGATGGTCGCCAGGCAGCGGGCTATGAGAATCCCGACAGAGTTGATTCCCCGGTGCCCAGTATGCGGTGCGCCTATGACCATGAACCTGCGGTGTGACGATACCTTTGTTCAAGACGAGGGTTGGTATGCTGCCCAAAGCCGGTATTCAGACTTTGTACGGCGGCACAAGCATGAGAAGGTGCTGTATCTGGAGCTGGGTGTGGGAAACAATACGCCGGTTATTATCAAGTATCCGTTCTGGAAATATACGCTGGAAAACCCAGACGCTATCTATGCCTGTGTGAACTTCGGGCAGGCATACGCACCAAGGGAAATTGCAAAGCGTTCCATCTGTTTGGATGCGGACATTGGACGTATTCTATCAGAGCTGGACCAAAAGGCGGTTTCGTAAAAAATGGACAGAGCTTCTATCATGCGGGATGGAGGCTCTGTCCATTTTTTATTTTCAAGGCAAGGCATCCAAATTGCATTTTGACAGTTTGGATACCCACAGCCGCAGAAAATGCGGGAGGTTTCCAAAGGAGGGCAGCGCTCCGTACTCACAGTTCAAAGGCAACCATGGTTTCCTTCGGCAGCATCTCGTTTTCACAGCTCAGAAGATGCGCTATTGCCCTGTTTGCAAAGCGATTTGTTTTTATCGTGTCCCAATCAGCAAGCCGGATGATCTCTGCTGTGTCGTTCTCAAAATCAACCTGAATCTTGCCCCATTCGCCGTCGCAGTCTGCTTGGTATTCGTAGATTGCGGCGGCGATTTTCT
>ERZ835762.817-NODE-817-length-25066-cov-4.975891_pt1 | contig 25066 bp, 19 predicted proteins | sample MGYA00519687_ERZ835762 | MGnify/ENA primary metagenome ERZ835762 (study PRJEB31850, sample SAMEA3708783) | human gut metagenome | biome: human gut; feature: human-associated habitat; material: faeces | place: China | collected 2014 ... | reverse complement strand
GAAAAGAATGTTGGAAGTGTGCTTTTCAGCACACCCCAACATTCAGTATAGAACCGATTTTTCATACATGATATGTGATACGAGGGAGGCAGAAGCGTATCCGCCAGGGATAAGTGCTGGGCTCCCTTCGTCTTTTATGAACTGCGGGTCCTCCGTGTCTTTACATGCCGGACACCCATAGGTGGTGGCAATGTACACAATACGCTCCAGCTTTGCTCTGGTATAACGGAGTTCTGTCCGTATCTCTTCATGACCGATCGGGACCATGCCGGCCCCACACTCAGGGCACTGCTTTCCTTCTTCGGATAACGTATTTACTTCTTCATAGTGGATTGAAAGATTTGCAAACATCTCATCATAGTTCGCTTTGGGCTTACGTTCCCGTTGGCTGGTCTTTATTTCAATGAACTCCGGCTCAATGAGCTCCGGCAATGGTTCCTCCTCGAAACCGGATTGGGAGAAAAGGCTTAGCTGGCCCGGCAGCTCACTGCGCCGTTCACTGGAACTGCCAAATAACTTCTGCTTGAAGTATTCAAGCTGCGCCTGCAGGTTTGAAATAATCCGGTCCTTTTCGTCGTCCTTTGCATTGCGGTCTTCGAGCAGCTTCTGCAAAGATGTAATCCGGTCATTCTGGGGACGGATCGTTATATTTAATTGTGAGATCGTATCCTTCAGCTCCCTGAACTGGATATCCTTTGTACCAGATGCCATGAGTGTCCGCTCCTTTGTTTTATTACTGGTATTTTACCAGAAAACTGAGAAAAAAGCGAATCAGTCCTGGCTGCGCTTTCGTCATAATGACGGTGGATAAACGATCCGGATATTAGGTAAAAGCAGGATAAACCACGATATTTACTGCCACAGACACCTCAAAATACCATGAGATTCGATGAAACAGTTATCACGCCGAAGTTATCCCTCTCTGTTGAAAAAGCAAAGCGGTTATCCACACGTTCAGCCGAAATGCCGACGGAAAATTCCGGCAATATCACGATGGATTTTTTAATTGGTCTGGATTGCTTTGGGCTGTTCAATATCCAGTCCACTGAGCAGCCAATCCAGCTGACGCCGGGTAATTGCCTGGGCTTCGGAACTTTTCTGTGGCCAGCGGTACCGGCCCTGTGTAACGCTCAGCCTTTTATAAAGGAGAACACATCCATCTGTTTCATGGAGCAGGACCTTGATCCGGTCACATCGTTTCCCACAGAACAGGAACAGGGATGACTGGTCTGGATTCATGGAAAGCTTGTCCCGGATCATGCTGCAGAGACCATCGATGGATTTACGCATATCGGTTGTGCCGCACACGATATAAATGTTGTCCGCCACGGAGATATCACCTAGCATACCTTGCCTCCCATAAGGCTGAGGATATGTTACAGTATGGCAGGATCCGCACCATTGGCAATACGGAATGTCGCACCGCCAAGCGATATTTCTATCCTTGCAGATAGTTCTGAGATTCTGGATGGATTGCCTAACGCTGGCTGAACTGGAAACATGGATTCCGGCCTTTCTGCCTTTGGATTGAAATTGAAACGAACCACATCCTGCGCCGGAGATGGTGCTGGTTCTACTTTGGAAATGGATTCAGGAATCTCACAGCAGGCTTCCTTTCTGAGTCTGCTGACCCAGTTGTAAAAGGTTCCAGGATGAATCCCATGTTCCTTACACCACTGAAAATCGGTGAGACCGCTGCTCCTGCATTCCATGATCAGCTGGTATTGCATGTCAGCTGGTACTCTGACATTGTAACTGGACATTTTTCAACGCCTCCATAAATATGTAGTGAAGTGCTCGCATCTGGCTATCTACTATTATGGAGCATTTGGTAGCAAAGCGCCAGCCACCCTAATACTTGGCGATTACTTTCCAATGTTGCAGATGTCTATTTCCTTCTCAAAGGTAGTTATAGGCATCCGTCAGAAACCCATAGAAGCAGAACTGAATGTTTTCTTGGATATGCAAGGAATCAGAAAGAGAATCTCATTATAGATAATAAACGCAACAGATATTCCCCAAAGAATCTCAAGAACTAGTATGGGGAGTTTAAGTCAAAACTGATTCCCCAATATTAGAGTGACATTTTCAGAATTGAGATATCGGCAGAGATGGTCAGCAAAATTACAGATAAGATTCTTCCACGGGAGGAGGAGTTGCAGTCCCGCCTGCTGATTCCGATTTATCCTCTCTCGGTGGTAGCTACACCTATGTAGACTTTTACCACTGAGCACATGCATACCCGTCATACTAGAATTAGGGCGAGATTTGTAACAGTTCAGCCTATCGGCTGAACAGATGGGTTTAGCACCGGCTAAAAAATAGCTGGTGTGCCCATGAATAGATATTTTATATTTTCCAGCATCGCCATCTCTCTTCTTTTCAACGTTTCTATGATACTTAGAATCGAGCAGCACATTTCATTCCCACTGGCTTTGCGGAATCCTCCTTCCATCTTTTGGCGGTTCTTCGCTTTGCGCAGATCCCGTTCGCTCTTATTGTTGTCAAACGGTACCCCAAAATTATTTAGAAACATCAGATGGTTTTGACGATACTTTTCCATTCGGTTCAGAAGTGTCTGTTCCTCCTTTTTGGCGTAACTGTGCTTCGTCTCCACGTTTTGCTTTCTCCCCTTGCGGATTAACTCCTGATACCTCTCCTCGAATCCGGCTCTCTCTTTAGCCGGAAATGCTTCCAGTCCCTGAGCAATCTGATGGTTCCGTTCCCGGTTCGCACTGCATAGCAGGCTTACCATCTCCCCGGACCATGAATGGCCGGTGTCCTCCGTGTTCTTCTTTAGATAGCGGAGGAGGTGGACATTACACTCCGTATGCCCCGTCCCGAAATGGTAGAGGGCCGTTTCGTGGTCATGGACCAGGACTCCCGTGAATTCTCTGAGAAATGGCAGGTTTTTCATCGACTGTATTGTTCTTTCATTGCATGATAGACGATCGTGTTCCCCACACTGAAATTCTGGATGTAGTTCTGCTTCCCGTTTACGCTTACAACCGTCGCATCGGTTAATACAACCTTCTGGTTCAGCAGCCTTTCTTCCAGATGGACAAGGCTCTCCTGCGCCCGTTTCGAAAAGCCATTACAGAAGCGGTAGACGCTTCCGTCAGAAAGGCCAAGCTGCCCATGACCGGCCGCATTCGGGAAGGCAGCGATCTGGTCATTGGGCATCACCCCTTCACTGTACAGTTCTACCGACAGCGCTTTTACGTTCGGGCCATAGGTGACATCACTGCGGTATTCAGGCGGAACGTGGAATCACCTGGCTTCATTTGCGTAGATATGGAGTTCCGTGATGAGCGGAGCCACATCCAGATCGATAACATATTTAGTAAGAAAACCCTTCGGCGAGGGAATTCCGATTTCTTTTATCACATGACGGCAGTTTCCTGACTTTATCTTTTCTTCCGCCTCCGCCTTGGTGAGTGTGGTTCCTTTATGACCCTTTTATCCGCCGGATTTACGCCCGGTTTTCTCACGCCCGTTATAGGTGTTGACGGGGCGGCTTCCCTTCGGAACGCTGGAAGGTGGCAGGGAGGTATTGGAACTGTCGTGATTCAGAATACTTTTAAGGCGTGCGTTATCATCACGCAGCAACTGGTTTTCCTGTGTAAGGCCATCGATTTTCTGATTCAGGTGTTCTACATCTTCTCTATGCTCGTCTTTTTCGGTGTGGAGGTCGCGTTCTACCACATCCAGCCGTGCCATCACTTCCATGAGTTGGTTATACATGCCTTTTTCATAATTACCACCCATACCAGCGCCTCCTTCTCTTGCTTCCTATGATAGAAAGTATAACAGAAAACAAGGGAAAAAGCGAATTCCGGGATGAGTGGTGTTCGTCAAAATTACGGTGGATAACTTTGGGCGATTGGGCGTATCCGGGGAATGAATGAGCGGAAAAATCCGAGAAGCAGACGCCGGGGCAGTGGTTATCCCCGGCCGCTGTCTGGAAGGAAATTCTATCTCCCGAAACGTTCATGGCTTGCCTGTGGTGGTGGATAAGTAATTAGCAAGAATCTAAAAAATTCATCATATTTGCACTGACTTTTTTTGTTCTAAGTGTTTAATGGAATAACATTTAGAGTGTTTCGTTCAGCTGGTAGGCTGAACTGTTACTGAGATTTTTATAAATCTCACGCCAACCATTGATTAAGAGTCATTTTTTTGATAACGCAAATTAGATTACTCTACAAAACGTAGTTGGTACGTATGTAATTATATTCTATTCAGTTTCAGTCCATACACCATCTTCACCAACATAGTATCCATCTGATGTAGTTTGATTTCTAACCATCAGAGAAGATTCGTCAAAATAATACCATTTTCCATCAGTATCCTGGACCCAGGCGTTAGTGATATAACTCCCGTCCTTTTGACGATATCTCCAAGTATCCCCATAAGCTTCCCATCCTTCCGCAGGTGTATCTAATATTTCTCCTGGTCCCGGGTTTGCCTGATTTTCAATACTTGAGGCATTTCCATCCCATACACCATTTGCATCCACATAAAAACCATCTGGTGTAACAGAATCTGTATCCATATATGCAGCAATATCAAAATAATACCATTTTCCATCAGTGTCTTGGACCCAAGTAGATGCCGCATAATATCCGTTCTTCATTACATAACGCCATTTACTACCATCTTGAACCCAGCCAGGGTAATAACTGACTTTCTCCCCATGCGGATTCACATAAATTCCATCGGGTGTAATTGTGTCAGCAAGCATAATACCGTCACTATTCATATAATATGATTTCTCGTCCACTCTTATCCAGCTATTTGTTACAAATGCTCCATTGGGTGTCTGATATTTCCACTGGTCTCCTTCCTGGACCCAGCCAGCCACGTTGGTGCCATCGTAAGCACCCGCATCTGATCCATCTACGTTGATAAGATATTTACGCACGTCATCAGGCAGAGCGGATTTGTCTACTCCCTCAGGAAGATGAACTACATCAATATAACGTTCATTAGTAGGCATATTTTTATTGTTTGTCACAAGGGTTATTCGTGTGGCTGGCTGAATCCCCTCTGGTAGAATTGACTCATTTTCCGGAATTCCCCATATACCATTAATATTTACTAAGTCCGGCACTGTACCCCAAGGCCTTGGATAGGTTAAAGAGTTGAATGTATATGCATAGTCATAGCCTCGATTCAATATCACATTGTGTTCTGCAATGGTATTCCCCCCTACCAATATTGCAAAGGCTCTTCCGTTTCCACAGTCAACCGGACGCCACTCAAAAAGATAGGCACCGCAATTTTCCATAGTGATTGTATTCTCAGTGGTATCTGCCAATGCAGATAAAGGGGAAGAAATTACAAGGGATGCTGCCAGACTCAATATAACAAAGATTGATTTTTTACTCATAAGACTGGATTCCTTTCTTTAATATATAATAATCTTATGCCATTGTGAAGGATGACAAAAAGAGAAGCATTGTGGCTAACTGTAATTCAATCAGTCACAACGCTTCCCCCTTAAATCATATTAACAATTTATAACTTTACAAAGTTATTAGTCTTCAACATATACAGCTACGATGCAGTTTGTGCCATTAGACTTCTTTTCGGTAACGTAGTAGTAATCATTACCATCCTTGCTCTTGCTCTTTCCATCAATTACTTTACCAGAAGTATTTACAAGAAGGTATTCATAAGTAACACCATTCACAGCACCCTTATAGTTAATTGAGTAGGCCTCAGATAAATCCTCTGCCTTCTTGGTATTGTTGTTACCAATAGATACAGGATCCTTATCAGCCTTGCCAGCTAATTCATCATTAAATGTAATACCATCAGCAGACAGGAAGTCTTTAGCGTCATCCAGCTTAGTATAAGTTGTATAAGTCTTACCAGAAGTATTTGTCTGAGTAACTTTTTCAACAACAATGTACTTATCATCGGAATCAGCTTTCAGCAACATACCGGACTGATACAGCTTGTCATCCTTCTCTCCGGTTACACCTGCACCCTTTTTGCCACCAGATTTTTCGAAGTAGAAGTTATGGTTATCACCATCAATCTCGACGGTTGTCTTATTGGTTCTCATAGCACCGTCATCACCACCACCAAAGTAGTAACACTTATAACCGTTTGGCTCATAGTAAGTAGCTGCACTCTGAAGGAAATCATCCTCATTATCGAATGGATAGGTTCCGTCATCATCAGCCTTTACAGTGAGATGCCCATTTCCATCATCTAAGATGAACTTCAAGCCATCAATCATACGGCCATCATCACGGAAAGCATACTTTTTACCCTTGATGGTCTTGAATTCACCTGCATACAGGTTACCACTGCCATCTGCATAATACCAAGCATCCTCATCATCATTGTATTTCTCTTCATTCAAGTATTCAGCAGAAACTACCTTGAACCAACCCTTGCTTACACGGGAACCATCCTCAACATTATTGAAGTATTTCCATGCCTGGCTGTACTTGGAGTCAGCTGCTTTACCAACAATGACATCGCTAGAAGTAGCAATTGCAGAACTAAAAGATGCAACACTTCCGCCTGGAAGATCGTCTTCATCAATAGACCACTCAGCTACCATTGCACCATACTCATCAAATGCATACTTCTTTCCATTAATGGTCTTATCTTTTGTGCGGTCGCCATTCTCAGCATAAATTTTCTTACCATTAGATTTGAAATAAAACCAACGCGTCTGATCCTCGTCGTCATTGAAAGCAGCTGCAGTATACTTATAGTCATCGTTTGTTGCTTCGTCATAAGTGATATCAAGCTGTAACCATCCGACGGTCATAGCACCATCATCTTCGCCACCAAAGTAATACATGCCTTCTTTGAAGCCGTCTCCATCAGCATCATCAACACGCTCAGCGCTGTCATCATCTACCCATCCAAATAGCATCTTGCCCTCGTCATCGAAAGCATACTTTTTGCCATTGATGGTCTTTAAAGAGACCTTATCATTGTCGCCATTGGTTAAAGCTTTACCATTAGCCTGGAAATAGTACCAGTAATGGTCTGGTTCACCATCTTCTCCTGAATCCTCGTTGTCAATAGCTACCCACTGGTTAGCTGCCATAACACCATTGATGTCTACATAATAATAGTTGTCGCCGTCTTCAATCAGCTGATCAATAGCCATCTCGCCGTCGCTATCTAACCAGTACCAGTTGTTACCGGATTTCTTCCACTGATCGGCTGCTCTCTCGCCATCTCTGTTGTAATATACCCAAGTACCATCTTCCTCAGCCCATCCTGTAGCTGCGAAAGAAGTCATGGATGCACCAATAGCGAGCAGTGCTGCTGTTGATAATACAGCAACTAACTTTGTCTGCTTTCTCATAATTAATGCACTCTCCTTTTTCTTTTTGAAATACTTTTTGAAATTCCTTTTTTGCATTACGAGTTGATTATACTTCGGATATGGAAAATTATTACAAGATAAGATCTAAGGAACTATAGAGTAGGGAGAAATGCAATTATTGGTAAAACCAAAAGTTAGAAGGAGCATTAATAAAAGATTAAAGAATTTAAAGAATTTCCAGCTTTTTTATAAGTGCGTAAGTTGCTAAAATATAAAGGGAATGATATAATGTACTGAGGCTTTCGCAGAAGAAGGCAGTTGAAAATTGACTTATGCATGAATGAAGAAGGATGGATTTAGAAGGTGTTTATCTGATGAAGAATTTTGAGCAGTATAAACGTATTGTGCGCTTTACTTCTATAATTACACTTGTAGTATGTGAGATGGCGATATATTGGTCAGTATGGCTAAAGCATTATAATATTGAAATGGAGATACCTTATAATAGAACAGGAAATTGGATGATAGTGGCTGTTTATTGTTTGATTCTTCTTATTTTTAGCAAAATGTATGGTGGACTTAAGATAGGCTATTTAAAGACGTTTAATATTGTGTACTCTCAGTTTTTGACAACGATATCCGCCAATGCATTGATTTATCTTCAGATTACTTTATTGATAAAGCATTTCACGTCTATAGCCCCTTTGGTTTATATGACTATATTACAGTTGCTGGTAATTGTTCCTTGGGGGATTATATTTACACGGTTGTACAGATTTCTTTATCCTGCGAGAAAAGCACTATTAGTATATGGGGAACGTACTGTTGATGTGTTTGTGGGTAAGGCCAACACAAGGAATGATCGTTTTATTATTACTAAGAAGATAGATTATAGGGAGGGATTCGATGCAGTTGCAAAGTGTGCCAAGCAATCGGAAGCAGTTATTTTATGTGACCTTCCATCAGAAATACGAAATACAATACTGAAATTTTGTTATTCTCAATCAATACGCGTTTATGTTACTCCTAAATTGTCGGATATTATTATCAGAAGTGCAGAGGATTCCCATCTTATTGACAGTCCATTATTATTATCTCGTAATAATGGGTTCACTTTTGAACAACGATTTTTTAAGCGAGCTGTAGACATTATACTTACATTAGCGTTGCTTTTTGTGTTTTCTCCTATTATGCTTGTAACGGCTTTAGCTATAAAACTTTATGACAGAGGGCCAGTACTCTTTTTGCAGGAGCGATATACTAAAGGCGAACAGAAGTTTATGATTTACAAATTCCGCAGTATGAAGATTAATTCGGATTCTATTAAGTATGTTCCAACTATGGAGGATGACCCAAGGGTTACACCGGTGGGGAGGGTCATACGTCAGTTACGGATTGATGAAATGCCTCAGTTTTTTAATATCTTAAAGGGAGAAATGAGTCTGATAGGTCCAAGAGCGGAAAGTGTTAAACTCACAGATGCTTATGTTCGGGATATACCAGAGTTTAAATACCGTTTGAAGGTGAAAAGTGGTCTGACTGGATACGCTCAGGTACATGGTAAATATAATACAACTCCATATGATAAGTTAAAGCTTGATTTGATGTATATTCAGAATTATTCATGGTTGATGGATATGGAAATTATATTCCTTACAGTCAAGATTCTTTTTATGAAGGACAGTACAGAAGGCTTTACAGAGGAGCAGTGTGCAACACTGGATATAGAGGAAGCAAAGAATGGTACGAAAAAATAAGGCAGTTATAATTACGAGTTCGTCCACCTATGAAAGCAGGGTAAACGCTATCGAGGAGTTTCTTTTTTCGAAGGGGTATAATATCCTGGTGTTAGAACCGGAATTTGATCACCATTTGAAGAAAAAAAGATATTACAAAAAGAAGAATCACAGATATATTCCTATGCTGGCATATCAAAAGAATCTTTCTTTAAAACGGGTGTATTCTTTGTATGAATATGCAAAACGAGTATCTCAAATAGCCATCGACGAAGAACCAGAGGTGCTTTATGTATTACTCCCAGCTAATTCTTTAGCGAAGTTTACCTCTGAGGTTAAAAAAAAGTGTGAAGGAATTCTGATTTATGATATTATAGATATGTGGCCGGAGTCTCTGCCTTTCCGAGTGGGAAAGACATTCTGGCCTTTTTCTGTTTGGAGAAAAATGAGAGACAATAATATAAAAAAGGCAGACTTGGTTGTGACAGAATGTGCTGTATTTTCCGGTATGCTTAAGAAAAAATTAGGATATACTCCTCAAACTGTATATTGGCCTAAGGATATAAAAAAGCCAAATTGGATGGAGGTACCAGGTTTAGACCTTATTCATATCTGTTATTTGGGTACGGTTAATCATATTATCGATATAGAAACAATTGTAAGTATTATGGGGCGCATAAATAGGAAAAAGAAGGTAGTATGCCATATCATTGGAAAAGGCGAAAATAAAACGCAATTTATTAATACATTGATGCAAGCGGGAATTGAGGTGGTTGATGAGGGAATAGTTTATGATGAGGATGCTAAAGGCAGTATCATTCAACAATGTCACTATGGATTAAATATTATGAAATCAGAGGTGTGTGTGGGATTGACTATGAAGTCAGTTGAATATTTTGCATATGGACTTCCTATTCTTAATAACATATCAGGTGATACTTGGCGTTTAGTGGAAGAGGAGAAAGTTGGATTCAACTGCTATCCATCAATGAATGAGGAACAGATAAATAATATGATTCGATTGGCTGAAGATACTGTCAAGATGCGTGCTCATATAAGACATGTATACGAAGAGAAATTTTCCATGTCTGCTTTTTATACTCAAATGGAAAAAGCCTGGGGTCAACTGAAAATAGAGAGAGGAATTGAAAAATGAATATACTGCATATATCGCCATATCTTCCTTCTCTAGAAACGAATCACGCAGGTGGTGTCTGCATGGGACGTCAAATAGAAACGCTAAGAAAATGGAATGAGGTGTATGTTTTAACATTTATTGCATCGGATTTTGATCAGTTACTTGCAAATAAATTAAAAGAAGATGCACGATATCATTTTGTGAAATTGTATAAATGGAGCAAAGCATTACATGTCTTGTTTGAACCATGGTTTCCGGCATATTTTGCAGCGAGGTCTTCATTGCGATTTGCAGTACTGCTTGTTTGGTGTGTGGTGCGTTATCGTATAGATGCTATTCATGGCGAATATGCATCAATGGCGCAGTATCAGTGGATATGTCGATTATTTCCAAGATTACGTTACTATATGACAGAACATGATGTGACAACGCAATCTTACGAGCGTAGGGTAAAGCAAGAGCAGGGATTGAAAAAAAGATATCTTTCTTACCAAATGCGTAGATTATATTATTATGAAAAGATTTATTGTCGCCGTGCTGATGCAGTTATGACCTTTAGTCACAAAGATAAAGTGTTATTGGAGAGACAATATGGATTATCTGGGATTTATGTGCTTAACCCATATTTTGGAATTGAAGATGGTATGATTGGAGTGCCGGAATGTCAGAAAAAAGAACGAAACACGCTGTGTTTTTTGGGACAGATGGGAAGGGAAGAAAATGTAGCAGCAGCAATACGATTGATTGGTTTAGGGGAACAACTAAAAAATTCAGGTTATCCTGTAAATATTTTGATTGTTGGAAATAATCCGCCACCTGAGCTAAGGCGATTAGAAAGTGATACAGTTCATATTACCGGATTTGTTGAAGATGTGGATGCGTATGTGTTGAAGTCCGGTATTGCTGTATTTCCGTTAACATTAGGCGCGGGAATTAAGCTGAAGGTTTTACGTAGCATAGCTCTTGGGACACCGGTGGTGACAACAGACATAGGAGCGGAAGGAATTGATGAGGAAGGCAGTGTACTTTTGTTGGCAAAAACGGAGTCAGAGTTTGTTCGGACAATAGCGGATGTTATTAATATGGGAGATAAGGATTACTTCGATTTGTGTAGGAATGGACAGGAGTATGCTAAAACGAATTTTGGATGGGAGAGAAGTAAGCAGGTTTTAAAACGATTGTATGAAAGTGAGAAGATAGGCGTATGATGATTTATGTATTTGTTTTTCTTCTTCTGCTAGTATTATCTGGATGGGAGGTATTTGGAAAGCCTGGTAGGAAGGCGCAAAGAAAATTTCTTGTTATTATTGTGCTTCTTATTACATGCATATCAGCTATACGTTGGGGAGGTCCAGGAGATTTTTTTAATTATAAAAGAATGTATGATAATATGCAATGGGGGATGGTCTTTCATGGCGGATTTGAAAAATTTGATACAGAACCATTATTTAACCTTCTTTTAATTCTGACAAATCGTGTGAGTGGAGGAAACTTTACTGTTTTTCTTTTTGTTCAGGGACTTTTGGTAAATGGGTTATTTGCATTGTTTATCTGGAAGATGGAAAGTGATAAAGAACAAGGGTGTATTTTTTTGTTTATGTTTGGAACATGGGCTATGGGGCTATGGGGAGTATTTGTAGTGCGTCAGACCATTGCGTCAGTAATCTGTCTCTTCAGTATTATATATATAAGAAAGAAAAGCTGGGCAGGATTTTTGATTTGTCTTTTTGTAGCTATAATGTTCCACAAAGCAGCACTGGCGTGGATATTGGCCTATCCGATTTATCATGTTTCGTTAAGCAGAAGATGGATTCTGGTGATGCTTGCAACATTTACAGTATTTGCAGCGTTTATGATTAAGCCAATGTTTTTAATGATAAGCCAGATGGTGGGAGGAGAATTGGGGTATCGTATTTGGGAATATCTTAATGAAGGAAATAGTGCATATGGAGCGAACTATAGCATATTATTTATGATACTAAAAAGAATGGCGAATTCGGTTCTTATTATGGGGGTTATGTTTATCCTCTATAATAGATACAGAGGGGATGATGATTTTTTGGGATGCCTTAATTTGTATTCATTTGGTTTTGCAATAACAATAGGAGCTTTGTTTACCAGTAATGTCTATGCCAGATTTGCAACTCCGTACTGTATGGTGAGTCTGTACCAATTTGGATATCTGTTTAGAAATAATAGTGGTAACTGGAAATCTAAGGTTATATTTGGGATATATGGAATCTACGCTTTGTCTAGGCTGATGGTTTATGTGGGCAGTTATGATGCGTATGTGCCATTTTCTACAATATTTGGAATGATAGGATAAAAAGTACAGTTTTACATGGTATTAAGCATAGCTGCTTGGTTGCAAAAGACATAGTAAGATGTTATACTGATTTAGATTTAATTGGCTGGAGGTAAAAGAATGGGCAAGATGATGGCTCGCCTTAACGGTTTTTATTGTTATAGACATTTGTTAAAGCAGTTGGTGCAAAAAGATATAAAGCTGAAATACAGGAGAAGTTTTTTGGGGTATTTGTGGAGTGTTTTAAATCCACTTTTGACTATGGCTATTATGGTTGCCGTTTTTTCAAATATTTTTAGGGGCGATATTCAGAATTTTCCTGTATATTTAATTGTGGGACAGACCCTATTTAACTTCATGGTAGAGGCTACAAATATGGCTCTGGGTTCGATTACTGAGAATGCAGCATTACTTAAGAAGACATACGTTCCAAAATATATATTTACCATGGCTCGAGTTACAAGTTCATTGGTAAACATGATATTTTCATTGGGAGCTATGCTTGTTGTGTTTATTATCTGCGGAGTAAACTGGAATATTTTTATGCTGTTTATACCAGTGATTATACTTCAGGTATACCTGTTTAGCCTGGGATTGGGGCTTTTTTTAGCACAGAGCACTGTTTTTTTTCGGGATATTCGACACCTTTACAGCGCTTTTACGATGGCGTGGATGTATCTTACTCCTATTTTCTATCCTATAACTATGCTTCCGGATTGGCTGAGAACTTGTGTAATAATGTTTAATCCTATGTATGGATACATTCAGCAGTTCCGTATGATTGTATTGGATGGGCAGATGCCGGGGGGACGAATGGTTTTAATAGGTTTTGCAGTGGGGGTATTTTGGATGCTGTTGGGCACTTGGTCGTTCTTAAAAACACAAAATAAGTTTATATTATATATATAATTGGGGATATAACATGGAAAATAATGAGTATATAATAGAAGTTACGGATGCAACTGTTAGATTTAATATGTCAACGGAGCGATTGGATAATTTAAAGGAATACTTTATCAAGCTTATGAATGGACAGCTTATGTTTCAGGAGTTTTTGGCTTTGAAACAGGTTGATTTAAAGGTAAAAAAGGGGGAGGCGTGGGGCATTATCGGGACGAATGGCTCTGGGAAGTCAACACTCCTAAAGCTTATATGCGGGATACTTAAACCTTATAAGGGAAATGTGGCGATTAGAGGTACCATTGCACCTCTGATTGAGTTAGGCGCTGGATTTGACAGTGAGCTTACTGCCCGGGAAAATATATTTCTGAATGGGGCTGTATTGGGGCATAGCGAACGATTCATGAAAGAAAAGTTTGATGAAGTTGTAGACTTTGCAGAGTTAAGAGACTTTTTGGATATGCCTATAAAAAATTATTCTTCTGGAATGGCGGCCAGATTGGGGTTTTCCATTGCAACTGTGGTGCAGCCGGACATATTGATTGTAGATGAGGTATTATCGGTAGGCGATTATGCATTTCAGCAGAAATGTGAAGCACGCATGCATGGGATGTTAGAAAACGGAACAACCTTGCTATATGTATCGCATTCAATCGAGTCAGTTAGAAGTCTATGTAATAAAGCATTGTGGCTCGATAAAGGAAATGTGAGAATGAATGGTGATGTAATGGAAGTAAGTCAAAGATACATGGAAAGCTTTTAGAGGAAGGAGAGTATAGAAATGCTTGATTTGACACGAAAACGGATATTGGTTACTGGAGGAAATGGTTTTTTAGGGAGCCACATAATAAAAGAACTCAGGAATGTTGGGGTTAGTGAGATTATATCACCCTCTAGTAAAGCGTGCGATTTAAGAAAAGAAGAGAATATTATAAGTCTTTTGAAGGATGAACAACCTAATGTTGTCATTCATTGTGCAGCAGCCGTTGGAGGTATTGGTGCTAATAGGGATAATCCGGGTAGTTTTTTTTATGAAAACTTAATTATGGGAACACAATTGATGGAACAATCAAGGCTTAGTAACGTTGAAAAATTTGTCGCTATAGGTACGATATGTTGTTATCCGAAAATAACTCCTGTACCGTTTAAAGAAGAGGAATTATGGTCTGGATATCCGGATGAAATCACAGGTTACTATGGGTTGGCAAAAAAGATGTTGTTGGTGCAGTCTAATGCTTATAGAAAGCAATACGGCTTTAATTCAATTTTCTTGATGCCAGTAAATATATACGGACCTGGCGATAATTTTATTGGCGAACATGCTCATGTTATACCAGCGTTAGTAAAAAAATTTGTTGATGCAAAAGTAAATAAAAGTGAAGAAGTTATTTGTTGGGGAACGGGAATGGCTACGCGAGAATTTATATATGCCGATGATTGTGCGAAGGCAATTGTAATGGCAACTGAAAGATATAATTCAAGTGAACCTGTAAATATTGGAACAGGCCAAGAAATGCCTATAAAGAATTTGGCGGAGAAGATTGCGGAATGCATAGGGTATTCTGGTAAAATTGTGTGGGATAGAACAAAACCGGATGGCCAGCCAAGAAGATGCTTGGATGTAACACGGGCAAAAGAGCAATTTGGATTTGAAGCTACAACAAGCTTTGATGATGGAATAAAGAGAACGGTTGACTGGTATATTAATAATAATTTATAATCGAGGAAAAACAATGCATGTAGTTCTTTTATCTGGAGGTTCTGGGAAAAGGCTTTGGCCATTATCCAATGAACTTAGGTCAAAACAGTATGTAAAATGTATTAGAGAAGAAAAAGGTAACAGTATATGCTCAATGGTTCAGCGAGTTTGGAAGCAAATTGATGCGGCACATTTGGGAGAAAAATCAATAATAACAGCTAGTACAGGGCAAGTAGAAATTATTAGAAGTCAATTAGGAAATGTAAATATAGCCGTAGAGCCAGAGAGAAGAGATACGTTTCCGGCAGTGGTTTTGTCATGTGCATATATCAAGGATGTTTTAGGTGCTGAGGATGATGAAAGGGTTTGCTTTATTCCTGTTGATCCATATACGGATAATACATATTTTGAAACCTTAAAACATCTTGAGAAAATATCAGTTTCAGAGAATGCAGATGTGGTTTTGATGGGAGTTATTCCAAATGAGGTATCTACAAAATATGGTTATATAATACCTAAATTGTGTGGTAAGGGATATTACTATGAAGTGGAAAAGTTTAAAGAAAAACCCACAACTTACGAGGCTGAGTCATTAGTACGCAATAATGCGTTATGGAATTGCGGGGTATTTTGTGTTTCTATAAAGAAAATTCTTTCTATTGCTTCAGATTTTCTACAGGATGTGACATATCGGAACTTGTATAGTAATTATTCTCTATTGCCAAATATAAGTTTTGATTATCAGGTGGTAGAAAAAGCAGAAAAAGTATTTGTAGTTCCGTTTAATGGATGCTGGAAGGATTTGGGAACATGGAATTCTTTGTCAGAACAAATGGAAACAGATGGCTTGGGGAATTGTATTTTGGAAGATAATGAAAATACTAATGTTATAAATGAATTGGATATACCAACAGTTGTATTAGGAACCAAAAATGTAATGGTAGTAGCATCATTTGATGGAATTCTAGTTGCAGATAAGGAACATTGTGAAAATTTAAAGGATATTATTAATCCTCTAAAACTTCAACCCAAATATGAAGAGAGGAGATGGGGAACCTTAAAAACGTTGGATTTTTCAATTAACGAAGATGGTTTTATGATGTTACGTAAGATTAAGATTTTTGCGGATATGTCTTCTAGCTATCATTACCATAAAGAAAGACAGGAACTTATTGCTGTAATAAGAGGCAGAGGAGAAATTATTATTGAAGGTGTAACCATATCTTTGTATCAAGGCGTTTCAATCACAATACCGAGAGGGAAAAAACATGCAATTAGGGCATATGATGATTTGGAATATATAGAAACACATGTGGGTAGAAAAATTGGTGATGAAGATATAAATCGAATCACATTTAATTGGAACGAAATTATGAGATTAGAAAATGGAGATATATAATATGAAAAGAGCATTGATTACAGGCATTACTGGGCAGGATGGTTCATACTTATCAGAATTACTATTGGAAAAGGGGTACAAAGTTTACGGACTGATGAGAAGAAAAAGTGTAGTGGACTATGGGAATGTGGACTTTATTAAAGACAAAATACAATTTATTTATGCAGACATGACAGACATTGTATCTTTAATTAATGCAATGCGAATTTCTAAAGCAGATGAAGTGTATAATCTAGCTGCGCAGTCCTTTGTTGCAACTAGTTGGGAACAGCCAATTGCAACTGCGGATATAGATGCCATTGGGGTTACCAATATGCTTGAGGCTATTCGGACTGTTAATCCGCAAGCTCGTTTTTATCAGGCATCTACAAGTGAAATGTTTGGTTTGGTTCAGGAGATTCCTCAGACTGAAAAAACGCCGTTTTATCCCAGAAGTCCATATGGAGTTGCAAAAGTGTATGGGCACTGGATAACAAAGAATTATCGAGAGAGTTATGGTATGTTTGCATGTAGTGGAATTTTATTCAATCATGAAAGTGAAAGAAGAGGAAAGGAATTCGTCACTAGAAAAATTACAGACGCTGTGGCAAGAATTAAATTAGGTGTAAAAGACTATTTAGAACTTGGAAATATGGATGCTAAAAGAGACTGGGGGCATTCTAAAGATTATGTGAAGGCTATGTGGTTGATGTTACAGCAGGATACACCTGACGATTTTGTTATAGCAACAAATGAAACTAGGACTGTCAGAGAGTTTGTGGAAACTGCTTTTAAAGTAGCGGGCATACAGATACGCTGGGAAGGGGAAGGCATTAGTGAAGTTGGTATAAATGAAGAAAATGGAAAAACAGTGGTTCGAGTGAATCCGCAGTTTTTTAGACCAGCAGAAGTTGAAATTTTAATTGGAAACCCAGAAAAGGCAGATACTACTTTGGGGTGGATTAGGGAAATTTCTTTTTTAGAGCTTGTTACCCGCATGGTTCATAATGATATAGAATTAGTTAAAAAAGAGATTTCATTAATATAATTAGATTTGTAGGAAGTAACAGGGAGAGAAAAATGTTAAAACAGCTTTTAGAAAAGATTGATTCAGCCAAGATAGTATCGTTCGATATGTTTGATACGCTTATATATCGTATATATGATGAGCCGGTGGACTTGTTCGCGCATCTTGGCGAGACATGGAAGTGTCCTGATTTTAAAAAGGATAGAATTTTGGCAGAAATGAAGTTGCGTGATGAATATAATAGACAAGGAATTCATGAAGTAACTTTAAGTGATATTTATGATAGATTAGGCGAGAAGTATCAGGCATTTTTTAAATATGAAAAACAATTAGAAATTATGAGTTGTAGGACAAATGGTGAAATGAAGGCGGCATTTGATTACGCTAAAGAAAAGGGAAAGAAAGTTGTCATATCATCAGATATGTATCTTCCCTTAGATGTAATTCAGGAGATGCTAAGGCTAGCGGGTTATACAGGATATGATAAGCTGTTTTTGTCATCCGAAACGAAACGTCCAAAATCAACAGGAGAGATGTATGAAGATTTGCTGGATTATGTACAAGAACCAGCAAACTCTGTGTTACATATTGGAGATCACCCATTTGCAGATAAAGAAATGGCGGAGAAGAAAGGTTTATCGGCCTTTTTATATATGCCATTTAGAGAAAAGGGAGGGAAAATACATTCTTCCTCCTATTTTGCTGTATTAAATAAGTATGATAATAAATCTGTTTTATTCTCCCTAATACGTGGATTAATAGGTGCAAAGTCATATGAGTTAGAAAAGAAGTCTTATTGGTATCAATTTGGATATAAATATGCAGGAATAATCGCATATGCATACATGCACTGGCTCCATGAAAAAATTGTTAATAATAAAATAGAACATGTTTTTTTTATGTTACGAGATGGGTATATATTTAAAAAGGTGTTTGAATCCTTATATCCAGATATTCATACAGAAGAAATATTGGGCTCAAGAAGACTATTTATGTTTGCAGGGGCAAAAAGAGTAGAGGATATTGATTTGAATTTGTTACCACAAAATAGCAAGGACTTATATCTTATAAGAGGGTTAACATACGAAAATCTATTTTCTCGTCTTGAGTTAGACAGTGAAATGTTGGCAGAGAAGTACAAGAAGGTATTTCCTGAACAGAACGAGTTTATTAATTCATATGAAGATGTTGTAAAAGTACAAGATTTCTTTTTGGAGAATGTCGAGATTTTATTGGAATGCGGTAAAAAAGAACGTAAGACTATTATCCGATATTTTGATAATATAGGTCTCTTTAATGAGAAATGTGGCATAGTAGATTTGGGATGGAAGGGAAGTATGCTGAAGGGGATTGAACGATTGTGTTCTATATCTGGAAAAACAGCGGATTTAGTTGGATATTATTTGGGAACACATAGGCATACAGAAGGGAACTTTACTGAAGAAGCATATATAATTAGTCAGGGTAAGGCAGAACGATTTCCTGAAAAGGCTTTAAATGATTCGTATGTTGTAAATATATTGGAATTAATGTTCTCTGCCCCACACCCTAGCATTATGAAGATTAGTGAGGATGATAATGGATATTATCCTGTTTATCAGCATGTAATAGAAGATGAACAGAAACGTATTGATACAAGCCGCTTTATTATGGCGGGGGTACTTGAATTTGTTAAGGATATTGATGGGGTTTTAAAACAGTTGCCACTCAAAATTCCGAAAGAGGTTGCATGCGCTCCATTAGAATATTTTGCATCAAGGATTAGTAAATATGATGAGATGCAACTACAAACGATTTCCTTTTTCCCAGGAGTAGGGAGTGATACTACATGTTTTCCTATTAGTAAGCATACATTTATGAATATGGGAATTGTAAACCCTTGGCCAGGAGATGAATCGGCGGAATCTGAACTTGTTTTGCGCATACAGAAGGCGGCTCATAATGTGGGAATAGGTTGTACTATTTTGGATAGTTTTGGCTGTGTATTGGATAGTAGAACACAAGAAAAAACGCCTGATATTGTTAATACTGATATGCTGGATTTTGTGTTGACTACTCATTATGAAAGTCATAAAAGTGTTGATGCATTTTATTATCATGCCCTTTGGAATCCACCGGAAATTCCACTTAATTTAGAATATTATTCAAATTTTGTGACTAATAATTATCTGTCCAACGATGACTTTCTTATCTATGATTCAGGAGGAATGAGAAACCATCTTCAGTCAATATTGATGAACAAGCCAAGAGATATTGAAGGAGCGTCTATTTTGACAGGTTCCTTTCCTGCAAGTGAGATGCTAGAACCCAACCTTCATAATCCGAAGATGTTTTATTGTGGTATGAACTGGGAAAAGGTAGTGTATAATAGTAATCGCCATGAAGGGTTATTTAAGCTGTTAGATAAAACTGGAAAAGTAAAATTTTTTGGACCTGATGTGGTGAAAGCTTGGGGGGGACTTAAACCTTGGGAAGGTTATGAATGCTATCAATATTCAATACCATTTGATGGATTTTCTATATTAAAAGAAATAAATAAATGCGGAATTTGTTTGGTTATTTCTTCTGACATTCATCGGCGTGCAGGTGCGGTTACAAATCGGGCATATGAGGCATGCGCAGCGGGAGCTGTAATTATATCAGATGAAAACGAGTATATGAAAGAGTACTTTTCGGGAGCTGCTTTATTCATTAATTATAATAAAAATAATCCTCAAGATACTTATAGACAAATTATGGAAAAATACCAATGGATTGTTACTCATCCTGATGACGCATTAGATTTAGCAAGAAAGGCTCAGATGGTATTTAAGGAGCATTTTGGCCTTGAAAAACAACTCTTGAATATTGTAAAACGTCATCCAATACGGTTTGCTTCTATAGCCTCCGATTTGTTTGCAAAAGATGATGGGAAGACGGTTCTAGTATCTTATGTCTTGAATAGTCAGAATCTTGAGGATGCAAAAGGTTGCCTAGATAAGATAATAAAAAATATTCATAATCAATATTATAAAGAGATTGTTTTGGCGATTGCAGTTGATTGGGCATGCGCTAAAGAAGTAGAAGTATATTTAAAAGATAAGTTGGCATGTGTAAAAGTAGAAGCAATGGAGTTATTTGATAAAAAAGGATCAAGGAAGATTACGGATGGACAAGCCATTCGTTACCTACAGAAACGGACCCCTCATGACTATTTTATGAATACTAATGCCTCTGAGTATTGGTATTATGACCACGTGACTACGTTAGTGCGGGCTATCGAAGATGATGAATCGTTAGGGGCATATTCAGGAAGACTTCTTGATTCAGGTAATGGTTATCCGGCACCTGAACGTTTTGATGTTTATACTAAAGCTGAACTGGCGTCCATGAATGATATAAATGCATATGACTTACCTGGACATTTTCTGTTTGTTTTTGCTGCCCATGTATTAGTACCTGATTATATGTTTGGCTGCTTGGACGGGTTGGAGCAGTACGCATATGCAAATTTAATTGCTGTCAAGTTTAACAAGAAGTTGTCTTTTTCTAGACGCATTACGATTATAAAAAAGTCTGATAGCAAAGATAAGAGATACTCCGTAGTTCCATCAGAAATGCAAATTCGTCTTATACAAGATGCAGTACGATTTGAGTTGAAAGAAGATGCCAATGCAGTTTGCATTGGAGGAAATACAGGAGGGGGGATAAACGATATAGGATGTATTAAGGATGTTATTATGGGTATACCAGTTAAATGGTGGTTACGACTAAGATATTATAAAATTAGGGCGAGGATGGCAGGATTTGATTCTGAGAATGGACGAAAGTATATGTCCAAATATAATAGATTGTACCAGACTGTTCGAGCGTCTAAATGGTAAGGGAATTTAAGAAAGAGAAATATGCTTGGAAATATAATGAAGGAGAACTTTCCAAGCATATATATTATTTTATACTGTAAAGCTATATAAATATATTTGGTGTTATAGATTGGAGAATGAATTTTAATATAAAGATTGGAGAAAAAATTGGGGATTAAACAATCGATAAAAAAGTACTATGATAAGTTTTCTTTGAGAAAAAAATTTCTATAATAAATGAGCAATCTGAATATTTAGAGAAAAAAATTTTGGAGCTTATGGAGGAGAATGATAGTAGAAAGTTAGAGATTTGCAATTTATTAGATGAGAATAATGACAATAAACTACAAATAAATAGATTATTAAACGAATCAAACGATTTAAAATGCTGGTCAATGCAGATGTTTCATGAATACTATGGATTAATAGATTCCAATAAAAAGAGTATTGCTTCTCTTCTTAGACTTTTGATTTTAAAATACTATGAAGGGAAAATGCTTGATAATGAGAAAAAGGAGGTGATTGATTGGCTTACTAGAAATAGTGTCAGAATGTATCCTTATGATTTTTGTAATGAGTATTTACCAGATGATATAGAAATTTATTGGGATAAAGAAGGATGGAGATATGTTTTGTATAGCGGTAAGCCAGTGTACTTTCCTAAAACTTACTCTGATGAACATATTAAAGCGTACTTTTCATTTTTAATTATGGAACAGGATAAAAGGTCACCGCATTGTTATTTTACCAATCAGCTTAATCTTAACAAAGATACCGTGTTTATAGATGCAGGAGCTGCAGAAGGATTGATAGGACTTTCTGTAGTTCAACAAGTAAAATGTTTGTATTTGATAGAATGTGATAGTCTTTGGATAGAACCTCTTCAAAGGACGTTTAGACCGTATAGTAATGTGCAGATTATAGATAAAATGGTGGGCAATAGTAATACGGATAGTATGATTACCTTAAATTCAATTATAACAGGCAAGGAACAGGTGGTAATAAAAGCAGACGTTGAAGGGGCTGAGCATGATTTGCTGAAGGGACTTGATAATGTATATTTAAAATCAGGGAGTTCTCTTATACTTTGTGCTTATCATAATCAATCTGACGAAGAAACAATAGGTAGTATATTTGCTAAACAAGGAATACCATATGAAGTATCAAAGGGTTTTGTTATACCTTTGCTTGGAGAGTATGAGGAGCCGTATTTACGCAAGGCACTAGTAAGGTGTACGATAGAGAACAATTTAAAGTTTAAATATATATGATAGTAATAATATATGGTTTTGGATGGCTATATGTTAGCTGAAACTTTTGGAGGAAGTAGGAATGAAGGTAATCGAACCAAATCAAAAAAGATTTGCTCTTGTAGTAGCCAGTGTATTATGTGTTGCTATATTCAGTGTTATAGTAGGCCAGGCACTTTGGTCAGATATAATTACCTTTGAAAAAAACGGAGATAATCTAAAGCAGTGTTTTCCTTCTATGTTGAAGGTAGTGGAATACTTAAAATCTGGTGTTTTATGGGGAGTTGACACAGGGACTTTTAATGGGGCAACAGAGTTTTTTAATAGATCTAATATGTCTAATATGTATCTCCCTATGGTTTTTTTTGGGTTTTTATCAAGTTATATACCAGATAGATTGAGTTACCTTTTGCTATATATATTGCAAATGTTTATTTGTTCCTATTTTTCTGTTAGGCTGGCTCAAAGATTTTTTTCTTTAGATAAAAAAAGGGCATGTTTATTTACATGTTCTATTGTTGTTGTTGCATTGTATGAAAGTTGGTATTTGAGTCATTATTTTGTAGCTACATTATTGTGCCCTGCCTTATATGCAGGCTTCAAATCTTTAGATGATCAAAGGAAATGTGTTTGTATTTTGTATGCATTTTCTTATGTACTATGTTTTACTAGTGGGTATATCATAACTTCTGTAGCATTAGCAATATTTGTCTTATTAGGAACGGTTATTTATGGACTACTCTGGAAGAAGGAACTAGGATGGAAGATTATATTAAAGAGAAGTTGGATTCCTTTTATGATAGGAGGAGGGGTAAGCTTTTTATATTGCTTGCAACTATTGCTATATGTGAGAGATGTTGTTAATAGTGCATCTTCGACGATTTCAGATGCACTATATTTTAAATTAAGTACTGTGGATTTGAAAAGGATATTTAGTGCAAATTTTCTTAGCGAAGCTCCAATTGAGCAATTGCCATTAATAACTTTAGGGGCATTTTGGCTATTTATAATAGCAGTAATACTGCGTTATAATACGATATCAAAGATGCAGAAAAAAGAACAGATACTGTTTAAAATGGGAATAATGATAAATGTTATTATTCTTGGAATTTCTCTTGGAGAGATACTGCCCTTTGCATTATGGTTTTATTCGTTTGTTCCAGTATTTGGGTCAATGCATTTGCCTATGAGATATTTGATGATAACGCTATCAATATTTTATTTGGGATTAACTATTTCAACATATTATATACCTGATTTAAAAAACTCTAAAGAGGTATTGAGATTATCGATTATTTCATTAGGTATTGTTGGCATTTTGATTATAATACAGAACAATCCACTTATGAATCTTAAAATTGATTCTAGGAGGCTTATAATAGAGTTTGTTTTAATTTCATTAATTTTCTACTTTATTTATAGATATGGCTTGATGGAAAGATGTACGGTTGCTCTTTGCTGCTTTTTTATATTGCTTCCTGGTTTGACTTTTTTTAATGAAAGTAATGAAATCCTTTTAGGTAAACAAGTGATAATTGACCGGAGTATTGTATATAATATGGACGAGCAAGACGAATTGGATACATTTATTTCTGCATTACCTGAAAAGGATAGATATCTATATGCGGCATTTGATTCAGTTGAAAATGTACCAGACTTTTTGCCGGGAAATTATGAATGGTATGGTTATTCTCGGCATAATCTATCAAACTATATGGGGTATGAACTTCAACTGTCCCTACCCAAGGACTACTTAAAGAGTTTTCCATGGTTTAATCAATTAGATTGGAGGTATATTGCAGATACAAGAGGTGACTTTATTGTATTAGATGAAAAATCAATTCAAGATAATAAAGCAATTTTAGATATTATGGTTGACTGGGAAAAGAGTAATCGGTGGTTGAATGATATTCATAGAATCTGCATACTGAAAAAGTTTATCCCATTACATTATACAGGAAGACCGTTCGTGCAGGATAATTTAGAATCATTAGATAATGGATATTTCTATGTATATGGTTTAAGTAATCAGAATTTAATTGATTTTTCAACAAATGATGCCACTTACTATAAAGCAACAATCCGTTCTGATGCTGAAACTTCTGTAACCTTTCTTTTATATCCGAATAGATTTTATCATTACTATGTTAACGGGGAGGAAATTAAACCGGATATTGATAACATGAGAGTGTATCTCCCTATTTCAAAAGGCATAAATTACATTTCAGTCAATTATGAAAATGTTATGGCTAAAGTTAGTGTGCTGATTTTTGTATTTTATTATACTATTTGTTTAGTAGTATCTGTTTTTTATATTTCTGTAAAAGTAAGGAAGGAATTTAATTCCAAAGGAGGGGACAATGGAAGATAAAGTATTATATATTGTGATTCCTTGTTATAATGAGGAAGCGGTACTAAACGAAACGGCAAGACAACTCCTGGTGAAGATGGAGATGCATATGAAAAATGGATTGGGGGTGGGGGGTGG
>ERZ835762.809-NODE-809-length-25398-cov-8.083810_pt1 | contig 25398 bp, 23 predicted proteins | sample MGYA00519687_ERZ835762 | MGnify/ENA primary metagenome ERZ835762 (study PRJEB31850, sample SAMEA3708783) | human gut metagenome | biome: human gut; feature: human-associated habitat; material: faeces | place: China | collected 2014 ... | reverse complement strand
CCGATTCGGAATGCGAAGCATCGGCAAAATCCTGTTACAGTGCGCGGGCATGGAGCGCCCGTGTACTGTAACAGATTTCCTGTAACGATTTGATCCTTTCTAAATTTTTTCTTGCGGTTCAAGTATAGCATCCCCTATAATATATGTAAATTATTGTTTTTGTATAGAAATACAATAAAAATTATATAATACAAGAGAATTTTTACATTCAGACCATGATTGTTATGATCCGGGATCAGGATCCCGCAATTCGTACTGTTGCGGGAGTGGAGGTCTGCAGATCACCGGTCAGAAGGAGAGATTATGGAGATCAGACAGTTAGAATATTTCCGGGCCATCGTTGACGCCGGAACCATCAGTGGGGCGGCGAGGGAGCTTCATATGACACAGCCGCCGTTAAGCTACCAGATGAAAATGCTGGAGGAGGAACTTCAGGTGCCGCTTTTTATCCGCGGTATGAAGCATATCACACTGACGGAGGCGGGAAAAACGCTCTACGAACAGGCGGGAAAGATCCTGATGCTCTCGGAGGTAACGAAGCGGGAGGTCATAAAATCAAGTCAGGCGGCGACGATCCATATCGAAATGACTCCGTCCACCGTGTCCATGATGTCCCATTACCTGATGCGTTTTGCAAAAAGCCATCCCAATATCCATTTTGATATCCACGAGGGATCCACATTCACGATGAGGGATCAGCTTGAGAACCGGATCCTTGACCTCACGACCCTGCGCACGCCAATTACGTTAAGGGGCTGTGAGACGAAAACTCTGGCAGAGGAACGTCTTCTCGCCATGGCAGTTCCGGAGTTTCCTCTTTTAAAAGGACGCACATCGCTCCATCTGCAGGAGCTCTCGGAACAGCCCCTGATCCTGTCCCACCGGTTTCAGAAATATATCGCCTCGAAGTTTGAGGAAGCGGGACTTGTCTGCGATATCTACCTTGCCTGTGAAGATGCAAGGACCGCGATCACGATGGCGGAACGGGGAATGGGGATCGCGATCCTGCCGACTTCGATGCTGGAACTTTCTGATAAGCTGAAAGCATGTGAGGTCTGTGATGCCGATTTTACAACAGAGGTCCTTCTTGCCTGGAGAAAAAGTCGGATTTCGTCGGAAATACAGGAATTTCTGGAATTTTGGAATTGAGAAATGTATTCGTGGAATGCATGAATCTTGAAAAAATCTTGCGAGCAGCTTTTGCAGGCAGATTAGACGAGTGATTTTCAAAAAAACATGCGGTCCTGGAAGCAGACTCGCAGATCGGATACTTTTTTAAATTAACTTTAGAAAGCGTAAAAAGTATGAAAATTTCATATAAGAACGATGAAGGATCGTCTAAGACAAGCCGTCCATGACATAATACACATTATGTCATGGACGGCTTTTTTGAATGAAAAAATGTATGATCGGAAAACGATACGGAAGTCTCGTGGTAATTGAAAAAGTGAAGATTTCAGGGAAACCGAAAACCTATTGGCGGTGTCAGTGTGACTGCGGGAATACATGCACCGTAGAAGATTCACACCTGAAAAACGGACATACGAAGAACTGTGGCTGCAGGAGACGGATCCGAATCCAGGAAAAACGCCTTGATCTCACCGGACAGCGGTACGGCAGGCTTGTGGTTCTGGGACCTGCAGCGGAGCTGACAGAAAAAAAGGAAGGTACGATGGAGCAAAGTGGATCGTCCGAAGGTGATCGCGCGGATCGTCCGGGAAGGATGAGTGACTACTGGCTTTGCCAGTGTGACTGTGGAAAACAATGCATCTGCCGAAAAGAGAATCTCCGCTCCGGGGTCACAAGAAGCTGCGGCTGTCTTCAGGAAGCACAGAGAAAGGTAAATATGAAGAAAGCCATCCATTTTATGGACGGAACCTGTGTGGAGCGGATCGCGTGCAGAAAGACATTTTCCAATAATACTTCCGGTCATCGCGAAGTATACAGAAGAGAAAACAACCGATGGAGAGCCTCCATTGGCTTTCAGGGAAAGTCCTACAATCTTGGCAGCTTCGCAACCTATGAGGAGGCAGTTCAGGCACGGCTGGACGCGGAAAAACGGTTATATGATCCGTTTTTAGCGAAATACCGCGAAAAGAATTCCTGAGAACGCAGGGAGATCACAATACTGATAAAAACACTTCCAAACGCAGGAATACCGGGCAGCTCTGCTGCATAGAATGCAGTTTAGGAAGTGAATTTTATAAAATTTTAAGGAACAAGGGGGAAAGGAGGAGCTTTGTGAGCATAAAGAGGCAGAAGAATCCTGTGTGCAGCAATTGAAATATTGACTCACAGTAACTGTTCGACAGAGATACAGTTACGATCCACGATTCGAAAAAAAAGGAGGAAAAGAGAGATGAAGAAGCGCGGAATAAAAAAACGTGTTCTGGCAGCACTCATGACGGCCTGTATGGTCGTTGGGTCTGTGCCGGGAGTGTCGTTGGCGGATGTGTCGGGTGAACCATCTGGTACGCTGACACCGGCTGCAAAGAAACATAACTTTGATGGAACAGCGTCAACAGAAGCAGACCCGGATATTGAGCTTAACAAGACAGCTGCATATAACGGAACATTTACTGAGAACGGTCAGACAGAACTTACAAAGACCTTTGAGGTTGGAACGAAACTCACGCTTGCGGATATTCCTGCATCCAAGGGTAAGAGCAGCAGTTACAGCGATCAGACCTGGGATAAATTCCCGGTTGGATATATTGTAGGAAAAGATGGAACGACCTTCACGATCACCTACAAGTGGAGATCAAGCGGCAGTGGCAGTGATTATGACTATAGCACCTCCACAAGAGGCAAAGCCACAAACGCAGCTGGTAAGTCCGGACGTTGGATCTTAGAGGGCGGCGAGTTCACGGAGGATAACGGGACAACACAAGAGGACACATGTACACCGGCTGGCATGAGATCGACGGCAAGTGGTATTACTTCAACACAGCATCCGACAAGGGAACACTTGGCGCAATACTTGCGAACACCACAACACCGGATGGATATCAGGTAGATGCAAATGGAGCATGGATCCGGTAATTCCGGCAGGAAACCTTCATGGCTCACCGGGCGCGGGATCCTCATAGCAGTCATGTTTCTTTTGGGACTGGGAATTTTTCTGTACCCGCATATCTGTGACTGGTACTATCAGTATCAGTTCAACAAGGCGATCGCGGCGTATGACCGGTTTCAGGGGATCGACTGCGAAGGAATGATCCAGGCGGCCAGAGAGTACAATGAAAGACTTGCAAAGAAAGAGGAACAGTTTCTGGTTCCCGCAGAGGAACGGGAGGAGCTTGACCACCTTCTGGATCCATGGGAAACAGGGATGATGGGATATGTGGACATTCCGAAGATCGGGGTCCACGTTCCCATTTACCACGGAACGGAAGAGCGGGCGCTTCAGTCGGGCGCCGGTTTCTGGTATGGGACAAGCCTGCCGGTGGGCGGTGAAAATACCCATTGTGTGCTGGCCGCCCATAACGGTCTTGTGAAGGCGAAACTGTTCACTGACCTGGACAAACTAGAAGTGGGAGATCGGTTCACTCTGGATGTCTTAAACGAGACATTCACGTATGAGGTGGATCAGATCCTCGTAACACTTCCGGAAGAGACGGAAGAACTTTATGTCCAGAACGGAAAAGACCTTGTGACGCTTTATACCTGTACTCCGTATGGGGTAAATACCCACAGGCTCCTTGTCCGCGGACACCGGGTAACAGAACCGGAAGAATGATGAAAAAAATGCGCCGGTTCACAAAAAGTGAAAACGGAGCTTTTTTCGACATAAATTGACATGGAGGGAATCGAAAATGAAAAAGAAAATGAACAAGGTTTTAGTAGTCTGCACAGCGGCAGCAGCGATGACAGCATTTTCAGGAACCGCTTTTGGGGCAACTCTCGATCTGGAGTCAAAGACAGCGGTTGCTGACGCGAAGGATGGAGCCGGGGATATCCAGGAGGCCATAAATCAGATCTCGGGGAACGGAAATAAAGATGGGTGGACCATCAAAATAAAGTCTGGTACATATGACCGATTTACAATTCCGGCAGATTTTAAGAACATCACGGTTGAGGGAGAGAAAAACAGCGTTATTCAGGTGATGAATGCGTCAGTGGCAGACAACCTTTCAGATGCTGGCGGAATTAACGCGTTTGGCAGTAATATTACTTTAAAAGGACTTACAATTGATGCTGGAAATGTACCGGCTGAAGAGGGAAAGTTTACAGCAGCGGTTTCCAATCACAATGGCGCAGTAGGTGGAACTGGCTTTTCTCTTCATGTTGAAAACTGTACGATCAAGGGAACAGATTCACAATTTGCGGATGGTATTTTATTTGACAGTCCGGGATTTGATGTGAAAAATTGTAAAATTTCAGGTTTTAAGCAGGCAGTTGAATTCTTTGGAGATAATTTTGTAGTTCCGGAATCTGGAAATATGGTCAGTGGGAATACGTTCCGTGACTGTAGCTTTGCTATTCATGGATATTTTGGCGGCGGCTCGGATGGCGGAGTGCTGAGTTTTAAGAATAATAAGGTAACCGGTACGGATGATCTGCGCGCCAAAGTAGTGATTCAGGATCAGAGTAATACAGGGGCTGTTCGCGCGGATATCTCTGGAAACACATTTGTGAATGCACTTGTGGGACTTGTGAATCTGAGAGAAAACGGGAAAACGATCTCACCAGTATTGACCTCCAATGAGATGGGCGCAAACAGTTTTTATGTTGAGGCGGTGGAGCCGGGAACCATTGAATTTTATGCGACATATCATGCGCCGGAGAACAGCGAAGGCTGCTGGAGAGTGACAGGAATTGAAGATTTTGGCATTGATGCCGGATTAAATCCGGATGGATCCAAAGCAAAGATCGAGGAGTTGGTGGATGCAGCGAATGAAAGTGGATCCAGAACGTTGAGCATTACGGGAATTGATGAAAACAATCTGATCAAAACGTTCACTTATTTTAAAGATGGAATTTACTGGGACAGCGATAAGGAAAGTAAACCGTCGGTGGACAAAAAAGCGGATGGTCAGGACCGTATCGAGGCAGCAAGGCCAGGAGATGTTATTTCTTTTACACTGGAATCCAATCTGCCGCAGTCACTGTCAGCGCAGGTAAAAAGACGTACTCCAAATGACGACAGACCAGATGATGACAGACCATATATTATAGAAAAGAAGTCTTATCAGCTGATATTCCATGATAAGATGAGCAGTAATCTTTCTCTTAATCAGGCTACATTGAAAGTCGAAATCATGAATAATGGAAAGCTTGTGGAACTGCCGGAGAAATATTACATGGTGCGTACAGATCTTGAAGGTGAGACTTTCCGGGTAACAGTAGGACTTGTGGCAGCGTTTAATGATGGTCAGATCTCGTATGATCAGCTGAAGAATGCGGCACAGATCGTCGTATCTTATGACGCAACGGTAAAAGACAGTGTTATCAATGGAGACAAGGTGGAGAACCGTGCATGGGTCAACGACAGCGAAGAGGATATCGTTGACGGCCCGGTCATCGATCCAGATGTTCCGTCCACCGGTGGAGTTGGAACAAAAGCCTTCACAGCAGCAGGAATCGCCCTGATGGGAGTTGCAGCAGGTGCTGTGATCGTGACAGGTAAGAAAAAGAAAGAAGAACAGTAATTCAGACTTTTCGGATTGTTGCTAGTTATGAGAACGAGGTAGAGACATGAAAAAATCATGGAAAAGTTTCATGACCGTCACCGCAGCCGCTGCTGCGATGACGGCTGCCATGGCATTTTCTTCGTTGGCGGCTGTGGCGAAGGTAGATGATGACCTTCCGGAAAACCGTCATATCGTATCGGTAGCTTCCGGCGGATATGAGACGGGATTCCAGATCAAGGCGGCTCATGGCGCGGACATCTACGAGACGACAAGTTATCCGATCGATAAAAAGGCAGACGGCGAGGATGAGATCGGAACCGTAAGTCAGGGAAAGAAGATCAAGTTTACACTGAACTCCAGTCTTCCAAAGCTGCTTGCACGCTATGTTGTAACGGCATCCAACGCCTCACCGGCAAACTCCGCAAGGGAGATTCGCAAAGTCCGCGTACATAGTGCGTCCGGCGCGGGAATAGTCCGCGTACACAGTGCGTCCGGTGCGGAGACAGTCCGCGTGTACAGCGCATCCGGTGCCGGAAGAGCGGGAAGCGTAATCAGGGACAACTACGACAATGAGATTGCCAGACAGTTCCTTTTAGCAGATGAAAAATATGCGATCCCGGATTCTGTTGTGGAGACCATGGTCTTCCACGATGAGATGAACCGGTATCTGAAGTTTATCGACGGTACGCTCCGTGTGACTGCGGGCAGGGATGGAAAAGAAGTTCCTTCCGGGTATTACACGGTAACAGCCAGTGGTTCCAACGCATTCCGGGTTGAGGTTGATCTTGTAAACCTCTTTAATACCGGAATCATCGATTATGAAGATCTGACGGGTGAAAATCCGATTACAGTGACCTATGAAGCGGTCGTGACAGACGACGCGATCCAGGGGGACGAGCTGTTTAACGAAGCCTGGGTCAACGATGGAGAACATGACTCCGTGGAAGGTGCGGTCCTCGATAAGAAGGTTCCGTCCACAGGCGGAATGGGACGGGGAATGTTCACGGGTCTTGGACTCCTGTTTATGGGCACAGCGGCAGCAGCAGGGAAGAGAAAAAGAAGCATGTAGATCAGATACAGAAATCGATGTAGAAGGAAGGAATCCAAGATGACAGGAATTCGGAAAAAGAATAAGATCCTGGGCTTTATTTTTGCCGTGCTTGCGGTATGGATGGTGATATTTCAAAATCCGTCCTACGCGGCACAGCGGGGCAGTCTGAACATAAAAACAGAACAGGCCGGAATGACGGTATATCTCTATCGGGTTGCAGAAAAACAGGCGGGTGTCTATGTGCTGAATGAGAAATTTCAGGCATCCGGTGCGGATGTTTCCGGGGGTGGTTCAAGAGAGGCTGCGATCACTCTGGCAGATTTTGCGAAGGCGCAGGGGATCCAGCCTTACCGGACCGGAACGGGAAGCGGAAAGCATGTGGTTTTTCGGAATCTTCCGGATGGAGAGGCTCTCTACCTTGTGACGGGGGATCCGATGACCGTTGGCGGCAAGACCTACATTCCGGCACCGGTTCTCGTGGAAGCGGGCGGTGCCGCGGCGGAAGCAGATATCAAGTGTGATATTGAGGAACCGGAAAACCCGACAAACCCAACGGAACCCACAAACCCGACGGATCCATCGAATCCGACCTCTCCGACCCGTTATTATGATGACAGCGATGATGACGACTGGGATCCGACTCCGAATAAGAAGCCGACGATCACAACAGCGGCTGACGAGACGGTGACGATCACAGATGCGGAGACACAGTCGGAAACCAGAGTGGAGGAGAGTACGGCAGAGAGTGAAACAGAGACATCTACGGAGACAACCGTGGAGAACGAAAAGAAGCTTCCCCAGACAGGACAGCTGTGGTGGCCGGTAGGGATCCTGCTCTCCGCAGGCGCGGTCCTTCTGGCGGCAGGTCTTGTGATGAAAAAGAGAAGTAAAGAAAAATAAAAAATTAAAGAGAAACATGAGGATACAGATATGAAAAAGAAAACGCTTCATCCCTCCGGATTTACAAGCAAATGGAGAGCATACTCCAGCACCACAACTCCGCCGACAGAACCGGGACGTTATACCATGACAGTCGTTGTCCTTGGCGGTAACTATCTGGCCTCCCCGATCAACCGGTCCTTCCAGATCACGAAGTAGAACGGCTGAATGGTAAAATCGCGGGTCCTGTAACCCGCGATCAGGAGACATTCATATGAAAAAAGTACGCATCACATTCCCGTTATCAGATCAATGGCGATGTGATGCGTATTTTAATGTAAAAAGAATGTGCCCAGGCGGCTCCGTAAGGAACCACCCGGGCACAGTAGATTGTTTCGTTATTAGTACAACTTTGCACCGGCCGGGATTCTGTCATCGACCATCAGGAGGTTCAGTCCCTCATGGCCATCTTTCTCATGGACTGCTGAGATCAGCATACCTTCGGAATCGATTCCCATCATCTTTCTCGGCGGAAGGTTCACAATCGCGATTGCTGTCTTTCCAACCAGCTCTTCCGGCTCGTAATACTCGTGAATACCGCTTAAGATCACGCGGTCCTTGCGCTCTCCGTCGTCCAATGTGAACTTCAGGAGTTTCTTGGACTTCGGTACCGCTTCACAGGCTAAAATCTTAACTGCGCGGAAATCGGATTTTGCGAATGTTTCGAAATCAACCATTTCTTTGAAGATCGGCTCGATCTTAACGTTGGAGAAATCGATCTTCTCAACAGTCTTTGCTGCCGGAGCGGCTGCGGAAGACTTGGAAGATTTTTTGTCGGAATCTAAGGACTTCATTGTCGGGAAGAGCAGTACGTCACGGATCGCCGGGGAGTTTGTAAATAACATAACAAGACGGTCGATACCGTATCCGATACCACCGGTCGGCGGCATACCGATCTCAAGGGCATTTAAGAAGTCCTCGTCAGTGGTATTTGCCTCGTCATCACCGGCAGCAAGTGCTGCTTCCTGTGCTTTGAAACGCTCTCTCTGGTCGATCGGGTCGTTTAACTCGGAGTATGCGTTGCACATCTCACGGGCATAGATATAGAGCTCGAAACGCTCAACCTGCTCCGGATGACCCGGTTTCTTCTTGGTAAGCGGGGAGATCTCGATCGGATGGTCTGTGATGAAGGTCGGCTGGATCAGGTGCTCCTCAACGAACTCCTCGAAGAAGAGGTTGATGATGTCGCCGCGGACGTGACGATCTTCGTAGTGAACGCCCTTCTCATCTGCTAATTTCTTTGCTTCCTCAGTTGTCGTGATCTCGTTGAAATCAATACCGGTGTATTTCTTGATCGCGTCGATCATGGTAAGGCGCTCGAACGGCTTTCCAAGGTCGATCTCAACATCCGCATACGGGATCGTTGTGGATCCGCAGATCTGCTTTGCGATATGACGGAACATATCCTCTGTGAGATCCATCATTCCCTGGTAATCCGTGTATGCCTGATATAACTCCATAAGAGTAAATTCCGGGTTGTGTCTTGTATCAAGACCTTCATTACGGAATACACGGCCGATCTCGTAAACGCGCTCCATACCGCCGACGATGAGTCTCTTTAAGTAGAGCTCAAGGGAGATACGAAGCTTTACATCCTCGTCGAGAGCGTTATAGTGTGTCTCGAACGGTCTCGCGGCAGCACCGCCTGCGTTTGCGACGAGCATCGGAGTCTCGACCTCAAGGAATCCGAGGTCATCTAAGTATCTGCGGATGCAGCTGATGATCTTGGAACGCATAACGAATGTCTTCTTAACGTCCTCGTTCATGATCAGGTCAACGTATCTCTGACGGTAACGGGTATCTGTGTTTGTAAGTCCGTGGTACTTCTCCGGAAGGATCTGTAAGCTCTTGGAGAGCAGTGTTACGGAATGGGCATGAACAGAGATCTCGCCCATCTTTGTTGTGAATACAAAGCCCTTGATGCCGACGATATCGCCGATATCCATTCTCTTGAAGTCTTTGTAGGAATCCTCACCGAGGTCATCGCGGCATACATAGCACTGGATGTTGCCCTTGAGATCCTGGACGTTGCAGAAGGAAGCTTTACCCATGACACGCTTGGACATAATACGTCCTGCGATGGAAACTTCCTTTCCGTCATATTCTGCGTAATGATCCTTGATATCCGCGCTGTGAGCTGTCTGATCATATTTTGTGATCTGGAACGGGTCTCTGCCCTCTGTCTGTAACTCAGAAAGCTTCTCGCGGCGCACCTTTAAGAGCTGGTGGATATCCTGCTCTTTTGCATTTGCATTCTTGTTCTGATTCTGCTGTTCAGCCACTTTTCTATTTCTCCTTCACTGTAGTCTTTGTGTATGATCGATACGGTCGTGTACAGAATTTTCGGTCCGGAAGATCCCTTCCTGTACACGATGACGATCAATCGACTCTTTTAATATCGAGTACCTTATACTGGATAACTCCGGACTGTGTCTCAACGTCAACAACGTCGCCAACGCGTTTTCCGATCAGCGCGTGTCCGACCGGGGACTCATTGGAGATCTTGTTCTCAAGGCTGTTTGCCTCTGTGGAACCAACGAGCTTGAATTCCATCTCCTCATCGAAATCAACATCGTAAACTTTTACGATACATCCAACATTGATCTTATCAAGGTTTACCTCGTCCTCAACGACAACCTCTGCATTCTTTAACAGTTTCTCGAGTTCTTCGATTCTTAACTCGATATCTCTCTGCTCATCTTTCGCAGCATCGTACTCAGCGTTCTCGGATAAGTCACCCTGTTCTCTTGCCTCTTTGATCTTCTGGGCAATCTCACGACGGCGGTTTACTTTCAGATCCTGAAGTTCATCCTCGTATTTTTTCAGTCCTGCATAAGTTAAAATATGTTTCTTATCAGCCATGACGTCTTACCTTTCTTATTGTTTCGGGGCAGAATGTCCCTTTATAATTTTTAGCTTTACATTCTCTGTATTATAGCGTGAACACTGGGGATTGTCAAGAAGACGAAAGTCCTGGGTTTTGCGGTTTTTCAAGGTTTTTTTACTGATTTTTCAAACGGAATACGAAATCAGATGATACGTTCGGGTGGATAGGTCGTCCAAGGCAGGAATGTCGATGATAAATAGTGGCAGAATTCAGAAAATTAAGATATAATTGACGAAAAACGACGAACTTGTACCGATTATTTATTATAGGAAGAAATACAGGAGAATTAAGATGGAAAGACACGCAATCTATAGCCGCAGAGTATTCGTAAATATAAAACAGACGCAGTCCCCCGAGAACTGATCGAGGAGATCGTGGATGCTGCCCGTATGGCCCCGTCCGCAAAAAAACGCCAGCCGTGGAAATTTATCGTGCTGGAAGGCGCGACAAAGAACGAGTTTACCTCCGCAATGTGCGTCGGTCTTGAGCGGGAGATGAAGCGGATCACCCCGCTCCCGAAATCTGGCTTTGGACTCCCGGACGCGAAAAATACCCTGCGGATCATGGAAGAAGCTCCTGTGGTGATCGCGGTTTTAAACACAAACGGAAAATCACCGTTTCTACCGATGGATAACGATGCGAGAATTTCGGAGATATGTGATTCCCTCTCCATCGGCGCTGCGATCCAGAACATGATCCTGCGGGCACAGGAATTGGGACTGGGTACGCTTTGGATCGCGAATACATGCTTTGCATATGAAGAACTGACCGCATGCCTGGGAACGGAAGTGCAGCTCGTCAGCGCTGTGGCGCTGGGCTATCCGGATGAGGCGCCGGGGATGAGATATAGGAAGAAGATAGGGGAGATTTTGGAGTTTCGGGGTAAGCGTGAATACAAGGTGGTTTGTAGGAACTATGTGTTCAGTTGATTTCTGTTGGGAGATGTTTTATACTGAAATTTAAGAAGAAATAGACGATGTGATCTGTAATGATGCAGATTTGGAGAGGATAGAAATGGTAACAGGAGAACTGAAAAATAAAATTGATAGTCTGTGGGAGATTTTCTGGACAGGCGGTCTGACGAATCCGTTGGACGTGATTGAACAGATGACATATCTGATGTTCATCAGGGATTTGGATGATTCGGACAATACCAGGGCGAAGGAAGCCGTAATGCTTGGAGTCCCTTTTAAAAGTATCTTTTCAGGAGAAGTACAGGTTGGTGAGCGGACAATTGACGGAAACCAGTTAAGATGGAGTGTATTTCATGATTTTCCGGCAGAGAAAATGTACTCCAATATGCAGGAATGGGTATTTCCGTTTATCAAAAACCTCCATGGAAATAAAGAGAGCGCCTACGCAAAGTACATGGGAGATGCAATTTTCAAGGTTCCGACGGCATTGATGTTAGATAAGATCGTCAATGCGCTGGATGGAATTTACGAGCAGATGGCGCAGCTGAAGAATGTGGATACCCGTGGAGACGTCTATGAATATCTGCTTTCCAAGCTTGCGATAGCGGGCGTAAATGGACAGTTCCGCACACCGAGACATATTATCCGGATGATTGTTGATATGATGCAGCCGAAGCCGGATGATGTGATCTGTGATCCGGCATGCGGTACATCGGGTTTCCTGGTATCGGCGAGTGAGTATCTGAGAGATAACTGCAAAAAAGAAGTACTTTTTGATAAGAAGAACAAAGAACACTATATGAATCATATGTTCCATGGTTTCGATATGGATCGTACGATGCTGCGAATCGGCGCAATGAACATGATGACCCATGGTGTGGAAAATCCGGATATTGAGTATCGGGATAGTTTAAGTGATCAGAACCCGGATAAGGAGAAGTACAGCCTGATTCTTGCCAATCCGCCGTTTAAGGGCAGCCTGGATTACGATATTGTCTCCGCAGATCTTTTAAAGGTCTGCAAGACGAAAAAGACAGAGCTGTTATTCCTGGCGTTGTTCTTGAGAATGCTGAAAGTTGGCGGCCGCTGTGCATGTATCGTTCCGGATGGCGTTTTGTTTGGATCGTCGACAGCACACAAGGCGATTAGAAAAGAACTGATTGAAAATAACCGTCTGGAAGCTGTGATTTCCATGCCATCTGGTGTGTTTAAACCGTATGCGGGAGTTTCCACTGCTGTCCTTATCTTCACAAAGACGGGACACGGCGGTACAGACCAGGTATGGTTCTATGACATGAAGGCGGACGGACGAAGTCTCGATGACAAGCGGAACGAAATTCCGGAAAATGATATCCCGGATATCATCGAGCGCTTCCACCACTTAGATCAGGAGAGCGGAAGAGAACGGACAGAACAGAGCTTCTTCGTGCCGAAAGATGAGATCGTGGAAAATGATTATGATCTTTCCATCAATAAATATAAGAAGATCGAGTATGTTCCGGTGGAGTACCCGTCTACGATAGAGATTATGACGGAACTCCGGGAGTCGGAGATGGAGATTGGGAAAGAGATGGAAGAACTGGAGCGGTTGTTGGGGCTGTAAAGGTGGGTGATAGTATGCTGCAAGTAAATGTGCGTGGTGGATTTTCAGATAGAAATAAGATTAAACCGATGAATACAGAGATCCAGTTGAAAAAGTTTGATGCAAGGACAAGAAATCAAATAGCAAATGTGATTGGAGAATTATACAATACATATATGGGATCCTGTGCTGAATATGAAGAATATGTACAAGGGTTTTATAGATTTGTATTAGGACAGATATATGGTCAGCAAGTTGATTATTCGGAACGTTATTATTATAACGATATTTTTAAGAATGTTAATGAAACTATTCAGCTAGGTCAATATGATGATATTCTTACTTTAGTAGAGGCATTAGCAGGATATTGGGCTCAAGAATGCGAATCACCGGAATATTATGGAGTATATGTTGAAGAGTATATTTATAAAAAGATCAATGAAGTATTTGAACGGGAATTTGTAGGATACCGTTTCATTGATAGGTATATAGTTCCGATAAGTGATAGAAATGAAATTCAAGCAATAAATGATTCATTAAAAAATCCGTATGAAGATGTAAGGGAGCATATTAAGAAAGCAAACAAACTATTAGCAGATAGAGATAATCCGGATTATGAGAATTCTATAAAAGAAAGTATTAGCGCAGTTGAAGCAATGTGCAAAATACTCACAGGATCAACAGGGAATGACGCTACACTGGGAAAAATGCTGAAGAACTTAGAGGATAAAGGAATTAAAATTCATAGCGCTATGAAGAATGCGTTTAATAGTCTTTATGGCTATACGAGTGATGCAAAAGGAATTAGACATGCGGGCGATCTAGGAGGAGAAAAATCTACTTTTGCAGATGCAAAATTCATGTTGGTAGCATGTAGTGCTTTTATTAATTATTTGCACGCAAATGAGGCAAAGTCATATTTGTAGGAGAAGGGGTGATGAGGATCAAGCTAGGTGATTTGACTAAAATAAAAACTGGTAAGTTAGATGCTAATGCGGCTTCAGAGGACGGCCAATATCCATTTTTTACATGTTCAAAAGAGCCATTAAGAATATCAACATATTCATATGATTGTGAGAGTGTTTTGATTGCTGGTAATGGTGATCTGAATGTTAAATATTATAATGGAAAATTTGATGCATATCAGCGTACGTATATTATCGAAAATAAAGATAACGGAAAGCTTTTTATGCCATATCTTTATTTTTTTATGGAGGCCTATATCGAAGAATTGAAAAAACAGGCCGTTGGTGGAGTTATAAAATATATTAAGATAGGTAATCTTACGGATGCTAGGATTAAACTTCCTTCAATGAATGAACAGAAAGCGATAGCTGAAATACTACAAAGAGCCAAAAGGGTGATTGAATTACGTAAAAAAGAAATTTCTAAGTTGGATGAACTTATCAATGCTCAATTTGTTGAGATGTTTGGAAAATGCAGTCATGAAAGTGTAAAAGCAGCTGAGGTTTGTGATTTTATAACTAAAGGAAGTACTCCAGCAATTGGAGAAATTGTAGAAGAACGTAAAGAAAAAGATATTCCATTCCTAAAAGTATATAATTTGAGTTTTACTGGCGAAATGTTATTTGATGACAATCCACAGTATATTTCAGAAAAAACGCATAATAGTAAACTGGCTCGTTCAAAGGTATATCCCAATGATGTGCTGATGAATATTGTGGGACCACCGTTGGGAAAATTTGCTTTAGTTACAGATGAATTTAAAGAATGGAATATTAATCAAGCTATTGCAATATTTAGGGCAAAGGAACGTATTCTTCCGAGATTCCTATTGTATGCATTAATGCAACCAGAAGTATTAGAACCATTTGTTGGACAAGCTGTAGGTATAAGACAACAAAATTTAAGCTTGGAACAGTGCAGAAATTTGAAATTTCCATTGCCATCATTGGATGAACAAAAAGCGTTTGTAGCATTTGCTGAACAAGTTGACAAATCAAAAATTATTGTACAGAAATCCTTGGATGAAGCGCAATTGTTATTTGATTGCATAATGCAACAGTGTTTTAAGTGAATCGTTTAGAAAGGACTTCACATATGGCAAAAATGACGGTTTATCATGGCGGATATATGCCGGTCGAGAGACCGGAGATTAGAATCAGTCGGAACACGAAAGATTTTGGTCCGGGATTTTACTGTACGGTTATCAAGGAACAGGCGATCCGCTGGGCGAGAAGATATGATACAAAGATTGTTTCGGTATATGGCGTCCGTCTGGATACAAGACTGAATATAAAAGAATTTGCTACCATGACTGAGGAATGGCTGGATTTCATTGTGGCTTGCCGCAGTGGAGTACCGCATCCGTATGATATTGTAATCGGAGCAATGGCAGACGATCAGATTTACAGCTATGTTTCCGACTTTATAGACGGAAGTATTACAAGAGAGCAGTTCTGGGTGCTGGCAAAATTTAAATACCCGACACATCAGATCAATTTTTGCACAGAAGCCGCTTTAAAATGCTTGGAATTCAGAGATTACGAGGTGATCAAATAATGCAGGAAACAGGACGGGAATCGCAGAAGGATAATGATCTTTTCTTTACATGCAGCCTGATCGACTATATTGCAAGAAAGACAAAAAATACCCGCGCAGATATCGTCAATGCACTGGGAAAGTCACGTGTGGAGAAGATTTATGACCTTGCGGATGTATACCATTGCGACAATATTGATCGTGTCAGCGATGATTTTATCCGGGAAGCCGGGGTCAAAGAGGGAAAATTTGACAATGTGGGGACATGCCAGTATGCGATCCCGACGCATTGGGAAATTGGAAAGGTCTACAGAAGACTGATCAAACAGGTCGCAGAGAATGAAAAAATCAGTGTGATCGATGCGCTTATGGAGGTTTATAATTCATTCATCAGTCAGAAGATCGATGACTATAACAGCAGCGTTTATTATGAAAATCCATCCTATATATTTGAGAGCTATAAGGAAAAGAAAATGCTCTAATTGCGTTCAAAATTGGAACAGAAGTCTGTTCCAGGGGGGGAGGTACAGCCATGACCAACTTTGATTATTTGAAGGAAGAACCAAAATTCAAAAACTTTGCGGATACAGCGATTGCGGCAGAACGGATTTTTTCAATTGATGAATCCGCGTCGATTCTGAACTGTCGCCGCGCGATGGAGTTTGCAATCAAATGGATATATTCAGTGGATGGCTCTCTCGTAAAACCATGGGATGATAAACTGGTCAGCCTGATGAGCACTGAGGAATTCCGTGATCTGGTGGATAACGATCTGTGGCAGCGGTTGAATTTTATCCGAAAAATGGGAAATACAGCCGCTCATGTTGGAAAAAAAGTGACAAAAGAGCAGGCGGAACTTTGTCTGGAAAATCTTTTTATTTTTATGGATTATGTGGCATACTGTTACGCGGATCAATATATAGAAAGAACCTTCAATGCGGCGTTGCTGGATCAGGAAGAACCGGAGAAAGTGCTGCTAAAAGAGAAAACCCCAGATCTGAAACTGGAAATGTTAATGCGGGAAAACGAGGCATTAAAGGCGGAACTGACTGCGCGGAGAGAAGAGCAGCAGCAGACATATGTGCCGAAGCCGCTTGATATTTCAGAGTATAAAACAAGAAAACTCTATATCGATGCTATGTTGGAAGACGCGGGCTGGGTTGAGGGACAGAACTGGCTCAATGAAGTGGAAATTCCGGGAATGCCGAATAAGAGTGAAAAAGGGTATGCAGATTATGTCCTGTACGGCGATGACGGAAAAGCGCTGGCGATCATTGAGGCAAAGAGAACCTGTGTGGATGTAAGCAAGGGACGGCAGCAGGCAAAACTGTATGCAGATCTGATTGAGAAGAAACAGGGACGGAGACCAGTTGTATTCCTCACAAATGGTTTTGAAACGCGGATTTCCGATAACCAGTATCCGGAACGAAAGGTAGCTTCTATCTATTCAAAACGGGATCTGGAGAAGCTGTTTAATCTTCAGGCAATGCGGACAGACCTCAAAAATATTACCGTGGATAAGAATATTGCGGGACGATATTATCAGGAAGCGGCAGTAAAATCGGTCTGCGATGCCTTTGATGAAAAGAACCGAAGAAAAGCACTTCTTGTCATGGCAACGGGATCCGGAAAAACGAGAACAGTGATTGCTCTTGTAAAGGTTTTACTTCAACATGGCTGGATCAAAAATGTTTTGTTCCTTGCGGACAGAAATAGTCTTGTCACACAGGCAAAGAGAAGCTTTGTAAATCTGCTTCCGGATTTCTCGGTTACAAACCTCTGTGAGGAAAAGGATAATTACAGTGCCCATTGTGTTTTCTCCACCTATCAGACGATGATGAACTGCATTGATATGGTTCAGGATGAAGAGGGAAAACTGTTCACATGTGGTTATTTCGACCTTGTGATCTGTGATGAGGCACACCGGTCCATTTACAATAAATACCGTGATATTTTTAATTATTTCGATGCACCGCTTGTAGGACTTACAGCGACACCAAAAGATGAGATCGACAAAAATACATATGAAATTTTTGAACTGCAGAGTGGTATTCCTACATATGGATATGAACTTGCCCAGGCGGTAAAAGATGGATTCCTAGTGGACTTCATATCGGTGGAGACGAAGCTGAAATTCATTGAAAATGGAATTGTGTATGATGAACTTTCAGAAGAAGATAAGCAGGAATATGAGGAGACCTTTGAAAATGAAGATGGGGATCTGCCGGAGCGGATCAGTTCTTCCGCACTGAACAACTGGATCTTTAATGAGGATACGATCCGGGAAGTTTTGAACATTCTGATGACAAATGGACTTCGGGTTGATTATGGAAATAAGATTGGAAAGACCATCATCTTTGCAAAGAATCATCGCCATGCAGAGAAAATTCTGGAAGTATTCGGAAAGGAATATCCAAATTTAAAGGACTATGCGAAGGTAATCGATAATTATCTGAATTACTCCCAGAGCGCAATTGACGAGTTCTCTGATCCGGATAAGATGCCGCAGATTGCAATTTCTGTTGATATGCTGGATACAGGTATCGATGTGCCGGAAGTATTAAATCTTGTATTTTTCAAGAAGGTCATGAGTAAGGCAAAATTCTGGCAGATGATCGGACGAGGAACGAGACTTTGTCCGGGGCTTATGGATGGCGCGGATAAGGACAAGTTCTATATCTTTGACTTCTGTGGAAATTTTGAATTCTTCCGCATGAATAAGGGAAAAGCGACAGCGAACATGATTGCTGTTCAGGGAGCTATTTTCAGCTTGAAATTTGAAATGTCGTATAAACTGCAGGATATCCAGTATCAGACGGATAATTTGAGAAAATTCCGAAATACTTTAGTGGAAGACATGTCTGGAAAGGTGCGAGAACTGAACAAGGATAATTTTGCGGTCCGCCAGCATTTAAAGTATGTGGAACTGTATTCTGCGAAGGATAATTATCAGACATTGACGTATGCAGATACCTTGGCAGTGAGAGATGAGCTTGCCCCGCTGATCGAGCCGGAAAATGATGATGCGAAGGCTTTACGTTTCGATGCACTGATGTATGGGATTGAGTTGGCATATCTGGCGGGAAAGAAATATTCCAGAGGAAAACATGATCTGATCGGCAAAGTAAGCGGGATTGCGAAAGTTTCAAATATCCCAGAGATTACGGCGCAGACCCCGTTGATTGATAGGATCCTTCATACGGACTATCTGGAACGTGCGGACGTGGATGATTTTGAGCATATTCGGAAAAGTCTGCGTGATCTGATGAAATATGTTCCTAAAGAATTTGTGATTTTCGAGACGACATTGGACGATGAAGTTTTATCCGTGGAGTGGAAAGAATCAGAGCTTGAAAATGATGACTTGAAGGATTATAAAGCAAAGGCAGAATTCTATATTCGCGAACATCAGGATGAATCGGCGATTGCAAAGCTGAAGGGCAATATTCCATTAAATTCCGATGATATAAAGAAATTGGAAAAGATTTTGTGGAGCGATCTCGGCACGAAGGCTGATTATGAAGCAGAATATGGTGAAAAGCCGCTGGGTGAGTTTGTCAGGGAGATCGTTGGGCTGGATATGAATGCGGCGAAAGCTGCCTTTTCGGAATATTTGGATAGTGCGAACCTTGACAGCAGACAGATTTATTTTGTGAATCAGATCGTGGAATATATCGTTCAGAATGGTATGATGAAGGACCTGACAGTTCTTCAGGATTCTCCGTTTACGGATCAGGGAAGTATTGTCGAAATCTTCACGGATTTATCTGTCTGGATGGGAATCCGTAAGGTGATCGATCAGGTAAATGCGAATGCTGCAGCATAGCAAATGAGTTGAGTTTAGAAATAGTAATAATTACTAATATTGACTTGCTATTCCATTTACACTATGGTATAATCATGACAATCTAAAATAAAAAAATGAGAAAGGAAGTTACCAATATGCAGTACGCGATTGCACATTTAGATCAGGACGGCAACGGAGATTCCGACAAGAATCCATATATTTCCGTAGATTTTGAAAATAACCTTGAGTCATGTCTTGAGGCGGCAAATATGATGGAGGATGAGGGATATAAGGAGATCACACCGTTTATCCTTGAGGATGAGGGAAAAAGCGGCACTTATACCTGGGAGTATGTGAGACAGCATTCCATTTAAATTTGGAAAAGAGAAATTGGGGAGATCCTGCGGGGCGTGTGAATGCTCTGCGGGGTCTTTTTTGTTGCGATGAAGTTGGAAGAGGCTGTCGGCAGCAGGTCCTGTAAGTCTTGTAAGAAGGAAAAGATAGAAAAACTTGACGAACATATGTTCTGATTGTATAATGGAGACATAAGATTTCAGGGAGAATTACAGGGAGGATTGAGTCTGGAATCGAGATAAACCATATTAGGAAAGCCGCAGAGACATTTAGTGGCCATGTATTAGTAAGGGATGTTGGTGACAGCTTCTGTAGGTTTTTTGGAGTGCTGGAAGATGACGGATAAGACTGAATAAAAGCTAAGACTAAATAACAGAGAAAACGGAGAAAATATATGAATCAGATCAACCGTGAGGATATGCTGGAGCTTACGAGAAGAATGACATTGAAGAGAAACTGCTTTGACCGGATTGCAGGGGCTTATCTGGATAGGGACGGGTTTGTAGACGGGACATTTAATAAGAATTTCCGTCAGCTCTCCCTGCCAGATCAGCAGAAGAATCTTGATATCGCGAAGACGATCCCGTTTTCGGAGACGAATGTGGCGTTGAAGGAATATGTCTTTTCGGGGGAGGAGAAAAAGCCCGGGAGTGTGTGGCAGCTGCTCTGCGCACTGCGGGAGTGTGAGCTGAAAAACGATGCACTGCTTGATATTTTTTATGAAGTGTTTGGGGAAAAATATCCGGCGTCGGGGGATTATGCGGTCTATTTCTTTCACGGGAATTATGATGTTCCGAGAAAGGCAAAGGATAAGGAAAGCCTCTGGGAATCGGAGGAAGTTTACCGGTTCCTGATCTGTGCGGTGTGCCCGGTGAGCGGAGATTATGAGCCGGGGATGCCGGTCTGCGGATTTATGTTTCCGGCGTTTAAGGACCGGGGACCGGATAATGGGCGGATCCAGGTGTTTGAAGCGGATCCGGCGCGGCCGCATAGGGATTTTTTAAATTTGATCTTGCCAGTGAGTGCATATATTTTGTGAAGGTATGTGGGGGAAATGGAAATTGATGTCGGAAGGGAGACGGGCTATGGCGGATAGAATGAGCAAGATGGATAGATCAAACAGAATTTACGCAGCGATCGATCTGAAGTCATTTTACGCCTCTGTTGAGGTGGTGGATCGAAAACTGGATCCGATGACGACGCACCTTGTCGTCGCGGACCGGAGCCGGACATCGAAAACGATCTGCCTTGCGGTATCGCCTTCTTTAAAGGCGTATGGGATTCCCGGACGCGCGCGCCTCTTTGAGGTGGAGCAGAAGGTGGAAGAGGTGAACCGGGAGAGAAGGCGGCGGGCCCCCGGTGGAAAATTCACGGGAAGTTCCTGTGATGCGGTTGAACTGACGAAAAGACCGGATCTTGCGCTGGATTTTATCGCTGCGCCGCCGCAGATGGCCCACTATATGGAGAAAAGTTCACAAATTTACCAGATCTATTTAAAATATGTGGCACCGGAAGATATCCATTCCTATTCGATCGATGAGGTCTTTATCGACCTGACTTCCTATCTTGAGACATACCATATGTCGGCGCATGAGCTGACGACACGGATGATCCGGAATGTGCAGAAAGAAACCGGAATTACGGCGACTGCGGGGATCGGAACGAATCTGTACCTTGCAAAGATCGCGATGGATATTATGGCAAAGCACATCGAACCGGACGCGGACGGAGTGCGTATCGCAAAACTGGATGAGATGAGTTACCGGAGATATCTGTGGGGACACCGTCCGCTGACGGATTTCTGGCGTGTGGGCCGGGGATACGCGAAAAAACTGGAAGAACGGGGAATCTACACGATGGGGGATATCGCCAGATGCTCCCTCGGAAAGGAAAACGATTATTATAACGAAGATCTTCTGTACCGGATGTTCGGTGTCAACGCGGAACTTCTGATCGACCATGCCTGGGGGTATGAGCCGTGTACGATCGCGGATGTCAAGGCGTACCAGCCGGAAAACCACAGCGTCGGATCCGGGCAGGTTCTTGCCTGTCCATATACCGTCCAGAAGGCAAGGCTCGTCGTGCGGGAGATGGCGGACCTTTTGGCTCTGGATCTTGTGGAGAAAAAGCTGACAGCGGACCAGGTGGTCTTGACGGTGGGATACGATATCGAAAACCTGACGGATTCAAAACTCAGAAAGAACTACAGCGGGGAGATATCCACGGACCGTTATGGAAGACGGATCCCGAAACACGCCCACGGCTCCAGAAATCTTGGCGGGCAAACTTCCTCCACGAAACGGATCACGGAGGCGGTTATGGAGCTCTACGATGAGATCATGAATCCAAAGCTTCTTGTGCGCCGGATCGCGATTTCCGCAAACCATGTGGTCTGTGAGGGAACGGAACAGAAAGTGCAGGAGTACGAACAGTTGAATCTCTTTACCGATTACGGCACACAGGTGGAGCAGAAAAAGAAGGAAGAGGAAGAATTGGCGCGGGAAAAACGGATGCAGCAGGCGGTTCTGGAGATCAAGAAAAAGTTCGGAAAGAACGCGGTCTTAAAGGGAATGAATCTGGAAGAGGGCGCGACCGCGGTAAAGCGGAACAACCAGATCGGAGGTCACAGGGCATGAGTACATGGGAGAAATATCGGGATATGATCGATCTTCCGTATCCGGGAGAATCAAAGCATACCCGGATGCCGGTGAGGGACAGGGCAGCCCAGTTTGCTCCATTTGCTGCGCTCACCGGATTTGGCGCAGTATTAAAAGAGACGGAACGTATTACGGAAAAGCGGATCGAGCTGGATGAATATGAAAAGGAAAAACTGAATGAGAATTTGCGGCTTCTATTGGAAAAACAGGAATCCCGTCCGGAAATCACAGTAACCTTTTTTGTACCCGATGAAAAGAAGGACGGAGGAGCATATCGGACGATCTCCGGTCATATAAAGAGAGTGGACGAGGAGAGTCATTGTTTGATTTTAGAGGAAGGGGAAAGAATTCTGCTGGAAGATATTTTTGATCTCGCATTCACTGCTCATGAAAAGTAAAGAGAGACGATATAAAAATGTTATAAAATTAATAACAAAATACTTGCGTTAATTATTTAACAATAGTATAATGTTTATAGAACTTAGAAAAGCGAAGCGTGATTGGTTCCTGATAAAACCTGTGAAACACAGGTCGGAAACTTGAGATCCCTGTCTGTAATGACAGAATTGTGAAAGGAGAAGAGAGCGTATGGCAAGATTTACATTACCGAGAGACATTTATCATGGAAAAGGATGTCTGGAAGAACTGAAGAATCTGAAGGGAAAGAAGGCATTTCTCGTAGTAGGCGGCGGTTCTATGAAACGCCAGGGATTCCTTGACAAGGCTGTTCATTACTTAAAAGACGGTGGAATGGAAGTTGAAGTTTTTGAGGGCGTAGAACCGGATCCGTCGGTGGAGACCGTTATGAGAGGCGCGGAAGCGATGCGCAAGTTTGAGCCGGACTGGATCGTATCCATGGGCGGCGGTTCCCCGATCGATGCGGCGAAGGCGATGTGGGCGTTCTATGAGTACCCGGAGACTACATTTGAAGACCTGATCACTCCGTTCAGCTTCCCGGAACTGAGACAGAAAGCAAGATTCGCGGCGATTCCGTCCACATCCGGTACAGCTACAGAGGTAACGGCATTCTCTGTTATCACAAACTATCAGACCGGAGTGAAATATCCGCTGGCTGACTTTAATATTACTCCGGACGTTGCGATCGTAGATCCGGATCTCGTGATGGGACTTCCGGTGAAACAGGTTGCCTATACCGGTATGGATGCCCTGACCCATGCGATCGAGGCGTACGTCTCCACATTAAACGGACCGTTTACGGATCCGCTGGCACTTCAGGCGATCGAGATGGTTCTGGAATACCTTCCGGCATCTTACAATGGAAATACCCATGCGAGAGAGGAGATGCATTACGCGCAGTGTCTCGCGGGAATGGCATTCTCTAATGCGCTTCTTGGAATCGTTCACTCTATGGCCCACAAGACGGGAGCTGCGTTCTCCACCGGACATATTCCGCACGGATGCGCGAACGCGATCTATCTTCCGTATGTCATCCAGTATAACGCGAAGGATACCGTCGCAGCTGAGCGTTACGCGGAGATCGCAAGAAGAATGGGATTAGAGGGAAGATCCAGACAGGCCCTGATCAACAGTCTCTGCGCGAAGATCAATGAATTCAATGAGAAGCTGAATATTCCGAAGACACTGAAAGAATTCGGTATCAATGAGGACGAATTTAAGGAGAAGGTGGACCGTATCGCGGAACTCGCGGTTGGCGATGCATGTACCGGATCGAACCCGAGAGAGATCGATCCTGCGAATATGGCGAAGCTGCTTACCTGCACATATTACGGAACTGAAGTTGACTTTTGACGATAATTTGAGATGCGGCTGTGAGGGTGCTAAGCAGCTGCTGGAAAGATTATCCACATAATATAAATATTGTGGTGTAATCAGATCTTGTATGGAGATCGAATTGGGAAAATCTCTGCCGGGAATATCCGGCAGAGATTTTCTGTTTGCAGGTTACTGTTCACGCCTTGCGCAAACAGTAACTGATTTTGCCGATGCTTCGCATTCCGAATCGGCAAAATCCACTACCACCACTGTATTGTACGGAATTTTCAGTTCAGAAAATTCCTACCCGTGTACAGTAACGTTTCCAGGATATATCAAGCGAGGTTTTTCTATCATTCTATTGACTTTCTATAGAAGCCACTCTATAATATATGGTATTGAATACTACATCACGGGGAAAAATAAATGAGAACCGTGATAGGGAATAGAGCTGGAGGAAGCAGTATGAATTATAGAATTATTGGGGATAGCTGCATGGATCTTACCGAGGAGCAGAGGAAGGACCCGCATTTTACCCTGATCCCGTTTACGCTTATGGTGGAAGACCACCAGTTTGTCGACGATAAGAATTTTAACCAGAAGGAATTCTTAAAGATCGTAAAGGAAAGCCCGGAGTGTCCGAAGACTGCATGCCCGTCTCCGGAGACATTTAAGGAAGCTTACTGCTGCGAGGAGGAGAATGTATTTGTTATTACGATCTCTTCCCACCTGAGCGGATGCTATAACAGTGCGGTTCTCGCAAAGAATCTTTATGAGGAAGAGTTTGGAACCGGAAAGAAGAATATCGTGGTGATCGATTCTGAGTCTGCTTCTACCGGAGAAGTAAATCTCGCGCTTTATGTTCAGGAACTCTGTGAGCAGGATATTCCGTTTGAAGAGATCGTAAAGAAAACTCTCGAGTACCGCGACAGACAGAAGACGTATTTCGTTCTGGAAACTCTGGATACATTGAGAAAGAACGGACGACTCACCGGACTTCAGGCGTTCTTCGCGACAAAATTAAACATTAAGCCTGTTATGGGTGCGGATCACGGCGTGATCATCAAACTGGATCAGGCCCGCGGAATCCAGAAGGCACTTCAGAGAATGGTGGAGATCGTTGTGAAAGATGCAGGAACAGTGGAAGATAAGTGTCTTACGATCGCTCACTGCAATGCGCCGGAACGTGCCCAGTATGTAAAAGAAAAATTTGAACAGGCCGCAAAGTTCAAAAAGATCATTGTGACCGAGACAGCCGGACTTGCTACCGTTTATGCAGGGGACGGCGGAATCATTGTGGCAGTGTAACTGTTCAGTAGGTCTGCGCACTTGCTGCGCTGACCGTAAGAAAACATAGG
>ERZ835762.776-NODE-776-length-26291-cov-16.139884_pt1 | contig 26291 bp, 17 predicted proteins | sample MGYA00519687_ERZ835762 | MGnify/ENA primary metagenome ERZ835762 (study PRJEB31850, sample SAMEA3708783) | human gut metagenome | biome: human gut; feature: human-associated habitat; material: faeces | place: China | collected 2014 ... | reverse complement strand
ACTTTAATTTATTACTTTAGTATTAATATTAATCCATTCCCGCTTGTTCGCCCTCTCGGGGTACTTGGATAATCCGCACGGGAATGATTTTCGATTTATCTTTTCATTATTCCTTTACATGTCTTATTTAACGACCACCTTTACAGTCTCGTCGCCAACCGTTACAAGAACGATTCCAGCAGGAACAGCGATCGTAGCGTTATCGGAAGTGACAACTGTCTCTGCCAACGGCATACCCAACAAGTTGCGAACATAAGCAGTCTCGCCTTGAGCGCCTTGGATCGTTACGGAACCGGCGTTGCCTGTTACTACGATAGAAGAAGACGCAGAGTTATCGATAGACTCATTAGATGTAGGATTACCCTCACCTACTGTTACCGGCAACGCTTTAGAAGTATCAGTAGTAAAGCCTAACTTACCGTTCAACGCATACAAATATTTTGTAGGTTGATCTACCGGTCTCACCGAGTAAGCACCATCCAACTTCGTGATATAAAATTTGAAGTTATTTATACCTCCAAGGCAAACATCTTCCTTAGCTTCTGCCGCAACAACCACATTCTTTCCGTTTACAGTTGTATTGATCGTATCGACACCTGCTAAAGTGGCCGGACGGAAAATGGCTTTAACATCTGTATTCTCATCAGCTTCAGCTCCATAAGTACCTTCCAAACCATAGTTCTCATCATAAGTAAACTCAGCATGAGCCTCATTCCAATAACGTAATGAGTCTTGAGCGAAATACAAGAAATTTCTTACCGGAGCAACGGAGTCACCTTCAGCGATACCTTTAGAGATATAGAAAGAAGGAAGCTCTGCCTTACTATCTGCCGTATCCAACCAGAAAGTCAGACCTTCTGCGCCAATGATACCCTCAAGGATACCATTCTTATTTTCCTTCAAGGAGATTGAACCTTCCTCACTATCCAATGTCGCATGTCTCGGAACAGCATCCAAGCTAGCACCCATCTGGAAGAAATCTACCACTACTTTCGCATAATCCGCCTTTTCCGCACCAACTAGAACTTCATCGAAGCTAGGAGTATTCACATCCACTTTCAACATTTTAGCGTCAGCCTTGACAACGTCATTATAATTATCGGCAGCCTCGTCAGCGTTAAGAGCATCATCCAAGCAGATTACGGAATAAGTGCCGTCAACGTTCTTCTTGAATACCAAGCGAGAAAGATAGTCCGCTTTCTTATCGTTGTAATCAACCAACTTATAGTCGGAACTCTCATGCTTCAAACCCTTCTTATCGTCAACCAAATAGTAAGCTTGAATAGTCAACATATCCGCTTTCTTCTTAGCCACCTCGTCATCCTTCAAATAGATGTACTCAACATTATTTTTAACAGCCTCTGCCTTCTCCAAGCTCCAAGCGTAGCTCTTAGCGGCATCACTTACCGGCTCAAATTTAGAATCATTGGTATTATAGTTCATATACACTTTCTCTACGGCAACAGAGGATTCGCCATTAAATACCAACTGAGCCTTTTGCTTCAATTGAGCGTCAGAAAGAGCCAAGAAGCCATCATTAGCGCTTACGGCAACTAATTTGATATTCTCGGCAGGAATATCACCAACCGAAGTCTTTACGGCTTGATAAATTCCAGCCTTGTCTGTCTTATACAAATTAGCATTAAACGTTTCATTCGTCTCAAGATTCTTAAACGTAACAGCACCGGACCCCTGCATACTTACAATTACCCATTGTGCAACAGGAGCCTTCAAGTCAACCTTAGCAGGAGCCAAAGCCTCCTTAGAGAAAGAAGCGGTAGCACGAGGCTCTTCAGTTTTCGCATACGTAGAAACCAAATATTTACCATACAAAGACTCACCTTCTTCACCATCGGCAGGTTTAGTTCCTGTGAAGTAGATATTATAGATAGCGGCACCGTCAGTCTTCAACAGATCAGAAGCCTTTGCCCATGTATTTCCTGTAGTCTGGGCCAAGGAAAGCTTATCAGTGGAACCCTTCGTAGTGATATAAGTCTTCAAACCACCAGTGGTCAAGGAATAAGCTCCTACATAAACAGCTAACTCTGAACCAAAGTTCTCATCTGTGCCCTTCGTTACCTTCACACCTGTCATCTTGATCGTATATTGACCAGCCTTGTTTGCCAAGTCTTTTTCAGAAACACTATAGATAGCGTTCATGAAAGCGATTTTACCGTCTTTCTTAACATTGGTAGCGTTCAGTTTCTCGCCCTTTACGGTAGTGAAACCGAAACCCTCACCTTTAGCAGCATCCAAGCTCGTGATACCGAATGTAGCGTTCGGGTTCAATACGATGAAAGTAGCGGCTTTCAAGTTATCCGCGGTTACACCACCCTCTTTAGCCAACTTCAAACCGGCTGCGTTAGCTACAACGAAACACTCGCCGGAAACCTCAGTCTCACCTAACTCCAATGTAGAATTAACAGTAGAAGCGTCGATAGCGAACATCTGCTCTCCAAACGGATTCACGTCAGCCTCGGAAGCGGCGTTCGGGAATTTAAAAGAGAAACCCTTACCGGAAAGATTGCTGTTCAAATCACTAGAGGTTGTTCCTTTTTTAGCGATAAGCATTTTTGCTACATTTGCGGCAGTAGCCATATCATAAGCCAAAGTTTTACCTCCTAATGTAATTTTATCATCATTATAGTTATCAGAGGTATTATTGTCATCATAAGTAAACCAACAATAACCTTTCTTCACATCATCCTCGCCAGCGGCCTCAACAACCGTGGATCCTTCCTTACCATAAACCACCTTTCCAGCAGCGTCTACCAGTTTAAACATCAATTTACCATTCTCGGTCTTTACGCCTGTAACCGTGAAGACACCAGCTTCGCCTTCTGTAACGGTATTCGCAAACTTATAAGCAGCGTCCGTCACTTTCGCAGATTTCAAGAAAGATGTACCCTCTTCATTTCCCAAATAGACTTTCAGACCTTCTGTTGGCTTAGCTTCTTTCTGAGAATAAGTAGTTCCATCCGCAGCAAACGCCACACCTGCCATAAGCAAGAACGACGCAAACATAGTAGAAATTCTCTTGTTCATAATCTCTAATTTAAATATTAATAATAGTGTTAATTAAATATCTCTCAACTCTTTAATTATCCTTCGCCATACCAAAACGACTAGTCTAGACCATCGTCTAAATCTTGCGTTTTTCGAGGAGTAAAAAGAGAAGTTCGTTGAAGGAATCGGTTGTTTCGTAAAGGATAGGCTATCCTATTGATAAGAAAGAGAATAAGGGATGAAAAAAATAGCTCGGAAGGGTTGCAGAAGTCAAAGAAACGCGTACCTTTGCAAATGACTGATTAAAACGATCGTTTATACTAGCCGTTTTATTAGATAAATCAGTCCTTGATATTATTGGTATGTATTACTAAAACCTATTCACATATATCATATTCTTTAATGTACGTGTACATATATAATATAATTTCCAAAAATCCTCCTCTAGGTTAGCGCATACTTGATTTCGCAGGCCGTAGAAGGCTTTCCAAGTGATCAGTTATTCACTTCCCGAGCCGTTAGTTAGCGGCTATATATAGCCGCTAGTTATTCATTCGACAAGCCGTTAGTTATTCACTTCAGCAGCCAATGGCACTCTATCAAACAGCTAGGCCTCCCTACTCCGATAAACAATCGTGCCCCAAAAGACTTTGAACTCACAGAGCATGCACCGATAAGTCGGCACTAAGCAACCATTAACAGATATAATGGCTAAAACAGGCTGGAATGACCGCACTAAATTCAAACGGAAATATATCAATTTTAATCTGTTGTCATGATTTAAGGCTATCCCCCATGAATATCGGATGAGTCGGAATTTCTACTGCCTCATTGTTTTAGGAAAGTGGTAGAGAGCAAAAAAAGGAGTTAAGCCATAGACTTAACTCCTTTTATCTCAGCTTTAGTCGGGATGACTGGATTCGAACCAGCGACCACACGCCCCCCAGACGCGTACTCTAACCGGGCTGAGCTACATCCCGCTTTTATTTTACGGGTGCAAAGGTAGTTTTTTTCCGTTAAATGCCAAAACTTTCACGATAAAAATCAAGAGACTCCAAGATTTTTTCCTTGGTGACCGATTGGTTGATACGGACATCTCCTACATTTTTCAGTAAAGTGAAGTTGATGATACCGCCCTCATTCTTTTTATCATGTGTCATTAACTCATATAAGGTATCGTAGTCCGTGCAGTCAAAGAAGAGCGCCGGATAATACTCTTTTATATAACAAACGACTTGACTCAATTTCTCCATCGGGAAGCCACACAGCTTATGCGAGAGGTAAAGCTCGCTCACGATACCCGCCGCTACCGCATGACCATGCAAGATCGGACGCATTTTCAGGAAAGACAAGCTCTCGAAAGCGTGGCCGATCGTATGACCGAAATTCAATGCCTTACGAATACCTTGTTCCTTGGGATCTTCCTCTACGATCCGCTCTTTCACGGCGACCGACTGGCCTACCAAACTATTCAAATACGAATAATTCATGGTGTCGATATCAAAAAGCATGACAGACGCATAATTCTCCATCGAACTAATCAACCCGTGCTTGATCATCTCCGCATAACCGGAAAGGATATTATCGCGATCCAACGTGCGCAAAAAATCGCAATCGATGAATACACACAAGGGGGGATAAAAAGAACCGACCTCGTTCTTCAACCCATTGAAGTTTATACCCGTCTTACCGCCAACCGCAGCATCGACGGACGCCATCAAGGTCGTAGGGATATTGATCGTACGGATGCCCCGCTTGAAAGTAGCGCCGGCAAAACCACCCATATCCGTAATCATACCGCCGCCCAAATTCACCAGCAAGGAGTTACGGGAAGCCCCCTCATTCGACAAAGCTGTCCATATCTGGGCTAATGAGACAAAACCCTTATTCATATCACCCGCTTCCATCACGAGAATCGGCGCCTTTTGAAAGGCCGGTATATCCTCTACCAAGGGAAAACATTTCTCTTTGGTATTCGTATCCATAAGGATGAACAACTTATCGTATTTTAGAGAGGAGAGAAAATCTTGCAGTTCCGATTTCAGGTCCTTGCAAATAACCACTTTTTGCTCTGACATATCTTTTTTATTTAAAACCTTAGACCACAAAGGTAAAACATGTATTCCGATTATCAAAACGACATAAAAAAATTCCTTCGGATGGAATTCTTATTCGATCCGAAGGAATCTATCATTAAGTCCGAAAGAAAAGTCAATTTCTTCCGAACCGATTTTACTGTACTCCAACAGCCTCTTTCACAGCGCCAACCGCAATGGAAAGGCCCTCCATGTTCTTACCGCCGGCCGTAGCGAAATGGGGTTGTCCACCACCACCGCCTTGGATATGCTTAGCGGCCTCTTTTACGATCTTACCGGCATGCAAGCCCTCTTTCACCAAATCATCGCTTAACATAAGCATGAGCGTGCATTTGTTATCGTCTATGATACCGGCAACAAAGACAAAGCTATCGGTTGTCTCCGCCTTGATCTGGAAAGCCACGTTCTTCATAGCGTCCGCATTTGCCTTACCAACGAACTGCATAACCTTGATACCATTGCTCTCCGAAGCTTTCGCCACGATCTCCTCTTTCAAACGCATAGACTTCTCACGGATATAATCCTCGATCTGTTTCTTCATCTCCGCGTTCTCCTCGATAGACTTTTTCATCGCTTGCGCCAAATTCGGCATATGGTTCATCAACGCACGCAACTCACGGATCAGATCTTGCTGGGCATATACGAATTGCTCGGCGCCCTCGGCCGTAACCGCCTCTATACGACGGACACCTGCGGCGATAGAGCTCTCTCCTATCACGTGCAAAGAACCGATCATACCGGTTGCCGGGATATGCGTACCACCACATAGCTCCACGGAGCTTCCGTATTTCACGACACGTACCTCATCGCCATATTTCTCACCGAACAAAGCCATAGCCCCTAGCGCCTTTGCTTCGGCGATTGGCATATTGCGATGCTCTTCCAACGGGAAGTTCGCACGGATCTTCTCTCCAACCAATATTTCCACCTTACGGATTTCCTCGTCCGTCACTTTCTGGAAATGAGAGAAGTCGAAACGTAAAGAATCAGGCGAAACATACGAACCTTTCTGCTCTACGTGCGTACCTAATACCTCACGCAACGCCTCATGCAAAAGGTGCGTGGCAGAGTGGTTACACTCACACTGGATACGCTTTTTCACGTTGATCTTCGCGGTAAATGTAGCCGTTACGTCCTTCGGTAGTTTAGTAACCAAATGAACCGGCAAATTATTCTCTCGTTTCGTATCGATCACGTCGATCTTCTCGTCGTCGGCGATCAACCAACCCGTATCACCGACCTGTCCACCCATTTCCGCATAGAACGGGGTTTGATCCAGAACGATCTGGTATAATACTTTATTCTTTTGTTTGATCTGGCGATAACGCAAGATCTCTGCCTCGCATTCGAACAAATCATAACCCACGAACTTACATTCACCCTCTTTCAGCGTGATCCAGTCGCCTGTCTCGATAGCGGCGGCGTTACGGGCACGCTCTTTCTGCTTCTGCATAGCCTTATTGAAGGCCTCGATATCGGCTTCCATGCCGTTCTCACGAAGAATCAATTCCGTCAAGTCCAACGGGAATCCGTAGGTATCATATAATGTAAAGGCATCTACGCCATTCAAGACTGTCTTGCCCGCAGCCTTCGTCTCCTCCATTTTCTTATCCAGCAAACGGATACCGGTTTCCAAGGTACGAAGGAAAGATTCTTCCTCCTCCTTGATAACCTTCTCAATCAAGGTTTTCTGAGCGATCAATTCCGGATAAGCGTCGCCCATCGTCTCGATCAATACGGGCAAAAGCTTATACATAAACGCTTCCTTGCGATCCAAGAACGTATAACCGTAACGAACGGCACGCCGCAAGATACGACGGATTACATAACCGGCCTTAGCGTTGGAAGGCAACTGTCCGTCCGTGATAGCGAAAGCGATCGTACGGATGTGGTCGGCGATCACACGCATGGCGATGTCTTGCTGTTTATCCGTACCGTAAGTCGTACCCGCCATTCCTGCGATTACCTTGATAATCGGTTGGAATACGTCCGTATCATAATTTGAGGTCTTACCCTGCAATGCCATACACAGACGCTCGAATCCCATACCGGTATCGATCACCTTAGCCGGCAGCGGTTCCAAAGAACCATCGGCCTTACGGTTGAATTGCATAAATACAAGGTTCCAGATCTCGATTACCTGCGGATGATCCTTATTTACCATATCGGCACCGCTGACCGCCGCACGCTCCTCGTCCGAACGAAGGTCGATATGGATCTCGGAACAGGGACCGCAAGGACCCGTATCCCCCATTTCCCAGAAGTTATCATGTTTGTTACCGTTTAGAATATGATCTTTCGGTAAATATTGCTCCCAATAACCAGCAGCTTCGTTATCACGATCTAAGCCTTCAGCGGGGCTTCCCTCGAATACGGTGGCATATAAACGCTCCGGATTCAGCTTCAATACCTCTACCAAGTATTCCCAAGCCCAGTTGATCGCCTCTTTCTTAAAATAATCTCCGAACGACCAGTTTCCGAGCATCTCAAACATCGTATGGTGATAGGTATCATGTCCTACCTCCTCTAAATCGTTATGCTTACCGCTAACACGAAGACATTTCTGAGAGTCCGCGACACGAGGATACTTACGGGGCACGTTGCCCAAGATAATATCTTTAAACTGATTCATTCCCGCGTTCGTAAACATCAACGTGGGGTCACCCTTTACCACCATTGGAGCGGAAGGCACGATCTGGTGTTCCTTAGAAGCGAAGAATTGCTTGAAGGATTCACGGATTTCTTTTGCTGTCAACATAATCTATTTATATAGTTCTCGTTAATATTCTGAAAAACAATTTGCAAAAGTACTGCAAATTATTATTTTTGCGTGCATTCAGATAACAAAAAATGTAGATGAAACTCTTTAAAAGTCGCAAAACATACTATTTATACAATCCGAACACACTCAATTATGAGCGTGTATACCCATCTAGCAAAGACCGGCTGTTCACCGTTCTCCGCCATTTAAGCACCGGAATAGCGTTCGGCGTAGCCACTTTTTTCGTCATGATGCATTTGGTGGACTCTCCGATGGAATCTCAGTTACGTAAGGAGAACCGCCTATTGCAAACTCAATACGAGGTACTTTCCCTTCGCTTAAATAACGCGTTGGACGTATTGGATGATATCCAACAGCGTGATGAGAATCTGTACCGGGCTATCTTCCAAGCTGAGTCTATACCCGAATCCGTTCGGAAAGCCGGGTTTGGAGGGACAAACCGTTACGAGCATTTGATGAGCCTGTCCAATCCGGAGCTTGTTGTCTCCACGACCCAAAAGATGGATATGCTACGTAAGCAATTATATATCCAGTCCAACTCCTTGGAGGAACTGATCTCCCTAGGAAAGACCCAAGAAGAGAGAAGTAAATGTATCCCGGCTATCCAGCCGATTTCCAATAAGGATCTGCGTCGTACCGCTTCCGGCTATGGCGTGCGTATCGACCCGATTTACCGTACACCTCGTTTCCATTCTGGAATGGATTTCTCGGCTAAAGTGGGAACGGAGATCTATGCGACAGGTAATGGCGTTGTCACTTTCGCCGCTTGGAAACAGGGATACGGAAATTGTTTGATTATCGATCATGGCTACGGCTATCAGACTTTATACGGTCATATGAGTAAGTTCAAGAAACGTGTCGGACAAAAGGTTACTCGTGGAGAGGTGATTGGCGAGGTTGGAAATACCGGGAAATCTACCGGCCCTCACTTGCATTATGAGGTAATCGTACGAGGGAAGTATGATAACCCATCTAAATACTATTACATGGATCTCTCACCTGAGGAATACGACCGTATGATCCAGATTGCCGAGAATCATGGTCAGGTTATGGATTAAACTTCATTAGCAGTATGAGTCTAAAAAAGAATAAAGATCTCAAACTCTATTTTTCCATCAGCGAGGTGGCGCAGATGTTCGACGTGAACGAGTCCACCCTTCGCTTTTGGGAGAAGGAGTTCGATATCATCAATCCAAGGAAGACGAGCAAAGGTACCCGTTTTTATAAGCAGGAGGATATCGACGCGGTACGCCTCATCTACCACCTAGTTAAAGAGAGAGGGATGACCTTGGCCGGCGCACGGCAAAAACTGAAGGACAATAAAGAGACGACGATCCGGCAAGAAGAGATCGTAAACCGCCTGAAACAGATCAAAGAAGAGCTGTTAGCTATGAAAGACGCATTCGATGCTTTTGCCCCGAAAGTGTGATTATTCTGTTGATAAAACCAGAACAAAACCGTACCTTCGTCCCCAATTAAATAAAACATAAGCAAATAAAATACAAGACATGGAAATTACAGGAAAAATTATTCAAGTCCTACCGGAAGTAGGCGGTGTCAGCAAAGCCGGAAACGAATGGAAAAAACAAGAGTACGTATTAGAGACACACGATCAATATCCCAAGAAAGTATGCTTCCATATATTCGGAGCGGATAAGATCGCTCAAGCGGCCATTCAGCCGGGCGAGGAATTGACAGTCTCTTTCGACATTGACAGCCGTGAGTACCAAGGCCGCTGGTTCACCAGTATCAACGCATGGAAAGTAGACCGTCCGATGGCGGCAGCTTCTCAAGCCGCTCCGATGGGAGTAACTCCGGATAATTTCGCTCCGGCTTCCGCTCCTACGGCTCCAGCCTCATCCGCTCCTGATTTCGGACCGGCCAATCCTATTGATGATTTGCCATTCTAAAGACTAATGGATATCGTATTACTAATTGGCGGTTTACTACTAATTTTAGTTGGGGCTAACGCCTTGACGGATGGTGCCGCCTCAGTAGCCAAACGCTTCAATATTTCCAGCTTAGTAATCGGGCTAACTATTGTGGCGTTTGGGACTTCCGCACCGGAATTAACGGTCAGTGTCGTATCTGCCTTGAAAGGAAGCTCAGATATCGCTATTGGTAATGTAGTAGGAAGCAATATATTTAACGCCTTGATGATTGTCGGCTGTACGGCCGCTATCGTACCGATCAGCGTCACGAAAGGTACGTTGAGCAAAGAGATCCCTCTTTGCGTGCTTGCCTCAATCGTATTATTTATTTGCGCGAATGACGTTTTGATCAACGGCGCGTCGCAAAATAGTATCAGTAGTAGCGATGGAATGTTACTATTAAGCTTCTTCGCCATTTTCCTTGGCTATACATTCGCGATCGCACATAATGGAGAGGAAAATGGAGAGAGCACGATTAAAATAATGCCCATTTGGAAAGCGAGTTTATTCATCATTGGAGGATTGGCCGGTTTGATTTACGGAGGACAATTTTTCGTGGATGGAGCTTCTGGTATCGCCCGTGGACTGGGTGTCAGCGAATCTATTATCGGTTTGACTTTAGTGGCCGGAGGAACCTCTCTTCCTGAGTTAGCGACTTCCGTCGTGGCCGCCTTAAAGAAGAACCCGGAGATGGCGATCGGAAATGTTATCGGTTCCAACCTCTTCAATATATTCTTCGTATTAGGTTGTAGCGCAACAATCACGCCGATGAACATACAAGGCATTACCAATCTGGATTTGGGCGTCATGATCGGTTCATGCGTATTGCTTTATATTTTTGGCCTTTTCTTCAAGAAACGGACCATCACTAGGCCGGAGGGAATCCTATTGATCGCTTGTTATATAGCTTATATAACTTATTTGATTGTTGGCTGATAAAGCTTTTATAAAACAAAAGTGTAGCGAAGCACTTCGCTACACTTAATCCGCTACACGTCCGACAGATTTAATATTCTGTATCTTCGACAAAGTCACGCACATTTTCTGGATATCTTCTACGTCATGAACTTTCATCTTTATCTTACCTTCGAACACGCCGTCTTTCGCCTCGATCAGCAAGCGCATGATGTTCACGTTGAAATCCTCGGAAATCGTTTTCGTGATCGTATTCAATACACCTATCGAGTCTATACCTTTCACCTCTAGCGTGGCCTCAAAAGAAGCGTTCATATGGCTGCTCCAAACCGTATTCAAGATACGTTCGCCAAAGCTACTTTTCAAGCGCATGGCGATCGGGCAGGAACGTTTATGAACTACTACATTTCCATCATCATTGATAAAACCTAAAGAGTCATCTCCCGGAATCGGCTTACAACATTCGGCAATTACATAATTACGCTCAAAAGCCTCCTCTTTCAATAAATAAGGCTTTTTCTTATCATATTTAGGCTTCTCTTTCTTGGCTTCCTCCTCTTCGGGTTGTTTCACCTTCTTGGAAGCGACACCCAACGCCTGTTTCACATACTTAAACAAGACATTATCCGTCTTCTCCTTCAACAGCTTCTTTAAATTCTCGGGCAAAACCACATCCCCCTTCTCTACCGCATAAAAGAATTCCTCGCGTTCCGAGAATCCAAAGTACATGCCTAATTTATCCAGATTGGATGTACTCGCCTCAAGCTCCGAACGCTTGAAGGCATCAAGAACTTTTATCTCTCCATACTTAGCGACCTCTTTACGGACACGCTTTAATACGGCATCGATCTTCGCACGAGCCTTAGCGGTAGTCACGAAGTTCAACCACTCCGGTTGCGGCTCCTGAGAACGGGAAGTCAAGACCTCCACCTGATCTCCACTGGACAGCGGATGACTCAATGGCACCAAACGATGGTTTACCTTAGCGCCAATACATTTATTACCGATATCGGAGTGAAGCGCATAAGCGAAATCCAAGGCGGTAGCCCCTTGGGGCAATGTCTTTATATCTCCTTTCGGAGTGAAAACAAATATCTCGGAAGTAAATAAGTTCAGTTTGATCGTATCCAAGAAATCCAGCGCATTCGGGTCCGGACTCTCCAAGATCTCGGTAATGGTTTGTATCCATTTATCCAATTCCGTATCCTCCTCCACGTTGGATTCCTTGTATTTCCAATGGGCAGCGAAGCCTTTCTCTGCGATATCATCCATACGGCGGCTACGGATCTGGATCTCTACCCATTGTCCATCCGGTCCCATAACGGTCAGATGAAGCGCTTGATAACCGTTCGCTTTCGGACGGCTCACCCAATCACGGATACGGTCGGGACGAATCCGGTAAATATCCGTAATAGCCGAGTAGATATCCCAACATTGGTTTTTCTCGTCCACACCGGGAAGCGGGTCAAAAATAATGCGGACCGCATAAATATCATAAATATCCTCGAAAGCGACACCCTTGCTTTCCATCTTATTCCAAATGGAATAGACCGATTTCACACGGGCACGCATCTCATACTGAAGTCCCATCGATTTCAGCTTCTCGTCCACAGGGGCGGCGAAACGCTCGAATAATTTATTACGGCTCTCTTCCGTCGCTTTCAACTTAGCGCTGATGAAATCGTATTCTTGCGGATGCTCATATTTAAAACTCAAATCCTCCAGCTCCGTCTTGATCGAGAAGAGACCCAGACGATGCGCCAGAGGAGCATACAAATAAAGAGTCTCACCCGCGATCTTAAATTGCTTGGCGGGAAGCATGGAACCCAAAGTCCTCATATTATGAAGACGGTCTGCGATCTTGATTAGAATCACCCGTATATCGTCACTCATAGTCAGCAGCAACTTACGGAAGTTCTCGGCTTGAGCCGAGGCCTGTTCCCCAAAAATGCCACCGGATATCTTCGTCAAGCCATCCACGATCTGGGCGATCTTGTCTCCGAACATATCCCGGATATCCTCCACTGTATACTCGGTATCTTCCACGACATCATGCAGTAACGCAGAGCAAATAGAGGTAGAGCCCAAACCCATCTCCCGGCATACGATACGAGCCACGGCGATAGGATGCATTATATAAGGTTCGCCGGAACGCCGTTTCACTCCGGCGTGCGCTTGATTAGCGAAATTAAAAGCTTTCGTGATTCGTTCGACCTTACGGCGGTGGTTTGACTTCAAATAATCGTTCAACAACGCATTGAACCCATCTTGTATCATCTGTTCGTCCGCAGAGAGAACGGACGCAGCCTCGCCCGTTTCTTTTATATCTTTTGTGTCCTTTGTATCGTCCATGGTTTTACACCTCCCATTTTTATACTGTATAGCCACAAATATATACAAATATTTGGAAGGAAACCCTAACAAAAGACAAAAATAGAATATCTACTGCTTAAATATGGATCCCATAGTCGTGTTTAACCTCGTCCATGACAAAAGTACTTCTCAACGAGCCCAAACTATCGATCGTTCCTAACACATTTAAAATAAACTCTTGATAATATTTCATATTGGGAGCGTGTATCTTCAATAAGTAATCATAATCGCCTGAAATATTATAGCACTCCGTTACCTCGGGGATTTCTTGGATAATCCGGGTAAACTCAAAAGCTATATCCTTATTCAGCCGAACCAATTTCACGCTACAAAAGACAACAAAGCCTTGATTCAGCTTCTCCGCATCTAGTACCGCTATATACTTCTTTATATATCCACTATTCTCAAGACGTTTTAAACGCTCGAACACCGGGGTTGACGAGAGACTGACCCTTGCCGCCAACTCTTTCGTAGTCAACCGGGCATTATCTTGTAACGTTCGGAGGATTTGCAGATCCACCTTGTCTAACTTATCTGAAACATTCATAAGAAAAAAATTCTATCGGATTGATTCCCCAACGTCCTTCGCCGAAGATGTATTCTATTTATAGCCCTAAAAATAGTATTATTTTCTATATTCTCAACGAATCTTGTCCAAAAAGCACACACATCATACATTTGCCAACAGAATAAGAACTAAATAAACAAGATGACTATGGCAACAAAGAAGTTACATTTCGAGACATTACAACTTCATGTAGGACAAGAACAACCGGATTCCGCAACCGACGCACGTGCGGTACCCATTTATCAAACAACTTCCTATGTATTCCATAACGCACAACATGCGGCAGACCGTTTCGGCCTACGTGACACGGGGAATATTTACGGACGTTTGACAAACTCCACGCAAGGCGTTTTCGAGGCACGTGTAGCTGCCTTAGAAGGAGGCGTGGCAGGTTTGGCCGTGGCTTCAGGAGCAGCGGCTGTCACCTATGCGTTACAGAACATAGTGAGGGCAGGAGATCATATTATCGCAGCCGATAATTTGTATGGCGGTTCCTTCAACCTGATCACCCATACACTGGCCTCCCAAGGCATTACTAATACGATTATCAATGTAAATGACCTAAACGCATTAGAAGCAGCTATCCGGGAAAACACGAAAGCCATTTATGTAGAGACATTCGGGAATCCTAACTCTGACGTAACGAATCTGGATGCGGTAGCGGAAGTCGCCCACCGACAGCATATTCCATTAATCGTAGACAATACGTTCGGAACCCCCTACTTGATTCGTCCGATCGAACATGGAGCTGACATCGTCATCCATTCCGCCACAAAGTTCATAGGGGGACATGGCAGTAGTCTAGGAGGCGTAATTGTAGATGGAGGTACTTTCGACTGGAAGGCGAATGCCGATAAGTTTCCTACATTAGCCAAACCAGACCCAAGTTATCATGGAGCCATATTTGCGGACGTAGCAGGTTCCGCCGCCTTTGTCACCCGTATCCGTGCGGTCATTCTTCGCGATACCGGGGCAACGATCTCTCCTTTCAATGCTTTTATCTTGTTGCAAGGATTAGAGACCTTATCCCTACGCGTGGAACGCCATGTAGCAAACGCATTGAAAGTCGTGGATTATTTATCAAAACATCCGAAAGTAGAAAAGGTGAATCATCCATCACTTCCTACCCATCCGGACCACGAACTTTACAATAAATATTTCCCAAATGGTGCCGGCAGTATCTTCACCTTCGAGATCAAAGGCAGGCAGGAAGCCGCTTGGAAATTCATCGACTCACTGGAGATCTTTTCCCTACTAGCGAATGTCGCCGATGTAAAGAGCCTTGTCATTCATCCATACACGACCACTCATTCCCAGATGAGTCCGGAAGAACTTGCCCAACAGCACATAACACCATCCACCGTACGCTTGAGCATCGGAACCGAATATATAGATGATATTATAGATGATCTGGATCAAGCTTTCGCTAAAATCTGATAGCGCACTTCCAAAAGGAAAAGGACAGAAGCAAAGAAGACGATCCCTGTTCGACACAAGGATCGCCTTTCTAATCAACATCACATCGAGCCAAGGTTACACTCATTTATTCTCAGCCAAATAGATATCCGTAAATGTCACAGCTCCGGTTAATCGGTTATTGTTGTTAGTTACATTTAACAATATGACATACTTGCGATACTGATCGGCAGTCAACGCCTCTTTCATCAGCTTCAAATTGCCATACACGGCTTTTTGCAATCGTTCATCCTGACGCTTCAGGTCTTTGCTCAAACTCTTTCTTTGTTCTTGTACAAAATAATCATTAATGTTAAGTACCTCCTCCATTTGGTAAGGAGCCAATCCTAGATAAGAACTCAATCGGCTAAACTCTACCGCAAACGGTTCTTTATTCCCATATTCATTCACACATTGCGCTTTCGCAAAATTCATTGTAGCACTCATTCCCAAAACCGCTACCGCCATAATTAACTTTCTCATAATACCTACAATTTACCTATTACAAAACCATTCACAAAACAAACACTCATTTTAGAGAAGATAGCCTAAACATTCTTTTGTTTCGGACTAATCCTTTTTTACAAACCTATTAACCTATCTAATGTGTATGATAAAACTCGGATTAACATCAAAATTTCAACTTACATCTTATTGATGTATCTCCTTGTTTGTATTGCAAAGATGAAGAATTATCGGATAGGCAGTTTCCGATTGTTGACGAAAAGGAAAAAATGGGGATTGAACACGAAAAGGGCAAAAAAATGCCGGCTTTAAGAGAACCGGCATTTCTATTTAATTATCATTCCAGACTTACTATCCAAGACTTAAACTCGGATGCTTTATTTTTACTAATATATATACGCTCAGGCACTTCTATATCCAAAGTAACGAGCAAACGGCTATCAAACCAAATTGTTATGTCCTTCACGCTATCACGAGAAATGATGAATTGTTTATTCGCACGGATAAAATCAGCAGGACTTAAAGAAGAAATTATCTGTTCCAATGTTTTAGCATATGGATACGAATTACCAGTCTTTAAATAAACATATGTATTCTTATCAGCCGTATAGAAACAAGACACATCTTTCAAGCTAATAGGCAACAATTTATCCTTAACAGGAATCAGTAGTTTATCCTTGTATTTAGGAGTAGTAGACAACTGTGTTAATTGGGATAAATAATGGATGATATCTTGATGATTCCATCGGCTAAACTTATCTAAGGCCCGTTTCAATTCTTCCGGCTTAATCGGCTTCAAGATATAGTCTATGCTGTTTACTTTGAAAGCGTCGATCGCATATTGATCGTACGCCGTAGTAAAGATGATCGGTACCTCCACCTCTATCTGGTCAAAAATAGCGAAAGCGGAACCGTCCGATAAATGAATATCCATAAAAATCAAATCCGGCCTCGGATTGGCTTGCAGCCAACGTACCGTTTGCCGGACACTCTCCGTATTTCCCATGATCTCAATCGTGGGATCTATTGTAACCAACATATCCGCTAAGTTCTCATAGGCGGCGGTCTCGTCCTCTACGATCAGTATTCTCATATAGCATCATTTTAGGGGTAGGTATACCTGAAACTCATCCTCATCAGATTCTACCCGTATTTGTTTATTCATTAATAGAAAGAAACGATTCTCCAGATTCTTAAGCCCGGTTCCATTCGTATCCGGTAAGGTCAATTTCGGATAGATTGGATTAGAAACAACCAGTTCCATTCGCTCGTTCAGCCGGATCAAGATATCCATTCGGTGCTCGCTGTCTATAATATTATGTACCGTCACGTTCTCTACCAACGGAAGCAAAGATAATACGGGAATTCGCAAGTTCCGCTTATCTTCGGGAACTTCGATCGTAAAAGTCAGCTTATTGGCGAAACGGACTACCATTACATGCTGAAAAGCCTCTATAAACGCAAGCTCCTCCGACAGTGGTACCAAATTCTTTTTATCACTCTGAAGGATATAACGGAATATATCGGACAATTTCGTAACATACAACAAGGTATTCTCATCGTTTTTCTTCCGTATCAAGGAGGAGATTCCATTCAATGAATTGAAAAAGAAATGCGGATTGATCTGGTTCACCAATGCATCGCAGCGGCTCTGCAAATTCTCGACACGCAGATTCTCGATCAATTGATCCTTTTCCCGTTGATTGTGATATAGCATTTGTATATAGCCGATCAAGGTACATAACAACGCCAACACGATAAACTGGAAGATAATGATACTCAAAAAACGATCATAACTAATAGTCAGGAAGGAGATCAATTTATAGACAACAAAGCCTCCAGAAACGTACAAGGCATTCCAGAACAACCGCTCGAAGAAGGAGGTACAATCCTCATGCTTCAAGTTACTTTTCAGCAAAAACCAAATAAGTCCCCAAAAGTAAAGAAAACGGAACCCAAAGAAGAGCAAAAACCCTTGATGATCGTTCGGAGCCAGATAGCTCATGTCACAAAAGATCCATGCCAAATTCGGATAGGCGATAAACACTGCGCAAACCAAACTGACCAACCAAGGTTTAGCCTTGACCACTGATATCTTTTCATCCAATGAACCCATACGATTGTATCTTTTTTCGTATACAAAGGAATAAAAAATCATTCACATCCTTCTCCAGTGCACGAAGAAAGCGAAAAAAAAGAGTTAAAGACGAATTTATCCCCGAATGATCATCCTACCGGTATCTTCAGTACTTGGCCCGGACGGATATCCGGACTTGACAGCCCATTCACCTTTTGTAAGGAAGAAGCGGTAACCCCAGGGTATTTCTTGGAAATCGAATAAAGTGAATCTCCCGATTTAACCTTATAAGAGACAAAATCTTTATTGGCGGAAGCGATCTGTTTTGTAGCGACGGAAGCCGACTTTTTCGTTGTTGTCGCAGTTGATTTCACCGGAGTCTTGGCAGCCGAGGCAAAAGCGACACCCCCATTATCTACATATAATCTTAACCGTTTTCCTTTCGCTACCCGGTTGGAGCCTAGCCCGTTCCATTTACGGATATCTTTCGCTGTCACTCCATAGCGATTAGCGATCGTATAAAGATTCTCACCACTCAATACCACGTGGGTGATTTTTTCCCGGGTCGCACCACTTGGTAAAGAGCCATTAGAGTTATTCGCAGAAATGCAATTCGCCAACAGTTCCTCGATCCGATGCGTATAGACCGTATCTTCTTTATCGATAAAAGCATAGGTTTCCGCCGCAGGTAGTTTCAAGACCGAAGGGCGGGTATTACCCGGAACGATGTCTCTTTTATATTGTGGATTTAACGCACACAACGTCTCAATATCTACTTGCAATAGATCCGATACTTGCTGCAAATGTAGGGCATTATTCACCATGACCGTATCCGTGGCTAACGGCAAGCTGGTTTGCATCGGACAGATGTTATGCTCGCAATAATAATTCATGACGTAATTGGCGGCGATAAATAAGGGGACGTATGAACGAGTCTCTTTCGGTAAATAAGGGAAGATATCCCAGAAGTCCGTCTTGCCCCCCGAACGACGGATCGCTTTATTCACGTTGCCCGGCCCGCAGTTATAAGATGCCAACACTAAATTCCAATCCCCATAGATAGCGTACATATCCTTGAAATACTTACAAGCGGCCTCGGTCGCTTTCAAGGGGTCCCGGCGCTCGTCCACCAAGCTATTAATCTCCAAGCCATAGCTCTTACCCGTAGGAAGCATGAATTGCCATAAACCACAAGCGCCCACACGAGAGAGGGCTACCGGATTCAAGGCACTTTCCACGACGGCGAGATATTTCAATTCAATAGGCAGGCCATGCTCATCCAACACCTGCTCGATTATCGGAAAATAAAAGTCCGCCATCCCCAGCATATAACGCACTAAATTTCGTTTACGCTCCGCATATAAGTCAATACAATCACGCACTATATTATTATAGGGCAAAGCGATCACGCTGGGAAGCCTAGACAGGCGGTCGATATAGACCGAATCCGGGAAATAGACATTCTCGTCGTCATCATGGCAAAAGTCCTCTCTTTTTGAGAAATATTGCACATGCCAAGTACGGAGCAAACTATCCACGTTCGCATCCAAGCTTTCCGGAATCAATCCGACCTCAGACTCCAGCGAGCTTAAGGTATCTTTTTCCTCAATTCGGGTCTCTTCCTGCGCATAGACCAATGAGACCAAACAATTTAAACAAATGAGTGCTAGCAGGTATCTTTTCATGTATATCAGAATTTTAGACTGCAATTCAATCCGTAAGTACGAGGCGTGACACTCGTCTTCGGACTAACAACCGGCTCCAAATGCAAGGATAAATCCGGTGATATATCAAAATCGAATAACTGGGCATCCACGTAAGCATCCACGATACTCAACGCATACACCCCGACCGTAATAATTATACTCAAGTCTCTATATCGACGAAAATAATCCTTCTGTCTTTTCAATTGATCCTTGAAATTGGAATTATTAATCGCATCCTCAGGAGCCATGGAAGTCAAGTCTTGCCAACTTTTACTCCAAGCATCCGGATTTTCCAGATTCTTAGCGGCATCATACATGATATCCTTATAAGCCGTCGAATAATCCTTATAATTCTTATTATTCCAAGTCACGGCATACATACATCCCATCAAGCCACCGTAAACGATCGGTAATTTCCAATATTTCCGGTTATAGATCTGTCCCAGACCCGGAACCAAGGCGAACAAGACCGCTTTTGTCGGATTCGGCTTAAAAGCCAGCTTCATCTTCACTTCCGGTACGCCCACCGAATCGGCCGCCATCAAGACGGCTTGCACGGTAGAATCCGGGGCAGCTACCTCCACGGAATCGGAAACTATAGCAGGAACGGCTTTCTCCGTCTTATCCTCCTGTGCGTTACCCATCCCGGCATAGCACATGAATCCGATCAAAAGGAGTATGATTCGATTTCTCATTTCAATTTATCCAGTAACCCGATCAATTGCTCCAACTCTTCTTCCGTGGCGAAAGGAATCGTAATTTTACCTTTTCCCTTCTCATTGCAAGTCAACTGGACTTTCGTATTGAAGTAACGGGACAAATGATCTTTCAGCAATTTAAACTCTTCCGGAAGTATCGGCTTACGATCCGATTTTTTCTTTTCCGGCAATTCCGGTTGTATTCCCTCGGCTATATTACGCACCATCTCCTCCACGTTACGAACGGAGAGTCCTTGAGCCAATATCTGCTCATATAAAGCTAATTGAACCTCCGGATCATCCACCGGGATCAATGCCCGGGCATGTCCCATATCGATCTTCTTATCCTTCAATCCTACTTGGATCTCGGCCGGAAGTTTCAATAAACGAAGGTAATTGGCGATCGTAGCACGCTTCTTTCCAACCCTTTCGCTCAACCCCTCTTGGGTCAAGCCGTAATTATCGATTAATTTTTGATAAGCTAACGCGATTTCGATAGAGTTCAAGTCCTCTCGTTGGATATTCTCTATCAAAGCCATCTCCACCACGTTCTCGTCGGCCGCCGTCTTAATATAAGCGGGAATACGCTCCAAACCTGCTTTAAGCGACGCACGATAACGGCGTTCGCCAGAGATGATCATATATTGCTCGGGGCCGATTTCCTTCAACGTAATCGGCTGTATCACGCCTAACGAGCGGATAGAGGTAGCCAACTCCTCCAAGGTCTCTTCCTCAAAGACAGATCGAGGTTGTTCCGGATTAGGCTGGATCTTGCTTAACTCGATCTCACTAATAGACGATGAACCACCTGTCTTCAGGTCATCCATCGTAATTAACGCGTCTAATCCACGGCCTAACGCCGATCTTTTTAATGCTGCCATAATCCTTTATTTTTTTCAACAATCTCCTGTGCCAACTGCATATGGTTGATAGATCCTTTCGAATCCGCGTCATACAATAAGACAGGTTTACCGTAACTGGAAGCCTCGCTCAACTTCACGTTTCGTTGGATCACGGTAGTAAATACCAAATCGCGGAACGGACGTTTCACTTCCTCATAAATCTGGTTCGCCAAACGCAGGCGGGAATCATACATAGTCAAGAGGAATCCCTCTATCTCCAGTGCCGGGTTCAGCTTTGATTTGATAATCTTGATCGTGTTCAACAGCTTACTGATACCTTCCAAGGCGAAATACTCGCATTGTACCGGGATGATCACCGAATCGGCGGCTGTCAAGGCATTCACGGTTATCAATCCCAAAGAAGGAGAGCAGTCGATCAGGATAAAATCGTACTTCTCTTTCAGCGGTGTCAATATCTGCTTCAATATCCGTTCACGATTCTCCAAGTTTAGCATCTCGATCTCCGCTCCCACCAAATCGATATGAGAGGGGATGATATCCAGTCCTTCCACTTCAGTCTGTGTGATAGCGCCACTCGCGTCCTCACCGTTCACCAGACATTCATAGATAGAAAGTTCTACATTACGTATGTCCACACCCAGACCGGATGAGGCATTCGCCTGCGGATCAGCGTCTACGACCAGCGCCTTTTTCTCAAGAGCGGCCAATGACGCAGCCAGATTAATCGTGGTGGTTGTCTTCCCGACTCCACCTTTCTGATTTGCTAAAGCGATAATCTTTCCCATACTATACCTAATTAATTCGAGGGCAAAACTAAACATTAAAAACTGAACCAAACAGGGTTCAATCAAAACAATGCTTGTTTTGTTGATAAATCGCCCTAACTGTTGATAACTCGCAAATATAAGCAGAATAAATCAAATAGAGGGTTATAAGGCTGGTATATAGGTGTTTTTTTGGAAATGATAACGAAGTTTTAAACAAACAGAGGCTCCTCTCACATCTTATTTCTCCCAATCAATACGATAATAATACCCTGCGTCCGGACGAGAGAGCATCTCCTTTTGCGTCATCATTGCTTGTTTTTATATGGAGAACAGCGCTTTCTTTAAAAGTGAGAGGCTTCTTGAACTTAATAATAGCGGTATGGTAATTATCGTCCGTCCTACAGGCTAGTTCCTCTATACGTTGATTTTCCAAATACTTCCAGACCACCTATAGTTATACTCTAGTTCCGTAAGCAGAGGTCTTTTACATTAAATCAAGCGATAAGTCTCAAAGGTGGAATGCACTCCATCATCACACTGGAAAATAAAAAAGAGGAGATCTTCTTATACTCTACCGGATAATTACGAAGAATAACCCGACTTTCGAGAAAATTCTCTAATCACAGGCAAGCCTAGTGACTAATGCAAAGTTAGAATATATTTTCATATCGAAAAACAAAAGGGCTCATCAAAATACATCAGCAATGTTTATTTATTTATTCTTAGCCTTCCCCTTTGAGGATTTTCGCAATTATCATTCTGACAATTTGTAATATCAACTCCCGGAGAATCGATTTTTCCGGGCATACGGACAGTTCGTGCGCAAATACGAGAAAAAAATTCGACAATCATCTGCATAACAATCCTTTATCGAAAAACGACCTTTCATTCTAGCGAGATTTATTCATCGTAATTCATATCCATTGAGTTCTTCGGGCGATTCCATAGGGTTACGACCGGGAAGTAACAGGGTTACGATGCCCATTCTAGAGTATTGACAACCCTATTCTTGACTACTTACGATGCCCAACGGCACTACTGGCGTTGCCCAACGCGACCTATCGCATATGCTTTAACCGCCTATCGTGTGCAAAAAGGGGACTTTTCCTGTCAAAAACGCCCGTTGAAGCCACCGCTTTCCCTCTATTTCTGCGTCTTTACAAGAGGGCTTTATCACGCATATCCCCATTTATCCATCAAAAAGTTCGGATAACTGCGGTTTCGCTTACAGTCAGGCAAATAGGCAAAACCACAAAAGCCCCGCCGAAATACATCGACGGGGCTCTATCTTATGAACTGTGTCTTTCCTTACGGAAATCCGGTCAGTTTTCTACTTATTTAACGATTGTCTTAACAGCCTCTTCACCATCAACAGCTACAGCTACGATACCAGCAGGTACAGCGATAGTTGCGTTGTCTGAAGTAAGAACTGTCTCAGCAACAACCTTACCTAAGATGTTAGTGATAACTACTGACTTGCCAGCAGCACCTTGAACAGTTACAGTACCGTTACCAGCTACTACAGATACACCTTCTACAGCTACTTCGTCGTTAGAAGTTACCATATCGTCAGCTTCATCTTTCTGGTATGCGTTGAATACCAATGCACCGTCGCTACCAGTCTTAGCAGCAGAGAACTGAGAATCACCACGAGTTAATACCAAGCAACCATTCTGCATCTTTAACCATGCAGCAAACTCAGGAGCGATTGAACCAGAAACTACCTTGTCATAACCAGCAGCAGCCTTACCAGCATTACCTGTAACAGCAGCATTAGCAGCCTCAGAGTAAATATTAGACTCGAACAAGAATTCATTAGCTTCGCCTTCTTTATCTACAGAACCAGCCTTATCAGGATTTACATAACGGAATGACCAAGTTACATTCTTGTGATTGTCACCAGTCAAGTCAACGATAAAGTTAGTCAACTTATTGTCACGATAGTTCTTGAAGATAGTAGCAGTATCTAATTTAGCAGGTTCCATCTTCTCGAAACCATTTGTCAAAACAACCAAGCTATCACCAACCTTAATAGCTTTCACGAAACCTACGCGAGTGTAACCACCATCGATATCCATGTACGGAGTCTTGAATTTCTTAGCAATCACTGAGTCAGCGAAGCTTACCAAGTACTTACCGTAGATGAAGCCTTCACGGCCTTGAGTTGCGTGAGAACAATGTGCGGCATCAACTTTGTTACCTGCGTTATCATAGTGATTATGCTCATATGTACAAGGAACACCCGGAATAGCGTCTTGATCATCGCGAGCGACAGAGATCAAATATTGAGGTTTAACCAAACCTGAACCACGTTTAACCCAAGCTGTATCTACAGTAAACGCTAACTTACCATTTGCTTTATCCTTAGCCCAGATACCTGCGTAATCAACAGTCTCAGCTGTCAAGTTCTTGTTCCACTCATCCATCAAGTATTCCTTACGGATCTTTTCAACGAAGATCAAGCTATCAGTTGAGTCATCAGTATTCTCACCTAAAGCGGCGTTGTTGAAATGACGATACAACGGAGTGTTGTCCGGAGCGATAGCAAATGCAGAGGTACGAGTCTCACCCAATACTTGAGCTTTCAAAGTAGCGGTAGCATCGTAGTCAGATACACCAGCCTTTTCTTGGCTAGCAGAATTAATCTTACCATCTTCAGCAGCCTCAACAATAGCATAATAGTGAATACCCTTAATATCATTATTCTCCTTGAAGTAAACAGAGTCAGTCTTTGTATCAGCATAGTGCTTGCTCAAGATATACTTGTTCTCAACAGCTCTACCGTGATTACGGAATGTCTTATCACCGTCCATGATGATATACATTGTTCTTACCGGCTGTACCAAGCCCGGGATACGACCTGTAATCTTCTTATCTGCGTTACCAGCAACCTCATCAGTCGGAGCATAACCATAAGCATGTTCTTTATAAGAAGACTTGATAGTGAAGGCCTTCTTACCTTCCAATACATTCATTGTAGAGTCCTTAACACCAATGAACTTATCATCTGCATACGGATGCCAGTAGTTGAATGTATACTTGTTAGTGATCAACTCATCTTCAGTCAAGTGCTTGTAACCAATATACTTGTTAGTATAAATCTCCTTAGCAACAGGAATGAATTCCAATGAGTCAGTTGTTGCTATCGCGCCAGCAGCTGCAGAAACATACATATAAGAAGCACCCTCAGCCTTGTTCAATTGCATAGAAGCGATATTAACAGCAGTATTATCGAACTCACGGTTGATAGCCTTAACCGGAGAGATATTATTCTTATCGGTTACATTATTCTTCAATACAACCCATTGATAAGCTGGCATATGATTAGCATCCTGCAAATCCAAAGTTACCCATTCTGCAGAACCACCGTTATTATGGATCGGAGATGCCAAGAACTTACCCGTCTTATTGTTTTTGATCAAATAAACGCCATCAGCAACAGTTGTCTTAGTTGTCGGCATAGCCTTGCAACCAGAGAAACCTAATTCGATCTTAGTATTTTGATCTTTATCGACAGTCAAGATGCGAACCTTATCTTTAAGCAACTCTTGCAAAGAGATATGCTGATCTGTCTCTTTGGCAGCAGTAGCATCATTCCAGTAATCAACAGCAACACCAGCAGATGTTTCCTTCAATGTGACTTGCTTAACTTGGATCTCTAAGCTATCGTTTGAAGGCCAATAAGTAAACATAAACTTATATTGGTCTTTCAAATCAGAAGCTTCAATTGAATCCTTCGGAGTAGCATGAGTCTTCGTGCCAGTCTTATACGTATCTTTCAATTTGCTCCAGTTGTATGCTAAGAACTTAGCTCCACCTACCGCATTCGTATAAGCAGTATCCACATACAAATAAGAAGAGTCTGATCTCAACACATGGAAATAAGCCTTAGTAGTAGAAATGTCGGCAGCATCAGCTGTTGCCTCAACAGTAAACTTCTTTTCAACAAATGGATTCACAGCACCATCACCTAATACATCTGGAGTAAACTTCAAGGTGATTCCAGCTTTCTTATCTTGAGTACCGAAGATAGTGTTTAACTCATCGACACCTAAAATAGGTAATTTATCAGCTTCAACCAATTCAAACTCAGTAAAATTAGCAGCAGTGATTCCAGCAGAGGTAGCAATAGTTTTAACCATCTCTATCGCTGACCCGTTCACTTTCAAACCGATTACAGAGTCATTCGTGAAATAAGAATAGATTACTGATTTCTCAACACCATTCTTAAATACCGGAGAGAATTTCCAACCAGAAAGGTCACCACCTACAACAGCTGGAACAGAAACTAACGGAGATTCAGCCTTACCAGCGATCTTGTTAATGTCAAGACCTAAGAATTTTCCGATTTTGTTCGTAAAGTCAAACTTTGGATTCTGTCCTTGATTCTCAGAGTTAACTGTTACGCACCACATTGTACCACCTAAGTTTGCTGAAGTGTGATCAACCATTTTGATTTCATCAGCACCCGTCGTAGTCTCTGTAATGCTCAAGAATTGCGTACCGGCCTTAAGTTGATAAAGGCCGCTGTTCGCGGCTCACCCGATAAATCAGGGGGAAAATTCTTTAATTCTATAGAAAATTTGCAC
>ERZ835762.754-NODE-754-length-27146-cov-15.496032_pt1 | contig 27146 bp, 20 predicted proteins | sample MGYA00519687_ERZ835762 | MGnify/ENA primary metagenome ERZ835762 (study PRJEB31850, sample SAMEA3708783) | human gut metagenome | biome: human gut; feature: human-associated habitat; material: faeces | place: China | collected 2014 ... | reverse complement strand
TCTTTTCAGACTTACAAAGCTGTATGCTTAATCCCCCAGGTTTATCGGGTGAGCCCTGTTCGCTCCTTCATTCAGTTTAATGGCACCATTAGCCGAGACCGCACCTAACAGTGCAGCACCAGCCAAAAGAGTAGAAAACTTTTTGTTCATAATTAAATAATTTAATATTAATACTAAAGTGTAATAAGCTCGTTCATTGGGCTGCCTTCACAAAACCATAATACTGGCAGCCGACTTTATCTATCATTTGCAAAGGTACGCGTTTCTTCGATTCGCGCAAATCTTCCCTATTATTTTTTTGTCATCCTACACGCTTTCTTATCAATCAAATAGGCTATTCATTACGAAATAGCGGATTATAACCACGAACTACCCATCCCTTACCTATATCCCCCACTCCATAAAAGCCATTCTCTAACCAAGGCCAAGCATAATAATCCCTCAACCACCGATCAACATAAATTCAACATAACTAATGTACACGTACATTAGTTATTTATGTTATAAAGATTACTTCCACTGAAATTACCGTATCTTAAAAGGATACAAAGTACTATTTACCTCCTCATAGGATATATACTGCAAGTGCCAAAGGATATATACTTCCCCAACCAAGTAAGTATAACTGCTCCCAAAATCCTCGCCCGTTACTGAACCTTCCTCACACACCCAATCCCAATACACATCATCCCAATCAGACCTACGTCAAAAGCCTCATCCTTCAAATTCGTTCATTTTTTGTGATCACTCAAACGACTAACATGAAAAGAGATTCTATAAACGAGCTACTTAGATGGAAAGAAGAACATAGGAGAAAGCCCTCGCAAAAATCCCAGATTTGCGCCAAGAGAGGTCACTAACAATAAGACACCTCCTTAAAAGCATAGCGGCGGATGCTTCCATCCCGTAACGCTAGCAAAAGATGCCCGGTTGATTCAATATCATGGATACAGGCCTCGAATTCTCCCGCCTCATCCCTATAGGCATGATAGCCCTCCCTCCTATACAATGCGGATTGATAGCGGATACGAATATCCTCGTATTCCTCTTGGAGGAGAGATAAATAATAGCGATAGAATACCGAGAGGAAACGGTCCAAAACCTCTTCTCGATCTACTTCCTTGCCGATTATCTGAAATAAAGAAACAGGATTCGGAGCATCTCCCCGAAACACCGCTTGATTCAAGTTTATGCCGATCCCGATGATGGAGCAATATAGATTATGCCCTGATAGATCGTTCTCGATCAACATTCCGCAAATCTTCTTATCTTTCCAATAAATATCATTCGGCCATTTCACTGTGACATGATCCGTATATGACTCTAACGTCTCTTTCACGCTCAAGGCCGCTATTTGAGAAATCAAGAATTGGCGATTTGCAGGGATGCACGTAGGGTACAGGACTGTACTAAACATCAAGTTCTTTCCCGCCTCAGACTCCCAGACATTCCCTATCTGCCCACGTCCGGCTGTCTGGAAATCAGCGACAACTACACTTCCTTCCGGAAGAGATTCTTTGATGATCAACTCACGAAGCAGGCTATTCGTAGAAGTGGTTTCCACCACACGCAAGATGCGGGGAGATTCATTATCAGTGCTCATCATTATAAATCTCCCTTATATTTTTTGGTAGTTTAGCGATCACCTCCCGGTAAGAGTGGAAGATCCAACGTTTAACCTCCTCGTCCTCCATATCCCGATCCAGATAAATGCTATTCCAGTATTTCTTATTAAAATGATAAGCCGGCTCAACCGCCGTATACCGTTCCCGTAACTCTTCCACATAGTCCGTACTGCATTTCAAGGAGACATGAGGCTCCTCCGCATCCAAAGGAAGCAGCAGGAACATCTTATTCTCTACCTTAAAGACCAGCGATACCTCATCGAACGGGAAACACTCGATGGTATTCTTCAAGGAAAGGCAGTATTCACGTACTTCTTCTATATTCATAACTTTTATCTTTTAACGGCAAGGAGCATAGAAAGCATCTTCGATATGGTCGATCAGGAAACCCGTCTCTTTCTTGATCAATGTCACGATATCAAAACGGACTGGTAAGTCTATATTAAAATAACGGACATAGGCATCCGCAGCGGCGACAATCCTCCGAATCTTCTTGGTGTCTACCGCATCTTCCGGTGAAAGCAAAAAATCCTCAGAGCGTGTCTTTACCTCCACCACGATTAACTCATCTTCCTTGACAGCGATAATATCCAGTTCATAATGATGCCAATGCCAATTGGTATGCAACACGTTATATCCATGTTTTACCAGATAGGCACGAGCCTCAGACTCACCTTCCCGACCCATATCGTTCTGTCTTGCCATCGCTTTAATTTGCACAAATATAGCCATTTTCTTTGTTATTCGGCTATTCACTCGTACATTTGCAAATGTATGAGAGAAGAACGTAAATATTCATCGGCTCACCCCAATCATCCGAGGGTACACAAAGTGACCTTTATGCTGAATGACGAAGAGCATAAAGCGGTAAAACGTTACCTTTCACGCTACAAGATCGAGAACAAGTCCCGTTGGTACCGAGAGACGATCCTTTCTCACATCCTCAAGACCTTGGAGGAGGATTATCCGACTCTTTTCAACGAAAATGAGATGAGAAGATGAATCCTTTCAATGACGAATATTTCATGAAGCAAGCGTTGGTGGAAGCTCGTGCGGCAGCGTCCGAGGGTGAGGTTCCCGTAGGAGCTGTTATCGTCTGCAACAACCAGATCATAGCGAGGGCGCATAATCAAACCGAATGCTTGAACGACGTGACCGCACATGCCGAGATGTTGGCGATTACGGCCGCCGCCGGAGTCTTAGGAGCGAAATACCTAACAAATTGTAGTCTATACGTAACCGTGGAACCCTGCATAATGTGTGCCGGCGCGATCGGATGGGCACAATTAAGCACGATCGTATACGGGGCATCCGATGATAAAAGAGGTTTCTCCAAATTCGCCCCTCAAGCCTTCCATCCGAAAGCGATTATCAAAAAAGGTATCCTTGAAAAAGAGTGCGCGGAAGAAATGCAGCGTTTCTTTAAGCAAAGACGCTAAGCTCTATTTAACTTCCTCGTAATCCACATACTCCCCTTCATCCTTGGCGAATATCTTCTTACGGTGCACATAAGGTGTACGATCATCATCATCGTCCCGGGCGGTAGTAGTCGTAGAACGATGTCCGGAAGTATTGCTATTTGTTTGACGACGTTGTTCTCCCTTACGAGTGCTGTTTCCGCTACCAAAAAAGATGTTCTTAAAGGTACGCAAGATGGAGAAACCCATCAGAAACACCAACAGGATAAAGAAAAAGAATATTACAAACAAAAACTTAAACATAATCCGATACTTAAATGATTCTTTACTATCACAAACACAAAGATAAGAATTCTTGTTTATCCCTTTTTGTTAAAAATAGACAAGACTATATATAACAGGATGGTTCCAGAGATTCCCAAGAATCCCCATAACGCCACGAAAATAATGGCACAAGCGATCAATATATAGCGAAGCTCATTACCCTTCCACGCTAAGGATTTCACCTTCAGCGAGAACATCGGTATCTCAGACACCAACAGCAAGGAGGTAATAAACGCCAAGATAACAGTCACCAACACGAACAAGCCTTCATTCGCATGAACAACCGGTAAAACAGAATACCCCGCCGAAGCCCAAAATAAAGCATGCGCCGGAACCGGCAAGCCGATAAACGAGGTAGTTTGCCGTTCATCAATATTGAACTTAGCCAAACGCAAACCTGAAAACGTAGGGATCACGAACGCCAGATAAGGGATATACGTATTCAAAGAGCCAAAAGGCAAAGCCGTAGAAGCCTCTCCCAACAACCAATAGACCACCATGCCCGGAGCGAAGCCGAAACTTACCATATCCGACAAGGAATCCAATTCCTTTCCCATCGGCGAGTAAGCCTTCAATAAACGAGCGGCAAAGCCATCGCAGAAATCAAAGACCGCGGCTATAATAATCCAAATCAACGCAGATAAAAGATTTCCGTGCAAGGCCATAACACTGGCGACACACCCGGACAGAAGGCTCAGACACGTAATTGTATTAGGAATATGTTTTCTTATACTCATTTTGACAAACGGGCTATAGGCGTTTGATTGCCTGTTACTTTTTGATCCATCTCTATTAACACCTCTGTTCCTACCGGCAGGTAGACATCCACGCGAGAACCGAATTTAATAAACCCCATTTGCTCGTCCACATGACATTTCTCTCCCGGCCTGGCATACGTAACGATGCGGCGTGCCATCGCCCCGGCAATCTGACGAGCCAAGACATCCACCCCGTTCCTCGTGGTAATCACGACCGCCGAACGTTCGTTCTCCGTACTACTCTTCGGCAGATAAGCCGCCATAAAACGCCCGTTCTGGTGGGAAACATGCTTAACGGTACCGTTTACGGGAAACCAATTGGCATGTACGTTGAAGATAGACATAAAGATAGATATCTGTAGGCACTTCTTATGAAGGATCTCGTTCTCCATCACTTCCTCGATGGCAACGATCGTACCGTCGGCGGGAGCGATCACCAAGCCTTCCGAATCATAAGGAAACCGACGGAAAGGACTACGGAAGAAGTTTAATACCAATAGGAACAATACGGTAGAAACAAAAGCGACAGAATAAAACAGCATACCCTTACCTACCGTATGGTACAAAGTTATATTCACAATAAATAATATTGTAAACAACGTAAGCAGTAAACCGGTTCCTTCTTTATGTACTTTCATTCTTCTTTGACTGTATCGTTTTATACTAAGAATCTGCAAAAATATTCATTTTTACCGAATATCAAAAATATATCACTTATTCACTGCCTCTATTTTGCCTAACTCTACGTACCAAAGGTATCCATCGACCCGCTCGAAACCCATTTTACGAATTAATTGCAGGTAATTTCTTACCTGATTAGGATGGCGCTTATCTTGCCGTTCGCCAAATTTATAATCCACGACAATTACCTTGTTATCTTTTATCATCACCCGGTCCGGGCGTTTAGACAAGCCTTTACCGAACAGGATATCCACTTCATTCAAGACACGGGCGGAACCATCATACCAAGCCTTTACCTCCTCCGCTTGCAATAATTCTTCCAGACGGCTGATCAACTCCGCCGCTTCCTCCCGGTTAATCACCCCGGCTAACTGATAACTTTCGACCGAAGCGGGAATATCTTTCGGCGTACGTATCCGGCTCAATACCTCATGCATCAAGGTACCGTGCTTCCGCCTGGCATTATCGAAAAAGAATCCTTTCCCATGCAGGCGTAATTGTAAACGATCATCCGGGGAAACGGAATACAGGCGGCTCATGGGGATTTCCTCCAGGGTATCTTCTGCCGTTCTACTCGAAGCTGGATGCCACCATTCGCCCCTTTCAAAGGTATCATCCTCGATATCCGTCTCCACCCCCGCCCACAATAGATCGGCGATGGAAGTTATCTTCTCAACCTTACCTTCCTTGTTGATCTTCCTCGGACGGGGGGAGAATACGATCAGTTCTTCTTTCGAACGGGTAAAAGCGACGTATAAGGTGTTCAAGTTATCGATGAAAGCATGCAAGCGCTCCTTGAAATAATCCTTGGCGAAAATCGTGCTACTCAGGATCTGTCCGTAACGGACAGGAACTAAGTGCAGGCGGTCAAACGGCTTCTTCTCCGGGTGGCACCAAAGGATAACGGGCTTTGTCAGCTTATGGTCGATCTCCCAGTCCCCGAAAGGAATGATAACGACCTTAAAACCTAAGCCCTTGGATTTATGTACGGTCAAGATGCGGATAGCGTTTTGCCCATCCGGGGTAGCGATCGTCTTTCGATAACCGGTCTCGTCCCACCATCTCAAGAAACAGTTCAAATCCGCGCTTTCTTTTTGGGCGTACTCGGAAACCATATCCAAAAAGGCTTGCACGAATACCTGTTCCGTTTCCGGGAAGTAAGCGGAGAAGTTACGGAAGAGCCCTTCGGTTACCTCGTACAAGGATTGCCGGGAGATAGACTGAAGGTTTTGAAAAACAGACTCGTCCGCCTCGCTCTCCCCAAATTTTCCGGTTAATACTTGATAGGCATACATCGCCAATTTCCTGTTCGTCCGGTCCTCCGGATTTCGCAAATAGCGCAATACGGCGATCAGGAAACGGACCACCGGAGAACTACCCACGAACAGGGCATCATCGGAGATGATATCGTAATTGTACCGGTCGGACGGATGCTCTTCCTTATAGGCTAGCAACGTATCAGCCACTAAAGCGCCTTCTTGATTGGTACGCACGAGTATGGCGATGTCTTTTAGCGCGTAACCGTTATCCTGCAAGCGCTCCAAGGTAGCCGGCAAGCGCTCCATCGCCTCTTGCTCCCACTTCTTCTCCTCATCGCCGGACAAGAAATCGATCCGTACATGTCCGTCCTTCTTCTGGAAAGGGGGAGGGACACGCTGAATGCTCTTATCATAAGCGGTCATGATCTTCGTGAAAAAGGCCGTGCGTTCCTCCTCGCTTAATGAGGAGGTTTTCAACGCTTCATTATATAGATCTTGCAGGATCGCCGGAGCGGCGGAGAAGAACGCGTTATTAAACTCCACGATATGGCGGCAGCTTCGCCAATTATCCATCAGGGTTTCCTCACGGACCTGTTCCTCCTCGAAATCCCTGCGGACTTGCTCGTCCAATAGCTTCCAATCCGAGTTACGGAAACGATAAATACTTTGCTTCACATCGCCAACGATCAAGTTCGCCCTACCATTCGCCAGACTCTCCTCCACCAAGGGCCGGAAATTATTCCACTGCATGCCGCTGGTATCTTGGAACTCATCGATCATATAATGATCTACGTGCGTACCCGTCTTCTCGTAGATAAAGGGGGCGTCGCTGCCACTGATGACCTTATTCAGCAACTCGGTCGTATCGGCGATCAGCATCACATTCTTTTCTTCCCGGTAAGAGGCGATTTGCCGGGAGATATCGGTTAAGATCCCTAACGTATAATAATAACGCACGATCTCCCGAGCCGTGTTATAGGCCGTCAGGTTGGCGAACAGGGATACGATATTCTTTACGCAGGCATTCAACCCTTCCTCATATACACACCCGATGATCTGCCGGAGACCCGGTGGAGTAGTCTTGGTCGTATAGGCCTCCGGATTATCCGGCAAAGCTTGGAACGTGGCTGTCGGCTCTTTCATCTCACCTCTCGCCAGCTTCTCGAAATAGAAAAAGGGGGAACGACTTCCCCCCTTAAAATCCGAGGGTTGTAACGCGAACTGTTTCAGCAACGCCACTCCCTCCTCTCCTAAACGTTTCGTCTCCGCCTCTACGGAGCGGATAATGGCGTATAGCTCATTCTTATAGGCATCTAGGGCCTGCTTATCCGCAATATCTTTACCGACCTCCTCGCTAAATGCCTTATAACTCTCCTTAAAGACCTCCCGGCTGAGCGACATGATATCCTTCCGCAAGCTCCAGCCGCCACCATCCTCGATCTTGTCCTCGGCGAAACGCAGCAACCAACCTAGCAAATCCTTGCTCTCCGGCTTCTCCAGATCGGCCAGCAGGTTATCGATCGCCTCGGTCAAGACCAGTTCTTGGTCCATCTCGATGCCATAGCCGCCTTGCAAACCGATCTCGCGGGTAAAGGCACGCATCGTTTGCTGGAAAAAGCGGTCGATCGTACTGATATTAAAGGCGGAGTAATCGTGCAGGATAGCGACCAGAATCTTCCGGGCCTGCTCCCTCACCTGCCGCTCCGTTAAGGAATAGGCGGAAGAGAGTAGCTGGATATAATCGGACGTGCGGCCGGAAGCAAGGTGATAAAGTTCTTGGACGATACGGGTTTTCATCTCATCCGTCGCCTTATTCGTAAACGTCACGGCCAAGATCCGGCGGTAAGCGCCCGGCTGGGAGAAGAGTAACATCAGGTACTCCCCTGTCAATTTATGCGTCTTGCCCGCCCCGGCGGAAGCCCTATAGATTGTTAGCATAGCGATCGGGGATTAGATCGTACGGCTTTTCGAATAGCCCTCTTTCCGGAGGATATCCAATACCTTGGCACGCAGGTCCCCTTGGATGATTATCTCCCCGTCCTTCGCAGAGCCGCCTACGCCGCATTTCACTTTCAAGAGTTTCCCCAAGGCGGTCAGATCCTCGGAAGTGCCCCGGAACCCGGTGATCAAGGTAACCATCTTCCCTCCCCGGTTCCGTTTGTCCAAGGAAATACGCAAAGCTTGTTTCTCCTTCGGCAACGTATCTTCCTCCTCCGTATCTCCCGTATTATATTGAAAATCGGGATTCGTGGAGTACATCACGCCTAATCGATCTTTCCAGTCGTTATCCTTCATATATACTATTGTTTTTAATGGTTCAAAGCTACGGATTTATCCCGAAATAGGCAAACAAGCATTTCTTTTCTCCCAATGATGTTTTTCGGGGAAATAAAACACGTCTTTTTGTGACCCAATATTATAATTTATTTCTTACGTTTACATATTCTAATTTTGGTTTCACTTAAATCTAGCAATAAGATGAAGAGTAGTTTGATTTACTATTCAGCGATATCCATATTTTTCTTTCTTTCTTGTACGGGATCTAAAGAAAAGAGAAATATGGAATCAGATATCATCACCGTGAATCTGGAAAGGAGAGATAATATCTCCACAAAAGACCTATTCTCCGATATCCAAGTCATCCCACTGGAGACAACGCCGGAATCGCTGATCCGTGATATAACCCAGATCAAGTTTTTTGAGGACCGATATTATATCCATGATTATCGAAGATCCCAAATCTTCGTTTTCGACCGGGAGGGACGTTTCCAATTCGCGCTTAACGAAAAAGGAGACGGCCCGGGGCAGTACCTAAATCTATCTGATTTCGCGATCGATACAGTCCGCAGGAATCTTGTAGTACTCTGCGCCGTCAGCAACGCTCTCTTTTTCTATGACCTAGGGGGTAAATTCATCGAGAAAAAGAGACTTCCGGATATTACTGGAACCTACAATTCTTTCCAGTTCCAAAACAAGGATACGATCGCTTTCTTCACCTATGATAATGACAATCGCCTGAAGTTCTATTCCCTATCAAGAAATGAGATAATCGATGAATACTTCCCGGAAGAGAGAAAAGATATATTTTGCAGGGGTGTATTTCCATTCCCACACGCTCTCCGCAGATCTTTGACTAACACGATTTATTCACTTTCAGGAGCGACCTTGACTGAGCTTTATCGCTGGGATTTCGGAGATTTAAACAATGACATTGAGAATTTAAAGTTTCGTCCCAATATGAGCAAGCAAGAACAAATCCAATACGTAAAGGACGCCTATTCCTCCAAGAGCGTAAATTATGTAATAGATTCACAAGGGCAAAACAGGAGATACCGATATGCCATGGTTGTCCGTAAAAACAAATACATCCACTTGTTCTATAATAGGGAAAAACATGATTTGCTTCAATTCGAGCGAACCAAGGAAGGCTTGCAACTTTACCCGATCTACTTCGGAGAAGACTTCATCCTTTGTACCCCGGAAGGAGGGCTTCCACTAAATGATCTATTTCCCGAGAAGCTAAGAAATGAGGATCAGCAAAGAATCATTCAATCGCACTCGGAAGAAGAGAATCCAATCTTAGTAAAATATGTTTTCAAAAATGAAGAGTAACCAGAATACTTCTTCCTTCCACCCACAAAAAAAACTCTGCCGGATCAGCGCCTCAAACACTCGATCTGGCAGAGTAAACCTCAAATTCAATTATCTCTTAGCGAAATCAATAATCATTTTTCTTTTATACTTAAAATTCAAGTCTCCATCATCCGCATGTACAATCCAATCCCCCCCAACAAGATAATTAGAATAGATACACATTTTTTCATTTTCTTGTGTTTTTAGATTGATATAATAAGATTATGCTCACAATTCAGCGGAAATAGACTTAGAAAAAGTACGGTTGCAAGTTCGTGAAAAAAATATTAATACAGCAAAATAAATCAATCATATTCAAGAATAATTTCCATTTTCAAAACTCATCATAAAGATTTATCGAATGAACCTTTAATATCTAACACACTAGAACACCATATGCCGCTATCCAGAGATATGGAATATCTTTTGTTATTGTACACATTATATGTTTCCTTAGAATAGATACCCTAATAATCATGATTACTATCTATAGTAAACCCGATCTACTATACATAGTAATTCAAAATACTATGGATAGAAATTCGAAGAGACCAAGTCTCGTTTACATAAATAGTTAAATATCAATATTATGCAATTATAACAGGTAAAAAACAGACTTATTGTATATTTTTTCGAAATAAAATTCAGTACGATTGTCCAGCGCAAAAATATTATACGCCACCAAACATCATCTGTCTCAACGAGGAGTCGCACACGTATCCGTATCAAAACCATTATTTTATGAAGATGACAGACAAAGCCTTTGCTTTATAAAAGCGGATTCACTACATTTGCTACAAAATTTTCTATTGATGCTTATATCGCTTAGAATCATCGACCATGAAAAATACAATTCCTCTCATATTACTTTTATTTTGTATCCATTTGGGCGTGGGCGCACGACCCTCAGAAGGCAAGTCGATCGTCGTACTGCACTCCATCAACTTCGAGGAAAGCTGGACGAAACAGACCTATCTTGATATAGAAAATAAATTCGGGAAGGAAGGGTTTACCGTAAAGGCGATTCCCTTACAGATCCCCGGAATCCGCACGATGGAAGGTTTTCAAGAGAAGAGAAAAATGATCCTAGAGAGAGTACCTGTGCCACCCACCTTAGTCGTATGCATAGGAGATCCCTCTTGGCTTATCACCCGCCCGTTGTTTGACAAGGAATGGAAAGATGTTCCCTCTATCATCTGCTATGCCAGAGATAATATGTACCCGAAAGAAGAATATCTGATAGATCTGGATACCAACGCGCTCGAGACCTTAACCCCCATCACGGACGTAGTAAAAGGCTATAACGCCACTTTTATAAAATACTCAGTCTATATCAAGCAGACGATCGAGCTAATCAAAAAGCTACAACCGGGATTAACCAAGCTGGCCTTTATTTTCGACCATCGTTATATAAGTCAGCAAACGAAAGCGGATGTGGAGGCCGTGCTACAGAAAGATTTCCCGGGCATCCAATTCGAGCCGCTGTCTACGACTTCCATTTCCACCGAGAACTTATTGGACAGGTTGGCCTCTTTCGACAATAAGACCGGCGTCCTTTATTACTCATGGTACAGGACCCAGAAGGACAACGAGAATCGTTATCTAGTCGATAACGTCCAGAAAATGATTAACAGCTTCTCAGTTCCCCCCGTCTTTACCTTGCAAGACGTACAAACAAAAAACGGGAATTTCGCCGGGGGATATTATGTTTCTCCGGAGGATTACGCGCAGGTGACGGCCAACACGATCGAAATGATCCTCTCGGGAAAAGATAGCAAAGAAATCTCTACCCTGACTTCGGGAACCCCGAAGACTTACCTGAATTACCAACACCTATTGCTTCACCAAATCGATCCCGGCTTATATCCCCCAAATGCCACTTATTTCCAAGAGCCTCCCGGTTTCTTTCAGAAATACAAGGTCCATATCATAAGCCTACTCGTCATTCTGGTGTTATTGATAACGATAGGGATATTACGGGTACACCTCTTTATCCAAAAGCAAAAGGGCAAAGACAAGGAACTACGAATCGCACGCCAAGCGCAGGACTTAAACCAGAAATATCAACTCGTCTTGAAAGCCAGCAACATGATGACATGGACGTGGGACGTAAGAGCCGAGATCATAGAGTGCAATAATGTCTACCTCACCCAAAGATCCGCCCGTGACAAAGGCGTAAACGGGATATTCAAGATGTCGCCCGATGAGTTCTATAGCGGCGTGTACCCGGATGACCTAGACCGGCTCCGTGATAAGATGGAAGCACTTGCCTCCGGCGAGGGCCAACCGGTAGATGAGGAAATCCGCTACCTAGACGATACGGGGGAAAACTATATATGGATAGAAATTTACGCCATCACCGGCAAGACCGATCCCGTCGGTAAACCTATCTACCTGATCGGGGGAACTGCCCTGATCCACCAACGCAAGCTGATGGAGCAGGAATTGAGGGACAAAGCGAAGGTAGAGGAATCCAACCGGTTGAAATCCGCCTTCCTAGCGAACATGAGCCACGAGATACGTACCCCGCTGAACGCTATCGTAGGGTTCTCGAACCTGCTCGCCCAAACAAACCCCTCCGAGGAGACAAAAGAATTTTGCGAGATCATCGAGACGAACAACGAACTTCTCCTTCAACTCGTGAACGATATTCTGGATCTATCAAAGATCGAGGCCGGGCAAATGGATTTCATCTATTCCGAGTTCAACGTATCCACGCTATTCCGGAGCTTATACCAGACCTTCCAAAGCCGGGTGAAAGGCGGAGTCACTCTCTATTGCGAGATACCCGAACAGGATTGTGTTATCTATTCCGAGAAGAATCGCTTGACCCAAGTGATCACCAACTTCCTCACGAACGCCTGTAAGTTCACGTTCCAAGGGTCTATCCGCATGGGATACAAGGAGAGGGAAGATGGATTATACTTTTACGTAAAAGATACCGGAAAAGGTATTGAGCGGAAGAACCTCCCGCACGTATTCGAGCGTTTCGCCAAATTCGATTCCTTTATCCAAGGAACCGGACTCGGGCTATCCATTTGCCAAACGATCCTAGAGAATCTTCACGGGAAGATCGGCGTAGAGTCGGAAGAAGGAAAAGGGAGTACTTTCTGGTTTACGATCCCATGCGCTGTATCAAGACCGTAGCGTAAGCCGAGATCCCTTCCTGCCGTCCGGTGAAGCCCAGCTTCTCCGTGGTCGTAGCCTTGATAGAGATATCCTCCTCGTCCACGTTCATGACCTCGGCCAGCGTTTTCTTCATCAGAGGGATATGGGGATTCAATTTAGGGCGTTCGGCGGCTACGGTGGCATCGATATTACCCAACTCATAGCCCGCGTCTCTCAAAAGCTTCATGGTGTCACGAAGCAATATCTTGCTATCAATGTTCTTATATTCACCTGCCGTATCCGGGAAATGATAACCGATATCCCGCATATTGGCCGCTCCCAGTAAAGCGTCACAGACCGCATGGATCAGCACGTCCGCATCGCTATGTCCCAATAGGCCCAACGTATGCTCGATCTTAATCCCGCCCAGCCATAATTCCCGGTCCGGCACCAAGGCGTGGACGTCATAACCAAAACCTACACGTATCTTCATACCCATTTATCTGAAAAGGTTCTTGATTCCATCCATATCGAACGACAAGGAGAAGCGCAATGTCTGGTCCAACGGGTTACTCTGTACCGTACTGATCAGATAAGCGGCATCCAACTGGAAAACACTCATGCGGAAACCGGCACCGACCGAGAAATACTGACGGTTTCCCTGATATTTATTCTCATAGTAATAACCGCCACGAACAAAGAACTGCTGATTGTAATTATACTCCAGACCGATAGAGGCCATAATCTCCTCTAACTCGCCCTTGAAGCCATTCGGCGAGTCACCGAATGATTTGAAGATACCCGTGATCGGGGACATATTGTTATATTCATCATGTTTTTCCTTATAAGCAGCCTCATCCTCGGGAGTCGTACCTTCTTGAATAGGTTCGGTAGGAACTAAATATTTACTCAAATCCACATAGATACCGATTTGGTTATAATCATCGATCGGATACAGCAAACCGGTTCCAACCTTTAACATCGTAGGCAAGAATTGGTTGGTATTTCCGCCGTCGTAAGAGACCTTCGTACCGATATTGGAGACATTAAAACCAAAGCTCCACAGGCACTCGCTATTCCCTAAGATCACGTATTTCTCCAGATAACCGGCGATATCAGCGGCAAAAGCGTTATCCGGAACCATATCCGCATCCGACGAGGCACCCATGTCCGAACGAATATAGCGCAAGGCGACTGCCATAGAAAACACATCCGATAATTTACGGCTATAACTTACATCAAAAGCCATCTCATAAGGATTCAATATGAGCTGATTACCCATTCCTCCATCCCGGCTTTCCTGTACTTCTCCTAAAGAGAAATAACGCAAAGAAGCTCCGATCGCCTGCATATCGCTATCGCCTAATTTATAATAACCGGCCAGATACGCTAAAGCCACATCATTCACCAATTTACGTAACCAAGGCGTATAGGATAAAGCGACTCCGGCCTTACTATAGCTAAAAGCATACTTAGCCGGGTTCCAGTATTGGGAATTCACATCCGGCGTAGTAGCCACACCGTTATCACCCATAGCACCTCCGCGAGCGTCGGGCGCGATAGACAAAGACGGTATCGCCGTATTAATCGGGGCGAATTTATGTTTAACATCGTCTGCGCCTCCTTGGGCATATAAAGCCGTAAATGCCGTCAAAAAGCTGAAAACCGCTAGTAACAGACTGAATCTTGAAACTCTTACCATATATTCTATTCTAAAAATACATTTACATTTATCATTCCTAGAGGGTAATAAACATACCCCCATGCTTATTATAAACTAATTACCCGATACTTTATTGTGCGAGAATGATTAATTTATTCGCTTTCGTCGCCTCTTTCGAGTTATTCGTACTAATCGCCGCCCGATACAGATAAACTCCCGGGCGCAACCGCCTGCCACCGTTATCCGTCAAGTTCCAAGTTACGATATAAGCCTTAAACAACTCGGAGGAACCGCTCTTCTCGGTACTCCATAGGAACTTACCGGTCATATCATAAACCATAACCGTCACCTTTAAGTTCGACTCCGGACGATTGTGATGCAGAAAGAATTCCACTTGATCCCGTGCCGGATTCGGGGTGGCATACATCTCGATCAGATTAGGTTTCAACCCTTCCGCCACCTCAAAAGTAAAGGTATAGGTCGTGGAGTTATTTAAGATATCCCACACCTTAAACTCGGCCGTATGCATTCCCGGCTCCAGCTCGGGGATGGAGAACTGGACAAGTCCTTCGTTCTCACTATCTGGTAGCAACGCATAATAACTATTTAAGTTATAGCTCATAGAGGGCATACTATCAATCGTCAACATCATATCATGCCCTACGCTACTGCCGGTTATATTCACGCCGCTCTTATCCCACAGCTTCGCTACAAAATAAGGAGTCGTGTTTACCTTATCGCCCGAAACAAAACTGGAATCATTCAAATAGATCTGCCGGATCTCGGGACCGATCGTATCAGTCTCCGCCGTATCCGAAGTCCCCCCCACGATAAAATCAAAGAAAGAACCCTGCGCCTCTTTTGTCTCGGAAGACGCATATAGGTTTAATTTACCTTTCTTATTGGAATAAGAGATATCCTTCGGGACCATAAAAGTAAAGCTGAACTTTCCATTTCGAACCGAGTCTCTACCTATATAAATCGTATTCGGATAATCGAGATAAGTGAATTTCTCAGAGCTATTCCCTAAAGTCGTAATGGAACTTTGGCTATCAAATATGGTCGAGCTTAATACGCCCGTGAAATCCGCGGCAAAAGAACCTGACGGATTCAAGATTTCACCCTCTACCGTAATCCGGGATAACGCCTTAAACTCAAAAGGCTCATCAGAAACAGCTTCTCCATTCACAGCCGTCACCCGAGCCTTATACTCTGGATACGCAAACTTTAACGCCGGGTCTCCGATTAAGATAAAGTTCAATTTATTCGAGTCATTGAGTTGACGCTTCGTATACATCATCGCCTCTCCAAGCGTATAACGGCTATTCGCGTCTTCTTGGAACAGGTTATCGATGAGCGCCTTATTTAAGTTCGCATTATTACCGGAGAACACGACACGGGTCGTCGTAAACAAAGCGATACCCCCACTGGTAGGATTCAAGAAAACAGATTCACCCGCAGAAGTTTTCACATCGTCAAAACGGGTAAAATCGCAGGTAGCCGTCACCCACACCGGCAGATGCTTATAGCTGGAATTATTGATATCGGTTTGTGTCCATACGCTTTCGTCCGCCCAATGGGTCGTACTGCCATGCCCCGTATAATTAATCAACAACTGACCACTTTTTAATAGTTTCTCAATCTCATTATGCACATCCGGATAAGTCCCGAGGCTGCTACGCTTATAAGCATCGAAATACACTTTATTAACAAGAAAACCGGGTTGCATCTCTTCAATGGCCTCAGCAAGCTGATCTGCCTGCTTCATATGATTCGTTGTGAAGCTATCCTCATTATTTCCATCATCCGCCACGAATGTCACGTTATTCTTCCAACTACCCGAATCCTTGTTCTCCATATAAGAAATCGTCTTATCCACCATCTGAGTCGCCTCCGTTACTGTACGGATTGGAAAGCGCCCGACACCCAGACACATCTTATCTCGGCTAAAATTACTGCCGGAATTATCCTCTAAAAACGCAAAATAATCATCTGTCGCATAAGAGTAGACATTCAATGACTCTTGAGACTGGAAAGTCAGGAGCATATTACTCTGCGAAACACCTTGAACCTCACCGCTTATCCCCCGATTATCATAGATCCCGTCTCCGAAAAGCAATAAATATTTTGGAGGATTACCCAAAGAAGAACTACGATCGTAAAACATCTTCATCAAACGACGATATGCCGTCGCATCTGGAGTTCCACTAGAGAACTCATTATAAATCGCCTCTGGAGTTACGACTTCAACAGTCAAGCCATCTTTCTCACGGTGCGCAACCGCCAAACGCTCCGCCTGCTGAACCAAAGACGGGGCCGATATAATAATCATATCCCTCTGTTCCAAACCATGCAGATTCGAGGAAGCGACTTCTCCCACGACTTCCGGAGAAGGAAATGTTTGATTGGTTTGAACCAACACAAACTCCCTCAATCTACCCGCTGGTATTGTAAATGAAAGTTCAGAACCATTCAGATCGGCTTCCACTCTCTTCACATTCAACGCATCGGTCACATCAAACACCAAGGTATTCGAATTCGCCTCGCTAATAACAAAGCGAGACGCATTTCCTACAGAAGTCAAGCTTCTGAAAAAAGTACAAGCCCCATAAGGGCGCAACGTACGGACAAATTGCATACGGATATAGTCCAAACGTACATTCGTATGTCCACTTGAACTATAGGAAACCACTACGTTATTTTTCTCACTTTTTGATCCCTTCCATAACGCGGTGGTTGTCCCGGGAATCGCCTTTGTATACGATCTGACATTCGAGCTTACTGTTTGGATAGAAGGTATGGTTATATCCAACAATTCGGAGTCATTGATACTTAAAGAAGCCGTACCGGAGCCAGAGTTAATTCTTGAGATAAAACGCATGGTCACCTTACCGTCCGCATCCGTAATCCCGGGAATAGAAGAAAAGGTAGAAATTGTACGAGGGCGTGCCCCACTAAAGTCCTCTCCAAAAAACTCCCGGCCGGATTGGTTTACGGAGACTAACTCTTGCTCATGCAATAGATAATCATCATAAGTCGTAATCCGAGTGGAAGCGCCACTCGCTTGAGCCACGGAAGTCATATCATTCGTCGGAGTGGCATCGGTCACAAAATAATAGCCATACAATGAATAAGGATTATTCGTATGCACGAATGTCTGGCTCGACGAGTCATACTCCCATTTAACCGGCCCTTTCCCGTAGAATAACAGGTAATCACTCCCACGCCAAACCGGTGTAGAAGGGACATCATCGATATATTCCTTACTGAAATCCTCATCCAAGGGCCATCCTCCATAGCCATGGACAGAGACTTTCGATGGGTCCGAGAAACCCATATTCTTCAAATCCGCATAGGATAATTTGTAGATTCCGGTCTTATCCACCCGGATCTTCACCCATTTCCCCTCCGATAACAGGGATTTAGAAGCATAACGGCTACCATCCGCCCATGTATATGAGCAAAGTAATAAACCTATAATGAATATATATATTAATCTTCTCATCTCACATAAAAATCCAGAAGCTTCCGCTCGCCAAGATATCCCTCCAGATGATCGTCGATCTTCACGGGACCTACGCCAGCAGGTGTTCCGGTATAAATCAAATCGCCTATTTTCAGCGTAAAGAAGCGACTTACGTACGCGATAATCTTATCTACCGAAAACAGCATATTCGAGGTATTGCCTTCCTGTACCTTCGAGCCATTGATATCCAGATGGAACGGAAGCCGGTTTACATCCCCCGCTTGCTCCAGCGGAATAAAGGTCCCGATCACAGCCGAATTATCAAACGCCTTACTAATCTCCCACGGTAGCCCTTGCGCACGCAATTTATTCTGCAAATCCCGTGCCGTGAAATCAATACCGACCGTAACCTCATTGTAATAACGATGAGCGAAACGCTCAGCTATATTTTTCCCCAAACGGTCTATCCGTACCACGATCTCCGTCTCATAATGAACTTCCGATGAGAAATCCGGAATAAAAAACGGTTTCCCATCTTTCAACAAAGAGGAGTCCGACTTCATAAAAATAGTAGGCTCTGATAATTCTAACGAATGATGCAGCTCTTTATTGTGAGCGGCATAGTTCATTCCAACGGCGATAATCTTCATATTTTAGTGATTCATTGAGTTCAATCGATTAAACATAACAGCTAAATGCGCATACATAGAAGTATTCTGGACTACGATATGTTCCGGCACCCGTATACGGAAGGGGGTAAAATTCCAAAGAGCCTTGATTCCTCCCTCGATAATCCGGTCTGTCACCTCCTGCGCTTTCTCCACCGGCACGGTGATCACCCCGATCGTCGCGCCATATTCTTTCTGCTTGGCAGGAAAATCATCCATATGAAAAACGGGAATGCCATTAATCATGTTCCCGTCCAAATCCTCACGAACATCAAAGCCCGCCACGATCTCCAATCCATATTGACTTAGTCCGGTGTCATGCAACAAAGAAGCGCCCAGACTCCCTACCCCAAACAGAAATGCCTTATGCTGGGATGTAAAACCGAGGAAATCCTCCAGTACGTCAACCAATGCGTTAATATCGTATCCCACTCTCGTCTTCCCGGAGATATTCACAAAAGAGAGATCTTTAGCGACCTGACTAGGATCTACATTTATCTCCTTAGCGATCTGGGTAGATGAGATAAACGCTTCCCCTTTCCCTTTCATCAACTTTACGAACGCAAGATACCACGGCAACCTCCTTAACGTAGGTTCCGGCACTTTCCATGCCTGTTTTATATCATCGCTGGCCATTGTCTAATTCTCCTATTCATGTATAACATTCGTGCAAGCTTGCAAAAGTACAAAATTAAAGACATTCACCAAAAAAGACCGCGTTCATGAATAATTTACTCGTCCCAAAATAATAAGAGCGGAAATTCAGATCATCAGCAAAGACAAATACCGCCCCACTCTTATATTTCTTAGCGAACACAGCAGGCGTATTCCGCAATAAACTCTCATTTTTCTCCGAAAGAAATCCGGACAACAACGGTTTTTCCGTATAATGCAGAGGAGAGACGTAAGGATCGCTATCTTTCTCAAAAATCAAGTTTCCTTTTTTTAGAACCGCTATCTCCGGTTGTTCTAATCCCCAAGCCAACGGATGGGAGCTATCCAGAGAGCAACTCAAGATAACACCGCTGATGCTATTTCCTGCCGCCGCCTCTTTCTTCTCCGAGTAAGCCCGATAACGGGTAGAATCCTCTTTAAATGAAGCGTCTTTCACCGAGATCGGAAGAATCCCGGATTTATCAACCCAAGAGTAGGCCTTTCCCGAGGCGATCAACGTACCGCCATTCGCTACCCAATCCTTCAATGCCTTTTCCGACTCTTTCGTGAGATCCGGAATTCCATTCGCCAGAATAATCACATTATAACGGCTCAACTTCCGGGAGGTCAGCGTTGCGGTAGCCTCAATCAATGTCGGTCTCATCTGGAAACGTCGATCTAATAAAAACCACGCCTCACCGGAATCCGGAACTCCCATCGTACGTCCCACAAGAATGGCAACCTTCGGTAATTTCAACGCCGTATAAGCCGGGCTACCCAAATCCACGTCTTGCATCAATCCGGTTGTAGCCGCATAGATATCCACACCCGATTCTTTCGCCAGTTTAGACAATAGCTCATAAAGCTCATCGGAAGATACCGGTTGATTCCACGCAGATACCAAGATTGTACCGTACCCCATCTCTTTCTCTATATCTCCCGAACGGAAATGGAACGGGCGATTACTTGCTTGTACATGAATACCTTTCCGCAATAACTCATACATCACTTTCGGGGTATAGAACTCTACATTCGTAAAAAGGTATCCATAATCACTTTTACCGCCAATCATTTGACCGGGTACAAACCGATACTCCACAACCTGCTTACCGATGAAGCCATTCGTATTCTTCACTTGCGCGAATTCCAAATTAAACGCATAAGGGAAGGACCAAGTAGAGATATCATAGAAAGTACTATCCTCATAGCTTAGGCAATCTTCCATAATCGCACGGATCATCGTGTTATTTTTCTGATCCACAGGGATGATAAAGGCCTCATCCGCCTTAAACGTCTTCCCATCCACCGAGAAGTCTTTCGCCAAATGATATACGTTAATCCGGTGATGCCCCATATTCTCGATAAAATGATAGCCCACAGAGCGAGAGCCACGGGTATCGAAGACATATCCTTTTACCGGCTGCTTAGCGATATCCGCCTTGACATTCTTATAATAATCCCGTTGGTAAGCCAGTAATTTATCTTTTAGCCGATAGCCGGCAAGGATCGTACCATACGAACCGAATGCTTGGTTACGAATCGTCCACGCAAACGAGCGCACCCCATTACGAGTCTCCCGCAAATGCCCCCGGGACGTACCCTGCTCATAAAGCAAGCAAACCGATCCGTGAATATCACCATAGGCGGCTCCTTTGCCGTAGTAATAATCATCGTATCCCTCCTTTGAGTAATACAACGTACCGATCTTATCCAACTCCTTTGCGCAATAAGCCGATACTTCCGCCGTAAGCTCTTGATTTTGCCGAGGAGTCAACTGATGCGTACGCTTCGGATGCCCCGGACTGAAATAGTAAGGTCGATCAGCGCCTTGCTCATGTTGGTCGGCCAATACATTCGGCATCCATTTAAAATAGGTATTCACTCCTGTAATCCCTTCCGGGTGTTGCGCCATCAGCCAATCCCGGTTGCAATCCGCCCAATAATGATTCGTACGGCTAGAAGGCCATGGCTCTTGGAATTCCCGGGAATTAAGGTCACTTACGTCCGTTTGGCTACGGGTCGTATTCACCCAATTAGCGAACCGGTTTATGCCATCAGGATTAGCTCCCGGATATAGAACGATCACCGTATTTCTCAACAGGTCATCGATCTCATTACTTTGCGCCGCCGCCAAGAAGTAAGCGACAGCCAATGAAGCGTTCACGCCGGAAGGCTCATTTCCGTGGATACTATATACCAAGTTGACAACAACCGGCATTTTCCGTATATCCAGATCCGTGGAACGATCTACATCGGTCAAGGCCAAATGTTCCTCTCTAATCTTTTCTATATTTCGTTGGTTTTCCGGAGAGGTAATTACCGCCTCTATAAAAGGACGATGTTGATAAGTACGCCCTACTTCCCGCAAGGTCACCCGATCCGAGGCTTCAGCCAAAGCCTTCATATATTCAACGACTTGTCCCCAATCTGCATGTTGACGTCCCAATTGAAAACCTAAAACCGTTGCAGGTTCAGGGATATTCGAATCGTACTGATAATTGCCTTCCGGCAAGAAATAGGATAAATCATACGTTGTCTCCACCGCATTGGGTTGGGCGAAAAGGTCTACCGACACACAGATAAACAGCAAAGAGATAATGCAGCTAGCTTTCATCTTGACAAAGGATTTTTCATATAAACGATCATGTTCTTGCCAAAATTACGAATAATTGACAACATAAAAAAGCTCCGGCGGAAAATCCGACCGGAGCTTGTCTTTTCTTCCGGGTTCCATCCTCACGGAAGTACTGACGGAGAGCTTTAATTATTACCTTAGTCTGTTCTGCCTCACGGCTTACTTGGAGACGAATCTATGCACGGGAATTTTAGAATTATAATATCATAATCTATTTACACGGATTATTTAACAACTGTCTTAATCACATTCTCACCTTCTACAACTACGCTACCTGCAGATACTGCGATTCTACCGTTATCGGAAGTAAAAACTGTCTCTACGATCCTTTTTCCCGTATAAACCTAGGAGGCATTCGAATCTTTTGTATTTTTACGCAAAAGTTTCGAGGTATCCAAAACCATAGCAAAGATTTAGATATCACCCACTTTTAACTAAAGTGTTCACACAAAAACTTCAATTATGACAAAGAAAGAAGCTATCAAGATTTTCGAAGAAAAAAAAGTACGTACAGTCTGGAACGATGAAACAGAGGAATGGTTTTTCTCTATAGTAGACGTTGTAAGTATCCTCACCGAAAGTGTGGATGGAAGGAAATATTGGAATAAACTCAAACAAAGGCTAAAAGCTGAAGGTAGTGAGTTGGTGACAAATTGTCACCAACTGAAATTACCTTCTACCGACGGGAAATACTACAAAACCGACGTAGCTACGACAGAACAGCTGTTCCGGCTTATCCAATCCATCCCGTCCCCTAAAGCAGAACCTTTCAAGCTATGGATGGCCCAAGTGGCAAAAGAGCGATTGGATGAAATGCAAGACCCCGAGTTAACGATAGATCGAGCCATGAGGGAATATAAAGCGTTGGGCTACTCGGATAACTGGATTAATCAACGCCTTAAAAGCATCGAGATACGCAAGGACCTAACCGACGAATGGAAACGGCACGGACTACAAGAGGGTATTCAGTTCGCTACCCTTACAGATATCATCTATCAAACGTGGGCCGGTAAAACTTCCAAAGAATATAAACAATTCAAAGGTCTGAAAAAAGAGAGCCTACGAGACAATATGACCAATACGGAACTTGCTCTTAATATGCTTGCCGAAGCAGCTACCACTGAATTGTCCAAAGAAAAGAATCCGCAACATCTCGAAGAACACGAAGTTATCGCCAAACAAGGAGGAAAAGCAGCAGAGGCCGCCCGCAAACAACTTGAAAGCGATTTAGGCCACTCGGTAATCTCTCCCCTCAACGCTAGAACCGGATTGAGACTTAAAGATAAAAACGACAAAGAATAGGCAAAAAGCCCCGATCGAGAAACCGACCGGGGCTTATTCTTTTTCCGCTTTCTTGCCTCACGGAAATACTGACGGAGAGCTTTAATTTTTTACTTTAGTATTAATATCCCCGCATGTTCAACCTCTCGGTTTACTTGAAGACGAATCTCCGCACGGGAATTTTAGAATTATATATCTTTATTATTTAACTACCACCTTAACAGCTTCCTCACCATCAACAGCTACGGCTACGATACCAGCAGGTACGGCGATTGTAGCGTTATCAGATGTAAGAATAGTCTCAGCAACTACCTTACCTAAGATATTGGTGATTACTACAGACTTACCAGCTGCGCCTTGGATAGTCACGGCACCGTTAGTAGCTACTACAGATACGCCTTCTACGGATACCTCATCATTAGAAGTTACCATATCATCCTTTTCTGTCGGGCGAACAGCATTGAAGATCAAAGCACCGTCAGAACCAGTCTTAGCCGCATCAAATTTAGAATCACCACGAGTCAATACCAAGCAACCATTCTGCATCTTCAACCATGCGGCATATTCAGGAGCGATTGAGCCAGACTGAGCCTCTTGGAAGCCCTTTGTTGCTTTTCCGTCAGTAGAAACACCTGCTACTGTTGCATTTGTAGACTTATAGCCTGTTTTCTCATAGATGTTAGATTCGAACAAGAACTCATTGTTCACACCTTCACCTTCGCCTCCTTCAATATAAGCCTTGGCAGCCTCTAACGGATTTACATAACGGAATGACCAAGTTACGTTCTTGTGATTATCACCAGTTAAGTCAACAATGAAGCGCTCGCACTTCGTTGCCTTATAGTTAGCGAAGATCTCAGCGGTATCAATCTTAGCCGGTTCAACTTTCTCGAAACCATTCGTTAATACGACTAAAGAATCGCCAACCTTAATAGCTCTCACGAATCCTACGCGAGTGTAACCACCCTTGATATCCATGTATGGAGCTTCCATGTCATTAATCATAGCGGAGTCACCGAAACTTACCAAATACTTACCATACGTGAAGCCTAAGGTCTTGTGAGTAGCATGAACACATTCGTATGGATCCGTTGTCGGAGTTCCGTCCGGCTTGATGTGAGGACCAGCCTCAGTACAAGGATGAGTCACGATGTTCAAATCTTGATCTTGACGATCAACAGAGATCAAGTATTGTGGTTTGATATAACCTTTACCACGATTTACCCAAGCCGTATCAATATTGAACACCAACTTACCTTTTGCTTTATCCCGGTTCCAGATACCTGCGTAATCAACGGTTTCTGAAGTCAAGTTAGGATTCCACTCATCCATCAAGTATTCTTGACGGATCTTCTCAACGAAAATCAAGCTATCAGCAGCATCGTCGGCCTTCTCACCTATGACGGCATTGTTGAAACGGCGATACAACGGGGTCTTATCTGCTTCTACCGTGAAGGCAGATGTACGAGTCTCGTTCAAGATCTGAACTTTCAATACGGCGCTCTTACCGTCATCAGCAGTACCAACCTTATGAGTTGCCTTGTCAAACTCAGCACTTACGCTTTGGATGATAGCACCAGCCCACTTATAATTAGAAACTGAAACGTCTTGGCCTTGCGCATCTACATATTTCACAACTTCGCCTTTGTCATTCTTTACCTCGTAGGCATAGATAACTTTTCCATCAGAAGCTACCCATTTCGGAGCAGACTCTACAATCGCATAGAAATGTTTAGCATTATAATGATTATTTTCCTTGAAGAAGAATGTATCAACAACATAAGGAGTTACCTTATAATTATTAACACCCATAGAGTACTTCTCACCGTAAGCCTCAACCAAAGACTTCGCACCGTCTACAGTCTTGACTACATAGTTCGTTCTCTCCAAACGTGCGATGCCTAAACGAGCCAATGCTTTACCTTCCGGAGTATCCTTATCTTTACCGTAACCATAACCGTATCCGGCAGTAGAACCTTCTTCCAACATGTAGCGGCTTGCCGTTTCTTTCACATAGTTTACAGAATCCTTATCTGCTCCGTTGGCCATCCAATAGCTATCCGTAAACGGATTCAAATAGTTAAATACATACTTATTAACCAATAAAGAATCTGTCGGGATATAACGATAGCCTAATTTCTTATCACCTAAGATATTCTTATCCGTGATACGAGTGAAAGTAGCTTTATTCAAGACTTTATCAATAGTAGTACCCACTGCCGTACCTATGATATCACCATCCTCATTTAAGGTTAATTGAACAGAATTCGCATACAATTCGGGGAACTCACGGTTAACGAACTTTACAGGAGAAGTAGCCTTTGCCTTATCTGCCGTATAAACCTTTGTTACAACCCATTGATAAGCTGGCATGTGCATCGGATCTTGCTCATCCAAAGTAATCCATTGAGCCTTGTTCGCAGCATTGTTATCATTTAAGTGGATAGGAGCGGCCAAAACTTGTCCCTTATCATTCTTGATAATATACAAACCCTCGTCCAAGGATGTCTTGTTATTAGATGCGACACAACCATTAATACCGAAACTAATCTGTGTATTGATAGCCTTGGTACCGATCGTGACAATACGATCGGCTACCGTATAGTTTTGTAACTTAACGAATAATTGATCCGCATCGGAGTTTGCGTCTGCCGCCTGTTTGCCATCGCAATAAATATCATGGTAGTTTGAACCATATTTCACTTTGGTGGCATCTTTCCAATACCCTCTTTCAGCGGTAGGTTTCTGCGTATCCCTAACACGAGCTTCTTTTACTTGAATAAACAAGCTATCAGCAGAAGGACGATAAGTGAATAGGAACTTATGTTGCTGTGAAATATCATCCGCATCACCCGTTACCGTAAGCGCATCTGCATATTTCTCAACATTCGTATCAGACCATCCGAATTTCAAGAACTCGATACCCACACCGTTAGCGGCTGTATCGACCTTCAAGTAAGTCTTCTTATCTTTCTCGTCTTTCTTAACGACATAAACGAAATTCTTTCCATCAGCGGTTACACCATCGGCCACCTTTGCTTCAATTTGAGAAGCAGAGAATGGGTTGACATCCGCATTAGCATCCAAATGGAAATTCAATACGTCTTTGTTGTTTTTCAAATAAGCGTTGATCTCATTAGCGCTCAATACATAAGTACCGGCGTTCCAAACAGTAAATTTCAATGCATCTTGAGCGTCACCTGTTTTGTCCTCGGCATCAGAAGCCATTACTTTTTTAGCTTTAACCTCATCGCCTTCACCAAACAAAATATAAGCATAATCGGAATCGATGTAAGTAAACAACTCCTTTTCGGGTCTTAAACCACCCTTAGTTGGATCTTTCTCGTAACTACTCTTTGTCCAAGTTGAAGAAAAAGCCCAACCACCGAAAGAAGAACCTACATTGCTTGTCTCTGTATCAAATGCCAAAATAGCGCCAGTCTTCTTATTGATGAAATCGAAGATAGGGTTCTTTCCTTGGCTCTCTGTCTCAGTGATAGAGATACACCATAAAGAAGATTCAACATCCGTAAGATCAGAAGGAGCAACCAATTTGTACTTATCATTTTCCACGATAAGGACTTTGTCGTTTGCTTTCAATTGGAACATTCCTTTAGGAGTGGCAGACTCAAAATAGGGTACCGCCGCCGCCCCCACTCCTGAAATAGAAGTAAGAGCATCAATATGCTGAGCCTGTGCAGGAGTTTGAGCATTCAATGTGAATGCGGAAACCAGCAGACCAGCACACAAAAGTGTAGAAAACTTTTTGTTCATAATACTGAAATTAATATTAATACTAGTGTTTATTAAGATAATCAAATACTTAGTCCTATTAAACCGACCCCTAAACCATACAAAACGACTAGTCTAAACGATCGATTAAATCTTGCGTTTTTTTGATGCCTAAACGCACAGTTCGTTGAAGGAATCGCTTGTTTCGTAAAGGATAACCTATCCTATTGATAAGAAAGAG